>Ga0315274_10000016_pt1 | contig 340349 bp, 378 predicted proteins | sample YL17G02_20_MG_FD_203700 | JGI IMG/M metagenome (GOLD analysis project Ga0315274, IMG submission 203700) | Sediment microbial communities from Yellowstone Lake, YNP, Wyoming, USA - YL17G02_20 | ecosystem: Environmental > Aquatic > Freshwater > Lake > Sediment | place: USA: Wyoming | collected... | reverse complement strand
TGCTCGCACTTGAAACAGCTGCTGTCGGCACTGTCGGATACTTCGTGCTGTGGCTGAACCAGGCCGCGTTGATGCAGGCAGGAGTCCCTGTCGCGTTCTTCGGCCTGCTGCAGGCGGCCTTGGCCGGAGCCGAGGTCGCAGTATTGACAGCAATGCCAAGGCTGGAAAGGCGGTTCGGGACACATCGGGTTGCCCAACTGTTCCCATTGCTGACCGGACTGGGACTTTTGGGAGCAGGATTGCTGCTGACGGCGCACGGACCTGCGGCGCTGCTGGCGGGCTCGCTGCTGCTGGCAGGCGGGTTCGGACTGACGCAAGAAGCGTTCCTACAGCCGAGCATGCAGAGGCTGATGCCGAGCGAGCAGAGGGCGACAGTCGGATCGACGGTCGCTGCGGTAGGGCAGCTCGGCAGGGGAGTAGCGAACCCGTTCGTAGGGTTCGCTGCAGACCTGTCGCTCAGCGCAACACTTATGGCGCTTGGAGGGCTTGGGTTAGCGGTAGCGCTATTCTCGCCAGCTAGAAAAGTGCTCGAAAGTGACTAGCACTTGCAGGGGCTACACCTGCACACTGTGCAGACGCAGCCGGCCATCTTCTTTCCTTTCTTTGCAGCTTTCTTCTTCGGCATAAGGTAGAATTGGCCTGACGGGTTCTTATCCTTTGTGCTGCTACGCGGCAGCATGGTTACAGTACTGATACACCCGCAAGCGTTCTACCTCAAGGGCGACACGACGGAGCGCAGGAAGAACGCGCTGACGAAGCGTTTGCAGGAATGCGAGGACGCGATAGTCGTGCTGCCAAAACCGGGTTATGTGCCTCTAGTGAAAGGGGCTACAACCGTTTATGACAACTGGCGGGACAGGAAGCACGCTAAGCGCGGGGCCGGTGAGATCGCGCGGATCGTGGACAGGGATGAAAGGATAATCCTTGGCGGGTTCATGCACAGCTCTTGCGTTTACACCTATGCCCGGGAACTGCGCAAGTTCCACCGTTATGACGTCACGATAAAGGAGAATCTGACCGATGCGGCGCTGTGGCCAATTCACGACACGGCGACCTATCCAAGCTACGAATGGCTTCTCCAACTGGGAGTCAAGATAGATCCGCCACCCGTCAAGAGGAAGTGGTTCATGGCCTACGGCAGGACATACAGCAAAGGACCGGCTGAGGAAAAGTCAAAATATTTCAAGAGCAGGCGCGAGGCACTTGCTGCTTCCCGAAGCGACGAGTTCAAGGATGAAGATGGAAGCGGCGTGTCTGACGAAATATTCCTCACGTCGGAGCTGAAACTAGGCTGAGAATGGTGGACCCGGTGGGATTCGAACCCACAACCTCCTGCTGTTTTGATTTTGTTTGCAAAGCAGGCGCGCTTCCGTTGCGCTACGGGCCCATTGTAAGGTGGCTGGGACAGTTTAAATTGGCTATTTAGCCGTTGTGGTGCAGATAGTCGGCATGACGGAAAGCATCGGGCTGAAGGACATCAGGGAAGGCAGGGGAAAGGTCACGTTGTGGAGCGAATACGATGGCAAGACCGTGCTGAACCTGGCGGCAAACGAATACCTGGAAGTGCCCTCGCGCCTGAACATCCTGCCGCTGAAGCGGGGCTATTTCCCGGGTGACAGTCCCTCCAGGAAGTTCCTGAAGTACGGTCTTCACGCGCGCATACACGATCTCGATAGCAGGGAAGAAGCCGCCAAGCATTACGAACAGGGCATAGGGTTCCAGGACAGGATAGAAGCCATCGTGAACGCGGCAGCGGGGCCGCAGCGCGGCATTTGCTGGACCAGTTTCAGGGACCGCAGGCACAGGATTGCGAGGTTCGTTGACATGGTCGAGGCGGTGGAGCTGCTCGCGTGCATAGACAAAGGTAAGCTGCCAGCACCGCGGATTGACAAGTTGGAACTTGAACTGCAGAACGTGGTCGACATGCCGTCAAGGTCAGATGATGACAAATATAATTTCGTGCTCCGGCCGATGCCGGTCAAGGAAAGCGAGAACCCGGCGGCAGATGCGTTCGACCTGAGGGCGGACTGCCACTGCGAGGACAGCCAGTTCCACAGCGAGGCCAACAGGCGCTACAAGGGCGGCGAGGACCTAATGTGCGCGCACATAGCGGCCGCGTTCGGTTTGGCCGCGGAGTCACGGACTTCGAACACGGTGGTGCAGAATCCGTTCGCCGTTCCACGTGAGAAAATGATAAGGCTCAAGGAGAAGGTTGCGAAGCAAACCATCATAGTGAAAAGGGACAGGCAGGGCAAGGATTTTCGCGAGTCGCCAACGAAGGCAGAAGTGGAAGCCCTCCTATGGATAGCAATGAAAGAAGTCAGCTACAGGGAAATGTTCTACCGCGACGACACTGCGCTGAAGATGCTTGAAGCTGCAGGATGTATCAAGGTCTGATGCTGGCGAGTCTGCGGTTATATGGTTTAATTTTCCGCGGGGTACTTCTGTATGTACGAATTGACCTTGCCGGCTTTGTTGAATGTCAGGAATTTGGATCTAACCAACGCGTTTTGCAACGCGTTGTTTTTGAAGTTGTATCCTTTGGTAGCTAACATGGTCTGTACATCAGAGAACCCTTTTTCGGTTTTGAAAAAACCTTCTTTCCACAAGAGTTCGACTGCTGCTGGCGCGCTGGTCACTGGCATGGGTAAAGTGAAGGAAGCGAAAGCTTAAGCGCTTATCGGTTTCGCGTGTTTCCAGCGGCGGTTGAATCTTTCAACATATAGAATTGTGTTTATTTGAAATAATCTTCTGGGCGGATCCGTTGCATAAACATGTAATTGCGTTTGCTGCCTTCTCTGGTCAATACGCCTTCTTTATGCAAGCGTTTTAAAGTGTTCATAATCGTTGACCTCGGAAAGCTTAGTTCAAGTTGTTCAAGTTTTCCCACAATCTCTGAAAAAGTTACCCGGTCTTTGAAAAAGCCGTTTTTGTATAACATTAGGATAGCATCCTCCGCTATAGGCTTTTCACCTTTCTTTCCGGTTACTATCGCGGGTTTTATTGTTAAAATCGAATTTGCGAGCTGCCTTAATGAGGTGCCATAAGGTCGAATTTCGGGGTATTTGTTTTCAGCTATTTGCAAATAAAAATGATAAACGCGTGGTATACTGCTTATACAATATTTTGCATCCATTTCTTCGGCGGCTGGAACGTCATGCGGGCCTTTTCTATCGCGGGTATGATAAATGCCTTTCATTAGATTGCAGATATCTTCAGCATCTTGTAATTGTAAAGTTTCTGTAGCGTGCTTTTGTAGGATACCAATCTGATTTTCAACCTTCGTTTCAGGAATCGTTCCGTTTGTGATAATTGGCCAAAGTCTCTTGAGCATCCTTTCTATTACGATGCCGCATCTGGTGGTCGAATCACGAAAAGATGGGTGCTTGAACTCTTCTAATGCTAACATGTAATGTTCGAATGGCGTTATCAATAGATCAAGATTCCGCGAGGTTGTCTCCAGTAGTTTGGTGTTTTCACCTGATTTCAAATTCTTTATCAGTGGTTCAAGCATGTCGAAAGCTTCGTTATTTGATAAGAATTTTTCCCATAAATTGAGAACGTGTTCTAGCTTTCCTGCAAGTTCTCTGTAAGATTGTATCGTTGATGTTTCGATACCATTTTTATGCAGCATTTCAAGAATCTGTTCGATTTCTTTTTCCTGTTCTATGAGCATCTGCTTGTATCACCGGACATAGGCTATATGGGATTTACCGTTAACAGGTTTCGAAGATTTTCGTAGTTCGCCCTTTCTTTGAAGGCGTAGCAATGCCATACCTACGCGGTTCAGTTCACAGTGGTAGGGTAATTCTTCGAGCTTTTTGTGAACTTCAACATCAATCTTCTGAGTACTGAAGAAGCCAGAATCGCGTAGTTCTAGTATTTTGTCTGGAAGACTATCTTTTTGTACGCTCAGACGGGTTTTGCTTTTACAAATTTTTTCAATGGCCGTAACGCGTCCCTCCAGTTTCGAAACCCTTTCTTCTAAATCTGTCATTCAACTCACCTGCGGCGCAAACTTTATCAACTTACCTGTTCCGTCGACCATCCACACTTCTTTCACGTCAACGAACTTCGGCAAGCAAAGCACGCCTTCGAAAGGCCCAAACTTGAGCAAGGCTTTGGAAAAGGATGCTGAAAGCCGGGCTTGCGTATCCTTGCCCAAAGTCTCGCATTCGACGACTACTTGCTTTTCGCCATTGATACCATAGACGTCTATGCGATGCCCGTCCATGGTGTCCTCTTCGATGCGGACGTCATAGCCGAGGCCGCGCAGCGTCGCCGCTGTCGCTTGTTTCAGCACGAGGTGCTGATCGCTCTCGTGGCCGCGCTTCAATCTATTTTCCAGTTGAACCACCCTTCAGTCTTGGGAGAACATCAGATTTGACATAATCTGCTCCGAAGTCTGTTACAGCATAGGCAGCTTTTTTCCCCTTTCCACCTTTAACTATGTTCGAAACTTTCATTTCTTTGGATAGTATCGATAGGTATTTGCGCAGTGTTCCATGGGGGATCCCCAGTTTGCTGGCCATCTCGTCGATTGTAGCTGTGCCAGTTGCCATGGACTCTAAGCCCAGCACTTTGCCAGCTTTTACTCCAAACAGATAGAAGAGCACTCTGTCCTTGTCAGTTATGCCCTTGACTGTGCTAACCACAGGTCCGGCAACGCTATCAATTTTCAGAACGCCCTTGGCATCCTCTAAGATTCGCAGGAAATCGTGTTCACCGCTGACAACTATGGCCTTTCGTAGTTGCTCCAATTTTGCTTCGTCATTCATTCGCATCACCTCTGCAGTAACATGTGGCTTCTGGTATATAAGTTTATCGCTTCTTAGAGAAAGTAGCGATAATTTATCCGGTGCTGGCGAGCAGGTATAGCGCTGAAAGGCGCTGATGCGCCTTGGAGCACATTTGCGCTCCGTGTAGATACCATCTCCAATCAGAGTTGCATGTTGTTTACAATCATCTTGGTAAATGGTTAGGAGGTGATCCAGCCGCACGTTCCCGTACGGCTACCTTATCGTAAGGAAGTAGCTACTCGCTCCTCAGCTCACCTCAAAACAATCACGAGAGGATTATCGCCTAGTCTCAAATCATTGGAGCAATTCGTTGCATTTTGCTGCCCTTCGGGCAGGAATGCTAGTTTTTGGTAGCTAAGTCTTCCTTGTTACGACTTAGCCTTCTTTGCAGGCCTCCGGCTCGACTCCCTCCAATCCTTGCGGTAATGAGGGGAGCCTCACCGGAGGCCCACTCAGATGGCTTGACGGGCGGTGTGTGCAAAGAGCAGGGACGTATTCAGCGAACGATTATGACGTTCGCTTACTATGGATTCCGGCTTCATGAGGGCGAGTTACAGCCCTCAATCTGAACTGAGCGCAGGTTTAGGTGATTAGCTTCGCCTTTCGGCGTCGCATCACATTGTCCTGCGCATTGTAGGCCGCGTGTAGCCTAGGGCATTCGGGCCATACGGACCTACCGTCGCCCACTCCTTCCTCCTCCTTATCGGAGGCGGTCCCGCCAGAGTGCTACCGCTCGGCCCCCATTTCTGGAAACAGAGCAGTGTGGCAACTGGCGGCGTGGGTCTCGCTCGTTAACGGACTTGACCGCACGCCTCAAGGTACGAGCTTACGATGGCCATGCAACACCTCTCAGCGCGTCTGGTAAACCCATCAGGCTGACCTTCATCCTGCTGTCGGCCCTAGTAAGATGTCCGGCGTTAAATCCAATTGAACCGCAGCCTCCACCCATTGTGTGCTCCCCCGCCAATTCCCTTAAGTTTCAGTCTTGCGACCGTACTCCCCAGGCGGCCCGTTTAACACCTACGCTCCGGCACCGCATTTCCACTTGAGAAATGCGACACCAAACGGGCATCGTTTACAGCTGAGACTACTGGGGTATCTAATCCCAATCGCTCCCTCAGCTTTCGTCCCTCACCGTCGAACATGTTCCAGGTTGGCGCCTTCGCCACAGGTGGTCCTCGGCGGATTAAAGGATTTAACCCCTACACGCCGAATACCCCAACCTTTTCCCATTTCCAAGCCCGGTAGTATCCCCAGCACGCCTGACAGTTAGCTGCCAGATTTCACCAGGGACTCGCCGGGCCGGCTACGGACGCTCTAGGCCCAATAATCGAGACGGCCATTCGGGGCGCGGGTATTACCGCGGCGGCTGGCACCCGTCTTGCCCACCCCTTATTCGCCAAGCTCGCTAGTGCTAAGACAGCCTTGCGGCCGTCAGAGCAATTCTAGACTTGGCAAAAGGTGCAGCTAAAAGCTGCACCACTCAAGCTACCCTTCTCACACGTTAATGCATTGGAAAGTTTTCGCGCCTGCTGCGACCCGTAGGCCCTGCCTTCATGTCTCAGAAGGCATCTGGAGGCTCCTACTCTCATAGCCCCTACGCGTTATAGGCAAGTCAGGTCTTTACCCTGACTTCTACCTGATACGCCGCAGTCCCATCCTGAGGCCCCGTAGGTTTGGGCTATGGAACATTCCAGTATCCATAACCTATGGGGTATTAGCCACAGTTTCCCGTGATTATCCCCCACCTCAGGGCAGGTTAACTACGTGTTACTCAGCAGTTCGGCGAGGTCTTGCACCTCGCGCCTCGCATGGCTAAGTCGTAGCCTGATAACGGTCGTCTCCGGCGGGATCAACCGGAATTTTGGAAGAGCACCGTGCATTAAGCACGGAGATCCTGCTTACTTTGTCCTTTTGATCCACACAGAGTTTCGCTCATTATAAAACACACCTCTTCTAGCAATGCGCTCCTCATAGAATATTCTCGGAGTCAAACCATACAGTCATCGGTGTGCTTTCTGCTCGCCAGCATCGGCCAGGATCGTGACCATAAGGTTTAGGTCGTGGCTTCACTTTTGACCGCACTGGAATCCAACTTTTCACAGCTAGAGCAATAGCTCTGTGCTCGAATCGGCGCCTAAAAGCCAGCATCTTCCGACACTGGCAGCAATCTGTCGCAGCGAATACCACGACAGTTGACGTGCGGGTAGCTGTTATAGCGCGCCTAGAGGTATTTAAAGGTGACTGCGGCTTCGTTCATCTAATTGGCCGAAGGCGTTTTGGAAGGTGCCGGTATTGCCACTCCTGCCATCCTTGCCTTAGATTTTTTGGAAGATGCCGTGATTGCCAATTGCGTTCTTTGGCAATCTTAACCTCGGCGTTATCAGGGTCAGCCGCCGCGACGACCTTGAGAGCATAGTAAGAAGCGCCGAAAGCGTGTCGGGGAACATGCGCAGTTGCCACAGCTTGGCCTGCCGCACGCGCAGCAAAACAAGCCGCGTCATTTTCTTTCGCTTCGCGGGCGGCCGCGTGAGCTGCGAGCGCAGCCTTGCGTATATCGGCCATCTTAAACACGCCTGTGCGAACCCATGTCCGGCATGCTTCAATTGCTTTACGAGGCCTGTTATCTCTCGGATACCCCTTCTCGAAATACGGAAGTACATGCTCGGCGCAGTCGGCAGCCCAGAGCGCCAGTAACTTTTGGTCCCGCTTTGATTTTTCCGTTGTCATTTTTGTAAAGTTTGATTTGAAGTTTATTAGCTTGTTGAAGACTTGGGTGCAGCCGTGCGGCATCGTTAGGCTGCATCCTAACGAATTGGGACCCTTTTAAGGAGGCCCGCGGGCCAACGTCATTCATGAAGAAAATAATCATAGCAACGGTGGCAGTGGCGCTCTTAGCCGTTTTCATGGCCTGGAGCTTCATGCCTAAGCCAGAAGGCGTCAGCAAGGTCGTCCTGGAGTTCTGGCCGCACAAGCTAGAGGTCTCTCCAGGCATTTTGCGAGATAATGATCCGAGCATGCTGAAGGAGGTCACAGTATCGGAGGAGGACTTCAAGGAGCTGGAAAGATTGGTGAATTCGGCCGACTTCAAGGACCTTCCTGACCTCATCAAGGCTGATGTACCTGAGGGTTCCGCGTGCACCGAAAGCAGCATAATCATAACGGTCACGTTCAAGGACGGCACAATCAGGAAAGTGATAGTCGACGGGTGCGCCAAGGAGCCCGCGATAGTAACCCGGATATTCAGCAAAGTAAGCTCGCTAAGGCAGTAGCCTTATATTCGGGCGCGCCAATCGTTTAATCGAATGTTCGACCTTACTGGAAAGAAGGCGCTTGTTACCGGCGGCTCGCGCGGGATAGGAAGAGGTATTGCTTTAGCCTTGGCAAAGCAGGGTGCGGACGTTGCGGTGAACTACCGTTCCAATGCTGAGGAAGCGGAGAACGTGGTCGCCGAGATAAAGAAGATGAAAAGGCAGGCGTTCGCTATACAGGCAGACGTCTCGGATTCAAAGAGCGTTGCAAAGATGTTCGATGCCGTCAAGAAGAGATGGGGGAAGCTGGACATTTTGGTGAACAACGCAGGGATGCTGAGCTATGCGCCGTTCGAGGAGCTGAAGGAGGAGGACTGGGACAGGGTCATTGCAGTCAACCTGAAGGGCCAGTTCCTGTGCGGGCAACAGGCGGCAAGGATGATGAAGAAGGGCGGGAGGATAGTCAACATCGCTTCGATATCTTCGGGCGGCGTTGGGATAGGTTTTCCCAACATCACGCACTACACATCTTCCAAGGCGGGCGTCGTAGGACTGACCGAGAACATGGCGCTCGAGCTCGGGCCGAAGGGCATCAATGTGAATGCGATCGCTCCAGGAGTGATAGATACCGACATGACGAAGGATATGCTCAAGGACAAGAAAGCGATGGCTGGCATGCTGATGCGCATACCCAAGAGGCGCGTGGGCCAGCCCGAGGACATCGGAGCTGCTGCTGCTTTCCTGGCTTCTGACGAGGCCGATTACATAACCGGCATAGTACTGTACGTGGACGGCGGCTGGTTGACGGAATAAGCCCGATAATCTACTTCTGCGCTGTTATGACAAAAGAAGTATGGCTGTGTTTATACGGCCTAGATCCTGGATGTGGGGGTTCTTCAAAGGTGATTTCCTGCGTAGAAAGGACCTTGAACCTGTGGAAAAGCGCTTCCACATCTTCGGAATCTTCAAAATATTTCACGTTGGTGCCCTCTTCAAGGAAGACATTTTTACCCAGCGGTACCCCGGATTTTGAAATTATCGGGTAGGTCGAGTCCTTCGTGTTTGCCAGGTCCGCAATCAGCAGCCCGCCTGGTTTTAATATCCTATGGAATTCCTTGAGCACGATCTCCGGGTCCAATATGTGGGTAAGAACAGTAACACAGACAATCGCGTCTATGCTGCCCGACCTTACCTCGGAGATATCCTGAAGTTCCGAATTGATTGGTGATATGTCAAATCCGTTTTTCAGGAACAGCTGTCTTGTTAACTCGCAAGCTTCTTTGGAAGCGTCCACCGCTATGATTTCAAAACCTTGCTTTTTCAAATAAAGGCTGTTTCTGCCCTGTCCACAACCCGCGTCCAGGACGGTCTTCACGTTGTTTCCTTTAAGGAACGGCACCGCGTCCACCACGAATGGTGCAGGGTCCAGATGATACTGTGCCACGTCCCGTATGCTGTAGTGCTTTTTGCCCCAAACTGCACCTGGCCTATCTTTTGCCATAACATCATTTGGACGTAGTATTTTAATCTCTCCCGCTCTTGATTTGGCATGCCCGGCATAATTTGCGGCGCGATCGTTGTAGACAACAAAGGACGGATAGCGATGGTCAAGGAGGCCAAGCCGTCCGCATACGGCAAGTGGAACTGGCCCGGCGGCAAGCTTGAGCCGCGGGAAAGCATCCTGGCAGGCGCACGGCGGGAGGTAAAGGAAGAGACGAACCTGGACGTCAAACTGCTGGGCCTGATAGGCGCATACCGTGACCTAAGGGATAATGCTGTGAGGTTCGTTTTCCTTGCGCGGCCGACAGGAGGAAAGCTGAAGCACCAGCACGGCGAACTGCTGGGTGCGCGATGGTTCACGGAAAAGGAGCTAATGAAGCTGAAGGACAGGGAACTTAGAAGGACGGAGATGAAGCGCGTATTCAGGGACTGGAAGGGCGGTCAGCTGTATCCCCTGTCCGTGTGCAAGAAGTTCTCGTAATTTTCGACAGGCGCTCCGTGTTCCTGTGATTTATCAATAGGTTTTCCGTGCTAATATCATGCCTGAGCGCCAGCAGCTGAGCTTTATCGAGATTTTGGCAATAACACTCGGTGCAATCTTCACAACAGGCGTGTTCATCGTTCCTGCGACCGTTGCCGGGCTGCTGGGCTATTCGAGCATATGGCTGTGGATAGGATTAGCGATATTGAGCATACCGATGGGTCTGAGCTTCGCGAGCCTGGCCAGCATGTTCTCGCGGTCGGGCGGGCCGGTCATCTTTGTCAGGACGGCCTTTGGCGACCTCGCTGCCTTCATAACGGGCTGGAGCACTTGGCTGTATTCGACCACGGCAATAGCCGCGCTGGCGATAATCACGGCGCAGTTCTTCACGGTGTTCATACCGATGGAGGGCACACAGGAGGTCGGCCTGGCGCTGGGACTGCTTGCAATCTTCACGGGCATAAATTGGTTCGGGGTGCGCAACAGCGCCCGCCTCGAGGTGGGCCTGATAGCGCTGGCGGTGGCGCTGATGGTGCTGTACGTCATCCTTGGTCTGCCCACGGCGGACTTCTCCAAGTTCACCTTCGCCGTCCCGGACGTCGGAATGCTGGGTTTCGCGGCCGTGATCGGCTTCGAGCTGTTCATAGGCTGGGAGACGGCGACCATCATAGCGGAGGAAGTAAGGCATCCGAAGAAGCACCTGCCGAAGGCTCTGCTGGTCACGGTCGTGGTGATGGCCGTGCTCTATCTGGGCGTGATTGCGACGTTCATGGGGCATGCCGACCTTGCTGTTATAGCGGACGAGGCCAATCCGTTGGCCTCAACGGCGGAGCAGTTCGCCGGGCCGTTGGCGTGGGTGTTCTCGCTGGTAGCGATACTGGTCGGGCTCAGCGCATTGAACAGCTGGACGACCACTGTTGCACGCTTACCTCATGTGATGGCCGAGCACAAGCTGTTCCTGGGCTACTTCAACAAGTTGAACAAGCACGGTGCGCCCGATCGGGCGCTCGCGCTGCAGCTTTTGTTAGCAACTGTCATAACGCTTAGCGGAAGTTTTGAGCTTGCGATAACGCTGCTGCTGTCGGTCGGGTTAGTGATGTACATCATCGTGTTTGCCTCCCTCCTGAAGCTCAAGGGCCTCGTGCCGGCAGGGTTCAAGGTGCCAAATGCATTTCCTGCGATAAGCATAGCCGCTCTGGTGCTGATGATATTCTCGTTGCCGCCTGGTGCGCTGCTTACAGGCTGGCTGTTGATAGCGCTTGGATTGCCCGCTTTCGTGGCCGTCAAACTAGTTACTGACCGCGTTTTCGTTGAAAGTTACTGGGATAGGATAAGTTTCATCTGGGAATGGGCATGGCCGCTGTTACTCTACCCTGCCGGCGTCAAGGCCGAAGTCATAAGGAAGGCAAGGGCGTCAAACGGTATGACAGTGCTTGATTATGGCAGCGGCACCGGCGTTACCACGCGTGCGATCTCTAAAGCCGCGCCCGGTGCGAGGATAGTTGCCGCGGACATCTCAAAGCAGCAACTGACCAGGGCGGTTGCAGGTGGCGAAGCAAAGAAGATCGGGAACGTAGCATACGTCAAGGTCAGCAGGCCGGCGCCGTTCCCTCCATCAAGCTTCGACAGGATAGTCAGTACGCTCGCCATCAACTATTTCGTCAATCCGATGGCCGAGCTGAAGGCGCTGCACAGGGTGCTCAGGAAGAGCGGGAATGTGGTGTTCCTTGCCGTTCGTGCACCAGGTGTGGTCGCACATTCGTTCCTGGCCAGCGACGGCGCGATAAAGGGGCTGTTCAGGAGGGCGGGCTGGCGGAACGTAAAGGTCGAACGGGAAAAACGCCTGCTGCGCGAGTACATTTATATCACGGCGCTGAAATGATGGCAAGGCGATGATGTGAACGTAAGCAATGTGATGAGCAAGAAGGTAATAACCGTAAGGCCCGAGGACACCCTGGAGACGGCGGTGCAGAAGATGGCGAAGCACGAGTTCTCGTCGCTGCCGGTGGTGAAAGAAGGGAGCCTGGTAGGGATAGTCACCGAGGCGGACGTGATAAGGGCGATGCAGGTGTTCGGGCCGAAGATACACTTCGATACGGGCACGAGCTTTGATGTCCTCGTAGCGGTGCTGCGCAAGGGCAAGGAGTTCGAGAACGTCAAGGCGCATATAATGGGCAGCGGCAAGCTGAAGGTGAAGGACTTCATGAAGCCTCATCCCTGGACCGTGGAGCCCGATGACAGCGTGGAACAGGCGGCGCGGTTGATGGTCCAGAAGGGCGTCAAGTCGCTGCCAGTTGTCAAGGGCTGCAAGCTGATAGGGATAATAGCCAGGGCCGACATCGTGCGCGCGCTGTCAAGCTAGACGTTGTTGAGCTGGGCGGCCTTCTTCAGGATATCTGCAGAGCGCTTCCCGTTCTTGGTGCAGAAGTCCTCGCAGTCCTGCGCGGTGACTATGTCCCTGTAGACCATGCAGCACTTGTTGCACGACCACATGTTCTTTGTCCCGAACAGCTTCGCTTTTGGCATGTTAACACGGGCACTTGGCTGCCTTCGCGGTCAGCTCTGGGTTGACTTTCCTGTGGGTGCGGCAGTGCTCCTCGCACTGAGCTGCGAGCTGCTTGTCACTGAACGTATTGCCGCACATTAGGCAGACGTAGAAGATGTCCGAACCGATCATAGTTGACATTGGCATGAAAGGTCACCGCGCAAGCGTTGGAAAACGACACATATAAAAGAAATGTGTCGGCCACGCTATAGGCTGCGCTATATTATTGAGAATGGTGCCGGGACCGAGATTTGAACTCGGGACTTAGGCTCCACAGGCCCGCATGTTACCAGACTACACCACCCCGGCCAAGCAACATTCCGCCGCCGCCGCTTAAAAACTACTCCTGCTCGAACAGGTAGCGCCATGCATGCTTTGGCGGTATGACCTTGCCCTTTGGCATGCGTCTGTCAGCGCTCTTGGCAGCGTTTGTCAGCTGCTTCAGGATGGCAGTGCTCACCTTTTCCCCGAGGCCGAGATCTGCTGACAAACGGTTGAAGTCCTCGACTGCAGCGGGCAACACTCCACTGACAACTTCGTTCAGCCTGCTGGAAGGCCTGAGCTGGATGAAGCCGACCATCGCGCCGGGCCGCGGGTTGTCATTAAAAGTGGCGGGCAGCCAGTCGGCGAACAGGTTCTTTTCAGGGGCATGGAAAATGACGCGGCCTTCTGTTTCCCTTGTCAGCGCGTAACCGTCAAGCACAGCCATAGCCGATTTGAAACGAACGGCAGAGAGCGGCATTTTGAGCACACGACTGACGATGCCGGGCTCGAGCGCGCCAATTGCTACTAACATCATGGAGTAGCGCGGCGCAGCGAAGCATTTTTTGCCCTTTGTGCTTATGCAGGAGGCCGTATGACGTTCTACGTCGAGCTGCAATGTCTTGGTGCGGTAGGTGGCGATGTTGTCTATGACGGAGCGCCATATGGGCATGCACATGAATAGCCGTTGAGAAATAAAGGGTTGGTGCGGTAGGCGAGCACTTACTTTGTAAAAACGGAATTGCATTACGATGCGGCGTTTATCCTGTCATCTATCCTCATCATGACAAGGGCGGCGGCCGGGGCAGGAAAGGAAGGGGGTGCGGCTTCGGTCGCAAAAGAATACTGCCCGGTTTCCTTGTCGTAGGTCGAGTCGGACAGCGCGGCTGCCTCCCTGTTCTCTTCATCCAATATTATCCGGCCATTGCGCGTGATTTCCGTGACAGGTCCCTTAAGCAGTCCCGCAATCGCCAGCGTGCTCACGATGTCGTCATCGTAGATCTCGGCCTCCACGGAATGTCCGCTGAAGGTGATCTTGCCGGCCTTCGTGGTGGTCGCGGGGTTCGGGAAAATCAGGTTGGGGGCGCGGAAACGCTCACGGTTCCAGATGAAATTGCGTTTCAACACGTAGTTCGCGAAGTTCCTACCTTCATCGCTGTCGGTATAGAAAAGGTCATGGGCTTCCTGCACGGAGAGCAGGGCGTGTTTCAAAGATTTCTGGTGGCGCATGGCCACCTTGGCGGAAAGCTTTTCAACTATGAGGGCCTGGACGTCGGCGCCGGCGACTTCGGCTATCTGGTATGTTCCTTCCAGTTCCTTCAGGTCCATGAGGGTGTAAGTGACCTTTTCCTTGTCGGATGATTTAGGATAATCGTACGCATCGTGCGTGAGTACGGCGTATCTTGGCACTCCCTCGGGAAGGATTATCTTGTTGGCCAGGGTCATCGCGTTGAGCACGCGCCTTCCCTCGCTGCGTTTTTCGTCATCACTCATTACCACCTTTGAGTAATTAAAGTATTTAAAGGGAGCGGTTGCGGTCCAAATGATGACATGGTGCGGGAGGATCGGGCACTTCTGGGTTTAGGCTTGTTTATTCGGTTTCGGAGCCTTCACGACCCAATGTTTGTATTCGTTCGGGTCCACCTTTATGCATTCGACGGGCTTCACCGGTTTTTCCGATGCCCATTCGTACTTATCGATACGTTTGAACGAATCGGCGGGCACCTTGTAGAGATACATGGGTTTTGAGGTGTCCAGGCGGCCCTCCTCTATCACAATTCGCGGCTTGCCTTCGGCGGTGAGCGGGAGCCCGTGCCAGGACATCTTTCCTGTCTTTTTATCGGGGACTATGGGCAGAGCGAACACGAGCGCGCAATCGCGGCTTTGCGACGCATAGACGGCGTTCATCTTGTACTTCTCCTCGCCCACGCCGCCTGCCTTGCGCGGCTTCAGCTCCCCTCTTATCTTGGTCATGCTGCCGTGGTACAAGAACTTCGGTTTGGCCATGAAAAGTATTGGTTTCGTTGTAATTAAACATTGGTGCAGGAGGCAGGCATACGGCAAAAGATGAAAACATTGACTTAAGTATAGGCGCTTAGAAATCCTAGCCATGAGGAGCGCAGCTGTAACTGCATATGTCGTTGCAATTCTTGCTATTGCCATCATTGCCGGATGCGTCGGGCAAGGCGGCAAGAGCGCGGAAGAAAGCAGAGGTGGCGGCGTTCCTGCGATTGCACAAGGTGGCGTCTTCCTGAACGAGTCCATCACGCCGACAGAAAGCCAACTGAAGACGAAAACGCTCGCTTGTGTGGCATCAGCAAGCAACAGGCGCATATCAGCCATTGCGATATCCAGTGACGGAAATTACTTTGCTTCATCTGTTGGGGCATATGACGCCAGCCTCCGGACCCCGACTACCCTTTATAACAAGACCGAAAAATTATGGACATATACGCCTCCTGAGGATGCGAATCGTGGGAATCCTGTAAAGATAGCGATATCCGACAATGCGAAATACACCGTAATCGGATATGATTCTATGTACAAGAACAAGGTGTTCGAGGTGATTAATGCAAGTGGCAGCCTGATATGGACACTCTCGTTTAATGAGGACCTGGCCGCACTAATCAGCATAACACCAAACGGAAAGTATATCCTGTTCAAGGGAACGGAAGGAGAATATGTGGTTTACAGCACTGACGGCCACATTAAAAAATGGGCGAAAACAGGGCTTCCCAACCTGCGTCACCTTGATAATGAATACCTGCTATGGGACAATTCGGGAGCTTTTGATTCTGAAGGAAACCCCACAAACTATAAGGGCAGGATCGAAAAGATATCCCTGGAAACAGGCGAGGTTCTTGCAAGCGCGAAGTTTATAACGTCCAAGGGTGTGCCGTTCAGGGGACCGGGCGAGATCAGCGGAACGGATTACAGCACGGTCAGTGAAGGAAAGATATATGTCCCCGTTATAGATGTGCTAAGCATCCCGAACGAGGATTCCATCTATGTAAACGAATACCTCTACAACAAGACCGAAGTCGAGGTGCACCAAGAGGAGAATTCGCCGTGGACGACCGAAAGTGCATATGAAACGAGCGCGCTACCAAAGGAGCTGCTCATCCGATATAAGCTGACAGAAAACGGCCTCGAAAAGGTCTGGGAAAAGGACATTCCGGACGATATCCGCCAATTTAGTGGTTTCGTGCCATCTGTGAACGGCGAACATACAGCTTTCGCAGCAATAAATGAAGACTATGAAAGCCTTCTAAGTCTCATAGACAAAGAGGGACCCACACTTTGGACAATCTCATCATCGACGTCGCCGGAGATTAGAGGGGTCATGAGTGTTTCGAATGACGGGAGTATTTTGACAACAATCATGTATCAAGAGACTGACTATAGCATCGTGCAAGATAAGCCTAGCGTGATAAGCGCAGACGGTAAAACGATAGGGGAAATAGCAGACACGATGTATGAGGATATGGCTGCCTTGTCGCCCGACGGGAGCTATGCCATAGCGGTTACAGGCGACATTCCGTGCAGCGGGGGAGCAGAGGGCACCAGTCTGCTGTTCTTCGGCACGCCCGGAAATGAAGAAATGGTAGATAACATGAAGGTGGCGGGTGGATCCGATTGCGGAACGGGCGTGCTATCCGGATCGTCCAAAACGTCGCCAGAATTGGATTGCTTCATCGAGGCTTCAAAAAGTTGCGATATCGCGAGCTTGACATTGTCGATGACCCTCTTTACCGTAACAGATACCAAATACTATGAAATCAGGGGACTGGACGAAACGGGAAATTGTAAATTTTACCTGCGCCAGGTAAGTTACAGCATTGCGTCCCCGCCTGGTGCCAATCAGGACGTAATCAACCAAATGAATGCGCAATATAATACGCTCAAAGGCAAAGATGGCGTATGTTCGTACAAGACAGCCGATCTGACCAAAATGCTTGAAGATTGGAGGTCAGGAACGTTCTCATTCTCATACTCCTCATCGGGCGGTTCTTCTTCGCCATCCAATTGCCAAGGAAGCTATTTTGATACTATAAATTCATGGTCAAAGTGAGAGCTTGGTGCGGGAGGTGAAAAAATGGCTGAAAAGATGTCCACGCAGCAAAAAATCATGGCGGCGATAGGGCTAGTGATTTTTTTGTTCGCATTGTACACGGTTATTACGACGCTTATGCACTAACACCGTAGAATAGCGGATGATGTCTGCGTAATCATCCGGTTTGCTGATTTTTCTCGATAAACAGCGTGAACAGCACGATACCAACTACAAAAATCATCGCGCTCAATGCGGTGGCCATCATGTCAAGCTTTGTCAGCATGTAAAGGCAGAATACCGCGCCCGCGGCAGGAAGCACGGGAAACCGGCCGATGTTCAGCGGTACCTTGAACTTTCCGTGGAAGTTATCGGGCCTATAGCGCAGGATTATGACAGCCATGTTTATTATCATGAACACGAACAGTGCGCCGAAGTCCGTCAAGGATGCTACGAATTTTATGTCACCTATCAGCACGATCAGCGCGGTCACAAAGCCGGTGACAATTACGGCCACGTATGGCGTGCGGCTCTTGTTGAGTCCGAGGAACACTTTCGGCATGGAACCGTCCTCGGCCATCCCGTAAACCATCCTCGAATAAGCGAAAAGGAGGGCAAATGTCGTGCTTCCGGTGGCAAATAGCGCTATCACGGCCAAAAGCATTGAACCCAGCGGACCCATCGTGGTCATCATCACCGTGCTGAGTGGCGAGGCCGAGGCGGCCAACGACTGCCACGGGACCACGTTTATGGCTACCAATGATACGGCGGTGTAAAGGATAGTTGATATCACTATCGAGATGATGAGTGCCTTGGGCAGCATGTTCCTCGGGTCCTTGGCCTCCTCACCGAGGTTGGCAACCTCCTCGAACCCCAAGAAAGCGAAGAATATCAGTGCGGCCGCCGAAAAGACGCCGCCCCAGCCAAATTGGATATCAAGAACATCGACTTTGCCGACATAACCGAAGCCGCTGAAGATTACCATAAGCAGACCGATGATTGTCAGTATGACCATCAATGAGCTGGCCTTCATGGTAATCTGCGCACCAAAGCAGTTGAGAATGACAGCAAACAGCACCAGAAGGAGCGCGCCCAACACGACAGGAACGCCGAAAAGGGCGTAAAAATAGCCCCCGAAGCCAAGGCTGACCGCGGCCGCGGCTATTATGGAGACGACCAGTTTCAGCCAACCTATGCCAAAGGCAAATTTCTTGCTGGAGAAGGATTTCTCCACGTACTCGTATTCGGCCGCATCATGAGGCATCTTCGAGGTCAGTTCCGCATAGCTCAGGCCGGTACATGCGGCTATCAGCGCGGCGAAAAGGAAGGCCAACCACACCCCGTTGCCGGCGATGCCGGAAGCCGCGCCGATCAGGACATAGATGCCCGCTCCTATGATCACGCATAGCGTATAGGTCACGGCCTCGAACAGCGTTATGCTGCGCTTGAGATGCTTGTGTTTCATTAAACCAGTCCATCTCTTTGTAGCGGCATGTTTAATAAAAGTCATGGTGCGGGAGGCATGCACCCCGTCTCAAACAGAAAAACCGACGCTTGTTTTGAGGCCCGTTTCTGCCTCCGAAAACGGGCTTAGAAGATTTTGGCAGAACTTGGATATAAACCCACGGACAAGCGAAAGAATTATATCCTACGGTTTACGTAGTTATGTCATGGTTGATTGCGGCGTCTGCCATAAGAAGAATCTGGGCCTTTTTTCAGGTAAAACCAGAGACAAGATTAGCGGACTTACCTACTGCAGCAAGTGCACCAACAAATGGATAGCGCTTGAATTCAAACTTAACTCCAAAGAGCTGGCCTCAAAGGCGATGAAGGCGCTCGGCGAGGATTCTGGCCTCGAACCGACTATAAACAAAATCGTAGAAGGGAGGATGCCCCTTGAAGAGGCCAGCAAGCTTATGGAAAGCAAGCTTGCTGAGAGTCTGAAAATCATAGAGGAAAAAAGGATTGAACGTAGCATCGCCGAAAGATTGGAAGACATCAAACCGGAAAAAAACGAACGCAGGTTCAATGCTCTAAAGGATGCGATCGGTTACTACCGCAAACTGGGCTTTTTCAAGGATCTCAAAGGGCTTGACGATGAGGATGTGTTGTCGCGCATAATCGAGCGCGCCGTACGGGACGAAATAGATGATGTCTTCTCGGAGGAACTGACCGAGGTGGATGTTGCAGAAATAGACTTTTATCTGCTGTTCCTCGACAAGCAGAGGTACTTTGCATCCCGCTGGCTGAAAAGCGATGGCGCCTTTGTGGAAATCATTGAGGGGCTTGCAAAGATTTCATCGAGCGTTTTCAAGCCTGTGCGCATAACGGAGAAATGGGAAAGCGATGAAGGCCCCATTAGAATTGAATTCACTCATGGAGGGAAGAATGTTGTGATTAAAGCCGAATGGCAAACCAAGGAATGGCCAGACATCGAAATCCTGAAACGCATCAATCCGCTGATAGCGTCGAAAGGCTATGTTTTTGTGATGGTTGAATGTCCAGTTACGGACGGTCCTGGTTTTATGCTGCTCAGTACCGAAGAAAAAAGAAAGCTGGAAAAAGATAGGGGATGGAAGTTCCTCGAAAAGAACTGATTTGAAAAATAATTGGTGCGGGAGGCAGGATTCGAACCTGCGAAGGGACTAACCCACAAGGTTTCTCAGGCAGTCCATCTAAGCCTCGCACTCAACTTCTGAGCCTTGCGCCTTAGACCTGGCTTGGCGACTCCCGCAACGCTGATTCGGCGGCAGACCATTTAAAAGATTACTTGCGCCCGCCCTTTGCGGGTTTTGGACGCGGCCAGACCAGAAGCTTGACCTCGGTCTCGTTGAGCCGGGTAAGCGGTGGTTAAATCGTTTTGCTTGCAATTAGGGGGCGTGAGCATCCAGGAGCAAAGGAACAAGAGAAAGCTCAAAATAGACCTGAGCAAGATCAGCGAGGTCTGCATAGGCAGGACGGAGATACCTGGTTATGACTGCCCGAACATGAAGTGCATGATAACGAACGGATACATCAGCCTGGCGGACGAGAAGGAGACGGGCATGATAGTCTATCTCGACTGCTTCCATGATGACCCTTCCGACGGCAGCTGCAAGCATTCCGGCAGCAGCTGCCCCTACCTCCAGGGCATGCTGGAGTATGAGCGCCCGGAGGGCAACAGGACGGTAATGCACATGCGCGGCGACGGAGCGGATCTAATGGCCGATATCATCGATGAGTTCGAGGAGTCCGACCTCAAGGAACTCCGCCTACCGATAAGGACGAACCAGCGCGACGAGAACACTTACCCCGAGAAGATAAAACGGTCGTTCGTCTTCTTCAAGGGCATGTATGAGACGGAGCTAGAGCCCGAAGTCATAGAGAAGCTGAGGAACAACGAGTTCGTTGAGAAATATGTCCTGACGGTGAGGAAGGTCGGCGAACCAAAAGTAACCCAACCCAAAGAATGCGTCCAAGCCGATACTCGACCGCAAGAAGACAAGTGATGGTGCGCCAGACGGGATTTGAACCCATGTCGCGACCTTGGCAAGGTCGTATCCTACCACTAGACTACTGGCGCAGAATGAGATGCTTTCTGCCGCTTAAATCCGTTTGTCTGGCCGCAAAGCTGGCAGATAACTTATTAACGGCCTGCCACAATTCCGCCCATGGACAGCAGCAAAGTGAAGCTGAAACGGGTGCTCGGGCCCTTTGACGTGACCGTTTACGGCGTGGGCATCATTATCGGTGCCGGCATCTATGCGCTCATCGGAAAGGCGGCGGGCATCGCAGGCGGCGCGGTATGGATGTCGTACGGGATTGCAGCGATAGTTGCAGCATTGACCGCGCTGAGTTATGCGGAACTCACCAGCATATTCCCCAAGTCGGCGGCCGAATATGTCTATACGGACCACGCGTTCCGGCGCAAGTGGCTCGCCTTCGTGGTCGGGTGGCTGGCCATATATTGCATGACAATCACGGCTTCCACGGTATCGCTGGGTTTCGGCGGATACTTCTCTGCGCTCACCGGTGTCCCTATGCTCGCTGCGGCGGTCGCGCTGATCATCCTGATGTCGCTGTTGAACTATAGCGGCATCAAGGAATCGGCCACCGCGAACGCGCTGTTGACCCTGCTGGAGGTTGGCGGCCTGCTGATAATAATCGTGCTCGGTTGGAGCCACTTCGGCAGCGTCGATTATTTCAGTTCGCCAGGCGGGTTCGGCGGGGTGATGACGGCCGCGCTGCTCGTGTTCTTTGCGTTCCTTGGCTTCGAGGACGTGGCAAACATAGCCGAAGAGACGAAAAACCCCAAGCGCGTCATACCGATGGGTCTGCTGCTCGCGCTGGGCATCTCAACGCTGCTCTACATGCTTGTTTCAGTGGCGGCGGTAAGCGTGGTGCCGCCCGAGCAGCTCGCTGCGAGCAACGCACCGCTGGCCCTTGTCGCGAATACCGCGCTGCCCGGCTCGGGGTCGCTGCTCTCCGTCCTTGCGCTGGTAGCTACGACCACGACCGTCCTTACCGCGCTCATAGCCTCCTCGCGGATGATTTGGGCGATGGCGGATGCCGGCGGGCTCCCGCGGTTCCTGAGCGTGATACACCCGGTACGGAGGACACCCTGGGCGGCCATTGCCCTTGTAGGCATGGTGGCGGCCGCGGTCGCGCTCATAGGGAAGATAGAGATAATAGCGCAGCTGACCGACTTCGGTGCGTTCCTCCTGTTCGCTGTCGTCAACTTGGCCGTCATAGTCCTTCGCTATCGCGAACCCGGCGACCGCAGGATGTTCAGGACGCCGCTGAATATAGGCAGGTTCCCTGTGATACCTGCGCTCGGTTTCATAGCCAACATGGTCATGCTGTTCTACTTCAGCCTGCAGATGTTCATCGCCGGAATAGCGGTATTAGTAACGGGTTATCTTGTTTACATGTCGATGAAGAAGCTGCGGCTGATAACTATCTAGTTTAGCTTCCCGCGGCATTCCTGGCGGCGTCCTCGGCACGTTCCTTCTCGGCCCTTGCCTTCCGTTCCTCGTTACGGGCCCTGGCATCCTCCAGCCACTTGCCGATGCGTTCAATGCTCTCGTCAAAATGCTTGTACTTCTCCTTGGCCTGTGCACGAAGGTCGGCTTCTGTGGCAGTTTTTGGAACAGGGGCGTCATAAGCGGGCTCGTCGGCCTCGGGCGCGATGGTCTGGTAGTCCTCATCCTGTTCGGGCAGCGCAGGGGTTTTATCGTCGATAACCTCGGCATCGATGATCTTTTCCTCCTCGGCGGGGTGCTGGAGGGCGGCATAGCGGGCATCGACCCTTTGCATGTAGCTGTAGATGCTCTGCTGGGTGTCCTTACCCGGCTTCAGGCTGCACTCGTTGAACGTATTTGTCATGGCATCGTAGGCGGCCCTGATGTCGCCAATCGATCCGGCGTCAAGCTCCTCCGGATCGCCGTATTTCTGCTTGACCGTGGCGAAAGCCTTTAGCGCATCCTGCGCGCGCTTCATGTTTTCCGGAGAATTCTTACGGTTGCCGCTCTTGCCGTTTGACATGCATTATGTTACTACTTCATGGTATATAAAGTTAATGTAGGAGGCTTTTTCTGGCCTTTCAGTGGATGAGGAAGCCAGAGATCGCCCCGACAGCGTATCCGGCCAGAGCTGCCAGCATGCCTATTACGGCCATCTCGATGCCGCTCCTCAACGGGCTGCCCACCGTTGTCATGGCCTTGTAGATGCCGACGAAGAAGAGGACGGTCGTCGATATGACCAAGCTTGCAAGGATGGCCGTGTCTATCGGCAGGAAGAAGAACGGTATGATAGGTATGAGTGAGCCGACAAACGCCGACAGGCCAACCACTATCGCAACGTTCAGCGGGCTTACCTTCGGAGGTGTCATCTTCAGTTCGAGTTCCATCATGGTATCGAGCCAGCGCTTCCTGTTCGACGTGATGTGCTTGACCGCGCTTTCCAGCAGGTTCTTGGTAAAGCCCATGTGGCGGAATATCGTCCTGATCTCCTGCCTTTCGACATCGGGCATATCGCGCATCTCCTTCTGCTCCCTCCGGACCTCGGAGCGGTAGAAGTCGCTCTCCGCCTTGAACGACGTATAGGCCACCGCCATCATGGAGATGGATTCCGCAAAGGTGGCGGCTATGGCGGCTATCAGGATGAGCCTGACGTCCTTTGTAGCAGTAGCTACGCCCAGCACGACTCCCAGGACGTTGACCAACCCGTCCTGCCCGCCCAGGATGAAGTCCCTCAAACGAGATGCGCCCTTGTGGGGCTCGATTGGTGTCTTTCTCAGCAGCACTTCGCGGGCCATGGACAAGAATCGCTTGGCTGATTAAAAAGCATGACATTAAATCCTTTCCGGTTCCCATAGTTCCGATGACGTCCATTTCGGTACCATACCTCAAGGGGGAAAGGATAGAGGTGACGGCGGCATGCCTGCAGCTGCCTTACAAAGTGAAGATACCTCCAGAGCCGGTCGCTTATTCGCCAATCTTTGAACGGCCATCATGCACCGAGGATGACGACCGGACTCCAAATGTAATCGGGCACTACGAAACGGCCGCGCATGAAAGATGGCGCCAAAGCCTGCCGCAGTGGCGGCGTCTGAAGGCCAGCGCCTCTTCCGAACGCCAGTTCATCGAGATACGCCACCCGAGACTGGGGGACATCTATGGTTCGAGGGACGTGATAGAGAACGGCCTAGTGTTGGCGAGCGTGGCCCCATACCTGGAAAGAAGGTTCGGCAAGGGCAGATTGCTGAAGAAACCTCTAATCAACCTCCCTCCGACATACATGAAAACCATATGGAAAGTAGGGAAGCGTTCAATGATAGTGGAGGAACGCATGGATGAAGACAAGACAAGTGGAAGGTCGTACGCCGCCTATCTTTCGGTGCCGGGTCTTGACATTCGCCGATACCTGTATTTCCGCAAAAACATCATGTGTCATGCCGATGGTTCGATTGCCGCAAAGCTGGACAAGCTTTTCTCCAGGAACAGGCGCATACTGAAACGGAACAGCAAGGAATGGCTGCCGGTAAAGAAACTGGCTTGATTGGCGCCGGCAGCAGGCGGCCGTCCCCAGAACGAACTCCTCGAGCGTCCGTTGTTTGAACGGTGCCACGCGGAGGCACCATTGGACGATAATAGCGGCGCTGAAATATAACGTTATGCGCGGCGGATGACGAATTTTTTGCTAATCGGAGAAACGATCTTTCGAGAGGATTCTTAAAGAAAGAACGTTAAATAATTCATATGGGATGGAACAAAAGGCAAATTAACGACCACATCAAAGCCGCCAAGTTGCTAATTAAAATCAAGAACAATGCATTCAATTATCTGAAAGGAAATGCCAATGCAACCGAATACGAGGTACAACGATTCATCCTTAAACAGTTCAAGGAAAACAGACTCAAGACAGACAAGTACCCGTCAATAGTCGCTTTTAACGAAGATTCTGCTACTCCTGAATTTTATCCATCAAAGAAATCCAAAAAATTAGAGCCAAATTCGCTCGTTATGATAGATATCTGGGCAAAACTGGGTAAAAGGAATTCGCCATTTGCAGACATAACATGGATGGCTTATCACGGCAAAAGGATTCCAAAAGAAATTTTACGAGTTTTCAACGTCGCTGTTAAGGCAAGGAGCAGGGGCATAAGGCTCCTGAAATCGCAATTGAAAATGGACAGCATACCAACGGGTAAGGAAGTTGATGATGCTGTAAAAGGTGTGATCGTACAAGCAGGATACAGGAAAAACATCTTGCATGACGTTGGTCATTCCCTTGGAACAATTTCAGACCATGGGCCTAAACCAGATTGGATATACCCCGAAAACAGTTCGCCTTTGTCTCAAAACATGGGATATACGATAGAACCGGGAATTTATTTGAAAAACAGATTCGGCGTAAGAAGCGAGATTGATTTCTTTATAGACGAAAACATGAAACTGGTAATAACAACAGATGTTCAAAAAAATATAATTAAAATTTGAAGAGCTTCTTGATAATTATGAAATCAGTTTACATCGCAGGAAGCAGAAAATTTTATGACGAAATAGAGAAATTGGTCCAACAATTGAAGGACAATAAAATAAAGGCCGCAAATGCCGGAAAATGGGAAAAGTCACAAGAGGACACGTTGGAAAGCGAAAAGACGGCTCTGTTAAGGGCATTTCAAATAATTGACGGCTTCGATATAACGTATATTTACTCAAGGGAAGGTTACATCGGAAAAACGACCGCGATGGAAATCGCTTACGCTCATGCCAGAAAAAAGGAACTGATTTCCTCGCATAAGATAGAAGATTTTTCCGCGCAAGCCCTGGTTTCTAAAGTAATGGTTCCCGATGAACTGATTAAACACTGCAAACGGGCCTCTTCCGGTTGAATCCGCATCTCGGGCACGCCTTGCGCAAAGGCTTATTACAGGGCGTTGCCAACATGCTGCATGCCACTGAGCCCAAGGCAAAGGGAACTGGTACGCAGCGTTGAGGACGGGTTCGAGCGCGTGACCGGGGTGCCAGTGGAGTATGGCAAGGGCCTCAACACGGAAGACCTGATGATAGGATCGGCATACGGCTTGGCTTTGACGTATTGGGCGCGCAAACGGACAAACGGGACGTACGCTTACCTGTCATTGAGGCGTGAGCTGCTCAATCCCGGGCAGCATACACAGGCATCGACCTCAAACCCGCGGGGGCCAATCAATGACGTCAGGATGCGCGTGGTGGACGTTCGGAAGGGCGAAGTGCCGAGGGTCGACGCCGAGTTTGACCTTTCGGACCCAATCGGGAAGCCGGATAGCGAATGCCTCTGGTACCGTTTCCTCCACTCGAGAAGGTTCCTGATAAATGCCCAAATCGCTTTCGGGCATGTTACATACGGCGCAACAGGAACCGAAGTCATGGGTAAACTCAAGGGGCAGAACGCGTTATACAAAACAAAGGTCCACGGCAGGCAGATAACGGCAGAGCTGCCGGAAGATCACTACTCAGTAAGCCTGACGCTCCCTGAGGGCCATCTTGCGCCTCCTCTGCACAACCGAACAAAGCATGTACTGAGTACGGCTGAGAAGACCTTGGCAGACCTACAGGGGAAGCGCTGAAACGAACGCCAGCGCTGCGCATCGGAAGCATTTTTAATCTCCCCTGCAGATTTAGTACATGCCGATTGACGTAAGCATCGAAACGCCGAGCAAAGAAAACTTTGACGAAGTGTTCCTGCTGCTAAAGCAGCTCTGGCCCAGAAAGAGGCTTCAGAAGGAAAAGTTGAAACCGATTTTCATCAAGGGCCTACACGACCCGTACTATGCCTTCCTGGTCGCGAAGCATTACGGAAAGGTGGTCGGGTTCGCATCGTTGCGTGTGAAAAGGAGCTTCTGGGACGAGGGCATATCGGGCTACATCGATGAGCTGGTAGTGGACAAGAGGTACAGGGGCAAGGGCATCGGAAAGATGCTTTTGGAAGAGATAATCAGAATTGCAAAGAAGATGTCCTGCAAGAGGGTCGAACTTGATTCGGCTTCCTACCGGAAGAGGGCCCATGCGTTCTACAGGTCGCAGGGATTCGGGACTTGGAGCCACCTGTTTTCGAAGGACATCTAGCAGCAGGATGCGGTTTATTAGCCAGGAACTTTACATAACGTTTCGTGAAAACCAGGCAGTTCCAGCTCAAGATCGCTGCAAACCACGCCAAGGACATTTGCAGGCACAAGGGCGTGATCGGGGTAATGTTCCTGGACAAGCCGACTTTGGACAAGTATGACGACATCGATATGGTGGTCTTCGTACGGGGGGATTCGAACGTCAAAAGGGGCGAATCCGTAATAGAGGGCTTCGACGTCGATGTCTCGGTCATGGATTATTCGTACGCGAGGGAAGCCGAGTGGCACCAGGAAACGCGCTCAGCCTTTGAGAACGCCGTCATCTTGTACGACAAGGGAAACAAGATAAAAAACCTGTTGAAGGAAAAGATAGTTTTCCCGGAAGAGGAACGCAGGGACATAATAGTTTCGAGCATGTTCCAACTGATGTGGATGGGCATATACGACAGCCACAGATGGGCCGATTATAAGATACCTTATTACCCCCATAACGTTTGGGTAAAACGCGAAGGCGTTCCTTCGGCCGACGCGGTGATAAATAGCGGCATGGACCTGCTGCTGGACATGCTATATGCCTTCAATAAGAGGTTCATCCCGGACGACAGATGGAAGCTGTGCAATTCTTACAAACTCAAGTGGCTCCCCGCCGATTACAAGGAAAAGATGAAAGACCTCCTGCTGGTCAGGAGCATGAACGAGAAGGACTTTGAAAGGAGGTACAAGATATTCCGGGCCCTCCTCAAGGCGTCCATTGACAAGTTTGAAAAGGAGAACGTGCTGCCCAAGAGGATGTACCATCATTTCCTTAAGCACGATTCGTTCTATTCGCTCCGTCCCGAGCTATGATTCCTGTATTGGTGTGAAAATGGACGTCCTATTGCTCGGGTGCGGTGCCGTGGGTCATGTGATATCAAGATACTTGTTGAAAGACGATTCGGTATCCAAGATAATTTGCGGGGACGTCAATATACCCAAGGCAAGAGAGTTCATATCCTCCAGCAAAAGAATCATATTCAAACGGGTCGACGTATCCAATACGGATAGCATCGCCAAACTGGCGAAAAATACCGACCTGATAATCAACGCGGCCAATTACAAATTCAACCTGCAGGTGATGAGGGCCGCCATAAGGTCAAGGAATAATTACATCGACCTCGCATCTTACCAGAACATCAGCCCTTTCAAGGCCGAACAGCTGTTCTTGAACAAACAATTCGAAAAGGCCAAAATAACCGGCCTGATTAATGCAGGACTGGCGCCGGGGATTTCGAACATGATGGCCAGGGAATTGGCAGATGAATTCGGTTCTATCGATGAAATAAAGATAATGCTCGCGGAACTCGAGAAAACCAAAAGGCCCGTTTCGTTCTGGTCCCCTGAAACTTATGTGGAAGAATGCAGGGCAAAGGTGCCTGTGCTGGAAAACGGCAAATTCATGCTCAAGGAGCCTTTGAGCGAATGCGAAGTGTACGATTTTCCAAAACCTATCGGGGCGCTCAAGTCGTGCCTGGTGTGCCAGGATGAACAGATAACCATACCGTATTTCATCAAGACGAGGTCCGTCTGCGTAAAGAACGGTGGCGGCGACATCGGTTTGTTCAAAGAGCTTATGAATCTAGGACTGTTCAGCGATAAGCCCGTGCGAATAAACAATTCTGAGGTGACCCCAAAAGAGTTTTTATTGAGGCTCATGCCGCGCACACCGACTCCGAAGGAGATGCTGCGCCTGATAAGGGACGGCGTAATAGAGGAAAGCAGGTTTTCGATCGTTGTTGAAATCAAGGGAAGGCAGAACGGCAGAAATACGATTAAGAAAATATATACGGTTTCTGAACCGTTCAAGAAAATCACGGAACGCATGCCCGGTACGACGTACATATCATATCTGACCGGTGTTGCGACCAGCATTTTTGCGAAGAACATTGAGCAAATAAGCGAGCACGGCGTCTTTCCAACAGAGTACCTCGGCCCAGAAATCCGTGCAAAAATATTCAAGGAGCTAAAGAGAAACGGCATCGTCGTGAAGAAGGTATAAGGGCCGGTTTTGACTGCCGGCGCGGGCGCCCAGGGCTCCAACAGTCCATCATATGCTCTTGTCCATCCAGATGCAAGCATGCCCCTTCTTCAGCCCCTGCTTCTCCATGAACTTCTGTATGGGTTTGCTCTTCGCGTTGGCCCATGTGAATATGTATCTGATCCTTTTTTTCTTCAGTTGCCTGACGCATTCCTTGAACAGCGCGGTTGCCAGGCCCCTTTTGCGGTATCCAGGTAGCACCACGAGATAGACTATGCACGCGCATTCGTGCTCCGCGGCCCTTTCGGTGTCCCTCGTGTTGGCACAGATGAAACCCGCAATCCTGCCGTTTTCTTCGGCCACAAGGAAGACGGCATGCCGGTTGACTATGTACCATCTGAATTCCTTCCTGTCCATGAAGGCGCCATCGCTAACACTCAGTTCCGGCGTGCGAAGGCCAATATCATAGAGCGTCTTGAAGTCCTTCATCGTGGCCTTGCGGATTCTCATGTGCATAATGGATTTTTCTGGAATAAAAGGCTGCTAAGCAACCGCGCGCCCCTTTAGCTTCCTTCGGAAAGTCGGAAGGCCCTTTCTGTTGATTTCCACGCAAGCGGCGATGGTCCCGGTATCGGCCCCCCTCTCGGGCCCGGGCATAACCCCATAGATGCGCCCCTCGCCGGATCCCCAAGTCGAATAGACGGAAGCCATTCCCAGCGGCATTAAAGGTTCTGCTACTACTTCTGCAACATCCAATTTGTTGCCTTTCATCACGTAGGAAGGTTCTTTCTGCGGGCACAGTTTCTGGATGACCTCCAAACAGTGCTGATCAAACTCGGTAATTACTTTTTTGTAATCTTTATCGGAATTCATCAGTTCAATCGATTCCTGCGCCTTGAAGTGCCTTACGCGTTTCGTTCCGAACTCTTTCGGTATTTTCTTATAAACCAGTTCCTGTATTACCCTGCTCGTGTTGGCGATAAAACTTTTGCCCTTATAATCCTTAAAATTTCCGGCACCCCCCTTTGCAATCGGGAACGCGTAGCCTTTCTCTTCAAGGTCCTTTGCCAGCCGTTTGCCGTCAATCGTAGCCAGCACTTCATCGACCTCTCTCATCCTATCTCCGAGTGAACTCTCCCCGATTGAAAAGTCGTGACCAAACCAAACTGCCCCATTATAAGTTTCCAGCTTCGGGTCGTAAACGCCCGCCGCGCGCAGGTAGTCGAGAACGCGGGCACCCTTTTTTACATTGACCAGTACGGCCTTTCCCGTGAACCAGAATTCTCCGTAAAACACCTTTACTTGAGGCTCGGGCATCACGTATGTTACTATGCTCATAGCAACCATCTTATATCAAAAGAATTTAAGGACATCTGTCGCTTATTTGCCGCGCAGTTCTTCATCGATCTTGCGCGCATGGGATTGGCAAGGCTCGCAGAGAAAACCTTTCAAGCCATTCATCACGCATGTCTCGGGAGTATAATGGTGCTCTAGGCCGTATATGGAATGACCGAGTTCGTGCAACACTACGTTGCAGTATTTCGTGTAGTGGAAGTCGCCTATGGGGAACATACGCGCAGACGAATCTACGATGGCGAGCATGTCTTTGCCGCAACCGACTGCATTCCAATGAGCATGAAAAATCGAGTTCCAATAACACAGCTTAATGCGGACTGGAGTGAAAAACAGGCTCGGTCTTTTTGCTCTACCTTTTTTGCGGAACGTGTCCTCGAACCGGTTGTATGACACGCTTTCTTCGTATTCGACGTTATCCATGATATGACATTTGTCCAACCTTTCCTTCCTGGTTTCGAAGCCGTCCAGGAACGACAGTCCGTAGCCTTTGAGCGTTCCCAACGCTTTCCTGCACAAGTCGTCCGCGGTTTCCTTTTCCATCGGCTCATTGCGGTCCGTGTAGAGCCTGCGCACCCTCAGCTTGACCATGCAAAGCAGCAGTCAAGGAAAGGTTAAATGTGCTTCAGTTTCTCCGGTATCACCACATGAAACAAATTGAAGGAAAGGTCTATCGAGCGGGGCCCAGAGCTATGATACTTGTAGTGCCTTAAGGAAGCGCTCGACGTCCCGCCAGCCGACGTCGGTCCTGTAGTGCAGGTTGTTGCCCTCTATGCCCACGTGCGCGATTGCAGCGTACGCGCGCTGCTTTGCTTCAAGTATGTTGTTGCCTTCGCCAATGACATTGAACAGCCTGCCGCCCTTCGCGAGGAACTTCCCGTCACGGACCTCTATGCCGGCGCCGAGCACGGTCACGCCCTCCATCTCCATCGCCTTCTCGAGGCCGAAGATGCGTTTGCCCTTCACGGTGGAATAGTCGTTCGGGTAGCCCCTCGAAGCGCCGACGACGCAGACCCTCGTCTTGTTGTCCTGCTGGATGTCCACGCTCTTCAGTTTCTTGGCTAGGCAAGCCAGTATTATGCTTGCATAATCGGTCTTGATGCCGGGCAGCACTTCCTGGCCTTCCGGGTCGCCCCACCTGGCGTTGTATTCGACGTTCATGACGGGCCATTCGACATTCATTACGCTGCGGTCTATGGCCATCCCGCCAACGTAGAGGATGCCCTCGAACGGCACCCCTTCGGCCGCCATCCCGTTGATGGCCCTCGAGACCAGCAGTTCATCGATATCGGCACGATGGGCGTCGGCTGCCATGGAAGGGGAGATTGCCCCCATACCGCCCGTCTGGTCGCCCGCATCGAAATTGTACACCCTCTTGTTGTCCTGGGCCGACTTGAAGATGAAATAGTCCTTCCCGTCGCTTATGGCATAGCTAGAGAACTCTTCACCGATCATGCCGTCTTCTACGAGGAATTCCCTGCCCGCCTCGTCAAAACCTTTCATCTTCCTGGCATTTTCCAGCGCCTTGTCCAAGTTGCTCGAATCAAGTGCTCCCTTGCCGGCACAGAGACCGGTCGCCTTGACGTAAACCAGCTTCTTGGGATAGTAGGTGTACAGTTCCGCCAGGTATGCCACGGCGGGCTCTTCCGAATCGAAGTAGCGGAACTGCGGATGAGGGATGTTGTTCCGTTTCATGAATTGCCGTGACCACTTCTTGTCCCATTCCAGCCTTGCCGCAGCCTTAGTCGGGCCGAAGGCGGCGAAGCCGTTCGCTCTCAGCAGGTCCACGGTGCCGGCCGCAAGCGCATCATCCTGGGCGACGTCAACAAGGTCGACGTGGTATTTCCTTGCGAGGTCAAGGTAGGACTGTGGCTTCTTCAGGTCGCCCGCCTTGTCGATGATGACCTCCTTCTCCCTCTTGTAGCCGATGAAGTCGTTCCCCGGGGCTATTATTATCCTGTCAACACGGGGGCTCCTCTCGTATGCGCGCGATATCGCATCCTCCCTCGCACCGCCGCCCGCTATCAGGACGGCCAGGGTTTCCGTCATGGGCAAGGTGTAGCATAATTTCTATTTATAGATGTCCCGAGTCATTGTCCCTTTAAATCCTCGTCGCTGCCTTGGCACCGATTTTCAGATTTTCCTCAGGGCCGCAATCGTGCGCAGGCGTCATGTCTGGGAGATGGCGCCGGCAGCAGGATTTGAACCTGCGAGTCCTTGCGGACACCAGTTCGCTCGCATCTGCCTTGCGGCATCGATTCTCGAATCGCCGATTCGAGACTGGCGCCTTACCTGGCTGGGCTATGCCGGCAAGCAAGATGCGGCCCAGCAGTTTAAATCCGTTCGACGGCATGCCTGACCATGGCAAAGATGTTCAGCATCAAGGCCTACCGTACGAAGACGCCCGGCCTTCATCCTGACACCGTGGAGAAAGGCTACGAGAAATTGCATCGGGCCGCGAGGAGGCAGGGCTTCGATGTGACAGAAGAGGGTTTCTACCCCGTTCGCGAAGGTGACGAGTACGTCCACATATTCCACGGCGTGGTGAGCGAAGGCGGCCGAAGTAAGCATTAAGAACAGGCCCTGCCCAATGTGCTCCATGAGGAAAGCGGAAGCGAGGATCGACCCGAAAGCAGTCGCTAACAAGGAGGTCCGCATGCTGAAGAGGGACATCTTCGCGCAGATATGGGCAATTTTTGCCATTGTGCTTGTGGTAATGACGCTCTACTTCAAGGCCTACGTCAAGGGCATGATAGTCATCAGCATACTGTTCATGATATTCTGGTACCTGCAGCCGCTGGTTTTCGGGATGACAGGGAGGACCGTTACGACCTACCTGTCAAGGGGGCAGAAGGTGCCGTGGTGGAAGCGCTTCCCGCTGTTCTTCCTGTTCATCGTCCTGCTCAGCATGCTTGACGCGGGACTGGAGATGCTGTTCGGTACGGCATTCCCTGAGGAGGCTGTCAACCTTGTTTTCGTGCTGGTGTGGCTCGGCTTCCTCTTCCTGCTGTGGGTGTACATATTCCCGAAGGAAGCCTGGAAGCACGGCGTGCACCAGGAATAGGCAATCCCTATTCCTTGCTTGCAAGATATTCCGCGGCGGAATTATAGGACAGCATCACGCTCAACCCGCGGCGTTCTGCCTCCACCAGGCCCTTCGTCCTCAGTTTCTTCACGTTGTTGGATACAGTCGAGGCGGGCCTGCCGAGCCTTTGCGCGAGCTGGTTGTTCGTGAGTTCTTCTGCGTCCTTCAGTGCCTCGATTATCTCTTTTTCCGTCTCCGTGCTGTCATCTGCAAGGAAGCCGTCCGGCAGCTTCCCGACGTAGAAGTACCTGCTGTGACCCTTTTTCACGGAATGCACCAGCCCACATCTTACCAGCACGTACAGATGGTACCCGGCGCTGCCGTTGTTCAGCCCGAGGTCGTTCTTGATCTCGTTGTAATGGGTCACGACCTTCCCGCATATGTAGCCGTATACCTGTCCGCGTGTGAAGTTATCTAGCACCTCCTCGGGGCTCATCTCCTTGATGCGGGAGCTACGCCAGGGCATGGCAGTTGTTCAGGAGGAACGGATTTAAACGTTACAAGCCGGCGTTCGTCATCCTGCGAGCTGCCTAGACGTCACTCGTATCTCAATGCTTCGACTGGTTGCAGTTTGGCAGCATTTCTTGCCGGAATGATGCCTGACAGCGCACCGACCACTATGGAGAAGCCTAGCGCGAACAGGACGAGCTCTGGCGTGATTACGGTCGTGCCGGCGCTCATCCTGCCTCCCGCCGCCCCCATCATCCTGACGCCGAGTTCGGAGATGATGCCGGAAGCTATGAAACCAAGAAAGATGCCTATCAGGCCGCCAATGAAACCGATTATCGAGGATTCTAACAGGAACAGCTTCATTATTTCGGAGCTGGTGGTGCCGAGGGCTTTCAGCGTCCCTATCTGCTTGGTCCTTTCCATCACGGACATGAACATTGTGTTGGCTATTCCTATGGCGCCGACGAGCAGGGATATCGCGGCTATGCCGCCGAGGAACAGGTTCATCGTTCCCATGACGCTTGAGATGGTTTCCTGCATGGCCTGGGCGGACGTTACTGTGAAGTCCTTCGTGGTGTTGGTTACATGTCTGGAAAGCATCAGCCGCTGCTCGATGGTCGAGGCGAGCGTGATGGCCGAGCTGGCGTCCGCCACCTTCAATTGTATGGACGAGAGCTGGTTCTGCGTCAGGCCTTCAACAATCGTCCTGGCCGCGCTTACCGGCATGAATATGGCGTTGTCATCGCTGTTGAAACTGCTGCCCGACGCCTTTAGGATGCCGGCGACCTTGAACGATTTTCCATCTATGTTCAATTGTGTATTGATCGTCAGCGGCTGCTTGAAGACCTCGTTGGCAACGGAGTAGCCTATCACCACTACGTTCCCGTCGCCGGGCGTTAGGTATCTGCCGGCATCAAGCCCGGATGTTTCCATTTCGCTCCATGCAAGCGGATCTACGCCGCGGATGGACATGGAAGAGCTCTGCCCCAAGTACGTGATGTCAGCCCTTCCGGAGATCATGCCGTCAACGAACAGCACGCCCGGAACAGATTTTATCACTTGGACGTCCCTGTCGGTCAGGTTCTGGCTATTGGAAGCGGTCTGGGGCCTGTCCTGGCCACCGCCGAAGCTCATGCCCATGGCACGGCCTCCGCCCGGTGAAACAGTTATGACGTCCGCGCCAAGGCCGCCCAGCTGGCTGGAGATGGCCTGCTGCATGCCGGCACCGATGGACAGGATAGATACTACCGCCGCAACGCCTATGACTATTCCAAGAATGGTTAGCCAGCTCCTCAGCCCCCTGTGGGAGAGGCTGTTGAAGGCGAGCTTGGCGATGCCGTTGAACTTCATTCTTTCTTACCCTTTCTTTTCCTCAGGATGAAGAAAGCCGCTATCGCCACTATCCCGACCACGCCGATACCTATGTAGATAAGGCCGTTGCCGTTACTTGACGTCCCTAACTGGCCCGAGCGTGCAAACGTCCGGTTCGTTACGGGGGTCATGTCCAGCCTGACGTTCTTGTCAACCGTCCTTCGTATGCCAAGCGCGTCGGTGTAAGATATCTCGACGACAAGGGTGCTGTTTCCCGTTCCAGTGCCAGATGCGGCCGGGATTACCTGGAAGGTCGCAAGGGTGTAGTCCCCGGCGTTCAGGTTGCCCAGTATGGTCCTTGATGTGCCCGTCGCCCTGAAGTCCTTCTGGTCGGGGATGCCAACTATCACGGCGTATCCGTCGTTCGCCCCTATGTTGGCTATCGCCAGCGTCACCGAGGGCGATGTTATGTCCTGCACCACGACATCAAAGTCCGTCCTGGGGTTCGATATGCTCACATCGAACGTCTTTTCAACGGATATCCCGCTGTCGTACGTGTACCGCACCTTTATCTCGCTCGTTCCGTCCACGGCGTCCTTGTCCACCCTGACCTTGTAGTCAACTTGGACAGCCTTCTCATCGGTCTGGAACCCCTTTATCGTACCTATGACCCTCGTTGCATTCGTGCCCGGATCCAGCGAGAACGGATACGCAGGCAGCAGTTCCACGGCGACGTTGCTCGCGCTGTCGGTGCCCCAGTTCTCCAGCTTGAACAGCAGGTCAACATAACCGCCCGGCTCTGCCGGGTACGGATCCTGGTTGACCAGACTGATGTTCAGCATAGAAGAGTCTGTTGCAAAAAAGCCCGTCGGGGTCTGGACGGTCTGTGCACCGACCTTGATGGCTCCCATGGACAATATGCCTATCACCGCAAGCAGCAAAACAATTTTCTTCATTTCAGTTACCTCCCTCGATTTTTCCGTCTCTCAGACGGATGATGCGTTCTGCACGCTTCGCTATGCTCATTTCATGCGTGACCATGACGATGGTGACCTTCTTTTCTTCGTGTATCCTTTCTATGAACTCCATCAGTTCCGTGCCGGTCTTCGAGTCCAGGTTGCCAGTGGGCTCGTCAGCGAGTATCAGAGGAGGGTCGTTTGCAAGTGCCCTGGCCACGGCGACCCGCTGGCGCTCCCCGCCGGACAGTTGGGATGGCAGGTGATTGGCCCTATTTTCCAAGCCGACGGTCTCGAGAAGCTTCGTTGATTTCGCTTCGATATCCTTCCTGCTTTTTTCGAGTATAACCATTGGCAGCTCGATGTTCTCCTTTGCGGTCAGCGTAGGATACAGGTTGAACGATTGGAACACGAAACCTATCTTTCCTCCACGCATCTTTGCCAGTTGCGAATCGCTGAGGGTCGAAATGTCGACGCCGTCGAGGAATATCTTCCCGGTAGAGGGCCTGTCCAGGCAGCCGACCATCTGCAGAAGCGTAGATTTGCCGGAACCGCTCGGACCCATGATTGCAACGAACTCGTTCTGGTTTATATCGAGATTTATTCCGTCCAATGCCGGGACCTCGACCCCGTCCATCCCGTAGACCTTCGATACGTTTTGCAACCTTATGACCGGTTGGGCTTCTTTCATACTTCAATGGCTTGCAGCGAAATGCTCTTAAATGGAGCCGAAACTGGGATGTGCATCTCAAATCCATGTGCACTGCACCTCCATTTTCTTAATAAACCTTCCTTGCATTAATGAGGTGATGCCACCTATGCCGCCGATGGACAATCCGCTCGTCGGAGCCGAGACGTTCTACACGCTCGTCGTCATAGCGGTGTGCCTGGCGATATACCTCAAGACGAGGCGGATGTACAAGCTCACCTACCACCAGGGGTTGTTCTACTTCAGCAACGCGTTCTTGTTCTTCGCGCTGTCGTTCCTGTCGAGGTTCTTTTTGAGGTTCCGTTTCCCTCCCGAGGCGATTCCGGCGGAACGCATGATATTCAGCCTCGGGTACCTGCTGTTCTTTTACACAGGGGTCGTGGCCGCGTTCATGCTGCTGTACAGCACGATGTGGAAAAAGACCGCGAAGCCGACCAAGCGGCCGTTCTACAAAATACTCTTCCTGGCACTGCTGACATCGCTGATAGCCACCATCGCGCTGCCGTTCCCACCGGCGTTCGTGACATTCATGGGAATAATCTTCGTAGGAAGCTCGGCACTGAGTTACCTGAACTACAAGGCATCCGAAAAAAAGGACCGTCTGTTAGGGCTGTATGCAATCTATGCTCTGCTGTTACTGGCTTTCGTGGCTAACGCGATTTCCCATTTCGCGATATTCATATCGTCCGGCGTCGCCATCTTCATGTATGTGCTGTCGATCGCGGCTTTCCTTGCGCAGCTCTATCTTGTCTTTTCATCCTCAAAGTCCAAAAAGAAGGGTCGTTGATGAGGTCAAAGCGCGACCGGCTTGAGATAATCTACGATATACTGTCCCTGATACGTTCACATGGCAACTCGATAAGGCCTACGCCATTGCTGAGGAAATCCAACCTATCCACCCAGGGCTTCGCCGAGTACATCAAGGAGCTGCTGGAAAAGGGCTTCGTTCGGGAGATGTCGGACAGCAGGGGCAAGAAGCTGTACACGCTGACCGACAAGGGTTTCGCCTACATCAACAATTACAACACGATAAAGCGCTTCATCAAGGACTTCGACCTGTGATTGGTGTCTTAACGACTTAGACAGTGTTGCCGGCCGCTCAGCGACCCTCTATCTTTGCGTCCATGACATCGGCGTGTGATCGGTTGCCTTTATGTTTCAGGTCGAATGGCGCAGCGATGAAGTCCTCACCGGTCCGAATTATACGGAAGAAGTGATATTTGTCAGCTGTCGAATCCAGCCGCTTGAGGTCGAAATCCTTCGAGCCGTTGTACAGCTGTTTTGCGTCCCCGACCAGCTTGGTCGGGTCTGCGAAGCAGACGCCTATACGGTCTTTGCCCTTGCTCTTGTAGTGGTGCGCAATGACGATTTCCCCATGCTTGTAGTCATCTATATGTGTGGTGTGAATGCCGAAGAACCAGTCCTTGAGCCGCGGATTGTTTGGTTGAATCATCCGTCTGATTAACTGTAGGGCAATCCCGCTGTAATGCCTGCAGGAGCCGTAAAGGGCATCTTGGGTGCGGCCGGTACTCAGCAGCCGCATCTGGTCCTTGTCATTAGCATATTCATCGATGGCCGCCCGTGCGAACAATGAACCCATCACAATCGTATCGACCGGTGATAGGTTGGACAGAAGCGCCCTGCCGGCTTCTGCGCTCTGCACATCCGGTGCCAGTTCCTTCAGCCGCTCCAAGAACAGCTCCTCGGACCGGCGGATATTCCCCATAGGCATGTGTTCTTCCAGCGTTCGCCAAGTGAAGGGCACGGAGTTCTCCAGGAAGTACTTGATAACGGGATCGGTGCCGTCTTCGTACCGGAATTCTTGCTCCGCGTTCATCGCGTGGAGCGGTCTTATGCCAGAGAAGGACAGCTTCTGGAAGGTCAGGTAGCGATCCAGCAGGTCTTTGGCCTGCTGCATCTTGTTTTTGGTTTTACTTTCGTTGTCCGGGTCGAACGAGTGGACAGCTGCATATTTTGGAAGAACATCTATCAATTCTTTGCTGTTCAAGTAGAAGTCCAGCGCGTCGATTTCAATCGAGATGCCCATAATTGATGTGCTGGCGTCTATGCCCGCCTGGTTCAACTTTTCGGCAACGACGTGCGGATTTCGACAGCTTACATAAACAATAGAGTTTGGTAAATCAAGGTGCGCTTCATCCAGTGCCTTTTTCGCTACATCGCTTCGATAGTCCAACTTGAAAGGAAAGTTCATGTCCTTGGCTATGCGGCCAAGGAAGTACATGGGGTCTTTCATGCCGGCGGCAATCTGCGCCACCTCACCGTAGGTAAGTATATCACGGTGAGTCCGCATCAGTGACCTTTTGGATATCAGTTTACTGGTGTCGAGATCGATCTCTATCCTGCCCTTCGTTTCATTGGCTTCCCTTACGGCACGGTCGATGTCCACGAGGATGCTATCCTTCCCAACGTTTATAAACCTTACTACCAAGAAGTTGTATAAAACTGATTGGTGCCCCCAATGGGCGGCTGATTCGACTTATTCTTTCATAAGGCGGGATCCGGTGCGCCTACTTTCGTTGGCCGCTTGGTCTATGTATTGCCGGTATCCAATACCGCTTTCAATTTCATTGAGCAAGCGGACATCCGCTCCCCATGCGTCCATAGACCAAGGGCCGTGAGTTATCTTTTGGTTCGTAGTCTTGCTCTTATAACTGCACATATAGAGTGTCGGAAGTTTTGAGAAAAATACGTCCCTCTCGGGAGCGCTGAAACTGACGTATATCGCCGTTGGAAACTGTTCAGAGAGAACCAAAAAATCCAAGTTCCGCGTTGAAACATACGTCTTGCCAGATTCGTCGCTGTCCGAAGAACCGGCATGCTTAGCGGCCTGTTCCGTGAACAAATTACGAGCGGAGGGATTATTCCACACTTCTTCAGATTTTAATGTCCCGTTTTTCTTCATTTTTTTCATTTCTTCCACCTTTGGAATTCGTTTGCTCATAAAATCTTCTTTGCACAATGCCATCCAGATTTTTTGGAGCTTAACTAAATCAGGATCCCCTTCTTGCAAGCGCGCTTCAAGCTGGAGCGCCAGCGATTTAAAATCCATGTTGGAAGTCTTTCTGAATGGCAGACAATGCGTTCGTGCCATTTTCATCAGCTCCAACTTTTGGTCAGCCGCACTGTAGCTTGAGGCGTTGGATGTTTCGTATTCTCTGATTATTTCTGACATGTTGATGATACGGTCGTATTGCTTTCCGGCATCGGTGTTACTCAGAAGTCTGCGTAAACTGGTTTCATACTTCTTGACAATTTCCGGGTGTATCTTATTTGCTTCAATTGCATGGTTGTCGCAAAAAATAATGTTCAGGTCGAACGGGTAAAGCCTTCCGGACTCTCCAAAGGACATATTTTCCGGTAAAAAGTATGCCACGTGATAATCAAAATAATCAGCAGTGTGATACTCGGTTTCCTTGTTTCCCGCCCACAGCAAGAAAACCTGTACCGGTTTCAGGTGATGAACGGACGTTCTGATACGCCTGGTTAACTCTTCCACGGCCAGCGGTTTGTGGGAACGTATTTTTTTGCGTGTCCAATGGCCGACCAGTTCTTCCGTTATGCTATCGTCTAATGACAGTTCAAGCTCGTTCAAGTACGCGCTGTCCGCCCGTCCGTCGAATATCCTTTTTCTCTTGTTCCGATACTCTGAATAAATGGTTTTAAGTTCTGTGCGCAGTTTTTCGGTATCAGGCGCATCCTTATACCGCATTTTCACTTTGTAAGCATTGATATTCAGCATGATTCGCTGCTTTTCCAAGACGGGGTCTTCCGTTTCGAGAACGGTCTGCCTGTGCTTCAACACATCACGTACTGTTATGTCACGTAAACATTTTAAATCAAAGAAAACTACAGTCGAGTCGAACAAAATTGTGGCGCCGACTGGATGCTGATGTGCCGGGGAGTTCCGTTTGAAAAATGGTGCCCCCAACGGGATTTTCATTGGACTGCTGTCCTCAGCAGTCCGGTTTTGAACCCATGCCATGAGCTTGAGAAGCTCAGATCCTTGACCGGACTAGACGATGGGGGCAAAACCGAATTCGGGCCGACAGTATTTAAACGATGACAACGTCGAAACCGGAAAGTTGGTCGATCTCCTGCTTGTTGAGACCGTAATAGTGCACATCGACAAGCACATAGGAGCCGAGCCAGCCGGCTTCCTGCTGGCTGCGCACGAACTTGGGTACATCGTCCAGCCGCAGCGGAGGCTGGCTGATACCGAACGTGCGGTGCGCCATCCGCTCGGTGTCGTTGCATATCTTCTTGAACTCGGCGGCCTGCTGTTTCCACTGCTTGCGGAACTTCCCATAGATGTTAAAGGGGTCCATCTGCTCAAGGACGGAGTCGATGGCCTTTTCGTTGGTTTCGGTGATCTGGCTGATCTGCTCGGTCACAAGGTACTCCGGGGTGTCGCAGCTGATGCGCCTCCGGCCGTCATAGATATCGAGCTGCTTGATGTACTTTTCGAACCTAGGTGGCAGCCTTGCTATGTCCTCCGGTTTCAGGCGTAAACATTTCGCGTCCATTGCACGGGTCGGTATAGCAAACGATTTAAATGCCATTTACGTGGCGGCGGCTACTTCTTCGAGATGGCCGCTACCTTTGCCTTGCTCAGCTTCACCAAGTCCTTTCCGCTCAGCTCGAGGCCGAACTTGGGGTTGCCGCTGCTGATGGACACCTTTGCGCGCTTAGCGAGCCCCTTGTCCACGATAACTGGCAGCTCGGTCTTCATGCCGATCGGGCTGCTGGTCCCGGGTGCCATGCCGGTGAGCTTCTTCAAGACTTTCTCATGGGCGAACTCCAGCTTGCCGGTACCAAGCACTTCGCGGACCTTGGGCGTGTCGACGCGCATGTTGCCGGGCAGGCAAGCTACCACGTAGTCAGTTCCATCCGTTAGCACGAGACACTTCACTATGCTTGCTACAGGCCTCTTCCTTTCTTTGGCTATCTCGTCGCTGGTCCAGGCGGCCTTCTTGTGCCACAGGACCTCGAAGGGTACCTTGGCCTTCTGAAGCGCCTTTATCACAATGCTCGCTGGCATCTTCACGGGTTTTACAGGTTTGGCTTTCTTTGCGGGCTTCTTGGCAGCTTTACGTTTTGCCATGGTCAGAATTGTTCAGGCCTGCTTAAAAGTCTGATTAGTCGTCTGCAGGTTCAGGTTCGACCAGACGCACGGTAAGCCTGGTGCCGTAGCGCCTTTTCGCCTTCTTTTCGAGGATTGCGAAGATTTTGTATATTTCCTTGTCGTAGATGTTGCAGAGCACACCGTCGCCGCTGTCCGACAGCTTTCCTACCGCTTCCATGGGTTCGTCGGGCTTCTGCCTGTAGATGACGGTGTCGCCGTTTTTCTGCAGGTACATGATGTCATCTGGAAGGTCGAGGTCCGTTATCAGCTGGTCAATGAGGTCTTGCGGCACCGGCATGCTACCAGTCGGGCGGAAAACGATAAATAGGACTTGGCAGTTTCAGCCGAACAGGTGCATGAGCCAGCCGAAGAAGCCGGTTATCGTCTGGACCATTGATGTTATTGCCGACGTTATCCCGGCGCCGACAGCGAACATGCCGGTTGGCGAGCTTTGTGCTGTTTTGTTCACAGTAGTCGGACTGCTTCCTGGTGCAGGCTGAGATGTAGGTTCGACTCCAACTCCGGTGGTCGATTTCTGAGCAGGCTGGGCGCCTCCTGCAGCGCTTTCCTTGGTACCAGTACTATTGGTGACATTCGCGGGGATGAAGGAACCGCCCCCGCCGCCACCACCACCACCGCCGCCACTAGGGCCACAGCAATTGGGGTTTTCTTTTGGCGAGTTGTCTATCGTGAAGCTAAGATTGGCAGTAGTTGCCTTTCCTGCGGTGTCAAAGGAGTAAACATAGACGGTGTAGCTGCCTGAAGCGGAAAGGGCGCTGACAAGTGAGACCGCGACTGACGCGTCCGTGAGTTCGAACTTCCCGCTGGAGTCGTTTGCTGTCAAAACTTTGCCGCTCCTGTCCTCGTCGCCATAACCGCCAACTCCCTTGTAGCCGATCGGTTCGAAGGTGCTTAGGCCGTCCAATAGCGTGATGGGCGTAGCGTTCTCTTCCCCGGTGCTCGCTATTTTAACGAACTCTCCGGTCGTCTTGTCAAAGAAGGCGTAAGCCATGCGTTCCGTCCCTTCGGACGTGTTTGGTACTAGGTAGCCGGCCACGGCCACCGCGGAGTTGACATCATAAGCGAGCAGGCTTGTTCCTGCCAGCGTGTAATATTGCGTGTTCCATGTGAAGGTGTGGGGATTTGGATCCTGCAGGTAGGGAATGACATAAAAGCTGACGTTCCTTGAGACACCATAAACGAAAGCTATTGCATTTAAAAAGTTGTCATCGGTCACGTTTGCCGTAAACGTTATTGGCGGCGACGGAATGTCTGCGTTGTTGCCGGCGTTGTTTACAACAGTCTTGTCCGCGGAAAGGGCCACGATCGGTGGGGTGTTATCCACCTCGGCGTCGATTTGATAGAAATCCATGTTGCCGGCCGAGTCATGAGCTTCGACCCTGGCCCTGTAGTCGCCGCTCGGTACAAGGGACTTCTGAAGCTGCGGATTGTTCAGCTTCTCGATAGGGTCGGAATAATTGTAGAGCGTGAATATTGAGGATGTGTTCACGGGCAGCTGATTGAACGTGTCGAAGTTCTGCACCAAGAACCTGCTCACGCCGCTCTTTACGACATCCTCGCCGAATGGTATCGCAATGGAAGGGGCGTCCACACCGTAGAGCTCCATGTTGGAGTCAAAATACAGGGTCGCCTGTGCATAGGCGTAATTGCCGTCACCCTCGCGGTCAAAGAGGCCGTTTATGCGATAAATTGTGTCACCGACCACCTTGCGGTCGAGGTATGTGCTGACCTGGTATGCGGTGCTGCCGCCCTGCGAGAGATCGAAACCGTCAGCGAACCATGCGTAATCATATGTCCCGTTGACACCGAAGAGGCCATTGGTGTCGGCCACGTTCATGTCAAAAAAGATGAGAAGGCTATTGACAGCATCTACAACGCCCATCCGCACCGAATTGACCTGGTAGTTGTCAGAAACGTTTGCTGACAGCGGTAGAGGTGCGAGGTCGCTGACGGGACCAGCTGGTGCGCCTTTGTTATCTGTGATCTCCGGCGGCGCGTTGTCGACGATGTAGCTGTAGCCTGTCAGGAAGTTCGTGTTGCCGACGGAGTCATTTAGCGAGATGTTCATGTCAACGACGGTGCCGGTTGCTAATTTGCTGAAGTCGTAAAGGAGGCTGCAGAAGCCGAATTCGAAGGGGTATGAATAGCAGGACGGTGGCTGTAAGAGGGTGCCGGCCGACAATGAGGAACTGATATCAGGCGGGCTGCCGGTGCCGTTTGCCTCTATCCAGATCGAGGCGAAACTCCCAACGTAGCCGCCGTCCGGAGGATAGATGTACAGAAGTTCTGGCTGGCGGTTGTCTATCGAGACGTAGCTTGGCCAGCTAAAGCCGTTTGATGTGGAATTGTCGCAGTAGATCAACCATTCGTGCTGGCCTTCGTCAAGCGCGAACTTGGAGTAAAATGTTTTCTGAGTACCGTTGTCAACTGAAACGGGGTCGCTCGCCTGCTGCTGGTCGAGTATAAGCATGCAATCATAGGGCTCGGTCTCGGCCGCGTAATAGAAGGTGAAACCCTGGGTGCTATTGTCCCAGCTCTTGGTGTAGACGAACTGGTCAGGGCTGACAGAGTAGACAGTTATTGCTGCATTTCCACCTCCCCCACCCCCTCCACCTCCGCCACCGCTTTGCTGTGGAGCGTCCGCAACAGCGAACTGGGGCAATAACAGTACGAAAAGAACGAGCGACATTACGGCCACTTTGCGACAAGCAGCCATGTTAGGGATACTACAGAAAACCTTAAGAATAGACATAATGCGGCAGGTTGCAAGCTGTACAGATGATAACAGTGCAATGGCTAATGGAACCGTGCTTGCAGTACGGTGAACGGCCATGGCATCTGTTAGCAGCCGTTGCCCATAAAGTAGTCGTTGTAGTATTAACCCTTTGTATTTGTTAATTATTTTATTAAATATGATTAATGATTATCACTAACGTTAGCTGTGATGGGTTTAAATACTAATTGGTCATAGTAATTAACATGGAAGGCAAAAAGACGGTGCAGGTAGTGTTCCTGGGCCACTATGGCCAGCTGGAACGGGCCAAGTTCCTGCTGCGCACCTTCATACCGCACAAGGTCTATTTCCTGAGAAACAATACGCCCTTCGATTCCAAGGGCACGGAAAACCTGGCGGACGAGATGGAAAAGGAACTCAAGAAGGAGCTGCCAAGGTGGGTGGCCGAAGGCAGCGTGGACGTAATTCTGCCCTTCTTCGATTTCGAGAAGATGTTCCCCGAGATGGTCAGGATAATGGCCAAGGAAAGAGCAGAGGGGAACGAGGTGATAGTCAACGCGCACGGTTCCTCTATGCCTGCTTCGTTCGCGTCGGTCATCGCCGCGGCGCTGACCGGCTCGAAGCTCTACTGGGCCGTTCCCGACCACTGGGAGTTCAAGGAGGTCGGCAAAGGGAAAATAGCGTATCCGGTGGGCGCAAAGGATGCGATCGAGATGAAGATCCCGCTCATGCCCGAGCTGCCAAAGTCGCCGGACAAAGACGTTTTGATATACGTCCTCTCCAAGGGCGGCAAGGCCAAGGGCAAGCTGGCCGAGATGTCCGCGGACATCGGGCTGAAGAAGCTCGGTGCGAACGTGAAGAAGTCGGGCAGCGGGATAGTGAAGCTGTCAAAGATAATCAAGCGGCTGCGCGAGGGAGGCCACGTCATTACCAGGAAGGTCGGCAGGAAGAGCTTCGAGGTCGAGCTGACCGATAAGGGGAAGATGATAGCGGAAGTCGTTTCGCAGCTCTGATGGGCATTTAACCTTTTACGTGCTTTGCTGTGCAGTGGTCCTGTGTCAGAAATGCCCGATGACGAAGACTGGAGCTGGGCGGACAAGTACATCAATGACGACTTCGTTTTCAAGGACCTCGTCAAGGATGCTTCAGAGAAAGAGTTCTTCAGAAGGGTCTTTGAACTTTCCAAGACCTTTAACGAGAAAAGATACTCCAGTAAGAACAAGCTGAGGATAGAGGCGGTTAACGATTTTCTCAACCTTTGTTCATCGATGGAATCCGCCAGGTGGCTGAAAAAGCCTCCAAAGAAGAGATACGTTGACAGCTTCACGCCTGTCATACTTGCCGGCGGGCGCAACAAGAGGTTCGGTCAGGTCCCGAAGGTGCTCCAGACGGTACTAGGGACATCCTCAATAGTGCGTGTCATAGACCAGCTGAAGAACGCCGGATTCAGGGAAAAGGACATTTACGTCGTGACCCGCCTGGATTCCAATGCGTTCTATAGCAGGGGCCACACCAGGACACCTTCCTACGGGATTAACTACAGCCTGGAACCGTTCTGGTTCTTCTACATGGGGATGGGAAAGCGAATGGGACTGAAGGTCAGGAACATAACATTCAGCAAACCCCTCGGCAGGTCGGAAGTAGTGAAGAGGTTCGCCGAAGGCACGCTGGAGCAGCTCCATTACGAAGGCACGCCAGGCTACATAGGCGAGATAGGATGGGTTTACATCGAGAAGCGGCCGAGACTGAAAAAGAACCTGCTCGTCCTGCATGCGGACAACGTCTTCCACAGCGATGCGCCAATGAGCATGTTCGTATCGGAAGGCGGAAGAATGCTGAACGATGAACAGGAGAGCTACTGCATCTTTGATATGTTCAAGAACAAGGACAGGACGCGAGAGCCGGTGATGGACATCGCCGGATACACTTTTGACAGAGAGACGTACGGCGATGTGCCGATACCACATGGAGGCAGGAGCATCAGCGAATACGTATGCAAGAAGATGGAGAAGAACGGACACCACGGCAGGACGCTGAAATCACGGATGACCTTCTCCAACATAAACGACAAGTACCTTTACAACCTGGCGCTGTATAGGGACGTCAAAAGTATCGGCCTTTCAAGGGTCGATGGAAGGGTCATGAGGAACATGAACGAAGTGAAATGGGCTTCGGTGGCCGAAGCGGAAAGATGGTACAAAGACATCGCGCCCTGACAGCAACAAGAAACGATTGGCGGGCCGTAAGGGATTTGAACCCCTGATCTCCTGGTCCGAAGCCAGGCGCTCTATCCAAACTGAGCTAACGGCCCGATGATTTTCAGGCCCGATAATTGATAAAGCAAGCGGGAACTTGGCCCTTATTTAACGTTTTGTATCGTGCAAAGGTTCGGAACATCCATAAATCCTTTTGATGCGGCTATTCGGGCATGGGCGGCTGTTCTTATCTCGCGATCGCTTTTCGGGGCCAGTCGGTTGCGCGGCCGCTGTATGACGGACTGAGAAGGTTACAGCACAGGGGGCAGGAGACGGCCGGTATCTCCACGTTCGACGGAAACAACATCTACTACAAAGGCGGAGCGGGCATGGTCCACGAGGTGCTCGGCCGCGGCGACGTGGAGACGAGGAAGAAACTAAACAAGCTAAAGGGCGCATGGGGGCTGGCTTCCACCAGATATAGGACTTCCGGCGGCGACAAGAGCGCGCCGCCGTTCATGACGGACGACCCCTGCCTGATAGTGGCCGCATTCAACGGGAACATAATCAACTGCGACGAGCTGTGGAGAGAACTCAAGAAAGCAGGACATTACAGGGAGAACGATTGCGACCTTGAGCCGCTGATGAAGACGTTCGGGTTCGAGCTCAGCAACGTAATGGCGCCTACCGAGCCGTTGAGGAACCACCACATCTATGACGCCGCCGCAAGCATGATGGAAAAGGTGGAAGGCAGTTATTCGATGGTCCTGCTCGTCGCAAAGGGGGACCGGGAAAGGCTTGTGGCGATACGCGACCCTTCTGCCAACAGGCCAATGGTTGTAGGAAGGTCAACAAGGAAGGAACGGCCCGGTTACATCATAGCTTCGGAGGACTGCCTTTTCGATGACCTTGATTTCGAGGCGATAAGGTTCCCGGACGGCGGCGAGGTCAACATAATCAAGTGGAATCTTGAGCACCAGTCGAGGAAGGTCATATGACGGAAGGCGGAGATACGAAAGCCAAGGAATGGCCGCAGGGCCGCTGTGTTTTTGAGTGGCTGTACTTCGCGAGCCCTACTTCATACGTCGAGGGCCGCTCGGTATACGGTGTCCGGGAGAAGCTCGGGGCCCTGTTAGGCAGGAAAGAAAAGGAAGACATAGACATAGCCATACCTGCGCCGGACAGCGGCAGGTCGGCAGTGGTGGGCTACGCCGAGGCGCTCACGGAGAGAAGGTTCATCGAAAAACTTCTCGGAAAAACGGTGACGTTCGACGATGGCAAGATAAAGGAACTATTGGATGACATCGCATGGTACAAGGACGGTTTCTACAAGAGCCCATACACCACGCGGACCTTCCAGGTAGGGGACAAGGAAGAACGGTACGCGACAATAGATGTCAAGCTGGCGCCGAACAGGGAGGTCGTTGAAGGACGGAGCATCGCTTATCTTGATGACAGCATAGTGCGCCTGTCCACCAACAGCCGTGCGGTGGCACGCCTGCGCAGGAAAGGCGCAAAAGAGGTCCACGTGCGCATAACCACGCCGCCCATCCTCAGTTTCTGTCCGCTAGGGATAGACATGCGCACCAAGCAGGAACTGGTCGCGCGCAGGAAGCTCGAGGAGGTCATGTCCAGCATGTCCGACATATCCGTTGCAAGGCTGCCCTACAGCGTCGTCGATAAGATATTGGTTGCTGGTTCGGTCGAGGCGGCGGCCGATGAGCTTGGCATCGATGCGGACCACCTGCGCAGCGCCATGGAAGAGGCGAACGAGCGGATGGTGGAGTCCGTCTGTGACGAGATGGGTGCGGATTCGCTGGTGTACACGACCATAGACGAGCTGGTTGAAGCGATCAATCAGGTCCCTGCCAGGCCGGGCGCACCCGAGAAGCTGCCTTACGATAAGCTGTGCACGGGCTGCTTGGGCGGTCGCTACCCGCTCGAGAGGAGCATAGTTGAAAGATTGCTGAAGTCGGACGGGGGCGGCGGGCGCGCATGGGAACAGGAAGCGCCTGCAAGGAAGGCCGACACGCCTAAGAAGTAAGTCGCTCGGCGGTCCTTATCAGGTAGCCCTTCTCGGAAAGCAGCCTTACTACGGCGTCGTATGCCTTTTCCGGGCTCAGGTCGGCAGTATCGACGGTGCCGATGAACAGTTTGGGGTCCTCGTAGTCGCAGCGGCCGAACAGCCTGCGGCATAACTCCTTCTCTGCAGCTTCACGCTCCCGCAGGCGCTTGGCAGCCTCCTTGAATGTTATGCTTTCAGCCTCGGCCTCGCGGCGGGCGCGGACATCGAACGGAGCGTTGATGTATACCGCGGGGACGAACATGCCCGCCTGCCTGCACGCCAGCGGCTCGTAGCGTCCGGCAATGACGTAGTTGCCTTCCTCTATCAGCTTGATTCCGGTATCGATGATTTCCTTGATGACATCATCGGTAAGGAGCGAGAAATATTCGTTGAGCGGCTTGTTCTCGTTAGATGCCTGCTCCTTCAGCAGGTCGCCCGGGGAGAGATAGGTCAGGCCATGAGCTTCGGCGATCTTTCTTGCTATCGTGCTCTTGCCCGAGCGCGGCGGGCCCGATAGGAGCACTACCGGTCCTGACATGCGGCTTATTTCGGGAGCAAAGATTTAACATTGCTGCTTAGGGCGTAAGCCGTTCCATCGTGCGCGGGAACGGTATGGTCTCGAAGATGTGGCTTGCTCCTGTGAGCCACATCACCAACCTTTCGATCCCAAGGCCGTAGCCGCTGTGAGGGACGGAACCGAACCTTCTCAGATCCAGATACCAGTCGTAATCCGCCTTCTTGAGCTTGAACATCCTGAGGCTTTCCAACAGCTCCTTCTCGTCCATTATCCTCTCGGAGCCGCCTGTTACTTCTCCTACGCCGGGGAGGAGCAGATCAGCGGCAAGCACCACCTTCGGGTCCTTCGGGTCGGGGCGCATGTAGAACGCTTTCATGTCGCGCGGGAAATGAGTGAGAAAGACCGGCTTGCCGCCCAACTTTTCCACAAGCTCCCTCTCTTCCTTGTCGGTTATGTCGTCGCCCCACTTCTTGCCGAGCATCTTCACCATCTCCGCGTAGGGCAGGCGCATGAAAGGTGCCTTTAGCTGCTCAAGTCTGCTTATGTCGCTGCCCAGCATTTCCAGCTCGGCGCGTGCGTGCTTGAGCACGTAGTCGGCTATGAACAGCAGCATTTCCTCTTGTATCTTGAGAAGTTCCTCATAGCCCATCCAGGCGGCTTCCATCTCGTGATGCCAATACTCCGCAAGGTGGCGGATGGTCCGGCTCTTCTCCGCCCTGAACGAAGGTGCGATTGTGAATATCTTCTCGAGGCTGAATATGCCCGCTTCAGCATACAGCTGCCAGCTCTGGGTCAGGTATGCCTTCTTGTCGAAGTACTTCACCTCGAACAAGGTGCTACCACCCTCAACCGAGGCTCCTGTAAAGCTCGGTGCCTGGAATTCCCAGTAGCCGCGTTCGGTATAGAACTGCCTGATTGCCTGGAACACGTGGCTGCGAACCTTGAGCACGGCGGCCACCTTAGGGTCGCGTATCCACAGATGCCTCATCTCGCGCAGGAACTCCTCGGACTTGTCGCGTGTGATGGGCCACCTTTCAGCTAAACCGACGATTGTCAGTTCGGTGGCCCTTATCTCAAATCCGCCCGGCGCACGCTTGTCGGCGCTGACCGTTCCTGTCAATTCAAGGGAGGATTCAACGGTCAGCTGGTCCGCCTGTTTGACCATCGCGGGCTCCTTGATGGCTACCTGTATAGTGCCAGTGCTGTCGCGCAGGATGATGAAGGCCACCTCCTTCTGCTTGCGGATGGAGTGTATCCAGCCGCGCATCCTCACTTCCTTGCCTGAAAGCTTGCCCGAAAGCGCTTCCGAGATGGGAATGAAGTCTGTCATGTCAATCGCTCCTATATCGAGGGCCGGCCTTAAAAACCTGAACAGTGACAAGGTCGGCCTTAAGCGTGCTTCTGATGATTGCCGGAACCAGAATGCGGCCCTTCTTGTCAACGGGAGCGGTGAAACTAAATAAATCAGAACGTTTGCACGTTTTGACGGTCACCTGTCACCTGTTTCACCAAACAAGTTTAGAGCCTGACCTCTTTTAAAGCGGTCGGTTTCGTGGGCGCGCCAGAGCTTTTTATTGTTACTTTTACAAACATGCTCATGCGCAAGGCGGGTGTCAATGTCGCTGGGCTGGCTTTGCCGGCATTGCTGGTGCTTGTAGTCGTCGCACTGCTGTTCTACGGGGCGTCGCCGACAGGGTTCCCGGTAGCCGGCGGCGGGGCGGATCTCGTAATAACTTATTTCGATTATGCTCCCACAGGACCTGTTGTAGGAGATAATGTCACGCTTACAGCAGTGGTATTAAACAACGGCACTACAAGCAGCGGGGGATTCGATGTAGCGTTCTATATTGACGGGAATCTCGCGGGTACGGCATCCATAAGCGGCCTTGCCGCGAACGAAGTTAGGGCCACCTCCATTACATGGCAGGCGACATCAGGCCATCACGATGTTGAAATCGTGGCTGACTATCTTGGCGTCATAGCGGAAGACAACGAGGGAAACAATAAGTGGTATGACTCGTTCGGTGTGGAGAGCCCGCAGTTCCAGATATCGGCCAGGCACACGGGCTTCTATAATGTAGAGAACTCACCAAGGGCAGGCACGGCAAAATGGAGCAATTCGTGGGACGTGAGCACCAGGTCGCTTGTGCTCCTTAACGGTGTGCTCTATGGCGGTGCAGGCATTAGAGCGATCGCCATCAATGCCACGGACGGCACCAACATATGGCTCTCAGATCCGTTGGTCCCAGGAGGCGATTACTCTCCAGCTCCTATAGTCTGGAAAAACACGCTTTATCTCATGGACGTGGTCGGGAACATAACAGCTTACAACATAACGAACCGCTCATTGGTCTGGTCAAAGAACGTCGGTAGCTGCTACATTTTCAGAGATCCCGTAATATCAAATGGAATGCTTTATGTTCCGATAGGCGATAGTTACGCCGGCGTCCCGCCGCTCATGAGGAAAGTTCTTGCGGTCAACGCAACTACTGGGGCCTTCATATGGAACGCGTCGGTTACCCAGTTCCAAAGCCCTTCGGGACTCGCTTTGCTGGATAGCGTAGTATATACGACCAGCGGTGTGAATCTTTACGGTTTTAACGCTTCCAGCGGCCGTGTGTTATGGAACTACACGCTTGGCGGCGGGGACTCCTTTCAGAACTATCCACCCCCTACCATATACGACAATGCTCTTTACGTTGGCGGAAACGGCGCACTTTATGCGTTCAATCTGTCAAGCCGACAACAGATCTGGAACTTCTCCACGCCCAGTTCCGTTTCCGCATCCGCCGCCGTCGCTTACGATAACGTATATTTCACTTCAGCAGGAAGTGTTTATGCACGAAACAGGCTTACAGGTGCGGCCAATTGGTCTTACAATACCGGTAATCCGAACACGTTTAACGTCGCCCCACCCGTTGTTGGAGGCGGCATGGTTTACGTGGGAGGAATAGGAACCAACAGGCGAGTTTATGCGCTAGATGCGTATACCGGCGGCTTTATGTGGAATAATTTGTTAGGCTCTGACATCGATTACGCCCCTGTTTTAGGTGGTGATGGCACCCTTTTTGTCATTTCAAACACCGGCGGTGTTAGTTCTCTGATACGGGCCTTCAAAGACGTCCATATTACGCCCGTTTCACCGGCCGACTACACGCAGGTCGACAGGGACTCAGTCAACGCGAGCGTGCCAGACGTGGTGGTCCTGGAGGCGCGGCTGGAGGACGGTGCAAACGGCGTGAACGTGGGCTTCAGCATAGACCAGAACGCCCCGACTTACAGCTACAGCACTTTTGTTTCGAACACGAGCGTGAACGGCGTGGCAAGGTACTATCTCAACCCCAGCTCGTCGTACTATGCTGGAGAATATGTATGGTCGCCGAGCGCGGCCGGCTACCTCACCAACGGCAGCAGGTATTTCAACGTGTACGGCGGCCTGGAGGCCGGCTTCAAGAGCGGTTCGACCAAGCCTAACACCGCGGGCAGCTACCAGAGCGGCGACACCGTGGAGGTCGCGATGAACCTAACCAGCATGGGCCCTGAGGCCGCGAGCGACCTGTTCAACGATTATAGTGCCACAGTGAGCGCGACGCTGACCCCTCCGACCGAGGCGCCGGTCACGTTCGCTCTGCAGAACAGGTCCGACACGAGCGTTAGCCTGCTCGGCACAGGCACGGCGCTGAGCGCGTGCGATTTCGGTGCCGACGATGCCTTAGATTTTAACGACAACTTGGTCCCTGTGCCCGTTCCGGAGGGGCCCTGGTGCGGCGGGCCGGCGCTGGCGGGTTATAACCTCGGCTGGACGTGCGGTGGGGCGTGTGTTGGCCAGGCTGGTAAACAATACACAATAATCGATTCTGACGATTCCGGCGGGGCAGGTTGCGGGGGCAGTTGGAACGGCAAGGATTTCTTCATTTTGCAGGGTTTCGCCTTCACCGTTGCCTGCCCGGACGTGAGCGTCAACGGCTGGACGTTCAACATGACAGGCACGTCGACCGACCGCTATTGGTACGGGAGCTACTTGCTGGCGACGGAGAGCGGCACGTGGTCCGCCAGCGGGAACGCTTCTGCGGTTTACTTCTTCAGCAACAGCTCTGGCCGGAGCTTCACCGTGACCGGGGCGGCCGCAGCGCCTTCCGCGGCACCTGCCGGCGGCGGGGGAGAATCTTACATCAGGAACGTGACAGTTGATGCCACCAACAACATAGCGATAGAGGCCGGTGCGAACAAGCTAACACTCGGGAAGGGAGCGACGGAGCACATCAAGGTGACCATCAGCAACCTCGGCAGCGTGCCGCTCTATGACGTGGAAATAGAAGCCATGGGCCTGCCGCAGGACTGGGTCACTGTGACACCATCAAAGATAGACACGCTATGGCGCGGCGAGCCGGCAGAACTTGATGCGACCATCCAAGTACCTGACACTGCAGCTGCAGGCACGTATACGCTGGCCTTCACGGCGCACAATGTGTACGTGCAGGACAGCTATCCGATCGAACTCACTATCACTGGCGCCTGTGAATGTCCTGCTGCTGGCGAGTGGAACGAATGCGTTGAAGGGAAGCAGAGCAGGACCAACTACAAATGTGATGCAGGAACTGGCTATGTATGCGAGCAGTTCACCGAGGAGAGAGGCTGCGTGACTAGGCCGGTGGCCACTTTACTGATAGTGGTAGTGGTCGGCGCCATAATCGGTGCGGCCGCAGTAAGCGGCGTGCTATGGTTCAGGCCTGGCAGGCCGTAGGCAATCGTACAGATCTCGCAGCCGTGAATTGGCGCCCGCAACAGGATTTGAACCTGTGACCTACTGGTTAACAGCCAGTCGCTCTTCCGCTGAGCTATGCGGGCAAGCTAGAATGCCTTTTCGGTTCTTAAATATGGGCCGTTGAAGTGGGAGCCCCGGCCTGGGCGTTCGCAACCCTCAGTCTGTCCAGGATGTCCGAAGGCGTGCCGGTGGTTATGCCGAACTTGGATTCTATCTTTTTCACTATGTCAAGGTTCTCCTCCCATCCTATGATGTCGGCGTCGTTCGATACAACAATGACCTTATCATATTCTCGCTTCATGAGGACGGCAAAACCGAGCAGACGGAGGTCGCCCATGTCTGGGACGGCAAGACCGTCGTGTAGCTTTTCCTTTTTATCCTCGTCCATCTGCGAGGAATATGTGTCCCGTGCGATCCCGCGGTACCTTTCCGGTACAAGTGCGACAGCTCTCAACAGGTCGTTGCATTCGTCCGTGAAGCCGCGCTCTCTGTACATCTGCTCGATGACCGCTGCAATATCGTCCATTTCCGCGAGCATGCCCATGTCAATACGCCTCGGTCTCGCTCTTTTCATGAAGTCCTTCACGTCGCGATGACCCTCCTTGGACAGCTCCCCGCGCATTCTAAGGTCCTTTGCGACATTGTAGGCAGCTCTCAACAGCGCATCGTAAGTGACCAGCCTGTCATTTTCCAGGCAGTATTCGATAAGTTCCCTTGAGCGCGCGTCCCGGACATACTTCCCGGTGCAAAACTGGTCAATGATGACGTTGACGTCGGGGATTATGCAGCACTTTTTCATTGAAAAGGACAGCATCGTAAAGTTCTTAACCCCAATGTCCTGCAAATGCCTGAAAAGCTGTGCAAAATATCGCTTGCAAAATACATCTGGGAGAACGAGAACGCTTTATATGGGTAGGAGTTCAAGAAAAGTTATACTGGCCCGGACAGTTGGCGCTGTTCCGAGCGCGAACAGAACCTCTTGGCGGAGGCCCCGTTCGTTCAAAACTGTGAATCTTGGTGTTGAGCAGAGTTATCTATCGACTTTCAGATTGGCGTCCGAAAGGCGACACTGGTTCTAAGAAGGGTTTGGTGGAACTGCCATAAAAAGCGTTTCGCTTGCCCGAAATACACATCCCAATCATAGCAAATTGCCCCGCCGAGGCCCCACGGCCGATGAAGCGGGCGCCAAAATGCTAACCTGCATGCCACAGCATGCGCCGCTAAACAGCTGCCTCAAAATAAAACGCGCGCGCCAGCGCGCACTGCTTTCAAAAAGTGCTCGACCTCAAAGAGGCGAGCGCGATAGGAGAATCGGATATGCAATCAGTAATACAGTCGGCATTCGACAGAGCGTTCGGCAACGGTGAAAACCCCGGGGCCAGGGGCGCACCAGGCGTACAAGGGCGAATAGAGGAGGCAGGCACCATTGACTGGGAAGCCAAGGCCTCCGAGGAGTTCGACATCCAGCTGCACAAGGCCAGGATAATGGTCATCGGCTGCGGTGGCGGAGGCTCCAACACAGTGACACGCCTCTGTGAAATGGGCGCGCACGGCTCGGACATCATAGCCCTAAACACGGACGCAAAGCACCTTTCAATCACGAAGGCGCACAAGAAACTGTTGATAGGAAAGGACACAACCCGCGGTCTCGGGGCCGGCGGCTACCCGCAGGTCGGAGAGAAGGCGGCGACCGAGAACAGGACACAGATAAAGCAACTGCTCGAGGGCGCTGACTTGGTCTTCGTAACTGCAGGACTTGGCGGCGGAACCGGAACCGGTTCGGCGCCAGTTGTGGCAGAGATAGCCAAGAGCATGGGCGCCATAGTCGTGGGCGCGGTGACCATGCCCTTCAAGATGGAGGGCACGCGCATCCAGAAGGCGGAGGATGGTCTGAGCAAACTGAGGCAGGTGACGGACACCGTCGTGGTGATAGAGAACCAGAAGCTCCTAGAGTACGCTGGTTCGATGCCACTCGCGCAGGCGTTCGCCCTTGCTGACGAGCTCATCTCGATGATGATAAAGGGAATCGTCGAGACCATCACCGTACCCTCGCTGGTCAACCTGGACTTCGCTGACGTGCGCACCATAATGCGCTGCGGCGGTGTCTCGGCGATCTGCGTAGGCGAAAGTGACAGCCAGGCACGCGTCAAGGACGCCGTGCTGAAGGCCCTAAACCACCCGCTACTGGAGGTCGACTACAACGGAGCACTCGGAGCCCTCATACATGTGATATGCGGTCCGGACGCGACGCTGGCCGAGATCAACGAGGCCGGTGAGCTGATAAGCAAGCGTCTGAGCCCAGAGGCACAGGTGATATGGGGAGCCCGCGTGGTACCGGAGTACGCTGGCAAGGTGCAGGTCATCGCAATAGTGACCGGCGTTAAGTCTCCCTACCTGCTAGGACCTGTCGAAAGGGCAGAGGCAGCAAGAGCGGCAGAAAACGAGCTGGGAATTCCCGTAATCATGAGGTAGAGAGGGGAAACCAGCCAAACCAATTTGGGAAATATCAGCGGGGCTAGCGGGACCGAAGAGGCGCGCTACCCACTGAACTTCCCTCGGGGCCCGGTGGACCGGCCAAATATCCAAGGCCGCCACCGGGTCCCTTACCACTTACACCAATGACGACCTCCGGTCGTCGAAGAAAAACCGCAAACCAATCCGAAAAAAGGAGATGCCCAAATGCAAAATGAAATGCCCAAGAAGCATACGGACGGCGGAGTGCTAGTGGAACCTCCGTTCTTCCTGCTGCTCGGCAATCCGAAGAACAACTGATGATTATGCCCAACTGCCAACTTTGTGGACAGGTGCTTACTGAGAGCAATATCGGTTATGTGTGCGTCACCGACGGCGCGAGGACCTTTGAATGCAGGGTCTGCCATACGGCCCCTCGTAGGATACCCAAGGTCGAGGGAATCAAGGCGTGGCGTTTGAACAGACCAGCGCCCCGGCTCGAGCTCGTGTAACTGATAAACAATAGGACCGCCAATCGGCATAGCCGGAGGCATGTAGAAACTTGTTGGTGCCTGCGGCAGGGCGACGCTGGTTTTAAATGTCGAAACGCCCAACTTATGGCGTGGTTTTGTGGTTAAGGAAAATGTATCCGCCGGTCCGCTTGTCGGAACCATGCTTGTAGTCGTGATACTCATAGGGGTGTACTTGGTAGGCAACTTGACCGGTGCGGCCGTCAGCGTACTGCCCAACCCGACGGTGACCAAGACCTTCGGCACACCTGACCTCATAGTGTCAGACATCTCGTGGACATGGCAACAGAACCAGCTCGGCTACAACATAATGGTCACTATAAAGAACCAGGGCACGGCCAAGGCGTCAAATTTTGAAGTCATGGTAAAAGATACTACCAATAACGTGGAGCTTTTCCCGCCAGTAGCGGCAAACCAGAAGCAAGCCCGCTGCAAGCTTACGATTGATGCGGGCCAAACAGGCGTGTGCACTTACACCAATTTTGCTCCTGCGATGTCAACGTTGCCTGCTACAATACGAGCCACAGCAGACTCGCCGCAGAACCTCTTTGGGGGCGGTATGTGGCAAACCGGCATCGTAAAGGAGTCCAACGAAAACAACAACGTACTTAGCATAAAATTCCTGGGCTGCGACTTTACCACGATAGGAAAGTGCCCGAATGGAATATGCGAAAAGGAGAAAGTGCAAAGAAATGGTTGCCCAGACCGCTCGGAGACCAAAGACAACTGCATGCCGGACTGCGGCAAGTGCGGGGATGGCAGCTGCCATGACATAGAGAAGATTTTCAACGGTTATGTGGATCCCAGTAGCGGAACAGTCTACAAATGGGCGTGCAAAGCGGATTGTGGGTACGTCTGGGGTGACGGGACCTGCGACAAGGGGGAGGCTGGGACAGCTGGAGCGTTCCTGGACTGCGGCAAGTGCGGGGACGGCAAGTGCGACTCGAACGAGTTCAAGGACGAGGCCAGCATGAAAGCCGATGTCAACTGCAAGGCGAACCCGAAGCTCTGCAAGATCTGCGCTGCGGATTGCTAGCGGCTGGCGCGCAGTTCATCGATCTCGCGGCGCATGAGCTTGACTTCGGTGGTCATGTCCTCGACTGAATCGGCAAGGCTCTTGATTAGGTCCTTGAGGTCCTGCATCTCGGCGCGCGAGGCGAACATGTCCTTGAGTAGAAGGGCAATGCTTAAATTGCCAGTTCTTGCGCCTGGTAGCAGATTTAAATAGTTTGTAACTATCTATTGGTAGTATGAGGCTTGCCGAAACCCTCGCGCTGCCGGCTGCGCAGGAGCACCACGTTTTTTGGCCGCAGATGATAATGGTCGATTCTCAGGTCTATCACGATGGCTTGTATGAGGGTTATCAGGTCACTAAAGCGGACGGGGATTTGATCCGTTATCTACAAGGCGTGATTATTCCAAAGCCCGGAGAGCGGCACGAGAAGTTTCTCGATTCCCTTAGGGAGACCGAAGCGAAAGGGAAGGATGGCAAGCCGATACTCAAGGGCGATTGGGGACCAAACCCCGTAGAGCGTGTCCTTCTGCCTTATGCCGAGGTCGTGGATGGCGTGGTGCTGGACGTGAGAGGTGCTACGACGTGGAAGGTCTGGACCCTTGGGCGGCCGGAGTATAATGGTTTTTCCTGCCAGTTGATGCAGGAGATGGACAAGGGACAATACTACAAGGCCGTGGACAACATACCTGGCGTGTATGTAATCGTTCTGACAAGCGATGATCGGATAGTCTGCGGGCTAAAGGGCAAGGGAAAGCAGTTTGGTAAAGCAGGTGAACCGACGATAGTCGTGGGCGCTGGCGGTAAGGGGCCGTTGAGCGAGATGGCGTTCGCTGAAATAGAGGAGGAACTCGGCCTGTCAAAGGATGATATTCATTTCTTGGATAGGAACATGAAACAGGTCGGTTGGAGAGACTATGTGAATGCCGACGTTCCTGATCATACAAGGAAGTTGTACGAGAGGAACGTTTCGCCGTTCATGATATTCGATAAGCCAGATGCCAACAATCCCATGGCGGTGTTCATAGTCCGCACCGAGCTAGATTGGGACAGGCTGTACCCCATACTGCTCAAGAAGAACGAGAAGGACGAGAAACGGAGGGCCAAGCACCCTGATGGCGCACCGGATGCATGGGAAGTGGATGATTTCTTCCCTCTCGAGGCCGAGCCGGCGAAGATACGCGAGGCCGCCAGCACCACATGGAAGGGTTCCCAATCCAAGGTACTGAAGCACTTTGCTGACGAATTAGAGCGCAAGAAGCTGAACTAGCAGGCCAGCGGCAGGTCCTGCCAGGCTGGCCAGATGCCGACATAGTAGTCTACCAGCTTGCCGTAGCCGTCCGGGCAGACGACTTCGTGCTGCGTATGAGCAATGGAGGGCAGGTTCTTTGAGCAGACGGAAATCTGCCTGTCGCAGACGGTGAAGTTCAATGGCAAGCTTTCCGCATAGAAAATGTAGTCGTAGCCGGAGCGGGCCGTCTTGTTAAGGACGTTCTGCAAAGTCAGCTGCACCGTGGCGTTTGGGGTGCAGCTTGAAGGCGGAGATGGAAGTCCGTTTGTGCAGAACAGGTAGTTGAGCCGCTGCGCGGTTGTCTGGTTGTTCCATGCAGGATCTTGGTAATGCAGTACCGTGATTAGCTGGGCCTGGGCATAACCCGCTTCCTCTCTTGCCTGTTCGGCGCGCTGTTGCTCGCTGCCCGCGAAGGCGCTGCTGCCGACAAGGACTATTGTAATGAACACTGCCAAGAGAAGGATGTCAATCATGCTCGCTTGGCCTTTGAGCATGGGCATCCTGCGGTCATCGACAGATTGCATATTAAACGCCCACCGCCACGTCGACGCGGCCCGGATAGAACCGGCCGTTCTTGCCCACAAGCACAGGCATGCTGCTTACCGACTGGCTGGTGCTGGCGTTGAGACTGCCGAAGGTACATGTGCTTGGAGAGCTGCTCTCCCACCAGGTGAGCTTGAACTGGACGCTCGTCAGGTTCCACTGGTTGGCAAGGGCGTTGCAGTCCGGTGTCACCACTCCGCTGCTGTTGTAGAACAGCCTTTCGGCGACGGAGCTGGCCGCCCTGGCGCTGTAGATGAATGCCTGAGTTTCTGTCCATTTGCCGTAAGCGGCATTAACGGCGATTATGAAACCGACTATCAGCAATACGACAAAGACGGCGGCGAAGAGGTCTTCGCCTGCTTCGCCTTTAAGAGACATAAACGATGCCTCCACGGTTTTCAATCTTCAGTTCGGGCTTGTCGTTGATTACAGCAGAAGCAGCAGTCGCGGTGAAGTGTCGCTCTATCTTCCCGTCAAGCACCACGGCCTTGGTGGCAGGGTTGATTATGAGGCCGTAGCTTCCGATATCCATCTGGTAGGTCATGGTTGAGCCGGGGCCGGCGGCATCGATAAGGCGCGCGATGTCCTCGGTGACTCGGACCTTTGCGTCTATGCTCATGACCTGCATCTGGAAGGTCGCGAAGAACATCAGTGCACCCAGTACGCCTGCTGCGAACAACAGCATGCTGAACTTGGATGCGAACCAGTCTATCATTTTACAACCTTCAGGTCTTTCTTGAGCATGGCCCCGTTTTTTATGTTGTACCCCATCTTCTCCCAGAATCCGTAGGTGCTGTCCAGTGGCATGAGTTCTATCATGTCAACGCCTTCATTGCGCAACATACTTTCCATTTCAATGTAGCACTTCCTGCCCAGCCCGCAGCCGCGCATGTCCTTTTTTATGCGGAAGTATTGGATTTGCGCCAGCTTGCCATCGGGACCTGGTTCGTATATTTGGATGATTGAAAATCCGACCTTTTGACCGGCGTCGGAAATATCATACGTCGTTGTTCCCGTATGCCTGGCAGCAGCGGTTTGGGCGGCCATGCAATCACACGAACACTATGGTGTAGTCCCTGAGCGTCTGGGGCATGCCGTATGCGAGCCTGAGCTCATAGTCGGCAGGGCCTAGGAGGCAGCCTGTCGGCATGCAGCCGGCCGGGAAACTTAGTGCAATAAGGCTGCCTGTGAGGTTGACCGTGAACACCTCGCCGCCAAGGTTGCCGATGAGCTGGTCGGTGGCGTTGTTGATGAAGACAGAGTAGCCTGTTGGAACCGTGAGGGTAACGGAAGTGAATGAGCCCTCGTCGCCAAGGCTCTGTAAAGTTCTCATAGCTTGCCTCACGTCAACCAAGTCTTCCTTGAACGTCTTGACCTTCTGGAAGTCCATGAACGCGTTCAGCTCATAGAAGGCGACACCTACAACCACTGCTATGAGGATGATGCTGGCGGTCAATCTAAGAGGGAGAGCTTCGACACCTTTCATGGACTAGGTTGTGAAGGAAAGGTTAAAAACGGACTACTTGGTGCAGTTGCATTCGTGGCCGGGAGTGGCGTTGGCCGTCCAGAGACAGCCGGCGTCCTCGCAGATGGATCGAGCAGAGCTCTTGCTGGTCTCATTGAGCACGCCAGTCACCTGGGCGCCGCGCTGTTCAAGCGTCTGCGTCATGCTGGTGGTAAAGGCGATTATGGCCGCTATGACCAGGCCAGCTACAACCACAATCAGGATGTACTTCAGCGGCAGACCTTCGATGCCTTTCATGGAAAGAGCTAGCACGGATAGGCTTATAAATGATACCGAAATCGGTCCTGTTAATCAGTGTTATGTGGTGAGCCTGCAAGGCGAACGAGGGAGCGAAGCGACCGACAGTATGACGCAGCCCCGCCGTTATTTCTTATATATCAACATCAATCCATCATCAAGATCTAAAAATTGAGAAACTACACTAAAATCATTCCTGACTGTTTCTAAGAATGGTTTAACTTGGTCTTTGAATTTGCCAACATCATCTGCAACAATCAGCCCCCCGTTCTTTAACAACGGCAAGACTAACTCATAATATTTTTGATAGTCCTCTTTTTTTGCGTCTATAAAAACGAAGTCAATTTCTCCATGATTCCAATTAGCCAGTACTTCAAAAATGTCTTCTTCATAAAGCGTGATGGCATTGCTTAGTTTTGTTTCAGTGAAATGTTCTTTAGCGAGATGCGCTCGCTGTTTGTCGATCTCTGTAGTATAGATATGGCCTCCATTTTCTTTTATGGCGAGTGCCATCCAAATTGCTGAATAGCCAAGTGAACAACCAAGCTCTAGCACTTGCTTTGCTTTTGTGGCTAGAAGCAACATATGGAGAAATTGACCTGTAGAACGGGGGACCGAACCAAAACTTTGAGATTCTTCAAGTTTCTCAATTTTTTTCAAAACTTCATCAATTTTCTTATCCATAAGTTTAGTAAATCTATTTGATATTTAAATCTTCTTTTAAACGGCGGGGCGAGTAATATTGCACATAACAGGCTTTTAGCGAAATTGTCTGTATTTGCCGGCTGCGGGCCCTGAAAACCGTGTTTTTGGTTGATGACCCTGGAAATTTGAGGTAATAAACAGGAACCCGAAACCTATCGGCTGAGCGCCTTGGCGAGCGTGCCGCTCAAGGTCTCATGCAAGGTCGCGTTGTAGGTCTGCGTCATCGCCTTTGCGGTGGCCTCGAACTGGCCGAGCATCAGCAGCATGGCGGCTATCACTATGGTCGCCGCTACGATGATGGTGATGTACTTGAAAGGGAGGCCTTCTATTCCTTTCATATCATCTACCAACCAATACGATATTGAGGCCTATAAGTGCAGCGGTGAACAGGCCAAGGACTATTGCAGTTGACCTGCCCAGTTCCATGTTCAGCGCCACGGGGTCCGAGCCGTACTGTATCATCGTGACGTACCTGATCAGGACGAAGTTGAGGCCGAGGGCATACAAGCCTACCACCAGCTGCAACACAGGAATGGGCAGGGCGGGCGTGCTCAGCGGCTGTATCGGCATGTAGCCCATCGTGTCGAAGCGACTGTATGCCGAGGTGACACCCTTGACTATCAGTGAGAACAGAGCTACTATAACGGCAGTCACGAAAGGAGCAAAAAGCATGGCCGTGGCGCGCATCATGGCAAGGTTCTGTTGGAGCATCAGCATCAGGTTCCTGTCTATCTTGCGGATGCGGGTGAGGTAGCGCCACACCACCGAGGTGGTGTCGGCTGCTGAAGCAACTCCGCCATGCAGGCTGTTGGCGAGGTAGCGCAGCACAGATTGCAGTTCCTTGCTCTCGCGGGTGAACGGGCTCTCGGGGCCTATCAGTGCCTGCTCTGCGGTGATATGCCTCCTTTTGATGAGGTTGACAGCCTGCCTGGTCTGCTCGGCCAGCTCCGTCTTGCCCAGCATGGTCGCCGCGAAGTCCAGCGCCTCTTCCAGCGGGCGGCCCTCGGAAAGGATGGTCCTTATGTGATACAGCAGGTCGGGCACCTGCGCGTCGAGCTTCCTTATCTTTAACCTTGCCTCGGCGTTGAACCAGCTGGTGCCCCACAAGTAAAGTGCAGTGCCCGCTCCGATGCCCCAGATTATCGGCATGGTGTTCAGGAAATTGACAACAAGCTTGAGGGGGCCGGTCAGGATGATCACGTTTGTCAATGAGAACAGGTACAGCAGACCTGGAAAGCTGGCAAGGACGGCTATGGCAAGGGCGAACGGGAGGGCTGGCAGCATCGTGCCCTTCAGCAGCATGTAGCCCTTAGGTACCTTCGACTTGAGCTCGGGCAAGGTGAACGTCACGGGCCGGCGGGCGAGTATGGAATTGGAGTAGAGGTATGAACCAAGCAGGGAGGCACCCAGGAACAGCGTTATGCTTTCCATGGAAAGTGGGATGCCGAAGAAGCCAAGCAAAGGGAACAATGAGATTATGACCAGCGGCATGATTATGCCGAAGCTGAACAGGACCAGCGTGGGGATGTTCAGCGCCAATGTGTATTCTCGCATGTTCAGCAGGATGTCGTTGAGCATCGTATCCACCGCGCGGTTAAGAGTACCTGCCTTCTTCTTGGGGTCGCGCTCGTGGAAGCTGCCGAGTATCAGGTAAAGGGAGCGCTGGAAGCCGCTGCTCCATTTTCCCCACTTGTCGGCTATCTTGGGCAATGCCTCAAATGGGCTGGCCATCTTGCCGGTCCAGATCTGCCATAATGCCCTCTTGAAGTCGCGGGCTATATCGCCCTCGCCGTACTTGGCTGCTGCGGCCATCGCCAGCTCGATGTTCGGGTTCTGCTTGAGGCTGGTCGACAGATGGGCGATGATATGAGGCGCGGCACCAAGCGATGTTATTGCTGACTGCTTGGCCTGCGATTTCGGATATTCGGTCACTGCGTGGTTAACGAGCAGCGGGAACATGACGGCACAGACTATGAACAGCGCGGGGCTGCTGCCCAACGCGAACGCTATGACGGCGAGCAGGACAAAGAACGAGGCCGTGATGACCATGGCCGTGCGCGCGGTGTTCACGACCTGCTCGGGCGTGACCTTCCACCTCAGGAAGCCGAGGGAAGTCACCAGTTCCGGGCTGGGCGGGGTCTTGCCGGGAAAATGGTCGCCCAACATGTCGTAGAGATTGAGGAAGGGGTGCTGCATGGTTGTCAGCCCATTGCACTTTCCAGCCAATCCTTCCAGGAGGCCAGGGCCTTGGTGTAGTCAGTCCGTTTCCTTGCTTTGACGGCGTTCAACCATGCGTTGTTGGCCGCGACGGTCCACTCGGCGGACAGGAGCTCGGGACGCTTCTGCGCGGCCTTGAGCAGCGCTTTCCTCATATCGATACGGGCCTTGATGTTGTCAAGCGCCTGCTTCTTTGAGAAGCCCTTGAGCTGCGCTATCCTCCTTATGGTATCGGACTGCCAGAGGTCTTCGATCTTCAAGGAGTCCCTGCCGCGCCTGTAGGTCATGAGCTCGCGGAACTTGGGCTCGTCGTGCCAGTCCTTAAGCACTTCTGTTATGCCTGTCAGCCTGCGCAAGCGCTCAGGAGAATCGCCCTTGCGCATCAGGCCGGTCGTAAGGATGATGTCGGCGGCCTTGAAGCTGGTAGAAGGGACGCCCAAGTCATTAGTGATTCGGTCCCATACGTCGTATGGGCTGCTGCCGTGGACCGTTCCTATGACTACATTACCTACCGCGCCAACGCGCATCGCCTCGAACAGGGATTTTGCTTCTTGGCCGCGCACCTCTCCTAGCACGAGGATGCTTTCGCCCAGACGCAGCGATGTGCGGAGTGCATCTTCGGCTGAAAGTTCGTAGCCCTTGGCGAACGCCTCTATCTTCAGGTGTTCCAGCTTGTAGCCGAGGCCGCGCAAATAGGCGACAGGCGTTTCGGGCGTGTCCTCTATGAGAATGATACGGTTGTTCTGGTTGACCTCCAGAAGCAAGCTCGTCATCAACGAGGTCTTGCCGGATGAACGCGGGCCGACCACCAGCAAGGAGGCATGGCCGTCCATGAGGAAGCTCAGAAGGCCTGCAGCTTCCGGTGATAGCATGCCGACGCGCATGAAGTCGCCGAGCGTCCAGGGAGTTTCCTTCCTGCGCCTGAACGCGAAGCCGGTCCCTGAGTAGGTGCAAGGTTCGCGGATGCCAGCGACACGGACACCGAAATCCTCGAGCTCAGCGTGAAGGACGGGCGAACTTGCATCAAAGGGCCTGCCGCTGACCGCTCGCAATCTGGTTGAAAGCTTTTCCAAATCTTCCGAGCTGAGGTGGATGTTGGTTATGCATTCGCCAAGCTTTGCATGGACCACGTGGACCATGCGCGAGCCGCTGTCAACGTAGATGTCGGTCAGGTGGGTGTCTGCGAGCAATGGTTCAAGCAGGCCGTAGCCGGCGGTGTGCCTGAGGAATATCTCCTTCAGCACGGGGTCGTGGGCGCCGAGCAACTTGTCTGCAAGCCGGGCTAGGAGCTTGCGCATCTCCACTGCGCTATGCTCGATATCCGGCTGCTCCTTTGTGACCACAACAAAGGCGGCCTGCAGGGCCTTTAGCTGCGGGTTGCTGAGCATGAATTCCGGGTAGTCGATGTGGTACAGGTGGTCGGGACGGTCGGCCGAAGGGCAGATTGACACCCTTGCGGCCCCTATATTATATGTTTCCACGGGAGGTGTATCAGGTTGATGACGGTCGACCTTGCTGCTAATCAGCTCAGGTATCAGAACTGGTCTGAACAACCTGTGCCAGGCGGCGGCCGGGTCTCCAATCTTCAGCGCGGTCCTTATCGCCGGCACCTCAAAGAGCTGCTTCGACAAGATATCGAGGGCAGGGCCGTGCTGCTCGTCGCATACTTTGCAAAGGCGCACGGTGCGCAGCATGTAGTAAAGACGGATCGGATCTTCAACGTTCTTCAGCAGGCGCAAGTGCTGCTGCGTGCACTTCTCGCAGAAGGAGTTCGTAAGGTCGTCAAGCGCGAGTTTGGCGCTTTCGGTCGCTTTGGCAAGCTCACGTGCTGTCCTTACGTCAGCAGGTCCATAGACGCGCTGGAACCGCTTCCTCAGTACGACCTCGTCGGGCTTCTCCATTTCAGCAATCTCTGCAAGGCGCGCGCGGCAGTGCGGATTTGTCAAAGAAGCGTTGTTGGTGCAGTTGGAACAATCGAATGTCACTGTCTTGCTGCCTTTCGTGGTCTCGGTAGAATACGGGCAGGAGCAGGCAGGGGCCATGTGAGCAATAGGATGGAAAACGTTAAATGCCCGACTGGAGGCCTTAAGAGCCTTTACCCCGAACATCATGTGTGAAAGGTTTCGCTGCGACGCCGATAGTCTTCATAGCGGTATTCATGATAACAGCGGTCCTGTTCCTGCATTTCATGGACGTGGACAAGCGAGTAGCAGAGGGAATAGGCAAGGAATCAAGGCTGATCAAGCTGCAGGCCGACAGCGTGAAGCAGCAGATTGCGAGAGGGAGCTCGATAAGCAGCTTCGCGCTCGCACTGGGCCAATATTCGGACAACGAGAGTGAGCTGGAGTACTCACTGAGAAAGACGTTCGATAACAGCATATACGTCCGCGACCCCATAAGCGGGGACAACAAGTTCACGGTGGACTGGGGGTTCAACTGGGGTGCAAAGTTGATAGATGCCGGCATCAACAGCACAATGTCCGCAACGGAGACGGTAGCATACCCGTTCTACGAGCTGACCGATGCGGTCAAGAAGTACGATTATTCCGGTTTTGACTTTGATTGCCAGACGATGCAGAACGGGCTGAACAGCTACCTATCAAGCAACTTCCCCGCAATAAGCTGGAACCGCACCTATGGGAACTGCTACACCTACGAGGGCTACAACCTTAAGGACCTTTACCTGACCAGCGACTACGTCAACGGCACGCTTTCGGAGCAGAGCCAGCACGTTTTCAGCCCGCTTTACGGCGGGACGTGCTCGTGCTAACATCAAACTAGCTTGCTCGCCACATCCTGAAGAAGAAGGCACCCATTCCAAGCAGCACCACGGCCATCACTCCAATAATGAGCATCTCGCCGCTGACGGCTGGCAGATGAGGCAGGGCGCCGAACAGGCCGGTAGGGCCTGATAGAGGCGCCTGACTAGCCAAAATAGCGGCCTGCTCCGCGAAGTTCTGGGCAGTGACCCAATCACCTGCATCAAAGGACGCTTTGGCCTGGTTGAGGAGGGTATTGGCATTGGTTACGTCCTTTCCAGCGGCCGTAGCATTCGCGATTGCCGCGGTCGCAGAGTCTATGGCCGCTTGGGCATTCTCTTTATCAGAGATCGTGGGCTGGGTCGCAGGTGCCTGGGCTGGTGCAGGGCTGAATGCTGGTGCAGTCGGGGTCGTCTTGTTCGTGGTGTTAGTGGCATTCGTCGTGTAGGTGTAACTGCCGCCGCCTCCACCTCCGCTACTCTGCTGTTGCTGTTGTTGCTGTACGTTCACGTTGAAGTATGAACTGTTGCTTCTGCCGGTGTTGCTCGCTGCATCAGTGCAGTACAACGTGATGTTGTAGTTGCCGTTGGACGGGCTGATGGTGGTGTTGCCGCTGAAGCTCTGGTTGGAACCGGCGCTGAGGCTGTAAACACAAGTTGAGGATTCACTCGAGGTGTATGTAAGGCTTATCGGCGTCGATGTGTACGTGCCGTTCGCTGGAGCGTAGAGGTAGACTGTCGGTGCTACGGTATCGACGGTGAACAGAACGTTCTTGCTATCGGAGCCGCCGGCATTGCTTACTACAACCGTTATGCTGTGAGAGCCATCAGCAGCTACGTTGAAAGTCGTGTTGATGCAGCCACTGAGTGCTGTAGGCCCGCTGCCGTCAAGGTAGTAGGCGCAGGAGGTCGGTGAACCTGTGTACGCGTAACTGAGGGCGATGCCTGTCTTGTAGCCGTATGTCGCGTTCGACGGCAGGATGAGCGTCACGTTCGGCGGGTTCGGGACAGTAGCCGAAAAGTTGAACGATGAGGACGTGCTGTTCATGTGGCCGACGGTGTCATTGCAGTAAATTGCGAAAGAGTGCGTACCTACCGCCAACGCTGTGCTGTTCTGCGCGGCGAAGTAAGTAGATGTGATACTGCTCATCGTGTAGTTGCTTGCGCCGTCAAGCGAGTAACCGCACCAGCTGCCTGCTTCATTGAGCGAGGCGTTGAACCACACGCCAGTGCTGTAGTTCTGTGGGAGTGGCGATTGGATTGTCACAATCGGCGGGGTCGTGTCGGTCGCGAAGTTGACCGTTGCGCTCCCGACCTTGTTCATGCTGTCGTTGACGTAGACCGTTATGTTGTGCGGGCCGTCGTTGCCAACGCTAATTGTAGTATTACCGATAGTGTATGAAAATGCGCTACCGTCAACCGAGTACCACGTCATATTCGGGGCTGTCGAAGCGGTATATTCCATGAGTATTCCGTTGTTGATTGTGTATGTCGCAATCGTGGAGGAAACCGGGGAGATTATCGTCACGGCAGGTGCTGAGGTATCTATGGTGAACAATCTTTCGTCGGATACGCCCATCGCACCGTTTGTGCCGTTGCACCAGAACCGCACGCTGTGCGGACCGTTGGCCGTTGACAGATTCAAGTACCAGTATGTCGCGGAAGCAGAGCTCATGGATTGGTTCGCCGTGCCGTTCAAGGAAACTCCACACCAGTTTGCGCTGTCGTTCAGGCTCACGTTGGTCCAGATCCATTCGTTTGGATAAGTTGGGTTATTCGGGCTGATGATAGTTATGTAGGGAGGATTGACCGGAGGCGACGGGGGAGGTGCAGGCTGGCTGCCACTGTAGTTGCCCCAGAGCTTGTAATCCTCGGTCGAGCCGAAGCTAGTAGTGTACCAGGTCGCGGTGCCCCCTGAGATGCCAGGAGTGGTCATGAAGTTCCAGTTGCCGCCGACCTTACGGTAGACCTTGAAGTTGGTGTAGTTCGTATCGTTGACGCCGACTGTAAGCTTGACGTTTGACAGCTTGTCGCACGAGTCGGCACAGGTGACAGTGGCGATGCGCTCATAATAATCGAGCTCGGTCTCGGCGCCGTTGGACTGCGATAGCACGTCGCCCTTGCTGACCTGCCGTTTTATGACGGTCTGGCCGTTCGCAACGGAGACCGGGTTATCGTAGTTCGACGGGTCGGAATACATGCTGACCGGTGTGAACCAGTTGCTCGGATTGCTGAAGTCGGTGGCGTAGAGCAGTATGTTCAAAATGGTGTTCGCACTGTTAGTCAGCGTCAGGTTCTGTGCAATGTATTGGCCGGCTTCGTCGGATTCGACGGTGATGTACTGTTTCCAGGCAGATTGGACGTTGCCTATGCAGTCGCCGCTGTGCTTTGCTTCAACGATCGTAGAAGCGTTTGCCGCAAGGTTGACCATTCCATTAAGCAATGAAGAGGTCCAGCCGCACGCGCTCTCCTGTGGAACAGACCATGTGATGCCATTGAACGTGACCATCGGGTCGGTGTTCGATGCAGCAATTGTCTTGTTTACAGTCTGCGAGCTGGTGGTAGCCGTGCCGGCCTGTGTCCATGTGCCCTCGTTCTTTGTTATCACACCGGCCTTGTTGCAGGTTATCGGGTTGTCGGTCGAGGTGTAGACGCTTGAGATCGAATATATCTCGCGTGCGGGATGCACGCAGGTCCAGCTGCTGCGCGACTGCTCGGGCTGGTTCGCTGGTAATGACACGTTCTCGTATGTTATGGTGTCTGTGTCGTTGACCTTGAGGTTGCCCTTGATGTATGCTGTAGCTCCGGCAGCGGTGATTTGACTTACATCCTGCATCCAGTCGTTGTTGGCACCGGCGATGCCGGTGATGGCATTTGCTTTGATCAGTAGGCGGTATTCAATCTTCGATTGGCCATTGTTCAGCCGTGCAAGCGTGTAACTTGGGCCGGTCATCCACATGCGCCAATCGTCAATAAGTATCCAGCTCTGCGGGCCGCTGTTGCCAGTTCCGGCCACGCGGACCTTCGGGTAGACGGAAGCCCAGTTGATTGTACCCACTTTTGCGCTCGGATTATTCATATCAAATTGCAAGTATTGCCAACCGTTCATCAGTGCGGTGGTATTTTTGAACCTAATTCTGTTTCCAGAACTCCATGTTGGGTCATTACCGATTTCGAACTCCAAAAGTGTAAATCTCGAAACATTAGAAACATAAAGCCAGAAACCCATCTTTCCGGTCGAAAAGTCAGTAAGATTTTCATTCACGATAAATCCGTTGAAATATGCGTCGTCTTTTGTTACGTCTCCCAAAGGATCCCATGTTAAATTCATCGAATAACTTCCTTCACGATGAAGTGCACTTAATGTTTCACTATACGCGTCCTCGTCAGTGTCTGTCCATACCGTTTCCATCGTATCGATCATCCTCGTGAACCCGGTGCAACTGGAGTTTGCAGTACAATAGCGGATTACGACGTTGGTGAAGTTCGCTGTAAGTGCTTCGGCGGAAGCGTTGTTGGTCACGTTGAACTGGAGGAGTGAGTAAGCATTTCCGTTGACGGTGGTCGTCTGCGAAAAGTCCTGCCTGCGCACGAGTTCCTTTACCGGGAGCGGGACAATCAGGGGCATCCTGTCGTCCCACAGGACGTCGCCGCTCCTGTTGATGGTGTTCTGGTCCAGGTATATCCAGTTGCCACCCAAGTTCAGTACCTGCGACATGTTCGCGGTGCAGTTGCTTACCGTGAAGTTGCTGGTGAACCTTGCGCAGGTCGAGTTCTCATCCAGCAGCCAGCCGGTTATGTTGAAGTATGGTGACCCCGAAGCAACGAAGTTGTATGACGCGTTGTAGTTTATCCTTTTCTGCTTGTAGTAGGGTTCGCCGGCATAATTGGAATCTGTCTGGTTCCATTCCGATGTCCAGTTGGCCGGCACGAGCCAGTCACGGCCGTACTGGTTCACCTTGATGGAGCCGTTGGCAAGTAGTTCCGCCGGACCGGATATGATGGTCCTTTCGCTGGCCACGTTCGGAAGGATTGGCAGGCCGATCGTCTGCGGGACGTAGTCAAAGTCGCCGCTGGTGCCGTCCCATTCCCAGTAGCTGAGTATTATTGGCTGGGTGGAGTTCACGTTCATCATGTAGTTGCCGTCGGCCGAACAGCTGCTGGTCAGATCCTGTCCGGCCGCATCAACGGTCGATTTGCTTATATTGGAGCCTAACGCGAAGTTCCACGAGTTCATCATCGTGCCGTTCTTGGCCCAGCAGGATACGGTGACATTGGTCTGGCTGTTCTGCGGGTTGCCGAATACCAGCCTGCTGTTCGATATGATGCGGCCGGGTACCCAGAAGTTCTTGCCGGGCATCTTATCCGAAGGGAGCACGTTCGATGTGAATGCCATGTTGCCGTTGTACGAGTGGAAGCTCGTGTAGACGGTGTCATTCGTGGTCAGCTTCCACAGGTATGCAGGGCTGCTGCCACACGATGTATAGAAATTGCTCGGCGGGTTCCACCAGTACGTATTGTTCAAGTAACCGTCCCTTATCTCGCCGTACCACGGACCCCTGAGTACGCCGTCCTTGTCCCAGCATTCCAGCTTGGCGGAGACCGTCGGGCCGGGGTTTATTATCCTGAGGAAGTCGTTGCCGGTGATGTTCGTGCCGACCCCGATGAACTCGCGGCCCATGTAGTTCTTGGAGTTATATGCAAGGTCGCCGGCCTCGCGCCCGTCGTATTCCTCATAGTAGACTATGATGTCCTTGTCAGAAGTCACCCGCCACCTGTACGGGTTGCCGTTGCCGCAATTGCCGTAATTGTAAAGGTCGGCGGTGCTCGGCCCCCATTGGTCCGTCCTGTAGCTGTATTTCTGGTTCAATACCGTTTTCCATGTGCCCCTGTTCCCCTTATCGTACCTCCAGCACTGGAATATCACGTTCGCGGTCTCGTTGGTGGGGTTCGCTATGGTCACGAAGCTGTAAGTTCCGTAGTTGTGGCTCGAGCCCTGGAACTCGCGGCCCGATGTCTTGTCCGTTGCTGGAACATACGTCTTGGATGAATGCCCCCATTCGTCCTGGGTTATCGCGAGCTTGTCGGTGGACGATATCTTCCATTGCACGGGATAGTAATCTGGTGAGCTTACATAGCAGCGGTAGTTGCTCGAGTCGGTGCTCAAGGGATAGACGCCGCCGAGCCACTGGTTCAGGTGCGTGGTCTCGAACGGTGACATCACGCTGCTGAGCGTGCCGAACTTCTGAGCGTCCCTGTTCCAGCACACGAACGTCAGGTTCACCTGGTGGTCATGCGGATTCGATATTATCAGGTCTTGGGCGCTGACGCGAGGGACGCCGCTGTAATAGACGTAGTTCCACAACCCCTGGTATTCATAGTTCCTTGTGACGGCTGCCGACGTCCTGTTGGTGCTGTTGTAGTAGACGTAGAACTTCGTGTTGGCATTAGCTGAAAGGTTGGTGTAAACGCTGAGGTCGGCCTTGACGCAGCTCGCGGAGGCCGGGTTCTTGTGTACCTTGTACGTTATGTTGGCCGATGTTATGTCGAACAGCTCGTTGCCGCCGGCCTGATGGGTGACATAACCGTCTATTATGTTCCATCCCTGGCGCAACTTTGATTTTACGTCCAAGTTCCAGTTGTTCGGGCCCCAGTTTGCAAAACAGCCGTTCCAGTTGTGGCCCATGTACATGCCGTTAATCCATATGGCCATACCGTCGTCGCTACGGAAGGTTATGTCGGCCCTCTCGATGTCACCATCGATGTAGAACACCTTCCTGTAATAGCGGTCGCAGTTGCTGCCTCCGCAACCCCACGTGCTGTCGGACAGGTTGACGGTCCCCCAGCTGGAATCGTCATATTCGAGGAACATCCAGTCGTCTGGGTTGCCGTTGCTCTTGCAGCTGGTGAAGTAGGTCTTGTTGCGCCAGTTGTATTTCAGGTCGGACGCGCTGAGGGTCTTCCATTCGTATTCACTGGAGCAGGCAGTCGAGTTGCAGTAGGTCGCATCGTTCAATTCGAACGGCACTTCCGTTTCCTTGTTCTGCAGGAGCGACTGCGTGATCGAATAGATATCGCCGCCCCATATGTCGGTGTAGTTCTGTGAGGTGTAAGCGAGCGTGCCGTCAGTGTTGTAGATCTTGAAGTAGCCGCTGAATGGGAAGATGAGTTTCCATGCATCGAGCGTGCAGTTCTGTGCGTTGGATACGGAGCAGGTAGATCTCAGCACGCCGTCGCTGCCGTAGAGTTCGACCCTCTGGTCAGTCTTCAGGCCGTTGACCCATATCGAGGCGGGTGCGATGAAAAGGTCGTCGGCATACATGTCCATGTCGTTCTCGCTCCACAGTACCGATTCGAACGTCACGGTCGCGTTGATGAACGGATAATAGCCGTAGAAGCGCGGCCTCGGGAAGTCCCGTTCCCTCATCTGCGTGCCGTCGGTAGTATCGTAGTAAAGATCGTAAGACTTGGTCTCCGGGTGGATGACGTACCTTACGGCAATCCAGGTGTCCGTCTGGTAGTTGAACTGCGTGTCCGATGTCCTGTCGTTCTCCTCGTCATGCGCGTTGATGTATTTGCTGCTTGTGAAATAGGTATAAGGACCGCGCCAGCTGCTCGCCGAGTCGGTGGTCGTGAAGACCATCGGACGGGCCGTGCCATACGCTGTCGGATAGAACCATCCGAAGACTACTATGTCGCCCTTGTCTGAAGGAACCGTCACGTTCGTGTAAATGCGGGACGAAGGTGCCTTGTTCCCCCTGGGAAGGTAAATGGAGTGGCTCGAACTCTTGTAGCGGTCCGTCGATATGGTGGCTGAACCGTCCTTCTTCCACGTTCCCTCGTCCGGTTCGAAGCTGTTGTAAAGTATCTTTCCGACGGAAGTGCGCGAGAAGTTCGTCGTGTTATACAGCGGGCGGAGTTCGGTGACGCGGAGCTGGTTGCAATCTGATACTTCGCCCGTGTTGAAGGAGACGTTGAATTCGAGCGGTTCGTTGACCCTGTCGTAGCCGGAGTTTTCGGTCATCGAAACCTCCTTCCTTTGCGACCAGCCGGTGTTCCACCAGCTGTCGGCGGCTGCCTGCGTCGGAACTACCGAGCTCGAGAGGGAGAAAGCTAGCACAAGGGCCAGCGCTAACAGGGCGTAGCGCGACGACAACATCGAATACAGTATCGGAAGAAAACCTTTAATGCGCTCCTTTTCGCGTTTTTTTAACCGCTGCATAGTAGCGAAATAACATATATTTTCGGCAATAGACGTAGTTCGGCAATATCCGAACACGGCTGGGGCGAGTTTTTTGTTTGCCATTAAAAATAATTCATGTGCGCGCAGTCCTTTTGTTTGCCCTATTGTCATTTCTCCCGATGTTGGCGCTCGCCGAGCCGTTCGACCAGACAGCCGGAAACGGACCGTTGGACGGCGGACGCGGTGCGATGTTGGCAGTTGCAATCTCTGCCGCGTTCGGCCCCATAGGCATAGTTGCCGCCGTCGTAATAGCAACAACGATGTACAAGGGCGGACCCGGCGCGATGATAAACGATCTCAATTATTATTTGCGCGATTTCAAGAACGGTCTGGGCGATGTGGTTCGTGGCTACACGGAGGGCTATGTCGGTACAGAGGTGAAAAACTTCGAGGAGGGCATGAAGGAGAACCCTGGAGAGACGTTGGTCAGCTACGGCGTTTATCCGGAGCACGTGATGTTCGGTTACGCCAGCAATGCTGCCTGGAACGCGGCACAGAAACCTGTCTCCGTCATAGACAAGGTAAGGAACTACTTCGAAGGGCCGGCACTTGAGGGACATCCCGGCCGCAGCGACGGGCGGTTGGCAGGTGAGCTGGCACCGTTCTTAATACCGGGCAGCCGTCTGCCTAGAGCAATCGAAGCGCTACCTGCCGTGAAGGTCACGAACCTTTCCCTTCCAGTCAAGGCGGCGATAACCGGTGCAAAAGAGTTCCTTTCCGAAGGGTTCGCGATACCGCGGATTGTAGAAGCAGTGAAGACAGGGATATCATACGGTGCGGTGAAGGGAGCGGTCGACGGTGCAATCGGGAGAATGCTGAGCGCACCCGTCAAAGGAATCGAAGCAGCTGCAATAGCCGTGCGGCGCTTTGCAGTGACAGTTAGAGGGAGCGAGGCTGTCAAGTCTAGTGTCTCTGCAAGCGGAGTAAAACAAACGCAGACAGCAGCACAAGCAGTGAGCAACGCGAAGCCGTTATCAGCGAGAGCGGCGGCCAGCCCTGCGTGCAGCACGACCAGTTCGAAGTCTTGCTCGGCGGCCAAGAGCAAGTGAGCCCTTAAGGTGGCGCAGCTCGTTGGTGCGCAGCTGATGCAAGCTTGAGCCGAGCTGCTCCATGCCCTGCTTGATGTCAGATATGTCCATCTCCATCTTCACGAGCTTGGGTACGTATGCGGGCACGCTGGATTGAATCATGTCCGAGAGCCTGTCAACGGTCTTGGGGGATATTCCCGAGCGCTTCAGCACGCCCTTTATCTCGTCCTCGTCGAGGCCGTGCCTGCTGAGTTCGCGGATTATGTTGGCGGCTATCTTGTGCTCGGTCCCTGGGCGCTCGGTCATGCGCAAGGTAGTTTCTATCCCGCGCACGATCATGACAGTGCCAGTGCCGATAACGAAGTTGATAGCCATGAACATGACGCCGGTCTGGGTGAAGCCGACGAAGGCGTAGATGCAAGATACCACGACGGCGAACAGGACCATGTCGAGTATGAGCATGGACGCCTTGGGCCGGCCGAAGGCGCGCATAGCAACTACTTCACCTGCTGTCAATCCGAGCAGCAGGGAAAGCAGCGTCATTATGGAAGTCAATATTGGCATAGCTTTCAACTGGTCTTGAATCGCAAAGGATTTAAGGTGATTTCTGCGCCTGCTGTAAGCGGCGCTCAAGCGAGCTCACGCGGGAGGCCAGCTCGGCCTTGCTCTTCCTGATGCCGTCCAACGAGTCGTAGATATCGGTAAGTATCTTGTTGGCCTTGCTCCTCACGTCCTCGATGCGCGTTGTCAGTTCCCGCATCCGTGCCTCGTCAACGACGGTGGCAGGTACGATCCCGGTCGCCGCGGCGGGGACGGCAACAGGTTGCTCCACACGAGCGGTCAATGTTGACAATGCAGAATCAAGCTCATGCAGGCGCCTGTCAAACGCGTCCTCGCGGGACCGGAACTCCGTCAGATCCACAGGGCGCAAACCCTGCTCGACGGCGGCCGTCCGCTCTGCCAGTTTTTCTATCTCATGGGGAAGCTCTGCGAGCTGGCCGGTCCGCGCCTCAAGCTCGCCGAGGCGCCTTCCGAGTTCCTGCACCTGCCGTGCGAGGTCCTGCACGAGATTGAAGCCAGATTCAAGTGAACCGAGCCCCTCGCGCAGCTGACTTACTGAAGCAGAAAGCCCCGTGAGCTGCTGTGAGGTCGGATTGTCGTCGATGCGATGTGCCAGGTCATCAAGCTGCTGGTTCTGCGCGTCGATAGAAGATTGCAATTCCTTCCTGACGGTCTTTATGATGCGGTCCGGTTCTGCGGCCTTAAGCCTCCGGTCGAACGCGCGTTGTGCTTCTTCCATCTGATGGCGAAGCGAAGTGAGCTGCTGCGTGTCGTTCTCCTGAAGGCCGTTCAACTGTTCACGTAGGGCCTTGACGACCTTGATGACAGCTTTCATGTTCGTAGAGAGGTTCGCGAGCTGTTCGGGTGGTGCCGCGCGCGATTCCAAGGAATTGAGCTGCACTTTCAGTGCCGATGCCATGCGCTTGGTTGCCTGCAGGTCTGTGTTGAACTTCTTGACGAGGTCCAGCTGCTGTATGCTTATTCCGGCGCCGTCACGGTATATCTCGGCCATCCGTTCGTCCACATCCCGGATGGCATGTTCCAGGACTATCAGTTTACGTTCCACTTCCGGTTCAAGGACCATGCAATTGGCTTGTGGAGAAAGAGATTTAAGCTGCTCAATGGATGTGCTCGCCCTGGTACGCCTGCATGTGGCGGGCGGTCCTGGTGTAGAGGTCCTCGTGGACTATGTCCTCCTTCAGGTGGCGCTCATTGACCTCTGGGGCCTCTGCCGGCCAACCTATTGCAATGATGACCTGCGGGCGGACCCATTCCGGGGTGGTAAGGGTCAGTGCGACCGTATGTTCGTCGAACTCACTGACCCAGGATGCGGCCAGGCCGATTGAGTTGGCTGCGAGCAGGATGTTCTGCGCGGCGGCGGCCACGTCCTGGACGGCATAGAGCTTGGTGCCGCGCTCGCCGTGCACTCCGGCGCGTGCTACCTGCTCGTTGGCACAGATAACTATCAGGACAGGTGCATCAGCTATCCACGCCTGCCTCTCCGTCGCATGTGCGAGGTGCTGGCGGAGCTGCGGGGATTTCACTATAACGAAGTCCCATGGCTGGCGGTTGGCCGTGGAATGGGCCATTGTAGCGGCCAACAGGATGTCTTTTATCGCCCTGTCGGAGACGTCGCGATTCAGGAAACGGCGGACCATGCCCGATGTTTCCATGTTCTCGAACACGATAGCGGTCACTGTAGTGGGGCCCTTGGCCGGCAGCGTTACCTGCTTTCCGAATTTTGGCAGCTTGACCATGCAGTCGATTGTGCTGCGCGGTTTATTAAGCCTTATATTCGGGCACGTGAAAGTTCCGGGTATGCGCTATTCCGAGCTGGCCGACATCTATGAGAAGCTCGAAGGCACGAGCAAGAAGCTGGAGAAGGCCAAGATAATAGCAGAGCTGTTGAAAGCAGCGCCGACCGAGCTGTTGCCGAAACTTGTACTGCTGCTCAATGGAAGGGTCTATCCCATCTGGGGTGCGGTGGAACTGGGCGTTGCAGACAGGATGATGACCAAGGTAATAGCCAAAGGGGTCGGTGAAAGCGAGGAGAAGGTGGTCAAGCAGGTGACCAAAGTCGGGGACTTGGGCAAGACCGCGGAGTTCTTCGTAAAGGAAAGGAAGCAGCGTGCACTTGGTAGGAAGTATCTGACTGTCGAGGAGGTGTTCGAGAAACTCAGGAAGGTCGCAGAACAGACAGGATCAGGCAGCCAGGAGAGGAAGCTCGGGCTTGTAGTGGAACTGCTCGCGCAGGCGGAACCGAAGGAGGCGCGATACCTCGTAAGGATTGCTCTGGGGCAGCTGCGGGTAGGAGTGGCTGAAGGTATAATGAGGGACGCGATAGCGGAAGCATTCAAGATAGATGCCGACACCGTGGAAGGGGCGTGGTTCGTACATCCAGACTATGGAAAGATAGCCGAGATTGCCAAGAAAAAAGGGACGAAAGGACTGGAGAAGGTCGAGCTGGAACTCGGAGTGCCGTTGATGGTGCAGCTGGCGGAGAAAGCGCCAGACCTGAAGACGGCCTTGGAATCATTTGAACGGCCAGTGTTGGAGTACAAGTACGACGGCGCGCGGCTGGTCGTGCACCGTCAAGGCGACAAGGTATGGATATACACCCGTCGTTTGGAGGACGTAACGGCGGCCTTTCCGGATGTCGTCGATGCGGTGAAGAAAGCTGTAGCATCAAAGGAGTTTGTCATCGAAGGCGAGGGGCTGGGCATAAACCCGAAGACAGGAAAGCCTTTGCCGTTCCAGCGGTTGTCGCAGCGCATCAAGAGGAAACACGGCATCAAGGAGGCGGCGAAGGAGATACCTGTCGACTTCCACGTGTTTGATATACTTTACCTGAACGGCAAGACTTTCTTCGACAGGACGCTGGCGGAGAGGTTCGAGATACTCAGCAGGACTATCAAGCCTATACAGGGCAAGATAGAGTTCGCGCACAGGCTGGAGACGAAGGACATGAAGGAAGCGGAAGCCTTCTACAAGAAGGCGCTGGCGGACGGCCAGGAGGGTCTGATAGTGAAGAACCTTGATGCGAAGTACTCGCCTGGCAGGCGAGTTGCCGGCGGGTGGCTCAAGGTAAAGCCGACGCTAGAAAATCTTGATCTCGTGATTGTTGGTGCACTGTGGGGCACTGGCAAGCGCGGCGGCTTCCTTGGCAGCATGATTTTAGGGGCGCGCGACCCGGACACGGGAAAGTTCCTTGAGTGCGGGATGATGGGGTCGGGAATAAAGGAGAAGGAAGCCGAGGCGGAGAAAGGTGAACTGAGCTTGGTCAGCATAACGAAGATGCTCAAGCCGCTGGTAACGAAGGAGTACGCGGGCGGTGTGTGGGTCAAACCCAAGGTGGTCGTAGAAATAGCCTATGAGGAGATACAGAAGTCGCCAACATATGCGAGCGGATTCGCTCTGAGATTTCCTCGACTCTTGCGCGTGCGCTTTGATAAATCGCCAGAGGAGGCTGATACCATTCAGAGATTGAAAGCCATCTACGAGATTCAGAAGGGAAAGAAACCTGCCGAAACGGGGGAGAAGTAGTCTTTCACGTCGGGCAGTTCATGTAAGCTGTGAGAAGTATTGAATCATAATCATATTTTGGAGTCGGTGCGGTTATGTACAATGGTCTAGTCTTCGGTAAGTCAACACGCTCGTTAAAAATATCGTCAAGGGAAATATGTGATTTCAGTTTAAAGATACCGCGTAACATGTTTATTAGTCACGCTTTCTCGTATTAATTGTTATGCCAACGATACTCGGGATTGATGAAGCCGGGCGCGGATCAGTGATAGGTCCGATGGTCATAGCCGGTGTCATGGTGGATGAGGCCGGCGAGGAGGAGCTCCGCAGGATGGGCGTAAAGGACAGCAAGATGCTAACGCCGAAGAAGCGGGAGGAGCTGTACCCGCTTATCAAGGGCGTTGCCAAGGACGTTGCGGCCATCAGTATATCTGCGCACGAGATAGACGAACTGAGGAAAAAGAAGAACCTGAACATCATCGAAGCCGAAAGTATGGCGCAGATAATCAGGCTGCTGAAGGCGGATACCGCCTACGTTGATGCGCCGCAGGTCAGCACCGGCAAGTTCAGGGACATATTGCTCAACCTTGCGAAGAACCATACAAAGATAGTCGCTGAGAACTATGCCGACAAGAAGTATCCCGCCGTCAGCGCCGCTTCCATAATAGCAAAAGTGGAGAGGGACAGGACAGTCGAGGAGATAAAGAAGATAGTGGGTTTTGATTTCGGCGTGGGCTATTCGCACGACGAGAGGTCGATAAGGTTCGTCAAGGACTCGTTGAGGGAGAAGAAGAACCTTGAGTGGATAAGGCAGAGCTGGATGACTGTGCTAGAACTAAAAGGGAAGCAGAAACAGAAAGCCCTAAAAGAGTTCCAGGAAGACTAGCCTAGTATGCCGCCTCAGATGTACTTGCGTTCTGTCTGGTGATACCATTTAGCTACGCGGTCGCGCTGCTTGAACGCGGTCGCGGCTGCCAGTGCAGTTATCACCAAGGCCGTGATCGCGAGCGGGCTGTTGACCATCGTCAGCAGGCTGGTCAGCGGTGAAGGCTGCTCGTTCTGGGGTTCCACTTCCGGTTCCTCTGCGGGCACCGGTTCCTTTATGCTGAGCAGGAAGGTCGCGGTATCTGCCGTACCATCGCTCGAGTTCGCTGTAAGTTTGACATCGTAGTTACCAGCAGCTGTGCCGGCCGGTACCTCTATCTTCCATTCCGCCACCTGGTCAGTGAAGCCAAGAGCAGGTATGCTTCCAGGAACAATATACCAGCCGTCCGGCAGTCCGGACACCTCGAAGGTGATTCCAGACAGCGCGGCTGTCCCGCTGTTGTGCAGAGTGATAGTTAGCAGAGCCATGTTTCCGGCCTGCATCTCGAGGCTCGAAGGCGCTATTGAGAGGTCGAAATCGCGTACAGCGACAGTAGTTCCGCCTCCATTAGTTCCGCTGCTTCCACCACTGCTTCCGCCCCCACCGCCGCCTCCGCCGCCAGAGCCGCCGTTCCCGTTGTCAGGCGGCTGGTTGTTGCCATTATCGACAGGGTACGGATTCACAGAGCCATCGGCCGGGTTGTACCAAGTATCAGGATTGCCATCACCGTCGGTGTCAAGCAGCAACTCAAGGTTGCCGTCGTCATCAACATCGACAGCCGTAACGTCAGTTAGAACATCCCCATCCGGGTCCCAGTAGACATCAGCTACGCCGTCCTTGTCAGTATCGACAAGGAAGTCGGTCTTACCGTCGCCATCCCCATCGATGCTTGAGGCAGTAGAGCTGCCGTCAGTATCAGCGTACGTCTCGAAACCGTTGGCGTTGTCGCCATCTGCGTCAGTAGCCGTCTCCATGCTGCCGTCAGCATCTACATCACGGTTGATTGTGCCGATGAGGGTAGAAGAGGACGCATATTCGACGTAGACGTTCTTCATTTCGACCCACGAATCATCATATCCGCTCGTCATCTCGACCTTAACTTTCTTGACGCCGCCGGTCGACCAGTTTGAGAGTACGATAGGTTCGAATGTTCCAGAACCTTCGTAACTGTTGATAACCCCGTTAAAGCTAGCGAGGACACTGCCGGTATCTGCGTCCTTTACCATTACCTGCGACTTCCAACCAGAGTCGGTGTTGCTATCCCTGAAGGAACCGCGAATTATCACGACTTGGTTTGATTGGTTAAGGTTGAAGGTCACGCTGACAGGTTCGTTGCCGCTCTTGTTCTGCATCGTGGTGACCGAGGAATCGAGGCGGTACCCTGTATCGGACTGCTTGTAGCTGACAGCCACGTCGAACATGTCAACATAGGCATCGTCGGCCACCTGGTCGAACATATCCACACGGACCCTTCTCACAGGGTTGGCGAGTGAATAATTTGACAAGACGATCGGTTCAGCGTAGTTGCGGGCATGAGCCGAGTCGTCGTGACCGTTAATCTGAACCCAGCCAGAGTCCATCAGGAGCTTCCCAGTCTCATCGTCGGATACCTTTATCCTCGATTTGGAATTCGGACCTGGAGGTTGGTCAGCAGCCTGCCAACTGTCCCTGTAGGAACCGCGCACGACAATGGCGGTAGTGCCATCGACAGGCAGCTCAAAGGTCAGCGAGGAGGCAAGGGATCCCTGTCCGCCGCCATCCGTCTGATTTGCCGAAGTTCCCCATTTCCAACTGTTTACAGGGTCATTATCATAAGTGTAAGTAAGAGAAACATCCTTCATCGTCACGTCATCGTTGTGCTCGCTGCTGGTCATATCCAAGCGCACGCGACGGACGGCCTTGTCAAGCGTATGATTTGCAAAAGTGACGTTCATGTAGCCATCGTTAGAACCGGTATTGAACGATTTTTGTATCAGAAGCGTGCCCGTTTCATCATCGTAGAGCTTGAGATAGGAGGTCGCATCATTTGGAAAACCACCGCTGTTGTCGCGGAAGTTCCCGTTGACGGATATGTCCTTGCTCAGGCCGGTCAGCTCGAAAGTGAGCGAGGCGGCCAGAGTGCCCTCTGTACCACTATCTGTTTGTGTAGCAGTCGTGACCGTAGGCAGGTCTGCGAAGCCGGCCACAGCCAGCCCGCCGAAGACCGCCAGTGCGACCACGATAGCTACAAGAAGCTTATTCATAACCACTATACAGTAGTGGTAACTAGTCCTATTTAAAGCTAATTGTTTACCCCTAAAAAGTAAGAAATAAGCCCTAATGGGTTTTAGATGTATTTGCGGTCGGTCTTTTCGACCTTTTCAGGCTTGCCGCCCTTCTTGCGCGACCACAGCGCGTAACCACCGATTATGACCAGTAAAGCGAGCGTGCCGAACGTGTACGGATTACCAGTGACAGCAAGCACGGCACCGGTGATGCCGGTCAGCGGGTTGGTCGTCGGCGTGGTAGGCGTAGTTGGAGTCACATTTGCCGGGGGCTGTGGAAGCGTGACCTGCAGTACGACGGTCTTTGCATCAGAGGTGCCTCCGATTGCATGGGCGGTTATCGTGACAGTCTTTGAACCTATCTCTTCCGTTACCGGCACTGTTACGGTCAGCGTTGCCGTAAGCGTGTCGTTAGGTGCCAAGTTGGAAACCGTCGAGCTGAGAGTGAACCAGCTGACAGGTGCGCCGCTAACATCCAAGGTCACACCCTCCAGTTTCGCTGTTCCGCTGTTTATTACGCGGACGTTGAACGAAGCGGAGTGGCCTGGCACTATTGATACTGTGGCCGGAGCTTCCAGCGTCAGTTTCTGCGTTTGTTCGGTGATGATTATCGGTCCGCCGCCGCCCCCGCCGCCTCCACCCCCACCACCGCCTCCGGTCGAGCTTATCGTTACTGTCGCGACCGGGCCGTCACCGATATTGTTGAAGCCGTCGATGCAACTGGCGTAGACCTGATGATTACCGGCGCTCATAACCGTCGAGCCGGTGGCCGTGCCATTGGCCACGGTCATGGCCGTGACGTTTGTACCGTCAACGTAGAGCCAGCAGCCTGTTACGCCTGTATCGTCGCTATAGGTCGCTGTGAACGTAACATTGCCTTCGGTGCCCGAGGTCGGGCTGATGACAGAGACAATCGGTGCACTACGATCAAACGTGACCGGCGGGCTCGCGCTGGTATCGACCTTGATGTTCAGATAACGCGTAAGCGTATTTCCTGCATAGTCACTCGCAACTATTGGGACGGAATATGTACCGTTCGCCGATGGTATCGTTATATTGGCTGACCAGTTTTCGGGGCTGGTGAAGGTCGCATCGGTGCCATTGATAGTGACCGATTTGACCGCCACGTTGTCCCTGGCAACAACAGTAACAGTGATGGTGTCTCCCGGCGCCGGAGTGCTGTTGCTAAGGCCTATCGGGTCGATGATGCGCGGTTTCTGCGTATCGGGCCCTGCCAGCAGTTCTGTAACATTCGTGGGCGTGGTGTAGTTGATGCCCTGGTAGACCAGCCAGCCGCTGTACATGTAGCCGCTGGTGATGTTGGCGCCGCCGACCGTCATGGATGACAGCACGGAGTTGATTATTGTGCTATCCGTAACGCTAGAGTAAGTGAGCGTGGAATAACGTATGGTGCTGCGCAGTGCATTGCTTGATGCCAGGCTGCTCCAGTAGACCGTCGATGCATTAGCAGTACTATTGATTATCGAGCTGTAGGTCACGTTGGACTTGTCCGACACCGTCGAATCGCGAAGCTGGCTTTGTGTCACGTTGCTGTGTCCTATCACGATGCTGTTCTCGGATTCGACCGGGTAGGGCGGATCGACCACGCTGTCCTCTATCCACATCTTCTTGAGCACCTTATTGACGACAGTGCTGCGCTTTACAGTGCTGTTGGTTATGGTGGAGCCGGTGATGTTGCTGGCATCTATCGTGCTAGTGCCGCTGAAGATGTTGAGATAGGCGTCTGCGTAGGGAGTGCCATCTATCGTGCTGTTTACGATGTGGCTGAGCACCGGGATGGTGAACGTTACGCTGGCGGAGCTGTTGCTGTTGCCGGCGGTATCGGTCGCGTTGATGGTGACGGTATGCGAGCCTGCGTCAAGGCCCGTAAGCGTCAGTGACCACATCATATCCGAACCGCTCAACGCTTTGGCAGCGCCGCCATCAAGGCTGACAGTTGCCGAAGCCAGGGATTCGTCGCTGGTGATGTTGACAAGGACGGAATCGGTCTGGTAAGTCTGGTTCAGCGGACTTACGAGCGTTATAATGGGCGCTTTCGTGTCCTGCACGGTGGCGAACCATGTCTGGCTGGCGCCGGACTGGTTTGCGGTCTCGTACGTCACTGCAGTAATATTGTAGTCGCCTGTGGCGAGGCTGCCGGTGGTCCAGTCATGCTGGAGCGGGTCGCTGCCATTCGCCACTTCCTGGCCGTCGATGAACAGGTGGATGGTGTCGCTGACGTTCAGGTCGGCTGTAATGTTAACATTATTTCCGCGCTCGACGGTCGCGTTCTGGGCGAACCCTTCGATGTAAAGTGTCATTCCGGCCGGCACCTTGTTGATAGTAACGAAGAGGGTGATGCCCGTTGTATTGTCAAGGTAGTTCTGGTTGCCTACGGCCGTAGCCTCATAAGTGTAAGTGCCAGCACCAAGGACAACGGCCGTGTCGTTCTCGCTTGTTACATCAGAACCGTCGCGCTTCATCACGACGGTCCCGCCAGCGCTGCTGACAACTGCTGTCAGTGAGTCGCCATAGCCAAGTGTCACGTTGGCCTCGTTGCCATTAAGTATGAAAGTGACTGGGTTCGCTGCTTTGTCGATGGTCAGCTTGCGGGTGACGGTCGTGGCGGCAGTGTAATTATCATTACCTGCGAAACTGGCTTCATAATCATACGTTCCGGCGTCGAAGGTGCCGCTGTCCGGGTTGCTGATAACAGCTGTATTGCGTTTGAAGACCACCTGCGATTGGATGGTGCTGACGTTGATCGTTGCGTTGATGTCGGTCGCGTCAGGATAGGTCGTGGTCGCATCGCTGGTCCATTCGCTGCCGTCCATATAGAGCGTTATGGAAGTGGGGACCTTGTCTATTGTGAGCGTGAGCGTTTCGCTGTCCGCGGTATAGTTCTCATCCCCTGGGAAAGCTGCAACGTACGTGTAAGTGCCTGCCCCGAGCGTGAGCACATCGGATATGATGTCCGTTCCGCTGGCCACCTCAGCGCCGTTCCTTTTTAGCGTGAAGGTGAGGCTCGAAACGTTGATAGTAGCGGTCGCATTGCTGTCCGTTCCATAAGTCTGCGTGGCGTCAGCCTGGTTACCATTCAGGAACAGCTGTACATCAACCGGTACCTTGTCAACTGTCAACTTGAACGTGGCCGAATCGGCGGTGTAATTGTCATCGCCTGCGAAGCTGGCTACGTAGTCATAAGTGCCGGCAGCCAGCGTCTGGACATCCGAGAGCGTGCCTGTGCCGCTTGCGACCTGCTGGCCGTTCCTCGTGAGGGTGAAAGTAAGACCGTTCGTGTCAATAGTAGCTGTAGCGTTGCTGTCCGTGCCGTATGCCTGGGTGGCATCAGATTCTGCATCGTTCAACCAGAGCTTCACGTCCACCGCTGCTTTGTCGACCGTAAGCGTCCTCGTGGCCGAGCTGCCGGTGTAGTTCTCGTTGCTTGCCAGTTCTGCCGTGTATACATAGCTGCCTGCCCCGAGAGTGTCGGCATCTGGGTTATTGACAACGACGGAGTTGCGCTTGAAGATTATCTGATCCTGAAGAGTGGCGATGTTGGCGGTCGCGTTGATATCCGTGGCAGTGCCGTAGGTGCGGGTCGCATCCGCGGTCCATTCAGCTCCATCGAGGTAGAGCGTGACCGATGTTGAGATCTTATTGATGGTGAGCGTGCGCGTGACCGAGATGTCGGTGAAGTTCTCATCGCCAGTATAACCTGCTACGTATTCATAGATACCGGCAGCTAGCGTGAGCACGTCCGGGTTTGAAGCCGCTTGTCCGTTGCGCTTCAAGCTGACGGTCAGGCCGTCACTCATAGTGGCGGTCGCGTTGCTGTCTGTCCCGTAGTCCTGCGTAGCATCAGATTCCGCGCCGTTCAACCACAATTGTATTGTCGGGACCTTCTTGTTGATGGTCAATGTGCGTGTGACAGAGACGGCCGTGTAGTTCTCATCCCCCGTATAGCCGGCAACATAAGTGTACGTTCCAGCGGCCAATGTCTGGACATCAGGATTGGTGGCAGCCACGTCATTGCGCGTAAGGCTGACTGCAAGGCCGTTATCGATGGTTGCCGTGGCATTGCTATCGGTCCCGTAGGTCTGGCTCGCATCGGCCTCATTGCCGTTGAGCCAAAGTTTGATGGTCGGCGCCTTCTTGTTTATTGTGAGCGTCCGCGTGACGGATGCACTGGTGTAGTTCGTGTCTCCAGCGAAACTTGCAACATATGTGTATGTTCCGGCTGCCAGCGTAGCTACTTCACTTGCTGTGCCCGCGGCCTGTGCTACCTGCTGGCCGTTCCTGGTGAGCGTGATGGTCGAACCACTATCAATAGTGGCCGTGGCGTTGCTGTCGGTGCCATACGCTTGGCTGGCGTCAGCTTCCGCGCCGTTGAGGAACAGCTTGACGGTCACCGGTGCCTTGTCTATAGTATAGCTGAGCAGGCCGGTGCTCGCGGAGTTGCCTGCGTTGTCATCTGCGGACCAGCTGTAAGAATAGGTGCCGGCTGCAAGGTCGGTCAGCTTGACCGAGTAAACGTTGCCTGTCTTCGAGACACCGCCACCTGTCCAAGTGTATTTTGTGGCCCCGACCTGGAACGTGACCTCCTTCAGCCCGCTGTCACCGCTGTCGGTCCACGTCATGCTGAAGGTGTACTGCTTGCTGGGTGCGTAAGTGGTCGGGCTGGCCGGGTTGACGGCCTCGTTATTGTAAGCAGGAGCTATCTTGTCGACCTTGAATTCAACAGGAACGGAGAAGCCTGTGTTGCCTGCCTTGTCCTTGGCGGCGGCGCAGACCCAGCTGTGGCTGCTGATAGCGACCCCGTCGGCCATCGTGTACGAAGCATAATTGCTGGGGCAGCTGCTGATCTGGGTCGCTGAGGAGTAGAGCCTGTAAGTGGCAGAATCGCAGCTGCTAACGTCGCCGCTCTCAGAGCAACCGACTTGTGCAGTAGCGTCAACCTTCTGCCAGGTCACCGGTGCGCCCGTTACGCTGACTATCGGTGCCGTGCTGTCGATCTTGATGATGAAACTGCGTGTAGTACCTCCGGTGCCCGCGCCGGTGAACGGTTTGACCTTAAGGGTCGTTGTTCCCTGGTTCAGGGCGGAAGCCGTCCTATCGAGGTAAGCATTGGCCGTCGAGGCGGATGCTATGGTCGGTTCGCTGCCGTCGAGCGTATAGTAGAAGGCATCATCGGATAGCGATGCCGGGTCCTTCCATGTGAAGTAAGGAGTAGCATCAGTCTGCCATGCGCTCTGGGTTATCTGCGTGTTCTTGCTCGCGTCCGTGTACGCATTTATGACCAATATGTCGGGTGTGGCATCGTCGACCCAGACGGCAAAACTGGCGCTAGTGCCCCACTGACCGGATTCGTCCTTAGCCTTGACGGAGAAGGTGTGCTGGCCGTTTGCCAATGCATCGTTACCTATCTGGGCATAAGCGTTAGCGGTTTCAGTTTCTGTGGCGCCGTCCATCGACCAGCTGTAAGCGGTTATCAGCGATGCAGAGGCTGGTGCAGTCCAAGCGAAGTACGGGTCGTCGTCGGCCTGCCATTTGCTGGCCGTTATTGAAACTGCCTTGCTGCTATCCGTCCATGCGCTAATGACCGGCGCGGTTGGCTTGGCTGTGTCTATTTTTATGGTCTTCGTTTGGGTTGCTTCAGTGTTGCCGGCCTTGTCGGTCGAGCGGTAGTCAAAAGTGGTAGTGCCTTCAGTGCTTATTGAAACGGCCGAACCGTAGGCCGTCCATGCTCCGTTGTTCTGTCTATATTCGGTCTTGTCGCAACCGCTGCCTGCATCACTGCAGGTCAATGTAACAGTGACAGACGATGTGTACCAGCCGTTCGCACCGAGCGTGCCAGACAGCGTGGCTGTGGTAGTCGGGGCGGTGCCGTCTTTTACGAGGTAGACGTTCTTGGTGGTGGCGGTCGTAAGCTGGAAGTTCTCTGTGTATAGGGTGTAACTTTGGTTGAAGACCTTGAGGGTGTAGGTACCGCCAGGCAGGGTGCAGAACTTGCTCTGGACGTTATCACCTGCGCAGCTGGTCAGCTGACCGCTGGAATCATAGACCCGAATCCAGTCGGCCGTCAACTTGGCATCATTGGCGTCATCATATACGTAGATGTTCAACGCGTAGTTGGTCGCCGCCAGGACAGGTATGGCTAAAAGTAGTAAAGCCAAGACGCCTGGCAGGATGAACTTGTGATTTCCAATAGCTTTCATCACTTAGCCCCCTGCGGTCGGTAGATGCCGTTCACCGTTTCCATGCCGGTCGGCGTCAGAGCGATTATGTCAAGGATACGGCCGTCCTTCATGCCGTGAGCGGTTCCGCCATATGCCGGCTCGTTCGGTGTGGCGGGGTTGTCTTGGGTATCTATGATATCGATGCGATCGTATTTGCCAGAATTCCAGCCGTCCTCGAGACTCTTGAACTCGGGCACCTTGTTGACAAGGTCAGTGAATTCCGCATTCCCGCTGGCGTTGTAGTTTATTTGGTGGTTCCAGTAGTCGCGTTCAAGGACGTCAATGGTCGCCTTGAGCAGCTGGGGGTCGTTTATCTTCAGCAGCTTGACAGGGGTCATGCCCTCGCCCTCATAAACGAGGGTCTCGGCCTGCACCTCGTAGGCGAGCTTCTCGAAACGCGCCTCCACATCGCGCGGGACCGGTGTCAGGTTCTGCTCGGCGCCGTCGCGTTGTTTCATCTTGACAGGTACCTGCTGACTGACGCCGGGTATGTGGAACTGCACACCTGAAGCTTCACCATTGCTATCTTTGTCATCGAACAGGTCGCCTTCCTTCGGGTCGGGGAAGTATTTCTGATCATCGGAGCTCAAGCGGTCCCAGACTTTCATGTAAGTGACCTTGCCGACCTCGAATTCTCGCGCGTTGTGGATATCTACCCAGTCCAGGTATTCCTTAGCGCGCTTCTCCTTGAACATCTCCAGCGGGCCCTTGCCGTCCTTGTCCTTCAGGTTGCCGTCGCGCAGCAGGTTGAGTATGTCGCTGATGGTGGCCTCATCAATCCCTATCGGTGCCTTGCCGTCAAGATTTATTCCCCCGCTTGCCGTGCCGGTCTTCCAGTCATAGTTGTTCAGGATGAGCCTCGCAGAATCATATTCTCCGGCCTGGATACCGTGATTGCCAAGTATCTTGTTGAAGTCGTTCTCGAGGTCGTGTGGCACCGGCCAGTTCGCTTCGCTGAATTCCTGTCCGACAGGTTGTTCAGGGACGGAGTCGATGTTGACCTCCGCGTCGGCCGCCTCGCTCATTATCTGGAGCGCCTTCTTGGCGGGGAACACCTTCTGATCTATGACCTTGGTCGGGTCGTTCTTATCCTTCGTTATGAGAGTCAGATTGCCATCCGCATCTTTCTTGAACTCGTACTGGCCGTCCTTGACAGTGGGATAGTAGGGCTTGATGTCATCCTTGTGGAGTTCCTTGAAGTCGTGCGGCGCACCGTCGGTGTCTTTTATGATGCCGCCAGAATCGACCATGAGGTCGAGGTGGCCCTGGAGAGTCGTTGTGGGTTCGGAAGGTGGATCGAAGTAGTCTGGCGCTATGTCGTGCAGCCATCCTTGGACATATTTTTCGAGCTTCTCGAACGGGTGGTATGTCCATTCAAGGCCGAGCATGGTACCGAACGTGGCAGCGAACGTTCCGCCAGCTATCCATTTTCGCTGCCTCTTCAGGCGCATGTTCTCCGCTATAACCTGGAACGGGTCCTTCATTTTTCTCCCTCTTCATCTTTAGATTTTTCGAACTCAGCGCCGCATTCCGGGCATTTGGGATCTTCATCCTTCACGTTCGCACCGCACAGCGGGCACTCGTATTCAATGTCCTTATCTTGAGCATCAGCGGGTTTTGACATTTTCGGCACTGTGAACCCCTTTTTTCCGTCATCGCCTTCTTCGAGTTCGTCTACTTCTGTAAATTCACTTTCATCTTCGCCGTCTTGTGGCGGTCCTGGAAGGGCAGGCCGCTGTTTATATGGCGGCGGTCCTGGAGGTGGCGGCAATGGCCCTAGGTAAGGTGGCGGCGGAGGGAGAGGGCCGTCTTGCGGTTCGGGTTCGACCTTTTCCATCCTCTCGTCCGGTATCTCCTGGCCGACCATGAGCAGCGCCTCGAATGCGTTCTTCAGTCTGCGTTCCATCACCTTGGCTCCCTGTTCATCGTCGAGGGCAGATGCGGTGACATAATGTCTGATGTTAATCAAGTCCGGTTTGCCTTCAATATCAAGGAGGAACAGCTCGCTGTTGGCCGTCACGCCTTCTTCGGCGTTGTAGACCAGTCCGGCGCACGCCTTCGGTACGTCCTTGTGTTTGTTCTTCAGCTCCTTCGTCATGTCCTCGAAGGGCTTTACGTTGCCTTCCTCAAGCGCCTGGATGAAGAATTTCATGTCTGCCCAAGTGACGAGCTTGTTGGCAAGTTCGCGCACATGGGCAGGGAACGTCTGGCTCCTTGGATCCACTTGATCCGCAGGAATGTTTAGCATGCCCTGCAGTTTCTCGAGCTGTTCGAGACCTGCAGCATAGGAAGTGTTCCTATCCTTGTTTTGTACGACTTTCGCTTTGCGTATATCTGCAAATACGATATCGGCATCTTTTGGATTATTAAACGCGTATTCGATATCACCGAGCAGTTCTTCAGTATAATCGGTGTCTTGCACCGTCTCCCGTCTGCTGAAGAGCTTACTCCGCCTGAAATGTCTGCTGGCAACCTCTCCGGCGAATTCGATTGCCTGTGACTTGTAGTGCTCATAGAGAGCATCCACCGATGAACATACACCATTCATGGCTTCAGCGAAGCGCTGGAGATCTTCGGGCGTGAAATGCACGTTTTGGTTGTTGATGTAGTTACCGAGTACCTTTGCCGCATATCTTATGTTTTTCATTTCCTCGGATTCTTCGACTTCTGGAGCAGCCGCTTTCTTCGTTTTCTTGGATTTCTTCTGCTTGATAGGTACAGGCTTATTTTCCTCCTCTATTTCTATGATGTGTTGCAGGTAACTCGCAATTGCCTTGATTTCCAGATTAGTAGGAACGCCTTGCAGGACGGCATCGGCGACGCCGGTCTGCTCCGCGGTGCGCGAGCGGTTGTCGTCAAGATCTTCGATTATCCGTTCGTAATCGTCGATTGGCCATATCTTCATGCGATAACCTGGTTTGCCAGGTAGCTCGACGTCCATCGGTCTGATGTTTTTCGGTACGCTGATGTCTACCTTGAAACCATAGACCGTGGCAGGTGGTATGGGGCCGTGCGGTCCTAGCGGAGGCGGTCTCGGACCTTCTATCGGCTTGGGACCGGGCTTCGGGGGCGGCTCAGGAACTTTTTCCTCTTTCTTTTCTTTGATTTTCTTATCTTCTGCTTGCTTGCTTACGAAATCGATGTAACTGGCGGTCAGCCTTCCTGCGTCAGGCAAGTCGCCGCTCTTTTCGAGGTGATCCAGATATTCAGCGAAGCGGTCTGCCCCGACGAGTTCATCGTTATTGTCGAAGTATGGCGGCCTGCAGTCGACCGGCATGCTTTTCGGCTTTATGCCCGGCTTGGTGCCGGCAATCGAGAGTTCATGCTTCTGGTGCAGCCACCTGTAGAGCACGTCGGGGCCTACTTTGTCAGCCAGTCTGATGAACATGTCTTGATGCTCTGTCGTATCGAGACCCCAGTAAAGTTCCGTGTCCATGAGCATGTCGATATAAGCCGGCATGCCGGCGGCTATACCAGTGCCGTCATAGCATATCTTGAATTGCTTCTCTTTGAAAGTGGACTGCTCGACCGGACCCTTGCGTTCCTTAGTTGTCCCGTTATTCATCCATTTCACCTTCCTTCTTATCGGCCTTCTTTGCCTTGAGCGGTTCTGGAGGTCCAATCGGTTTCGGGAGTGGTGGAACAGCCGAAGCTGGTTTTGATGCCTTAGGAGGCATGGGTGGAGGCACAGGCTTCGGTGGCGCTTTCGGGGCGCTCATGGGTGGCCCGGGTGGCGGGCTCACGTCATGCTTTTCTTTGGTGGTCGTCAAAAGCTCCTCCACTTGCAAATCTTTGAGCTTCTCTGGCCATGTTTTGCGCGCTTCTGTCATCTTTTCGGTCAATTTGTATGCGTCGACCTTACGTATGCCGCGCTGATCGGCGAACATGCCGATGTTGCGGGTGCCGACTTCTATCAGGGTTTCCCCGCGCAGGAACTTGTAGAGCGGCATGATGAGGTCAAAGCCTTCGTTCGATTGCAAGGCTATGCTGGTCGTTATTCCGAACAGTTCCAGTTCGGCGGGGTTGAGATTGAGCTTCAGCACGTCCGTATCTGTGAGTTCACCTAGCCTGATCGCGAACGACTTACTGCTCTCGTTATCCGATTCGTAGCCGCACGCCAGTTCTATATGTGCATCAGCGTACCTTTTTGCGAGCATGTCAAAGTCGGCGGCCGCAGGATCGAGAGAGTCCAGTGTCTTTATGACCGTTTCAACGTAGCGTTCGTCAGATTTGCGCGTCTTTAGCCAGCCTTCTACCTTGTCTGCGCCGAGGCGCTTGGCAAGTTGACTTACCTGGTCGGACAGCTTCTTTGACATCTTCATCTTTTCAGTCGGGTCCGATTCTGTTTCAAGGTAATCCGTGTAATCGTTCATCAGCTTGTCGCGGTACTCCGTGGAGACCTTAGGTTCCTCTGCCGGTTTTGGTTCGGTTTCCTCCTTGTTGACCTCTTCTTCGGTCGTTACAGGTACCGGCGGTGGCTTGGGTTTGGCGAGATCGTACAGGGCATCGGCGAAATTGTCCCATTTCCCGTAGTCGAGTTTCTCGTTCTCGGGTTCTATGATGAGCTTTCGGAGCGCCTCCGCCATGGAGGTATTTGTCGCGGCTTCCGTGACAATCTGCATCGCTTTGATCGTCGGGCAATCATCGTAGTTCACGATAATCCTGTCGAACGCGAGCCGCAGGTCGGAAGGCAAACGAGCTATTGTCGTGAGATAAGCGTTCTGTACATCTTGTGATTCCTTTGACATTTTTCGCTCGATTTCGTAATTGTTCTCCAAGGAGTCCGTGTCCTTTTCACGTCGCGTGCGCATCGCGGCCCTCTCGAAGTTGTGCTCGAAGCCCGGTTCGTCGCCTTCGGTTTCAACGAGCGCTACGACCTTATCGAACACTTCCTTCTTGATGCCGACCGCTTGGTCGAGGTTGTCAACGAGTTCGCGAACCTTCGGCGGAAGGTTGATGTAATCGACGGTGCGCTTCCATTTAGGTTCATCGAGGTCCTGCGTAGAAAGATAGACGCCTTTGATAGTGTCCGATGAGAGCTTGTACCATTTCCTGCAGCCATCCTGCACCTCGCGGAGTGTGCGGACCACAAGGGCGCATTTCTCTTCGGGCTCTTCGGCTGCCACATTCCATGTGTCCTGTATGTCCTCCCAAGTCTCGCGGGTGATACCGCCATCCACTATCCCATTGAGCTTGTCTATCTCAGAGCGGACCTCGGATGGCAGGCTCTTGTAGAAATCTCCCTTTTGCTCGGTCTCGTAGTTGAACTCCTCCTCTTCGGGTTCCAGATCCTTGATTACTTCGGGTTTCAGAGGAGCAGGTGCAGAGTATTTCGGCCCTTCCTTTGCAGGTTCCTCGGTCTTCGGTTTGATCGTTTCGGCGTCCAACAAATAACAGTCACCATAAACGGTATCCCAGTCCTTTTCTTTCTGATAGTGTTCTATGAGGTAATCAACGTGCGCGCGCATCATCTCTGGGTCATCTTGAGTTGATTCGATGAGGGCGAGCGTCCTTTCTATCTTTTTGGGGTCTTCGCCATACTCCTTTGCCAGCTTAAGCAGCGGACCGGCATACTCCTTGATGCTGAAAGTTTCGGTTTGTTTTCCTGTCATTTTAACGCCTGTCATTGGGCAGTGATAATAGGGCCTTGATAGTAACGCAGAAAAACATTTAAGCGTACCATGTTAACTTGGTATAGGAAAGAGCTGGCACGTGTTAACTTCCCGAAGGTTAAAACGTGAAACCCAGGGGCTGCTTGTGCGCATGATGGAACAGTTCCGACAGGATACCCTCGACTTTTCCTGCGATATCTTCCAGTTGGTACTTTAGCGAATAGGCATGCAGGACGCGATTGAGGTCACGAGGCATCTGTTCCTCGTAACAGCCCGGCGGGTCAACGAACTTGAGATCATCGATTGTGAGCGTTTCTCCAATCTCGTTGCCGAGTTTTGCCCATTCATATTGGTCCTTTTTGATGAAAGTCACGGTAACGTTTGCAATCCCTTGCGGGAAGGTGTGCTTACCCTGCTCGTAGCCCGCAACGTCTCCTTGGATGTATACCCAGTCACTGCTCCAGTTGTTTAGCGGCATGCCCTGCCAGTAAGGCCGGATGCCGGCACGTTTCCCGGCCTTTACGAACCAGTTGCGCAGCCTGCGAACGGGCAGCGGAAGCTTGTCCGATCCTGCGGATGCGCCTTTTCTGACCTTTTGCACGGGGCCGGCGGTGGCCCTTAGGAAGTATTTCCCTATCAGGTCCGCGCGCATAGCCCTGGCAATGCGCTCAGGGGAAGCTTGCATCTTTTCTAGCTCCTCGAGATAGCGGTCGAGCTTGCGCAGGGCAACGCGACCTCTCGAGGGGGAGATGAGGTTCAGGGCATATTCGGGGCCTCCATTCTCTATGAAGAACTCGGCCACGGACCCGGGCAGCATCGTCCTTGCATCACTTTTCATCATTTCCCAATGGGGCCCGTTCCACTTGACGAACTGCTTGAACTTCTTATCGTATTCGCTGCCGCGTGCAAAGAATTTCAGATATTCCTTGACTTCATTCCTAAGTTCATCATACCAGCCTGCTTCAAGATAGTTTCCCATGGTGGAAGGTTTTGAATCGTGATTTATTCCCGATATGTGAGACAATTTGTCCTCTATGAAATCCAGCGCCTCTTGCCTGAGTTCGAGCTCGCGCTTGCTCATTTTCACTTTCTTAGCGGCAGCATCGATTGCGACCACTGAATGAGCAAGACGGTATGCTTCGTTATCCAATGGCGCGGTCGGCCAGGCATCGCTAAAGTAAACCCCAAGCAATTCCGGGTCGGCCCCGGCATCCTTCATTGCGGTGACATGCTTCGGCCCTATCCAGTCGCCATCCAGGTATGATACTGTTCGCTGTACGACGTCGCGGACGTTGTAGAAGCGGTCCAGGCGGCGGTAGAACAACGCGGCCGGCTCGAGGATATAGAAATGACCATCATCAGTCATATTGTAGTAGGAAAGGCGCTTTCCGGGCGGATTATCACAGACACAGGACGAGTCGAGAAGGGTGTTGTCGCCGAACAACTTGTCAAAGATTGATTGCTTAGAGCTGGTCGGGTTGGCAGAATCGCCCATGCGATCACGCGGCCGCGGCCTTGAGCATTCCGGCCCTGGTCTGGCGTATGGTGCGGGCAGTCTCGAACTGCTCGCGGAGCGGTTCGTACTTCTTTATCCACTTGTAGACTGAAACATGGCTCACTTTCTCGCCGCGGCTTGCCATAAGGGAAGATATCGCATAACAGCTCAGGCCATGCTCGAAATGCAGCTTCAAGGCGGTCCTGACCATCTTTTGAGGGAAGCGCATGCGGCTGAATATGGAAAGCGAACGCATGGTAAACTGCTTTGAGCAAGTCTTGCATTTCCATATCTGCTGGCGAACGGTGCGGCCCTGGACGTCGGCCAGGCGATAACCATTCTTCCAGGATGGCTGCGAACAGGAAGGACATCTCATCAGATTTCACCACTTTTACGTCGAAACGTGTAAGCATAGCAAAGGATTTAAAGTGAATTTTCTCCCGTCCAGAGAGCTTTTTATTAAGGCCCTAACAAGTTGGGGTATGCCAAGGACAAAGAAAGCGGTGCAAACCGCACCGCGCAGGTTGAAATGGGGCGCACTGGCGCTGCTATGCATATTCGTGGTAGCTGCGGCAGCCGCTTACATGCCTTTCCCGCCTACCGATATGCTGGTGCTGGCGCTTCTGGGTGCCTACATGGCACTTCGGAACGTCCAGATAGGGGAGGAAACGAAGTTCATCACCGCCGTCGTCGGACTTGTACTGGTGGACTTCGTGCTCGCGGCCCTGGTGCCAGACATGCTGGCGCGGTTCCTGACCAACCTGACAGTGGCCTTCGGTGCGGCCGGATTGCTGATTGCGCTGGGCCTGCTGGTAAAGCTGGGTTCGAAATACTGAGAACGCGCTGCCAATTTCCCGCCACCGGCCTACTCAGGTCGCTGTCTTGATTTCCGTTTTGGGCACCTTCATAGCGTAGAACCTTGCTATCTCGTCGGTGGCCGCAATGATCTCGTCCTCGTGCGCGTTGACGAAGTTTACCGATTCCTCCCTGTTCTTTTGGTACTTCTCTCCCTCTCCTTGGGGGTAGAACTTTCCTCCAAACCCTTCTACGGCCTTGAGGACTTCAAGCGCCTTGACAAGTTCCTCATCAAGCTCCTCTTTCTTGACCTCAATTCGGTACTGAGGGCCGCCGCGCTGCCCCATTATCCAGAGTTCCTCGGCGATGTTGGAATTGTAGCTTCCGGCAGTCAGCCAACCAAGATAAACCTGGTCTCCGCGCTTGGACATCGAAAGGTCGGTTATCATCACTGTATCGAACGTCTCCCTGACGTGCAGTATCCCGTTCTCGGTCTCGAACGTTATTTCATATTGGCAGTTATGGCCGATGGCTTTGCCGTTCTTCAGTACCATGACTTTGACAGTGCTGTCCGGCCAGAAGCTGCCTTCCCTTGTTTCCAATTTTGCCATGCCATATCAACCGTAGCGAATCTTTAAATCGTTCACTGGCGCGCCGTGTGACTTATAAAAGAAAATACCCCGCCGCGGAGATCGCAATCGCGACAAGCCATATCCTCCAGTCCCAACTGAACACCTTTTCGCCGTCCAGAGGGGCAATGGGCAGGAGGTTGAAGAAGGCGAGGAAGAAATTGATATAGGCGGCCGCACCGAACAGGTCGATTCCGGTGTAGAACAACGCGGCCAGGGAAAGGCCGCCCAACACGATGTTAATGACAGGACCGGCCAGGCCTATCATTCCGACCTCCTTCGTTGACAGGCGGTGGACGGTGAAAGCGAACCTTCCCTTTACTATAGGAGAGAAGTATACCGCACCTGGCGCAGCGAAAACGAAACCGACAAAGGAACCCAATACGGCCAGCAAGAGGCCGAGCGGCCACGCCCTGAATTCCGCCTGCGCTCCCATGCGTTGCGCCATCCATTTATGACCGAAAAGCTCGTGGGTGAGGAAGGAAACGCCCACTGTGAGCAATGCAACAAGCATTCCGCCATACGAACGGAAAGCGAAGGTCAGCACGAGCGTGGCCAGCGCTATGTCGCGCAGCTCCTGGTTCGAGAACTTCATCTCTTCCGTCTCCGCACGTTCTTCGGTTTCTGCTTAAGCAGCTTTTCAAGGCCGTGCTTGTGTCCGGCGCCGACCACTACTATAATGTTCTTATATTGCTTGGACAGTTCGCGGACCCAGTCGGCCATGTAAACGTTCCTGTCCGTGATCAGCACCTTGTAGATGTCCGGGAGCTCCTTGTGCATCCAATTTAGGGCCTGCTCTATCACGCGCTCGGGCGGGACCTTTTCCAGGTCGATCTCCTCGTTGCCCGGCCAAGGTATCATTCCCACGAGCAGTTTGAACACCAGCTTGAACTTCTCCCACCTGCTTATCGCGCCTAGGCGGCCCATAATTTCGGCTATGTCCATGTCTATGAGGACTATTCTTGCATTGACGGAGCGGGCCGTTTCTACCGCGGTCAGCATCTCACTACCAGGCAACATGCCGGTCCTGTGGCCGAGATGCGTCTGCAGGTTGTTAAGGACGAAGTACATGGGATTCCTGAGGGAAGCCTTCTCGCGCCTCTTGCTCTTCAGCGCGGCATAGCGTTCAGGGTCGAGCTCGATGGCTACGCAATCAGGTTTCAACCTGAGTATCGTTTTCTTGGCCGCTTCGATGCTCGCGGGCGCGATGTGCGATGTCCCGACTATAGTGACATGCGTCATGTGGAAGGTTCGGTTGCTGGGTTTTTATCCTTTCTGCGCCGGTAGAAACTCACGTCGTAACCGTTGCCGCTATCTACCCTGAGCACGACATCGGCGCCGATGCGCACGCCCGCCCTCCATATGGCATCCGGGTCATCATATGGCCAGAGACCTGTGTACCAATCCTTAGGGCCGAGCTGCTTAAGGCAACCCTGTTCGGACAGTTCCTGCTTGCTCCTGACAATCTTCGGCCCCTTCGGTCCGCTGAAAAGCATGATGGCTCTGTGCAAGGAAGGAATATAAACCTTTTATTCAGGCCATACGAAACAGGGCCGTGCAGAACATCCCTTTGCAGCTAATCCCCGGCAACCTGACAACTGACGCCCTGGTCGTCTTTATAATATTCGCGATAGCGGTGGCGCTCATCTATCGGTTGTTCAAGCTCGCATTGAACACCGCCATAGCCGCGGCGGCCGGGGCCGCGTTCCCGTGGATCGTCAGGTGGCTCAAGCTTGGTCTGCCGGTAACAGCGAGCATCGAGAGCAGCATCGTGTGGGCAGGGCTGGCTGCAGCGCTCTATCTGGGCTTCGAGTTCGTCCATTATCTGTATTGGTTCATCCGCCTGATTACCTGGCCGATAAGGGTGATATTGGGCATCGAGAAGAACCGCAAGTTCGGCCAGATGAGAAAGGAACTGGATGAGATAAAGAAACAGAGGCAACGAGAGAGCGGTTAGATGCCCAAGTCGAGCCTCGCGCTGGAGCTGCGCAGGCAAACCATACACGCGGCGGGGATACTTACGCTGATACCGATGTATCTCCTGCCCCGGGATCAGACAACGCTGCTTCTCGGTGCGATGGTCCTGGGAATATTGTCGCTTACGATATACCGCGGCCACAGGACCAGGTTGCATAAGCACATCGCGATAGAACAGCTTTTCCTGTTCGAGAACTGGTTCGAGAAACAGATCATGAAGTTCGAGCGACCGGGCGAGTTCCCTCTCCGCGGCGCGTTGCTGTTCTATGTCGGCGTGTTCGTAGCCTTCGAGTTGTTCCCTGTGAGCATAGCAGCGGCGGCAACTGCGGTGCTGGCTGCCGGGGATTCGGTCTCAACGGTCGTTGGCAGGAGCTGGGGGAGGCACAAGCTGCCCATTAACAGGGACAAGAGCTGGGAAGGCAGTGCGGCCTTCTTCATCGGCGCGCTTTTCGTCCTGATGTTCTTTGTCAATCCCGTAAAGGCGCTGATGGTGGCTGTGGCAGCTACTGCGGTTGAGGCCGCCCCTTGGATGGATGACAACCTGACGATACCGCTGGCAACTGGTCTGGCACTCCTTCTGCTTGGTTAGTACCGTTCAGGCGGCTGAAGTCAATATCGTATTGACGCAGGATTTTCTCCAGCGCATCGGCCTTTTCGAGAGGTACCTTCATTATAGGGATGTCATAGCTGCTCACTGGCAGTTCAACGGAGAGCTCCTGCAGAGCTTCGTGTAATTGCTTATCCTCAGGTATACTGCTCTTTATTGCATAGAAGGCATTCATGCCCTTCACTGGCTGATGCTCAGTTTGTTCTGGCCGGCCAGAAGGAGCCTGTCTGTGGTGCCGCTGAGCTTCAATGTCGGTTCGACGAGGAGTTCGCCGTTGAAGTTGCCGAACTCGAGCGGCTCGCCGTCTGCCTTGAAAGTGGTCTTTCCGTTCCCGATATCCACGAAGCCGCTGGCGGCAGGCAGCTTGAGGCCGCCAAGGGACAACCCAGTAACCTTGAAGGAAGTGAAGGACAGGCCGGTCACAGCAATCCTTTGGCGGTCGCTGGACGGCAGGATAGAGATGCCATTCACGGTCAGCTTGGTCGCGGTGCCATCAAGGGTAAGGGTGTTCGTATTGCTAATGGAAACCTTGCCTGACCAGCCCTCGATGCTCATCTCGACCTGCGGCTGCTGGCTGAGGTCGAGCTTCTCGCTACCGACAACGAACTGCGCACCTGGGCCGGCATACTTGATTACCATTGTGGTGGCGGGTGCTGTGAAGGTAAGGTCGACCGGTGCAAGATTGGCGGCAAATGAGATGTTCGTCGGCTTCGCACCACCGGTGACGGCAGTGAAGAAGCCCGTCGCGCCACCAAAGTTGACCCCGCTGGTGGCAAGGAAGGCACCAACAAGTATCCCGGCGGCGACAATCAGGGTGGCTGCTATCTTCCAATCCATCTAAAAACCTGTTCCAATTACGTAAAACACACTTAAATAGCTTTTTAAAGGCGGGGAGGGAAGTCTGCCTTATGGACCTGGGCTTCTTGTCGCAGCTTGGTGGACAACAGGACATCATATCGCAGATATTCTTCTACCTGCTGTTCTTTGCTTTCATCTTCGTGTACCCCAGGCTGACGCTGACGCAGGCAATATACGCGCTTGAGAAGGAAACCGTCAACCTAGAGACGATGGCCAGGGACGCGCAGGGCGTAGTGACGAGGAAGGTGGAAAGGAGGCCGAGCGCCAAGCTAAAGGAGAGCGTGCAGGGTTTCATGGAGTTCTTTGCAGTAAGCCCGGTGGACATGGACCCGTATGGCGTGATAAAGAAGCTGGACATGGTGCTAAAGCAGTCAGATGCGCGGTTCAGGTGGTTCGTGGCACAGACCGCGCCGAACCTGAGCGAGGTCGAACAGGCCAACGTAAGAAATGCATTATCGGGTGCCATGATGACGCACCAGATAGCGAAGGTGGTTAGACATTACTTGGAGACGATAAAGAAGTACAAGATACTCCAGCTGGCCCTGATAATCCAGATGCAGATACCGCTGATAACGAGGATGGCCAAGGCGGCATCCAATGCGACCAAGGCGTTCGTTGACGGTGTTCCCATAGGGGACGGCATCGGCCCGCTGGTGGTCGCCAGCCTGGTAAAACCGAGGACACGCGTGCAGGTGTTCGAAGAGGAGGAATTCGCAGTAGCGCAGGCGCAGGTCAACGGGAAGACCGTATGGGTGTGCAAGGCGACCGGGCCGGGCGCTGGAACGGGTTACCCGGGCAAGTTCCTGCTGAAGTTCACTTCAAAGAACAGGATAGACAGGATAATATCCGTCGATGCGGCGCTGCGGCTGGAAGGCGAGAAAGCAGGCAGCATAGCGGAAGGGGTTGGAGTTGCGATGGGCGGACCGGGAGTAGACAGGTACGAGATCGAGGAGTTCGCTGTGAAAAGGAAGATACCGCTGGATGCGGTAGCGATCAAGGTCAGCGATGAGGAGGCGCTCGGGCCGATGAGGAAGGAGATAGTCGATGCGGTGCCTTCTGCCGTTGAGATGGTGAAGCAAGCGGTGAGAAGGGCCAAGCCGAGCGAGCGAATATTGATAATGGGAGTGGGCAACACGTGCGGCGTGGGCAATGACGCCGTCGCAGCCAAGGTCGCGGAGCAGCTTGTAAAGAAGGTTGCCAAGCATGCGGAGCGCAAGAAAAGCAGGGGCGAAGAGACCGAGGCTTGAACCTTTATAAGACTCGGCCAGTGCATTCTAGCAGATAATTATGTCAATAAGACCAGGACGGTGCTACCATCACCTCAGCAACAGGCCATGGACGCGCATCTCAATCCATGTCCCGCCAAAGAGCTACGTGAAGGGAGTCCCAGTAAGCAAGATACACCAGTTCGAAGTAGGGAACGTCAAGGGTCAGGCAAGTTTCCCGCTAGCGTACTCGTTAGTTCCTACCAAGGACAGGCAGTTCAGGAGCAACTGCCTTGAGGCCGCCCGACAGATGACCACCAAGTACCTTGCTTCAAACCTGGGCGAGCAGGGTTTCTTCCTGAAGATGAGGAAGTACCCGCATCATGTCCTGAGGGAAAACCCGCTCGCGACAGGTGCAGGAGCGGACCGTTTCTCGCAAGGGATGAGGCAGGCGTTCGGCAAGCCGATAGGGCAGGCTGCGCGCATCCTCACAGGAGAGAAGATAATGACCGCACACGTGCCCGCCGGCAAGGACGTAATAGTGAAGGAAGCGCTGCGTCGCGCTTCCGCCAAGCTTCCTGGAGCTTGCCGCATCGTTCTTGGTTAATCATCGCTTGGTTAAACTTTATCTGCCCGTTTTACCAAGCGTTCGCATGCCATACGTAGTAGGTGTTAATCCTGCATTGCCGCCGCCGGACATCAAGCAGGTCGGCGGGAAGGGTGCGCACCTTGCCGAGCTCATGCAAGCGGGCTTTCCGGTCCCCGAGGCGTTCTTCATAACGGTCGAAGCATGGCAGGCGTTCATCGATTACAACGACCTGCGCGAGCGGATACAGAAGGTCATCGGCTGGACGGACATAACCAATTCCGATTCCCTGGACGCGGCCTATGCAGAGATAGGCAAGATGTTCCTCAAGAGCAAGATACCACAAGCGGTGCGGGAGGTAATAGTCAGGAACTACCGTGCACTGAGCCTGACGCGTGAGGGGGCGGTCGCACAGGCGCTGGGCTTCGGCAAGAGCAACGCGGTCGACCAGACGTTCGTCGCAGTAAGAAGCTCAGCCGTCATAGAGGACATAGCGAAGGCAAGCAGCGCCGGGCAGTACGAGAGCTTCCTCAACGTGCGTGGCGAGGAGAACCTGATGTTGAACGTGGTCCGCACGTGGGCCAGTTTCTTCACCCCCCGTGCCATCTACTACCGCGAAAAGCAGGGCCAGCCACAGTTCGCCGGCATGGGCGTCATAGTCCAAAGGATGGTGCAGTCGGACAAGTCAGGAGTCACGTTCACGGTCGATCCGGCTAACCCGACGGACTCGGGAGCCAACAAGATAATAACAGAAGCGGTCTGGGGACTCGGCGAGACCATAGTCCAGGGCCTGACAGATCCGGACAAGTACGTCGTTGACAAGACCAACGGCGACATACTTGACAAGAAGATAGGGCACAAGACGACGACGCGCACCCGCGACCCGAAGACCGGCATCACCGAGCAAAGGGACGTTCCTGCCGACCTGCAGGACAGGCAAGTGCTCACGGACGAGGAAATCGTCACAATTGCCGCGTATGGCAAGAAGATAGAACAGAACTACAACGGGCAGCCGCAAGACATCGAGTGGGCGGTAGAGAAGGGCAAGATATACATAGTACAGACCAGGGCGGTCACCGTCCTGAAGGCAACAGAGACCGCTGCTGCGGCGCAGGTGGAACCCATACTGAAGGGGCTGGGAGCGAGCCCGGGTTGGGCGGCCGGACCAGCGCGCATCGTGTCGAGCCCGAAGGAGATAGACAAGGTGGCCGAGGGCGATGTGCTGATAGCGGAGATGACCTCACCTGATTACGTTCCTGCAATGGAGAAATCGGCGGCCATAGTCACGGACAAGGGCGGTGTCACGAGCCATGCTTCCATAGTCGGCCGCGAACTAGGAAAGCCTGTCATAGTCGGCACGCAGACAGCAACGAAGGTGCTTAAGGACGGCGAACTCATCACAGTCGATGCATATCGCGGACTGGTGTTCGAAGGCAGGGTCGAGAAGGGCGGGATCAAGGCCGAGGAAGCCCAACCAGTTGCAGCTGCAACAGCTGCCGTTGAAACGCCATCATTGGGAATTGAAGCCGCCGTTCAAAGACCTGCAATTGTTGACATCAAGTGCAATATAGCGTTCCCTGAGACCGCCGAGAAGGCCGCACCAAAGGCCGATGGAGTCGGATTGCTGAGGTTGGAGCACATGCTGAGCAAGGCGCCGGCACATCCAGCGGAGCTGGTGAAAAGCGGGCGCTCGGAGGAGCTTACACGCATCATAACCGAAGGAGTAAGCAAGGTCGCTTTTGCTTTCAGTCCGAAGCCGGTCTGGGTACGGACCATTGACATACGCACGGACGAGTTCAGGAACATGCCCGGCGGCGGGAAGGAACCGACCGAAAGCAACCCGATGCTGGGATGGCACGGCATAAGGAGGGACATCGATGAACCCAAACTGTTCAGGGCGCAGATTGAAGCGTTCAAGAGGTTGCACGAGGCGGGGCACACAAACGTTGCAATAATGCTGCCATTCATCATCCACGTTGAAGAGCTGCGCAAGGCGAAGCAGCTGGCCAGGGAATACGGGCTGCCCGATGGCGTGAAGTTCGGCATTATGGTGGAAACACCTGCTGCTGCGTTGAGCATAGAGGAGTTCTGCAGGGAGGGTATAGATTTCATCAGCTTCGGTTCCAACGATCTGGCACAGCTCACCCTTGGCATAGACAGGAACAACGAAAATCTCATCTCGCTCTACGAGCGCGCCGGCGGCGAGATGCATCCTGCAATGCGCGCGCAGTTCGCGCACGTGATAAGGACATGCAGCAAGTACGGAGTGCAGACGAGCATATGCGGGGAGGCCCCATCAAACAGGCAGGACATAGTTGACTTCTTGGTCGAGACGGGCATAAGCAGCCTGTCCGTGAACATGGACGCACTTGACAAGGCGCGTGAATGGGTCCGGGCAAAGCATGAACGGCTCGGGATGCACGGGTACGGATAGCATGCGACGCACGACCTACAAGGCCGAAAAGAGGCCCTTGTTGACCTACATCCTCATAGGCGTAATACTGTTGGCATTTGGTTGGGAAATGTGGGGCTTCTACAACCAGCAGGAGGGGTGGCTCGATGAGCAGCTCTCTACATACGGTTTTTCAATGCAGGCGATTCAGGAAGGCAAATGGTGGACGCCGTTCACTTCCGTCTTTTTGCATGCCAGTCTTTCCCATCTCATGCTGAACACATTGGCACTGTTCTTCTTCGGGCGGGCGGTCGAGCTAGAGCTGGGGTGGAAGAAATCGCTCGTCATCTTCTGGGCCGGCGCGCTCGTTGGCGATATTGCAATCGTATTGGTAAGCATGCTGGGCATAATGCCGGCCGGCGTGCCGACGATAGGTGCCAGCGCGGCCATCTTCGGACTGATGGGCGGCGCGGTGCTTGCCGAACCTCTGGAACTTGTCTTCTATCCGTACGTCGTGCCGGTGCCGATGCTCTTTGTAGCTGCTCTGTACGTCCTGTACAACGTGGCGTCCTTCGTAACGGTGGTGGCGACAGGCGCGCAGACCGATATAGCATATGCGGCGCACCTTGGAGGATTGGCAGCAGGAATCTACCTTGCGTTCAGGTGGGTAGGCATGAAGAAGGGCATTCCGGCTTTGCTCGGGCTGTTCCTGCTTCTGATAGCCATTCCGTTATTGTGGAGCGCGCTGCAGCAGTTGCAGCTGTTCAACTATGTTTCAGCGATAAGCGGAATCAAATAGCGATTTAAGAAGTGTGCGATTCCAGCCAGCTCATGACAAAGATATTGCTGCAGGTGCCGGAGGGACTCAAGACCAAGGCATTGGAACTGGCCGGGAGACTCGAGAAAGAAGGAAACGAAGTGATAATTTCAGCTGAACCGTGCTACGGTGCGTGCGACATCAAGATAGAAGAAGCAAGAAGGCTGGGCTGCGACAAGATCGTCCATTACGGGCACACCAAGTTTGTTGACGCTGGTTTCCCTGTCGAGTACGTCGAGTACAGGGAGAAAGCAGATGTCGTTCCTGTTCTAGAGAAACACCACGATGCGCTCAAGGTGTTCAAGTCAATAGGAATCGTAAGCAGCCTGCAGTTCATCGATACGATTCCTGAAGCGAAGGAGTTCCTTGAGAGCAACGGGCACAACGTGTTCATAGGTGAGACGAAGGGCGCGAAGAAGCTCTACCCCGGCCAGATACTCGGCTGCGATGTCTCAAATGCCACAGCCGTCGAAAGCAAAGTCGACTGTTTCCTTTTTCTCGGGTGCGGGAAGTTCCATCCGCTGGGAATGAGCCTCAAGGGGAGCAAACCCATATTCGCACTGGACTTCGAGAAGGGCAAGATAGAGAAAATTGATGATACTCTGTTCAGGAAACAAAGAGCAGTGGCCATCGCGCTCGCTAAAGATGCAAGAACGTTCGGTATCCTCGTTTCCACGAAACTGGGCCAGATGAACGTGAAGCTTGCCAACGAGCTGAAGAAGAAGCTGAAAAACAAAGGAAAGGCGGCTTTCATCATTGCATTTGATGAGATAAGGCCCGAGAAGCTGATGGGGATGAAATTCGATGCGCTGGTGTGCACGGCCTGCCCGAGGATAGCAATAGAGAACAGAGCCGATTTCAGCAGACCGATATTGAACCCTGATGAACTGGAGGAAATATTGTGAACAGCTATACGACTGTGAAGGAAATTAAATTAGAGCCGCAGTTCTTCCTCGTCAATCGTCCGAAACTTAACATGATATATGGTGCCGGGATACTCATCGGATACATGGCCGATATGCTGTACCGTATTTACGAAGATCCTGACACCTACAAGTTCATCACAAAGGAAAGACCTGACACTTGACGATGAAGGGCCCCTGAATAACTTTATATAGTGTTGAAGGCAGGTCAGTCTTGATGCAAGTTTCTGTGGTCGAAGAAGACAAGGAAAGGCTCAAGGTCGAAGTCAAGGGCGAAAGCCCGACCATCACGCAGCTGGTCGCGAGCCAGGTATGGAAGGAGGGTGGAGAAGCAGCTCCAGTAAGGGAACACCCGTTCATGGTCGAGCCGAAGATACTCGTTGAAGGAAGCAACCCGAAGAAGCTGCTCGAGAAGGCAGCCAAGGCGGTCGAGGAGCAGGCTGATGAACTAAAGGAAGAACTGAAGAAGGCGCTGAAGGAGTCTCCGGCCACTGTTGAACCGGTCAAGCCATACGGCATACGCGGACCGGAGGAATTTGAAGAGAGAAGCTGGGCGCCTGTCACCACGCCTTCTGGTGAAGTGGGCGACACGAACGAGTAAAGGCTTAAACTCCAGCTAAGCTAGTGTTTTTCATGAGAGAGTTCAGTCCGAAGGAAGAGACACGCATCCTCGCCTGGGACGACGGCAGCTTCGATCGCGGACAGAAAGGCAAGATCCCGCTGGTGGGCGTCGTGTTCAGGGGCGGCAGCTTCATGGACGGTTTCATCAAATGCGAGGTCGAGATAGACGGAACAGACGCCGAAAGGGTGATAATAGAAGCGGTCAAAGCGACCAAGTTCAAGGACCTGCGCGTGATGATGACCGATGGCATCACTTTCGGCGGTTTCAACACCATCAACATCCGCAACATCTACCAGCAGACAGGACTGCCTGTTATAGCTGTGAACAGGAAAGCACCGGACTTCCCGGCGTTCATGCGGGCGCTGGACAAGTTCCCTGACAGCGCTGTCCGCAAGAAAGCGGTATCGGATTCTGGGGACATCCAATGGGTCGACGTGAAAGCCGAAGGAAGTGAAGGCAACCTTGCGGTCCAGACCGCAGGCATAGGGATAGAGCATGCACGTAGGATACTCAGGTTAACGTGCATGCACGCGCTGATGCCCGAACCGCTGCGAATAGCTCACATTATTGCGACCGGGCTCGTCAAGGGCGAGAGCGTGGGACGCGCATAGTGTTTTAAACTGGGAACATGAGTTGAGCCATATGCAAAGCACGAAGAGAGGCAAATTTGCCAGCTTCAGGGAGCAGTGGGACCGTGCCACCGAAGGACCCACCGGTACGGTAATCTACATAATACTGGGCTTCCTTATCGCGCTAGCGGTCAATGAGGGGCTCAAACCGGTGCTTGCTACTGACACCCCGGTCGTTGCCGTGTTCAGCGAGAGCATGGTACCGACGTTCTACAAGGGTGACATGATAATCGTACAGGGCGAGCCGGCCTACAATGTCGGTGACATCGTGGTCTACGATGCGCCGGTGTACAAGTACCCGATAATCCACCGGGTCATAGAAGTCAAGCCGGACGGCCTTGTCACGAAAGGGGACAACAACCATGCACCGGATCCATGGGTCACTCCCCAGTCAAAGGTTCACGGCAAGGCAGTGCTGCGCATCCCGCTACTGGGCTGGGTAAAGGTCGGGGCTTACCAGCTGATGGGGCTCTACTGAAGCGCACGAAACGGTTTCTAAAAGGTTTATATTCAGGCTTTCCGATACCTGTTCTATGGCACTGATAAGAGTGAAAAAACTGGACCAAACAACGCTGGAAACCTTGTGCCAGAGGCTGGTTGAGAGCATAAACAAAGTGCAAGAAAAAGAGAAGGAACTGGAAGACTCCCTGAATGGATCAGAGAACAACAAGAAAGAATTCAGGGCAGGAAGAGTAGCAAAAGCGACATTCAAGGTCGACGACGCCAAGTTCAGGGAAGATGAATCCAACGCCAGGAAGGCGATAAACGACGCCGTCAACGACGGCCTTGAACAAATACACGGATTGAAAATGCTAGTGAGGGCGCAGGAGATAAGTCTACCAGGGATGCCAGCCAACAGACCCAAGAAAATAAAGCACAAGGCTAAGCATAGAAAGGCAAAGCACCGGAGAAAGAGGTAAGGTTATGGCAACTGTAAAGAAAATAGAAATACCCGAAGTTGAGGCATTGACCAGGGAGCTCATAAACCACGGGAGCAAGATAAGGGAGCACCAAGACGGCCTGGAAATGCTGCTCATCGAACAGAAAGGTAACCTTGCCGACTTCAAGTCTGGAAACATACAGAAGGTCGCTTTCCGGGACATAAACACAAAGTTCGACAAGGAAAAGATGTCCACCATAAACAGGCTTACCCAGACGGTAAAGACCGGCCTCATAACCATTTCCAAGATGAGGACCATTGTAAAGGCCTACAAGGTCTGAAAGTACAATCCGTGTGCAGTGCCCGAACGTCAACCTTGTTTAGCTGCACTTCTTTTTTCACGGGTTAGCGGAGCTTATAAGAACCTTTATAAAACAGGCACTGGCATTATCTCTGATTAAACAGGTGAATGAAAATGGAATTCCATGAGAAAGACGGCGGCCTGTACATGCCCAAGAAAGTGGGCAGCAAGACCGTCCTGGTCTGCAGGACATGCGGGCACAAGAAGGAAGCCAACATAAAGAAGAAAGAATTTTCACTCACTACAGAAATCAAGAAGACCGGCGGGCCGGCCGCAGGCATTGTGGTAGTAGAAAAGAAGGCACAGTTCGAGGCACTGCCTAGGACACAGACCGTTTGTCCGAACTGCGGCAACCGTGAGGCTTACTGGTGGATGCAGCAGACCCGAGGCGGCGACGAGCCACCTACTCGTTTTCATAGGTGCACGCGCTGCAACCATGTGTGGCGGGAATACGAGTAACTCGTATTCCCTTCACCGTCGCAGCCGGTGGCGCGAATACGAGTAAGCGAACTCAGAGAAACTTGCACATGTAGACGTAGCAATCCTTAGGCTCGAACGCGTTCCTGATTTTCCCGCATCTCTTGAAACCGAACTTTTTGTAAATGGCTAGACCCGTTTTGTTGTCCTTTTCAACGAAGACCTTCACAAAACGTGAACCGTGCTTCCGCGCATGAGCAATCGCGAAATGCAGCATGGCGCTGCCAACGCCGTGCTTGCGCCAGCGCTTTGCCACAATAAGTTCATCAATCAACCATGCGAAAGAACCAGGTATCATTGTTACGGCACCCACGATCCTACCGTCCAGTTCAGCAAGAAACGCTTCGGTCCGCCCAAAATCGTATAAAACACCATCCAGCCACCTTTTGCCCCACACGTCAAGGATGAGCCTGCGGACAGCGGCCTCATCGGATTTCCTGTAACGTCGGATATGCAGCATACCCGAATCATGGCAGCACTAATAAATAACCGCTACCTATTGATGGGATGCGTTATCATCGACATCGACGTGCGCCTTTCGGATTGAACGGTTCGCTTCTTGCGTTCACTTCAGTGCTTTTGGTGTTCAGCGTAGCTGCGTCGATGGACGAGCCCATATTCTCCAGGTTCACCGAGCTGTTCGCAGCGAACCCGGCGGTCCTGGGCGGTCTGATAGCGCTGACGTCCATATCCTACCTGCTGGCGTGCGAACCGGCCGGTGCGCTCGTTGACAAGGCCGGGACACGCCACACCATAGCGCTGGGCGTCTCCCTAGAAGCAATATCATTCATCATGTTCTGGCTCGCGCAGGGCATCCCGATGTATATCGCGGCGGGTATGATTTCTGGAATTGGCTCGGCGATAACCTGGTCGGCCGCGCGCGTGTTCATAGCAGACTTCAGCACCGGCGGCACGCGCGGCAGGGCGTTCGGACTGTACAGCATGAGCTGGGGCATCGGTTGGGCAGTCGGCCCGCTGTTAGGAGGCATTGTCGGTCTGTCGGACATGAGACTTACTTTCCTTGCTGCCGGCATGCTGATGGCGGTCACGATACCGGCGTTCCTGATGGTCACGCCGAAATGGGAGGACAAGGGATCGCTCGGTTCATCGGTCATGGGAATAGGTTCCGCGTTCAGCAAAGGAGTGAAGTTCCTTAAGGGCGCAACCAACAGCGTGCGCTGGCTGTTCTTTGCATACATTTCCACATACTTCTTTTGGTCCGCGCTGTGGATATTCGCGCCCCTGCTGTTCGAGGATTTCAGCTCCGTGCAGGTGGGTCTGCTGTTCTTCGCGAATGCCTTGGCGTACTCCATCAGTGCGTTCGGCGCCGGAGCACTCGCAGACAGGTATGACAAAAGGACGCTCCTCACGCTCGGTTTCCTTGCGTCGGCCGCCGGGATGGTGGCTTTCGTGCTGAATGGCAGCTTCCCTATGGCGGTACTTATCGGGATCGCAATAGGAATTACTACAGCCTTCACGCAACCGATTATCGACACGCTGATGGTAACGCATGTAAAGAAGAAGGAATGGGGCGTCGCGACCGGTCTGTCGCTGGTCGTGCTGGAGATAGGCACCATAAGTGCCTCCGCGGTCGGCGGGATAGTAGCGGCAATAGGCGGCTTTGCCGCGCCCTTCTGGTTCGCCGCCGCGATCTGTGTCGTTGGAGCCGTAGGCACCGCGCTGGTATTCAAGAAGTGAACCTTTTTGTTCTGGCCTGGCCAACAATCAGCATGCACCCGCTGTTGAAACCGCAGGGAAAGGCATTCCTCATAGGCAACCATGCGGTCGTACGTGGGGCGCTCGAAGCTGGCGTAGGTTTCGCAAGCAGTTATCCCGGTACGCCGGCATCTGATATAGGCGATTCGTTCGCAGAACTGGCGAAGGAGGCAGGGATTTACTTCGAATGGAGCACGAACGAGAAAGTGGCAACAGAGGCGGCAGCGGCCGCCGCGCTCTCTGGCGTTCGATCACTAGTGAGCTTCAAGCACTTCGGATGGAACGTGGCAAGCGACAGCATCTATCCTCTTGCCTTCATAGGCGTCAAAGCGGGCATGGTCATAGCGATGGCAGATGACCCTGGCTGCTGGTCAAGCGGTCAGAGCGAGCAGGATAGCAGATACCTAGCAAGAGTAGCCCATTTGCCGCTGCTTGAGCCTTCCGATGCGGTGGAATGCAGGGACATGACAAAGCTCGCGTTCGAGCTCTCTGAAGCAACAAAGCTACCCGTGGTCCTGCGCATGACCACGCGAGTATCGCATGCGGGAGCCATAGTCAAGTTGGGCCGTATCGTGAAAGGAAAGACCGCAGGCAGCTTTTCAAATGATATCAAGTGGAACACGATGCCGCCAAGGCTGCTGCAAGTGCATAGGGAGCTGCACGAAAAAATGCAGAAAGCTGCCAAGCTCGGCAGGAAGTTCAATTTCAGCTTACCGGGCCGTGGCAGGTTCGGTATCGTGACATCGGGCGTCTCCTACAGGCACGTGCTCGAGGCGATGGAAACGCTCGGCACCAAAGTTCCGGTGCTGAAGCTCGGCATGACATGGCCGACACCGGAAGATGCCATAAGGAAGTTCATCAGGCCGCTGAAGACGGTGCTGGTCGTCGAGGAGCTGGAACCGGTGCTGCAGCTTGTCGTGGAACGAATAGCAAAAGAGGCCAATCCGAAGCTGGTCGTGGAAGGGAAGAACCATTTATCAAGATCATGCGAGCTCAACCCGACAATCGTGACGGCGGCAATAGCAGAACACGTCGGCAAGCACTGGGCGGCGCCACGCAGCCCGCCCGCAGTGCCAACAAGGCCGCCGGTCCTGTGCCCGGGATGCCCGCACAGGGCCACCTTCTGGGCCGCGAAGACGGCTGCACCAGAAGGGACCGTCTTCGGAGGGGACATCGGCTGCTACATCCTCGGGATATATCCGCCGCTAGAAACTCAGGACTTCATAATCAGCATGGGAGCGGCACAGGGGTTCACCCATGGCATCCGCAAAGTAAGCAAACAGCCGGCCATCGCGTTCATCGGGGACAGCACGTTTTTCCATGCCGGCATCCCAGGCATCATCAACCAAGTCTGGAACAAGTCGGACCCGCTGGTCATGGCGCTCGACAACAGGACGACAGCCATGACAGGTCACCAGCCGACGCCTGGCATAGGCATAACCGCGATGGGCGAACAGACCAAGGCGCTGAAGATAGAGGACATCGCGACGGCATGCGGAGTGGACAACGTCAATACGGTGAACTGCTTCGATGTTGCAGCAACACAGGCCGCCATCAGAGGCACCATGGCTAAGCCAGGGACCAAGTTCCTTGTAGCTAAAGGGGAATGCAGGCTGCTGTTCATGCGGCGGATGCGCAAGCAAGGAGTGAAGGTACCTACTTGGCAGATAAACCAGAACAAATGCACAAAGTGCGGTGTCTGCGTTTTCAAGTTCGGCTGCCCGGCCATCCATTACACTGGCTCAGCTAACAACTGGAAGAAGGGGAAGTTCTGGATAGAGCAGGACTTCTGCTGGGGTTGCAGCGTGTGCGCGCAGGTCTGCCCGTCCAAGGCGATAGAGGTGAAGAAATGACGTTCAATGTCGTCATCACAGGGATAGGAGGGCAAGGAGTAATAACAACGGGAGCGGTCATCGCGCATGCCGCGGTCGAGGCGGGGCATGACGTAAGGTCATCGGAGCTACACGGGCTTTCGCTCCGTTTCGGGCCGCTGCAGATGCACGTGCGGTTCGGGAAGAAGGTGAACGACCCGATGGTGCCGGCAGGTAAGGCCGACCTCATAATTGGCCTTGAAAGGCTGGAGACGCTGCGCGCGCTCGAGTTCGCGGGCCCTAAGACCATCATCCTGTTCGACCCGCGCGCAGCTGTACCGACGCTGATGAGCATAAGGAAGCAGAAGTACCCGAGCGAACATGAAACTGTCAGAACGATAAGGAAGTTCACAAAGGGTAAGGTCGTCCCCATTGCAGCAACAGAAACTGTGAAATCACTCGGCGCAGACCCGATAACTGCTAACATATACCTTCTGGGTCGCGCAGTCGGCCTCAAGTTGCTCCCTTTGAAGCGCGAACACATCTTTGTAGGGATGAAAGACTTCGTTCCTCCGAAAGCGCTCGAACAAAACAAGAAGCTGTTCGATGCCGGGTTCGAAGGCTTATAAGGGGCAGCGCGTGAAAGCTGCACATGCTGTTTTCAGAAATGGGATTGAAACCGGAAGTGCTTCAGGGTCTGGATAAAGCGGGATTCAAAGAGGCGTTCGAGATACAGATACACGCGACACCGCTAGCAATCAAAGGCCATGATGTCATAGGTAAGGCGCAATCGGGCAGCGGCAAGACCATCGCTTTCCTGATTCCCGTGATAGAGAAGGTGCAGAAAGGCAAGGGCGTGCAGGCACTCATCATTGCGCCAACGCGCGAGCTGACCATGCAGAACGAGGAAGTGTTCAAGAAAATCGCGGGGCCGTCAGGGCTGAGGTCGGTTTCCGTTTACGGGGGCAAATCGATAGACATGCAGACCCGTGCGTTACGCTCGGGCGTGGAAGTGGTCTTTGCCACGCCAGGCAGGTTGATGGACCACATGGAAAGACGGAACATAGACCTGAGGGGAACCAATATCGTCGTCTTGGACGAGGCGGACAGGATGCTGGACATGGGCTTCATAGCGGACATCGATTACATACTGAAGTATACTCCATGCGGCAGGCAGACATTGTTATTTTCTGCCACTTTGCCGGATGAGATAAGGAGAATCGTTCACAGGTACATGCATGACCCGATGACCGTGGATCTGCACAGGGAGGCGCCGACCGTGCCGACCGTAGACCATCTGGCATACATCGCGCTGGACGGAGACAAACTCGGAGCAATCAAACAGGCATTAAGGGATGAAAAACCCGACCAGGCGATAATCTTCGTCGGGATGAAGCGGACGGCGGACAAGCTGGCCAATGCGCTGTACAGGGACTTCCCTGTAGACGTAATACATGGCGACCTGACACAGTCGCAGCGTGAACGTGTCTTAATGGAGTTCAGGGAGAAGAAACTCAAGATCATGATAGCGACCGACGTGGCAGCAAGAGGGTTGGACATTCCTGCGGTCTCGCACGTCTTCAACTATGATTTACCATTGGACGTGGAAACATTCATCCACCGCGTCGGCCGGACGGGACGTGCCGGTGCGTACGGCCGTGCGATACACATAGCATTACCAGAGCAACGAAATGATTTGCGCGTGATCGAGCATTTTGCCAGGGTTAACATCCCGCACAAGGCATACCGTGGTAAGATGACCGAAGAAAAAGCAATGGAAGTCTCCCACAAGCACGAGGAGGCCCAGTCCATCATCCCGAAGTGGACCAAACGCACCGGCGGCCGTGGCGGCCGTGGTGGGGGCGGCGGCCCGCGCAGGGGCGGCTTCAGCAGGGGACCGCCGCGCGGCGGCTTCAAGCGCGGCCCTCCGAGAAGGCGCTAACTTCTTTAAATTGCGTAACCACAGTCAAGCATGGTCAAGCGCGTTTTCATCGTCCATCGCTGGAGCGGAAGCCCGAGCGTGGACTGGTACCCATGGCTCAAGGGACAGCTGGAAAGGAACGGTTTCAACGTCTCCGTATTGGAGATGCCTAGTACAGATGCACCGGAAATCAAGAGCTGGACGGAAATACTGCGAAGGGCAATCGGCAAACCAGATACCGATACCTTCCTTGTAGGTCACAGTGTAGGTTGCATAACCATCCTGAGATATCTGGAGAGCTTGTCGACCGAAGCAAAGGTCGGCGGTACCGTTATGGTAGCTGGATTCACTGACGACATGGGATTCAGGGAGTTATCAAACTACTTTACCAGGCCGATTAACTGGAACGTGATCAAGTCCCACTGCAAGCGGTTCGTTGCAATCCATTCGGATAACGACCCTTACGTAAAACTGAAGCACGGTGATGTTTTCAAGAAAGAGCTTGGCGCCGAACTGATAGTTGAACACAACAAAGGTCACTTCGGCGAAGAACAGCCGATGTTGGAGCTACCTAGCGCTCTCGCTGCCGTGTTGAAGCTGGCTAAGTCTTGAGCGCAGCCAGCTGCGCCAGCAAAGCCTCAAGCTGTATTTGAGGAGTGCCGCCTACCGCTATCCTGTAATCGAACTCGCCGACCTTCTCAACGACCATGGTCTTCTTTCCGTTGGGAAGGTCTATCTCAAGGACCTGGCGGCCGGCCTCGCGCATGATGTCCTCACCTGCGACACCCTCACCCAGCAACCTCAGAAGTAAAGAACGGGCAGCAGCGAAATTACCAACCAGAGCTTCATTCAGCATCTGCCTTATGACCTTGGGATTAGCTGCAGCGGCAACCTCGTAGACCGTCTGCTCGGTTATGGGTTTCTTGCTGGCCGCGGCCTGCAAGATGTTCACAGCACGGCGCATGTCGCCGTTCGCAAGTGCGATGATGGCAGGCAAAGTTGCGGGTTCAACGTCGAGAGATTCTGCTGAAACTATCCGACGCAAGAACTCCACCGACTGCTCGGATGGCAGCGGGCGGAACCTGAAGACCGCGCAACGGGACTGGATGGGTTCGATGACCTTGCTGCTGTAATTAGCTATCAAGATGAATCGGGCGGTCTCGCTGTAGCGTTCCATCGTCCTTCTCAAGGCCTGCTGCGCCTCCTGGGTGAGAGCATCGGCCTCGTCGAGGCAGATTATCTTGTAATCGGTTGCTATGGGCCTGGTGCGGGCGAAGTCCTTGATCTTCGTCCTTACAACGTCTATGCCCCTTTCATCGGAAGCGTTGAGCTCTAAGTAATTAGCACGCCAGTTGGGACCGTATAGCTCGTGAGCTATGGCCAAAGCGGCAGTTGTCTTGCCGCAACCGGGAGGGCCGGCAAAGAGCATGTGCGGGAGGCCGCGAGTGAGGAAGGAACTGAGCCTTGCTATTATCTCGGGCTGGCCGACTATCTGATCGAGCTTTACAGGCCTGTACTTCTCTGTCCAGAGTTCGAAAGTAGCAGCAGGAGCAGGCACGCGTTTATAATGCCACCTCAGCAATTTAAACCGATGAGGTCTTCGGTCATCGCAATAACAGGAACACCGGGCACCGGCAAGACGCAGGTATCAAGGGTGCTAGCAAGACGTTTGCATTATAAGCACCTCGAACTGAACCGCGCGATAGTCAAATGCAAGCTATACTCAGGTTACGACCGCAAGCGCAAGAGCTACATAGCGGATATGCGCAAGGTAACTGCATACGTGAAGGAAGCAATCAAAGAGAACCCCAATATAATAGTGGACAGCCATCTTGCACACGAGCTGCCTCGTGCGCTTGTCAGCAAGATGGTGATATTGAGGTGCAGGCCAGACGAGCTCAAGCGGCGGCTGAAAGCAAAAGGATGGAGCAGGGCTAAGGTTGAGGAGAACGTTGAAGCCGAGATGATAGGTGTAATAGCTTACGAGGCGAGGAAGAAGCACAGGAACGCCATAGAAGTGGACGCGACGCGTGGACCGGCGACCAGAATTGCCGTGCGCATCGAAAAAGCTTTAAAGGGCAAACCAAAAACCAAGCCAATCGACTGGTTGAGGTAAATGCCCGAATTCAAGAACCCCGCCGTGGCCGCATCAGTATGCGTGTTTGCCAAGAAGGAGAACGCGGTGCTGATGATAAAGCGGCTGAAGGAACCGTTCAAGGACGCCTACGCTTTTCCCGGCGGTTTCATGGATACCGACAATGAGGACATCTATGATACCGCGGTGCGCGAACTGGCCGAGGAGACCGGCATCAAGGTTCGCAAGCAGGACCTACAACTGATCGGAATAGGGTCGGCCCCCAAGCGGGACCCTCGGGGGCACGTGCTGGACATCAGGTTCATGGCCGTGATTGACAAAGCCTTAGTTCTACCCAATGAGGCGGACGAGGCCCCTGTGTGGGTACCTGTGGATAAGGTAAGCAAGCTGCGGCTAGCGTTCGACCATTCGGAATACTGGGCCCAGGCCAAAACCCGCCTGACAAAACAATATAAATAGTCTGCCAGATAGAGTGAGCCAATGCCAAAAATCAAGATACCAGCAGCGATGAACCGCATCTACGAGCGGGTGTGGGTATGCATGCGCTGCAACTCGAAGATGAGGTCGGACGCGGAGGCCATAAAGGCCGGCGGCGTCAAATGCAGGAACTGCGGTTATTCCGGTCTAAGGCCCAAGTCAAAGGAACGCAAAGTGTAGGTTGAGCAAGTTGCACGCTTACCTGGAGATACTCCGGCCAGTGAACGGACTGATGGCTGTGGTGGCCGTTATATTAGGAGCCTACTTTGCCGGCGTGCCGTTCGCACCGATACCATCGCAGTTCTTCATGGCCGCGATGGTGGCATTCCTCGTTTCAGGGGCGGGCATGACGCTCAACGATTATTTTGATTACAGGATAGACCATGTGAACCGGCCGGACCGGCCGATACCATCGGGACGGATAGAGCGGCAGACCGCGCTGAACTATGCGGCGGGGCTGTACGGTGGGGCAATCGCATTGGCCGGTATCACCCTAAACGCGGGCCTCATTGCCTTTACAGCGTTCAACATCTTATTGACAGCGGCCTACGCATGGAAACTCAAACGGACTGCGGCGGGCCATTTCATCGTCTCGTGGTTGGTGGCTTCCGCTTTCCTTTATGGCGCATTCCTGGCCGAGGTGCCGGCCATAGTTTGGCAGATAACCGCGCTGGCTTTCGCTGTCAACCTGGCACGCGAGACTACCAAGGCGATAGAGGACTACAAGGGTGACAAGGCGATGGGCGCGAGGACGCTGCCGATAGTGCTCGGCATGGACGTCGCCGAATGGCTTGCCCTCGCTTTCGTTTTCCTTGGGATAGGGCTGAGCCCGCTGCCGTACATACTGGGTGGCCTGAAGAACGGCTACCTCATCCTGATAATCGCTGCCGATGCCGCGCTCGCATGGTCAGGCTGGCTCATCTTCAGGGCACCGCGCACAGCGCAAAAATGGATAAAATACGCGATGGGTCTTGCCCTTGCTGCAGTCATAGCCGGAATCTTCATCTAGCGCTTCAGGTAGTCGACGACCATTTCCCCGATACCTTCTTCGTAATGAACCCTAGGATGCCAATTGAGTTCACGCTCGGCCTTGCTGATGTTCCATGTCCTGTCGGCCGCTAGCTTCTCGATATGCGCAGGAAGCAGCTTCACTTTCCCTCCTGTAAACCTGTGCTTCAGGGACTGCATCCGCATGAGCATGAGTGAGAGCCTCTTTGAAACGTGCTTCGTAGGTGGTGCGACATTCAGCTTCTTTGCCACCACCCCATACAGCTCCTCCTGCGTCCTGACGTCACCGCCGGCGATGATGTAGGCCTGCCCGGGTTTGCCATGCTGCTTTGCAGCAACCAAGGCAGAAACAAGGTCGTCCACGTGAAGGTATTGCAGTCTGTTCTTGCCGTCGCCAATGATCATCATCTTGCCTTCCGAAATCTTCTTGAAAACGATGTCATATCCTTCGGTGAAGCCGGGCCCGTAGATGTCGGTTGCGCGCAGAGCAACCCCTCCGGCGGCCAGCACGGCTTTCTCCGCCTCCATCTTGGTGCGGCCGTAATAGTCAGTTGGCCGATAAGGCTCGCTTTCATCAGCGGGCAGTTTTGTCAACTTCTTGCCGTGAACGCCCGTGCTGCTGAGATAAACGAACTTCTTCCCTTGCGCCGTCTCGAGAAGGTTCTTCGTCCCTTCGACGTTGACCTTCCACAGTTCGCTTTCCGGCGCGGTATAACTGACCAGCGCGGCAAGATGATAGATGATATCGCAACCGGTCACGGCTTTCTTCAAGCTTTCCTTGTCCGAGAGGTCACCTTCGGCATACTCTATGTTCTTCCAAAGGCGCGGGCTGCCTGGCCTGACCAGGCAACGGACCTTATCCCCATGCTTGAGCAGGGCAGGCACGAGATGCCTTCCGACATGACCTGTCGCTCCAGTCACAAGTGTTGGCATACCTGCTTTCAACCTACGAAAGTATTTAATAAGCCCAAACGAATAGCTGCTTATGGTCGGGGAGATAGACAAGGTAATCAAGGAGCGGGGGCTGAAGGCCGGGGATGCGGAATACCACACCATCCGGACGCTGGAGAACGGTGGCAGGATAAGAGCTCTTGTGATAAAGGGCGAGAAAACCGTCCACATAGAGTATATTTGTACGCAATGCAAGCACGCTGGTTACAAGCATCAGGAATGGAAGGATGCCGGCAAGGGGGCCAAGTTCAGGTTCTCATTCAAGTGCGACAAGTGCGGTTTCGAGATAAAGGTACCGAAGCTGAAGGGTGGGCCGAAGAAAAAGAAAGCCTAGAAGATGTACGGGACTTCCGGGACGGGCACGCGCTTTACTTCTTTGAGATACTTTGACAACGGTTGCGCGAACCTTTCCTTGTGAACCGTAGATGGATCATCGGCCTCAATCTCGACACGCAGCATGCTATCAGGCACGGTATAGCTAATCCACACAAGGCCGCATCCGTCAACATGGCCCAACGTCGTGCACGCGAAGTGCCTTGCAGTGTTCATATCCTGATAGAAGTCTTTCAACTTATCGACAGGGTCCCCGATGAGCCACGAAAGCGCGTCCAATGCCGCCAATACTTGTTCCACGGACTGCCTTATAATCCCAGAACTGGCGCATGCTCAGCGCTCCATTTTTCTCATCTTAGCGAGCGCGGTCTCGTATTCCTTGGGATCGTTGATGGGCAACCAGACACCTTGCGGGACGGTAATGACGTTCAGCTTCCCTTCGGCCGCGAGCTTGTGCATGAGAGTGGTCTCGAACTCTACAGCATCGGGGCTGCTCATATCGACTATCTTCTCTATGATGGGGAAGCATTCCGGTTCCAGAATGTACATGCCTGTGGATGTCAGCATGTTCACCATCGGCTTCTCCTCGAAACTGGTCGCCTTGTGATTGGCATCGATCTTAACGACGCCGAACGGATATGGCGTCCCGGGGGAGACTATCACCGAAGCAATTATCGAACCGTCCCGCCTGCGGGCGGCCAAGTGCTCAACCAAGGCCCGCGATGGCAGACCCTTTTCGGTAAAGATGTCGTCCGGATAGGCAACGAAAGCACGGCGGTTCCGATCTATTACCCTGCCAAGCAACGCATGCTTGAGCGCCTTACCCTTGCCGACCTTCGATTGCGGCGGGTCGACGGAGAAACGGGCGGTTATCGGGTAATTCCGGACCTTCAGGTGTTCTGATATCTTCTCGTGCATATGGCCGACCAGAAAGACGAAATCGGAGAAACCATTACCCGTGAAGAAATTGATCTGGTAATCCAGCAGGGTATGTCCCTCCCCGAAGGGCAAAAGAGGCTTGGGCAGCTCCGAATAACCGAAGCGTTTCGCCTTGCCGCCGCACAGGCTAACAACCTGCGTGGCCTTGGCTTCCGATTGCACATCCATATTGCCGAATAACGGGAAAGACCTTAAAAAGGGTTATGAAACCGAAGGAAGTGACCGATCCGCCTTTTCCATGTAAAGGATAACCACTTCCATAGTGTTCGCTATCGAGGGCCAATCTTCCCTGACGATTTTAGCTTCCTTGAAATCGTTAAACCTTTTGGCCGAAAGCATGACGCTTTTACAAAACCTTGCACATTCATTGCTCTTATCCCTCTTGTCATTGAATGCACCAATCACGGCCTTTGACGCAGGTATCCTTCCAGGTTCAAGCGGACAACCGAAAGCTATCATGTAATCGAAGTCTTCTTTGATGTCGAACGGGTACCTCTTTACAAGGAAGTCCACGTTATCCGCGCCGGTATCCTTTCCTTTCTGCTTTGCACGCTCGATGAACACTTCAGAGGTATCCACAGCGGTTACGTGGCCGACATCTCTTGCCAACTTGACGGTAAGGTTCCCGCTTGCGCAGCCCACCTCAAGAACCGTTTCTTTGCCGCGCGGTTTGAGCAGTCTCTTCATGATATCATACTGGCAATCCGCATGGCAATCGAACACCGCTTCGTAAACGGCCACGAACGTCTTTTCGTCGTCCATGTTAGAAGGCTCGGTAGCTTCTATCATCGTTCTGGCATACGGCTTTGCGATTTCAACGAAATCCGGGGAAGTGAAAAGGTCGAAATGCCTCTCACTGTAGGTCATCTGATTCAGTACCTTATCGTTCATCAGGATGTACGCAACGGGAAAAGGGAGGACCATCCTCATTCCACCGTCTACTGTCACTATCGGACATTCATCGACCATTTTCAGCATTTTTTCTTTGTCCATAGTTCTCCACACCAGAGCAAAGGATAAAAATGCCTGCAATTCAGCGGAATGATGGAAAATAGGGCGAGAATGTCAGCTAAGCGGTCGTGGGAATTCCCGCATCAACACGCTTGGGGACGCTCAGTCGGTCGCGATAAAGTTTCAGCCCACAACGCAGGTGGGGCCTGAGCTCCTTTTCGCGCTCTTTAAGGAAACTTTCTATCGCTTCCGCGTCCACTTCAATGAACGCGAACTCGTCTATCTCCTTCTTCTCGATCCTGCTGTGGGCCTGTATCAGCTCTTCCTTGTCGTAAGGAACCCTAAGTTCGGCTATTATCATGGGTTGCCGGACGTTCGGCCTTTCAGTAAACGAGATTGGCCTGCACGGAGTGAGATTGAGTTCCTCACCGAGTTCACGGAACATTGCAGAAGCGAAGCCGTTTCCCTTTCCTTCGATGTCCTCCCAGTCCACATAACCGCAAGGCGCCAGCTGGAACTGACCGACACCGACATCGTTGAGCTTGCTCTTCCTTCCTACAACGATGTAGCGGTCCGACGTTATCGTGATTCCGCCGACGCTAAGCGGGTTGGCAGCACTTCCAACGTCCTGATAATTCATAGTACCCTTGAAATGCCTCCAATCAGTGGGCTGCAAACGCAAGTTAAGAACGCCGTTTTTCATGCTGTATTGTTCCACCCTTGCCATAGGATTGTTCACGCATTCAGCGCCCTTTGCGTCGGCTTCCCTCTTTTGCTTCTGCCACGTCTCTTCTATCTTTGACGCAATCTCCGCGTTTGGCTCCCACGGAGTTCTCTCGATTTCATACTCCACGCTGCGGAAATCCTTCGCAAGTACGACGTAATCGGGTACCATGAATCTGTCAACAACAGTAAACTACTTAAATCGTTTGTATATGGAACCTCGGGCGAGAGACACGAAAGAAAGTGAGCGACTGGTTCATCTTTATTAACGGAAAAGTTCATTTCTAATCGGTGATGTGATGAAAGGATTCAATACGACCCTTGAAAAGGATGCGTTGAAAAACACCGATTTTCGCCGCGTGCTATACACCGGAAAGCACAGTCAGCTAGTCCTGATGTGCCTTAAGCCGGGCGAAGAGATAGGAGAGGAGGTCCATCCGGACGTTGACCAGTTCTTCAGGTTCGAAAAGGGGGAAGGTGTCGTGGTGATAGACGGCGTCAAGCACCCTGTCAAGGACGGCAGCGGAGTCATCGTTCCGTCAGGCGCCAGGCACAACGTTATCAACACGTCAAAGACAGCGGAGCTCAAGCTCTATACGATCTACTCGCCGCCCGAGCACATTGACAAGACAGTGAGGCACACCAAGGCGGACGCGGAAGCCAAGCCCGAAGAGTATGATGGCAAGCCAACGGAATAATGGAGCCTCGGGCGGGCTACGTACCTGAAACAGAAAATCCCTGCTTCTGTTTTTGACACTCGATAACACCAATTAGCGGTCCTAGAATATAAAGTTAACTGCAAAAAGCGCAAGCTTAAATACTATAATGAATATATATTCATAATGGAGGTAGATACCAATGCCAAGATTTGATGGAACTGGACCGAGGGGTAAAGGTCCAAAAACAGGAAGGAAGAAAGGAAAATGTAAAGGGAGGTGAACAAAATGCCAGGTAGAGACGGAACAGGACCGATATGTGCCCGGGGAAGGGGCTGGCGGTGCCGTAGGGCGTACGGCCGCGACTTCGCTCAGAGGGTGCTTACCAAGGAGGATGAAAAGCGGATGCTCGAGGAAGAACTGAAGGACATCAAGCAGAGGCTTGAGGAGTTAAAGTAATATATATTCGAAACCCAAAATACGTACATGCCAAGGCCCATGAAGTGCAGGAGGATATACTCCGAGCCGGCAATCACTTATTTCAAACCGGCCGGCGTCCCCGTTAAGGAACTGGAAGAGGTAATCCTGACAAAGGACGAACTCGAGGCTGTCAGGCTCAAGGATAGGGAGGGCCTCGAGCAGGAGGCCGCGGCGGCGAAGATGGGAATATCCCAGCCTACTTTTTCCCGCCTTATCGAGGTCGCAAGAAGGAAGATTGCCGATGCATTGGCCGGCGGCAAGGCCCTGCGGATAGAGGGAGGCGTGTGCGTTCTCAGCAAAAGGAGGTTCGGTGGGAGAAGGGCATGAAAATATGATTATGTTTATAGTTTAGTTTATCTAACATAGGAGTGTGGTGATTGGCTATGGATACGAAACATGAGAAAAAGTGCAAGAACCCTAAATGCAAGGGTCATAAACATTCCGGGGACAAATGCGTGCACAAAGACGGTACCAGCCATAAGGTACACAAACGTAAAGCTCGCAAATAGGCATTGCTTTCCCTTTGGTTCAGGGACCCCTACTTTCCAGCCGAGTTAGATTCGATTTCTGTAGGAGTTAGTCCCAATTTCTAACTCCTCCGGCTTTTTGGGCCCCTGAAAGACAGGCTTCTATAGGATGGAACCGGAAAGCGGACGGTTTTACTGCCCGTTGAGTTGGAATACGCCGAAGGCGGGGCTTCTGCGCTTCTATGGCGCAGTAGCGGGAGCAAGTCGAGTTAGAAACCAACCACTTATTGAAAGGGCGCCAACGGCGCCCGCCAGGGAAGCTAACTCCGCCTTGTGCGGAGTTAGTGGAGCAATTGAGTTAGAACCGCTTTCCGAAGGAGTTAGACCATAATTCTAACTCAATCGACTTTTTCAGTATCCCAACGGCAGGCTTCCGGGATATGAAATCGGAAAAGGGGCGATTTTAGACCCCGTCGAGTTAGAATACGGCGCAAGCAAGGCTTCTGCGCCAAGAGGGCGCAGTAGCGGGAGTAAAAGGAGTTAGTTCCAAAAGACTTATTAGGAAGGCGCTAACCGCGCCTTGTGGAATTAGAGGTATGCTATAATGAACCAAAAATCAAACCGGCAACTGTTGAGTAGCCTATCACAAGCAAAACATAAGCTACGGTTTTCTTTGTTCCCATGACTTTTCTTATCACCAGCATGGCCGGAAGGCTCAGGCTCGGGCCTGCCAGAAGCAAGGCCAGCGCGGGGCCGTCAGCCATGCCTTTTGCCATCAGCGCCTGCAGGATTGGGATTTCGGTCAGAGTTGAGAAGTACATGAACGCCCCGAATACCGAGGCAATCAAATTTCCGGTAAGGTTGTTCTGGCCGAACACGCCTTCAATCAAACTCTGGGGCAGCAAGGGCATTATGAAACCGGCGATAAAGACGCCTATGAACAGGAGAGGCAGCAGGATCTTGGCAAAGTTCCATGTCTCTTCAAGCCAAATTTTCGTTGCATGGTCCTTGAACTTGAACAGGACAATGCCGACAACGCCCAAAGTAAACGCCCCCATGAGCAGGTATTTGGCCGAAATCGGCATTTGCAGCCCGTTCACTACGAGAATCCCGACCAAAAAGGCAAAGAAAAAGCCCAGCGCCAAATTGGAGATTTTTGATTCCTCGGTTTCCTCGATCACCATTTTTTCCTTTTCCACCTTTTCCCTGAAAATCAGCTGCATGGTTATTCCGATCAGGATGGAAATCAGAATGGCAGAAACCGCCCTTGCCAGGCCGATTCCATAGCCCAAGACCGAAAATGTCAGGAATATTGCCGCAATGTTTATGGCGGGCCCTGCGAACAGGAAGGTCACCGCCGGGCCCAATCCCGCCCCCCTTTTTCTGATTCCTGCGAACAACGGCAGGATGGTGCAGGAGCAGACCGCCAAAATGGCCCCCGAAACGGAAGCGACGCCGTAAGAAACATATTTTTTCGCCTCGTGCCCGAGATACTTCATGACCCTCTCTTTTTTGATGAAAACGGATATCGCGCCGGCAATGAACAAAGCGGGCACCAGGCAGGTCAATACGTGCTGCTTCGCGTACTCCCCGAGCAGGTTTATTCCGCTCAGGACGGAGCCGTTGAACCATGCGCTGTTTTGCGGGACAAAGTAAAATATAGCAAATACCAGCGATATCCCAAAAAGCATATACCGATCTTTTTTCTCCATGCTAAACCACCATAATCATTGTGTAATAAATCCCGACTAAAATAAAAATAACGGCAATTATCTTTCTCATCCACAGCTCGAAAGCCTGTACTTTGTTCATTATCGCGCCCAATTTGTTAACGCTTTTGACCAGAATGAAAGAGGACAATATGACCGGCAGCCCGGTAGCAAAAGCAAAGACGGCTGGGATAACAAAACCGTCCCCTGCCTGAATGGCCAGAGGAATTAACATTCCAAAAAATAATACAGCGCTAAACGGGCAAAAAGCCAAGGCAAAAACCACCCCCAACAAAAAGGCCCCGATAAGCCCTTTGCTGGCAAGCTTCTCCTTTAAAGCGCCGAGCTTATCGTTCTTTTGAGAAAAATTGAATTTTATCAAATCAAGCATGAGAATGCCTATGATTATTAAAAAAGGCCCCAGGATGATTTCGCCGTATTTCTGCAAAAAGAGGGCTATTGCCTGGGTATTGATGCCGACCCAGACAACCAGTGACGCGATGACAACATATGTAAACATCCTTCCAAGGGTGTAAAGAAAGCCCACCCAAAGCGTATGTTTGCTGTTGTCTATCCTCTTGCTCGCATAAGCGATTGCGGTTATATTGGTCGCCAACGGGCAGGGACTTATTGCTGTCATCAAACCTATGAAAAATGCCGCAAGCAGCGGAATGTTGCTTGTCCCCATCGCCTCCATGAACGCCATTAAGCTCATTTTAATTGCCTGCCAGCTTCTGTTCAATCACGCCCTTAAGATAAGTCATGTACGCTTCCTTGTTGTCTATCTTGTACCAGACATTAGTATTCTGCTCGGCACTGAAGCTTCCGTTCTTAGCGTATGTTCCAATCCAGAGCGAAGAGCCGGTTGCGCCATATTTTTTGACCAATTCCTGATTTTCAGGCAAGTCCCCGTTTATGTGGCCGAATACTATGATTCCTTTGTCAAATTCGTCCTTAAAGTAAGTATTGACGGTTTCTTCGGCATATGCCCCGACCGTTATGCACGAGTAGCACTGGTGGGTTCCGTGAAAATGGTATATTTCAAGCTTTTCGATACCGACGGCGGGTTTGGTGTCTGCAAGTGCAGCGCCGCTGACATGCGAATCGCTTGAGCATCCGGCAACAAACAAAACGGGAACCATCAGGAATATGATTAGCTTGTTCATTTCAGCCAGCCCCTTATTTCTCCCACGTCCGGAATCCTGCCGGATGCCTTCACTTTCCCGTCAATTATTATGGCAGGGGTGGCCATGACGCCGCGGTTTATGATTTCGCTGATGTCCGTGACCTTCACTATCTCCGCCTTTTTCCCGCTTTCTTCGACCGCTTTTCTTGCGTTCGCCTCCAATTGCTTGCATTTCGGGCATCCGGAGCCCAAGATTTCAATTTTCATATTATCACCCAATGCATTTACAACCGTTTTTAGTAAATTTTAATTCTTCTCTTCTTTTTTCCAGCTCCTCTTTGACTTTCGGTAAGACATTTGTTTCCTTTACAATACTTTGGGCTCTTTCTCTGGTTGTTTCGCCTTCTTTGACAAAACTGATCGCCCCAACAGGACATAAGTTGGCGCAGGTCTGGCAACCAACCAGGCAATTGTTTGGGTTTACGACCTTTGATTTTTTAGTTTCAAAATTAAATCTGTAAACTCCTCTCCCGCACGATGTGACGCAAAGGCCGCAACCGATGCACTTGCTTCCATCGACTGTCGGGTGCCATTTTATCTTTTCTCTCGGTATGCCGTGCCATTCCGTGAACTTTTTGTCCTCATTTTCAGTCATTTCAACCACCTCTTAATTTCGGCGCGGCATCACACCAGCCGCATCGCCACTGCGATGCCCAGCGCCACCATTATCAGGCCGGCGACCAGGTGCAGTACGCGGATTTTTTCCGTCCTCCACTTTTCCATTTCCTCTATTTTTGACATCCCGAAATACAGCGCGGCGATTATCGCGATGAGCGGCAGGACGAAAATGACGTTGTAGTAAAGCAGCACGGGGATTGCTATCGCCTGCGTGACCTGCTGCGCCAGGAGGCCGGTCATGAACAGGTACGGGCCGCCCGTGCAAGGCAGTTCGAAAAGGCATACCGCGAATCCCATAAGGAACGCGCCCGCGGGGCTGGTGACGCCCTGAAGCAGGCCCTTCAGCCTCGGCCTCCAGGAGCGCGGAATCTCCATCACGAAACCGCCCCCGCCGTACCACAGGTAGTCCTTTATGTTCAGCAGGCCAACCAGGACGGCAAAGCCGCCCAGCACCTGATAGAACCAGGAGGAAAGGCCGCTTATTTGCAGGGTGTGGAACAGCCCGAGGCCGAAGAGGAAATAGACGATGTAAATGGACGCCGTAAAGGCCAGCCCGGTCTTCAGCGCCCTGCCCCTTTCTCCCGTTGCAAAGAGCGCCATAAGCAGTATCAGGAGCACGGCAATCGCGCACGGATTTATGGAGTCCACTATCGCCGCCCCGGTCGCGACGGCCAAAAGCTTCGGAAGGTCCATGCTGAGCCCGGACGTGCTGAACTTTTCCGAAACGCCCGAAGCGGAAACGGGCTGCGGCAGCGGGCATGGGGCGCCTGTCCCGGACAGGCCCTGTATTTTGGCCTCCAGATTTTCGATTATCGGCCTGTCGCCCGCCATGTAAGTGTCCGAAATGAAGATTATGGGGACCCCCCTCTCGCCCTGCGGAATGCCGTATGCCTCGAAGAACGAATTGAGCAGCCGTGCATTTTCGCTGTTCCTGTAGATCTCGAACTCATGAATTTCAAGCTGCGGGTGTTTTTCTTCCATTTGCGCCATGAAAGGCTCGACCCTTGCGCAATGCGGGCAGCCGTCACCGTAAAAGAAATAGGCGCAGGTCGTGCCGCCGGGAGCTTCCTGCGCATATGCCGGGTCCGGAACAGCCGCCAGGAGCAACAGCGGCAACAAAAGCAGAAGCAGCGTCCTTTTCATTTTTCACAACCCCCTTTCATGCAGCAGGATTTCTTCAAAAACTTGCCTTTTGCATATCCCAATGCTTTGAAAACGTCGCAGACCCTGTAATCCTTGATCCTGTAAAATATCTGTTTGCCGTTTCTTCTCGATTCCAAAAGGCCCCAATTTTCCAGCTTTCCTAAGTGAATAGAAACCGTGGATTGCGTTCTCTTGACGTGAGGAAAGATTTCACAGACGCATTTCTCCCCGTCCAATAAAAATTCAATTATCTTCAGTCTCGTTTCGTCCGACAACGCCTTCAATATCTTTATTGTTTCCTTTTCTTTTGCCATATGACGTATTGATGCTTATCAATATTTATAAAGGTTTCCGTATCATTTCATATATCCAACCACCAGTTTAGCCAACTTCTCCAAATCCTCTTGGTTCAGCCCGTCAGGCCATCTTGCTACTTCCGTTACGCCCGCTCCCTTGCCCAACGCCTCCGCGAAGCTCTGCGCCAAGCTGTTCGTTTTTTCCTCTATGGACAAGGCCGTCCGTATGTCCAGCGGTGCGGCACAGCGGTTGCAGAACTTAGAGGTCGTTCCGTTGACGAACTCGCAACGCGGGCAATTCTTTGGTTTGAGGACGCTTCCGCTCTTCTCGCCGTTTTCGGTCTCTATGCCGTTTACATGGAGTATCGCGTTGTCCGTGTCCCTCCCCGACAGGTGGACGTAGACAGCGGCCATGTCGCTTCCCTGCGCCCAGCCGAACACCTCCTTCAGCTGCGATTCCGTGAGGTGGTTCGCCAAAAAGGTCGCCCTGCTGTGCCTGAAAAGGTGCGGATTGGAGCGCTTCTTCACGCCTGACCTCTCGGCAGTCCGCTTGAATATGCCCGATACCGCCTTGTAGTCGAGCGCATCCCCTTTGTTCCTTGAGCCGAGCCCTATCCAGAGCGGGGCATCAGGATTGTCCTTTTCAGGATGGCAGGTCAGCCATGCGGCGATATAGGGAACAGAACTGACCAGCCTTATCCTTCGCATTCCGGTCTTGCCCTCTACAATAACGACAGCTCCGTACTTGTCGAACTGTATGTGCTTTATCCTTCTGGAAGCTATTTCGCCCACACGACAGCCCGACTCGTAAAGGGAAAATATCAACGCCTTGTCCCTTGTGTTGTCCGCGGCATTGACCAGCTTTTTCACGTCCTCTTCGCTCCATAACTCTTCGGGCATCTTCATCCTGCCGTTCTTCAGGCCCGACCTTATCCACTTGACTTCGGGCGGATACTCGTTCTGCTCGTCAAGTCCGCGGAGCCACTTGTAGAACCGCTTGACCATTATTTTGTAGTCGTGCTTTGTCCAAAGGCTGTACGGCTTGCCGTCTATCTGCTCCATTATCATTACTATGTCGTCCTTGCCGGCTTTTTCCATGTCCTTGTTCAGGAGCGCGGCATAGAGCCTCAGCTTGTAGATGTATTTGATTACCCTGTGCCTGCCGTTCCCCCTCGACAGCATGTAGATGTAGAACTTCTCTATGGTCTTCCTGTTGGCATCGCTTATGTTGCCGTCTTCCCTCAGGTTTTTGACGGCAAGCTCAAGCCGCCTTGCCGTATCGTGGATTTCTATCTCCCCTGTCTTCATACCAAACGCCTCCATCGAGCGTCCAATTAAAGCGGGGTTTTTCCGTTAGTAGTATGGAGCCTCGGGCGAGAATTGCACTCGCGACCTTGTCCTTACCAAGGACACGCTCTACTAACTGAGCCACCGAGGCATTCACAGATGTGCTCGGTTATTAAAAAAGGGTCCTGCGGGGCAGGAAGTAGAGATGCAGGATTCGACCTTTTCAAGTCTTCGCTCTTATCCAGTACGCCATCCGTGTGAGGCGGCCGACGTCCGCTTTCAGGCCGGCCTTCTCGAAGAGCGCGAGTATCTTTTCCCGCGAGAACCTCTCTGCTGCGTAATCGATTGCATCGGCATAGACGTAATCCTCGTCCGCACGCACGGGATACCCGAAAAGGCGTTGATAGAGCCTTAATTGGCCCGGTGCTGCATGCTCCGAGAACACGGTAGCGAGTATGCTGCCGCCTTTCTCAAGCCGTTCGCTGGCATTCTCAAGCACCGGGACCTGGTCCGCGCGCGGAAGCAGTCCCAAGATGTCGAACGGGAAAACGATGTAACCGAAGTCATGGTCAAGCTGTTCAATGTTCCTGGCATCCATGAAGCGGACCTCTGCGTTCGTCAATACTCCGAGCTTCTCCTTCGCCATCTCGTACATCCGCTGATCGAAATCGATTCCTATAACATGTCCCTTGAGACCGACGTGCAGGGCCAGCGCAGCGGTAGTACGACCTTCCCCACAGCCAATGTCCAGTACTGTTGAGCCGGGACGGATGCTGTCCCTGAAGAACACGTCCTCCCTGTGGAGATACCTCAGGTAATCGGGAGGTATGTCCCGCAGGAACCTCTCGTAGCCGCCGTCATCCAGATACTTCTTCTGATTTACCATCAATAAGTAGATACCATCCATTGGTTATGAAATCTCTCATGTGTTTTTCCTCCAAAACAAACTATTTATAAGCTTTGAATCCGTTATAATGGAATTATGGATGAACTGGACCGCAAAATCCTGATAGAACTGGATAAAAACGTGCGAAACTCCAATTCCCGGATAGCGAGGTCCATAAGGACCAGCAAGGATGTGGTAAACTACAGGATAGCACGGCTGCAACGCGATGGCATCCTGACAGGGTTCTATGCCCTTCCTGCCCTTGGAAAGATGGGCCGGAGCTACTACAAGCTGCTGCTCAAGTTTCAGAGCCTCGGCGCAACAAAGGAAAAGGAAATGATAGAATGGCTAGGCAAACGCCCCGAAGTGGTCTGGGTAGGCAGCTGTGATGGGAACTGGAATGCGATAGTTACCATACACGTACGCGGCCTGGAGGAGCTCGAACGCCTGCTCGAGGACGTGTATCGTAAGTACGGGAAGTTCCTCTCAAGGAAAGAAGTATTTCCTGTTGTCTCAATACACTTCTTCAACGAAAAATACCTCTATCCGAAAGGAAGACTGGCTTACCGGTATATCATCAACTTCTTGGAAAAGCCGGAAGAGATCGACCGCAAGGACGAGATACTGTTACGCAGCCTGACAGAGAACTCGCGCGCAAGCATCTCTGACATAGCAAAACAGATGAAACTGACTCCTGAGGCAGCGGCAAAGAGGTTGAAGAACCTATTCAAACGAGGCCTGCTGATCGCGTTGAAACCCAGGATAAGTTTCACCAAACTGGGCTATGACTACTTCCATGTTTTCTTGTCAGCAAAAACGCCCGAGATGGCCAAGGATATCGTCGCATACTATACCGGCCACCCGGACTGCGTATACATCCTCGAACACGCGGGCCGCTACGACATGCACATGGAATTCGTCGTAAAGAACGCACAGAAGTTCCGTGAAATACTGAAAGACTTGCGTGACAGGTTCGGGGACAAGATACACGAGTACGAACCGCTGCAGATATACACCGAATACAAGATCAACCTGCTGCCGTCCTGAGCAAACCATTAAATAGCACGGACGGCACATGGCATGAGCAGGCAAAGCCTGCCAAGAGCGTTCTTGGCGCGCAGCGCCTGATGTGATAAACATGGTAAGCCAAGTGCACGCTGCGCACATACTGGTGAAAACAGAACAAGAAGCGCGGCAGCTGCTTGAAGAGATAAAGGCGGGAAAGATGGACTTCGCCAAGGCGGCGCAGCTCAAGTCGCTGTGCCCTTCAGGCAAGAAGGGCGGGGACCTGGGCTGGTTCGGTCGCGGCAAGATGGTCCGCGAGTTCGAGCAGGCCGCGTTCAGCACACCCAAAGGCCAGATAGCCGGGCCGTTCAAGACGGAGTTCGGCTGGCACATAATGAAGGTCCTAGAGGTCCGTTAGATGCCCGCTCCGAAGTGGCAGCGCTGGAAAGTCGTCAGAATAACGAAGGAAACTCCTGATACCAGCACATTCAGGCTCGAGCCGGTTGAAGGCAAGGGTATCAACTTCAAGCCAGGGCAGTTCATCAACCTAATTCTTCTTGATGAGAAAAGCGGCGTGAAGGGCGCGAGGCCATATTCGATAGCCAGCTCGCCTTTGGATACAAAAGGCATAGAATTGACCATCAAACTGAGCGGTGGGCAGTTCACCAGCCAACTAAGCGGACTCAAGGAAGGCGCATTGGTCGGCCTTATGGGGCCGTTCGGCAACTTCACTTACGACGACAAGGTCAAAGATGTTGTCATCGTTACAGGAGGCGTCGGGATAACGCCGTTCAGGAGCCTATGGAGGTACGCGACCGACAAGGGTATCGATACGAACATCACCATCATCTATTCGTGCAGGACGCCGAACGACGTCATATACAAGAAGGAGCTCGAGGGGCTTTCGATGAGGAATCCTCTCATCAACGTCACGCTGACCTACACCCGTGAAGTTCCACCGAACTGGACGGGCCTGCGCGGCAGGATAGACATAGGGATGGTAAAGAAGATCGTCGGGCCGCTGATGGGCAACGACTTCTACATATGCGGACCGGCGGTGATGGTCACAGAACTGGAGAAGGCGCTAATTGACGCGGGCGTAGACACTGGCAAGATACACACAGAGAAATGGGGATAAAAGCCGATACGTACAACTTCTGGCATGCCTCTGGAGATCATAGCGCTGGCTGCGGGACTTGCTGCAGCACTGGCCGTGCTGATGGCTTACATGAAACAAAAGAAAGAGGGCGAGCATGTGGAAGAGGATCCGCTGGCGAGGTATGCACACGGCCATATTGACATGCCTGCACTGGCAAGGGACGCCGCAAAGGTCGGCGTAAGAGGTGTCTCAAGGACATTCGGCAAGGGCGGCATGATGCACGTAAAAGTCTATGACAAGATTGGCAATGACATTTGGGTATACAACACCAGGGACGAGGAAGAAGTTGAAAGGTTGAGTAGCATCAGAGAATTGGCAAATTATATCAAAATCCACCCGGAAAGGCCACGCGCTAGGCACAAGCGCTGATTGCGCGGGTTTTTATAGTTTTGGAGAGTGGGCAGTCCTATGTTCAGCAGGTACGCATTGCAACAGGACGTGCTCTCGGTACTGAAGCAAGCGGACAAGGGAACGAAGGACATCGCACCCGGTAAGTCGCCCAAGCAGTTTCGGGCCAACTATCAAACCGCGCGCGAGCGTCTGGCCGACCTGGGGGAAGTAATCGGTTTCGGTTATGATTACGTGGTAGGTAGTGAGCGCGAAGACAGGACCGTGACATTCAGGCACAACGGCTACACCGTAGAGCTTACCGTCGGCGGGCGCTACAACGTGCTCAACGAAATGGGCAGACGTGGTCCGAAGCGGCAATGCCACTGTAGTAACGCCTTCCGGACGACGGCAAGTGGGGATGTTTTGCAGGATTCGGACGTGAATCTGAAATGTGAAAGACTTGCTCATCTTTTCATCCTCAAGGAAGAGGATGAAAACAGGATTGGCGATATCCTACAACGTTACGAGGACGGGAGCACCGGTCTGCATGTCAACAGCGGCCGCTATGGGTGGAAGTCCGGCATATGCGAAGACAGCGTTAAGGGGTTTCAACAGGGCATCTCACCAAGAAAGCAGACGAAGATATGGGAGCTGGAACTGCGCGAGCTGCTGACCGCCCAGCGCAAGCTGATTGGTCATCTGCGCACCGCAGAACGCTAGACTTTTATTCCACTTAAACAAATTCTATCCATGGGCATACCGCTGGATGAGAGCACCATAGAAGCGGCCGTAGTAAAGATAAGCAAGAGCGTCGTGGGAATAGCAACCCAGCGAATAGTGGTGGATACCATGCTCCACGCGCACCCTGTCGGCGGGATAGGCAGCGGCGTGATACTGGACGGCGGCTACGTGATGACCAACAACCACGTGGTTGCCGGGGCGGAGGAATTCAGGGTAGTTCTGGAGGACGGCAAGCTGCTGAAGGGAAAGCTTGCTGGCACCGACCCTACAAGCGACATCGCGGTCATCAAGGTGGATGCGAAAGGTCTAACCGGAGCAAGCCTTGGCGACAGCAGCAAGCTGAAGGTCGGCCAGCCTGTCCTCGCGGTAGGTTACCCGTTCGGGCTTTCAATGACAGTAACTTCAGGGGTCGTGAGCGCGATAGGCCGCCACATAAGGGGTGAAGCCGGTACGTTCGAACTGATACAGACCGATGCAGCCATCAACCCTGGCAACTCTGGCGGGCCATTGGTCGACATGAGGGGGAACGTAATAGCAATCAGCACGGCCATCATACCCTATGCGCAGGGAATAGGGTTCGCCATTCCCATCAACAATGCCAAAACAATAGCCGAGCAGCTGATTAAGCACGGAAAGGTCAGACGGCCGTGGATGGGCGTGACAGGACTGGACGTCACTCCGACCTTGAACGAATATTATCAGCTTGGAACGGAGACCGGGGCGCTCATAGCGGAAGTGGTTGAAGGGAGCCCGGCGGCACGGGCGGGACTGCTACCGGGTGACGTCATAGCCAAGTTCGGCGACAAGAAAGTGGCAGGCATGTATGACCTGCTCAGCGCCATACAGGAAGCAGGCATAAGCAAGCAGGTGGAAGTGCAGGTGGTCAGGCAGGGCAAGAAGTTCACTGCAACGGTCCTCATGAAGGAAGCACCTGCAGCCGGCCGCGGGCCGAAATAGAACAACGGCGCTACTTTACAAGGATGTACTTCTCATCGGTTGTATAATCCGTGCCATCCACCATGGCGTGCACGCGGAAGTAGACGGTATTGGGAGCGGATGGTGCGGTCAACGCGGTACTGAAGGCCATCGGACTGGTACCTGTCTGGGCGGTCGTCTGTGAGGTGTATTTGCCGCTAAGGATGCCCCATTCAAGGTATGTGCTTCCGATGCTACCAGGCAGACCTCCTTCGACCTTCCATGCAACATTGACGCTCGATGTACCGGCGGCATCGGCCGGCGAAGCGGTTATTGCAACGGTCGGTGCTGCAACGACTTCCTTGAGCTGGTATTCATCAGACCAATAATATAGACCATCGACCTGGGCAAAGGCGCGGTAAAAGAGAGTACTGCCGGCCGGACCTGGTGCGATATCTGCGCTAAAGTCAGCAGGCATAGCGCCGGGCTGAGCGGGCGTGAAGCTCTTGTAACCGGAAGTCTTCGGTGTGACACCGCTAGCGAACGTCCCGGCGTGGCTGACGACATCATAATAGATGCGGGAATCATTTGTGGCCGAGCCCGACGGCCCCACCACATGCCACTTGACCGTGAACAGCTTGCCGACCTGCACATTCGTCGGCCCTTCGGTTATTGAAACTGAAACGGCCTTGGCCTCCGGTGTCGGAACGACAGCGGGACCGCCTCCTGCCGGCTGTCCGCCGGCTGCTGGCGCGGTCTGACCAACACAACCAGCGATTATCAGAACGGCCATTATAGCAAGCAAGGCTGCGCGCATAGTTTCTTTCTGTAAAGCCTGAACTTAAAGCTTACACCAGCGGCCCCCTATGAGGTGATTTTTCAGGCCCGGCCTGTAAAACCGCTGCCGGTCTGCTGCAGCTTCACGGACTCAAGGGCCAAGTAAAGGGCCAATATCAAGGCGCGCGTGTTTCTGGGCAGCTTCTTGTCCAAATCCTCGAATATCACGCTGCCTTTCAGTGTACCAGACAGCGGGCCGATGCCCCCAACAAAAAGGACGATGTCACATGCATTCTTGCCTTTCACGGATACCGGCATCCTTACAGTAGGCCGGATTGGACCGATCTTGACGAGCGGGGCCAGCGGAGCGGAGAAACTGCCGACCTTCTTTCCAATGGCATCAGCAATCGTCCCGGCTTTCAGGTCGGCTTTACCGATGAACTTCCCGTCGAGATGTACATAAGCGACACCTTCCTGCAAAAGCACGCGCAGGTCCATGTTTGACGACTTGGCGGCCATGATACCACGGGTCATTGCCCAAGGATCCTTTATGCCCACGGAAGCCGATGTACGCGTTTCAACGTTGGCCAGGACCGGCTCAAAGGGCTTGAAGGGCGAGTGGCCGCTGTGGAAATAACTCGTAGATTTCGATGCACCCCAAGAGGTTCGCGAGAAGGAATCGTTCGTCCATAACACCCCGATGTCACCCAAGTTGTCAAGGATATCGTCGGACCCGATGTTGTTGTCCGCCTTGGCCGCGGCCTGCTCCAGCTCTTCCTTCAAAGGGCCCTGCAATTTTGCCATGTCCTTCAGTTCCTCCATTGGTGTGGGTGGCGCGCTGGACGCCTTACGCACCTTCAGCAAGCCAAAGAAGATTACAGCAAATACCGCAATCAAAAAAAATGGCACCAACAATATCAAGAGTATGGCTATGGGGAACACCATGAGGACTCATGGCTTAGCTGTTATAAAAAACAATCAAACGGTGAAGTAAACCCTGCGGTTGTTCTTGCCCTTGTTCTCGGTGCTCAGAAGTTCTATCTTGCCTATTTCCTTCGCATCGGCAACGTGCGTACCGCCGTCAGCCTGCTCGTCTATATCGCCTATCTTGACTATGCGCAGCTCCTTAACCTCCGGCGGCAGCGCGCCCGCCAACCTGACCATGTGAGGCAGCTTCAAGGCGGCCTCGCGCAGCATGGAGTACGTTTCCACCTTTGCACCGTGGGCAATTGCCGTATTGGCCTTTGTAACGAAGCCTTCGACCTTCTCGCGGCTGAACTCATCGAGGTTGAAGTCGAGCCTGCTCTTTCCAACGTCCAGCTGGTTGCCGGTTATGAGCGTGCCCGTTTCCTTGTTTATAACAGCCGACAGGATGTGCGCGGCAGTGTGCATGCGCATCAGCTTGTACCGGCGCTCCCAATCGAGCGCGCAATGAACCTTGTCGCCTGCCGCTAGTCCAGGAACATCGAACTCTATGCCATCCTTCTTCACAATCACTACCTTGAACATCCGGCCGTCTGATTGTCGCTTAATTGTTCCAAGGTCGGTCGGCTGGCCACCACCTTGTGGATAGAATGCAGATTTGTCGAGCAATACTTTATTGCCGTCGATGGAACTGACAATAGCGTCCCATTCGCGCAGGTAGCTGTCGGTAAGGTAAAGTGCCTGCATCACCCCACCTCAACAAGCTCGGCGGACGCGGCAGCATCATGGACAAGCTTCTGCATGTCCATGCCGCTCTCGAGCTGTTCTATCATGGGAAGCTCTGCATGTGTCTCTGGCCTTTCCGCCACCATGAACGTGCAGCAGTCGGAGTATGGCTGGATGCTAAGCTCGTAGGTGCCGATGCGCTTTGCCGTATTTACCGTATCGTTCTTCTCCGCGCCGAGGAGAGGCCTGAGCACTGGCAAGGAAGAAGCAGAATTTATGACGAACATGTTGTCGAGCGTCTGGCTGGCGACCTGCGCCAGGTTGTCGCCGGTCACGAGTGCCGATGCTTTTTCCTTCCTTGCCAGCTCGCCGGCTATCATATGCATTAGCCTCCTGTAGACAATCATGCGGTACTTCGCCGGGACGTTCTTCACCACTTCAAGCTGGATGTTGCGGAAGGGTACCATGTAGAGTTTTCCTCCGCCTACCACCTTAACGAGGTCAATGACCTTCTGCCTCACGGCGGCCTGCTGCGGCGTGTAGTTGTGAAAATGGACGAAGCTCACTTCATGGCCGAGCTGACGCATGCGCCAAGCTGCAACAGGGCTGTCTATTCCGCCGGATATGAGCGCAAGTAACTTCATGGACAGAAAGTCGCTGCAGGAGCTTAAGAACCGTTCAGTGCGCTGTCAGCTTGGAGACGCGCAGACCTATCAACCGTATCTTGCGGTCGTCGCGCTCCAGGAAAGGCTTCAGGAGCTCCTTGGCTTTCTCTAACGCGACGGAGATGTCGCCTGTCGGTTCCTTCAGGCTCTTGCTCTTGTCGTGCGTATCGAAGTTCTCGTAGCGGACAATGAGCGTGACAGTACGGTACAAGTAACTATCAGCGAGCAGCTGTTCCTGTATCTCCTTTGATATCTCCTCAAGAGTGCTATAGAGAAGATGCTTGTCGCGGGTATCCTTCTCGAAGGTGACCTGACGGCCTATGGATTTCGGCTCCCACTCCTCTATCAACGGGCTGTCATCAATACCGCGCGCGTATTCCCACATGGTCGCGCCCCACTTGCCGAACATCCCGACAAGCTGGTCCTTGCGCATCTTCCTGAGCTTCCCTATGGTCGTTATTCCCATTCCCTTAAGCACGGCATCGGTCTTCGGGCCGATGCCCGGCAGCTTCCTCGGTTCAAGGTTGCGCAGGAAGTCGAGAGCATCTTCCTTGCGCACAAGCGTCAGGCCGTCCGGCTTGTGGAAGTCAGAAGCCACCTTTGAGATCAGTTTGTTGGGACCAATCCCAACAGAAACGGTCAGCGCCTCCTTAGCCCTGACCTCGGCCTTCAGCTTTTCGGCCAGCTTCAGGGCATCCTCCCAGCTCCTGCAGCGCTTGCTGACCTCGACCCAACCCTCATCGATGCCGCCCTGCTCGAACTGGTCCGCATACTTGCGTAGAATCGCCATTACCTTTGCTGAGGCGGCCTCGTACAGCTCGAAGTTCGGCCTGAGGTAGATACAGGTCGGCTCGGGACATAGTTTCCATGCCCGGCTTATCGGTATGCCGGAGCGGATGCCATACTTGCGGGCCGCATAGCTGGCCGTTGCAACTACCCCTCTCCCCTTGCCACCCTTCGGGTCTGCACCTATGACCAGCGGCTTGCCCTTGAGCGATGGATCTTCCCTTTCTTCCGCAGACGCATAGAACGCGTCCAAGTCCACGTGGAGCACTATACGGGGCATATATGGCGGACCCGCCGCGATTTGAACGCGGGTCAAGAGCTTCGGAGGCTCCTATTCTATCCAAGCTAAACTACGGGTCCAACAAGACCTACTTTCCCGATGTTTAAAAGGCGGCCGAACAAAGATTGACGAATATGGCCAAGCATAGGTCAAGGCGAAGGAAGCACGTCAGGCAGCTGCGACGCATCTTCAAGCGCGTAGTCATAATCAGGCGGCCGATAATCAAGCGCGTGGTCATAATCAGGCGGCCCATAAAACGGATAATAGTCAAGCGGCCGATAAGGCGGATAATCGTCAAGAGGATAATCAGACGCAAATACATCGTAGTGAGGCGCGTGGCGGTACCTCGCCTGCCAAGGGTCACCATAGTTTACAACGACGTCTACGACGAGGCGATACACTCACTTGTGGAGAAAAAACACACACATTTAGCACACCTTGGTGGACAGCTGTTCGCTAGGCGGTTAAGGAAATCCACTAAACCGATGCTCAAACGCTTCCTCGTCACCGCGGAGAACGTCACCGGCCTGCACTGGAAATGGGCGCTGATAAGGTGCTATGTCGTCCACGACATACAATTCGATTTCGACGACCCCATGACCGTAAAGATACGCAGGAGCATGAACGACGCCACAGAGACCTTCTTCCACGAGCTGACGCACCAGCTCGAGCTGCAGAACAAGAACCGCATCCATATGCGCAACTACATCCACAAGAAGTACAACAAGGAATCCAAGGACACGCGCGACCACATACTGGCACATGCAATCCTCTGGAAGGTCTATGAGAAGCTGTACGGCAAGAAAAAGCTCAAGCGCATAATAGCCGGCTACAAGTTGTGGCCCGACCACTACCGCGGCTGGAAGATTGTCAAGAAGGAAGGACCGGACCGGATACTCAAGGCGTACCTGAAGTGATGGTGGGCCCGCGGTGATTTGAACACCGGTCTCAAGGTCCCAAACCTCGTATCCTGCCAAACTAGACTACGGGCCCAAGCGATTTTCTTGCCGACACTATATAAACCGGCGCGGCGAAAACGTATTGTGCCTGATTCAATACTGAAGCAGGTGTACAGGAAACGTCCGGAGTGGGCGCACAAGGGGCAGTTCGGCAAGCTGTTGATGGTCTCCGGGAGCGAGAGGCACACGGGCTCGCCTATATTCTGCGGCATGGCAGCCGGACGTGCCGGTTGTGACCTCGTCTACCTGGCCGCACCAAGGCGCGCTGCGGAAATGGCATCCAGCTATTCACCGACAATCATGTCGGACCCTCTCGAAGGACCAAGGCTGAAACTGGAGCACGTGCCGCACATCCTTGAGATGGCAAAGGAAGTAAGGGCGAGTGCACTGCTCATCGGACCGGGGCTATGGAGGGCGCAAGAAACTTTCCAGGCGATACTCCAGATCGTAGAGCAGCTTGACCTTCCGATGGTCATAGACGCTGATGCCATCCGTGCAGTAGGAACCCATCCGGTCATCTTGGCGCACAAGAAAGTGGTGCTGACTCCGCATGCGGACGAGTTCAAGGCACTTGTCAACGCCGAGGCCAGCCAGGATGAAAAACAAAGGGCTGAACAGGTAAAGAAGGCCGCGAACGACCTTGGCGTGACCATCCTGCTGAAGGGTGCGATAGACATCATCAGCGACGGCAAGCATGTGGCACATAACAACGTACACAGCAACCTGATGACCAAAGGCGGGATGGGCGATACGCTGACCGGCATAACAGGAGCGCTGCTCGCACGCGGGACAGAACCTTTCCTGGCAGCCCAAGCGGCGGCCTACATCAACGGCAAGGCCGGTCTACTGGCAACCAGAGAACTTGGCGAGGGTGCGCTTGCTACCGACCTCATAGAAAGGATACCGCGCGTGCTCAAGGCTTAGCGCGGGAAACGAACTTGTTAACTCGCACGTAGAAGCGCAGCGGCTCCTTCAAATCCCTGGAAACGCCTATGCGGTGCGAGCGCGCCACGTGCGCATCGGTGACTTTCTCACCGCGCACTATTGTCAAATCCGAGTCCTGGCTGCTGAAACTTCGGCCGTTGTGCACGGCGGTTATTCCTAAAGCACGCGTCAGCTTGCCCGGCCCCGAACAGAGGTTTCGAAGTTCTGCTGTCCCGCGGCGGCGTTTCATTAACTGTATACCGCTGAGCGGCTCGACCGCCCTGATAAGCACGCCCTGCGGGTCACCTTTCTTTCCTGTAATGGCATTGAGCATCCATTGGTTATGGACCATGTAGATGAAAACGGTCGAAGGCGCGGCCCACATCCAGCGGTTCATGTTCTTCCTGCCCTTGTAGGCACGTGAGGCCGGGTCCTTGTAACCGTAGTAAGCTTCAGTTTCCACTATGCGACCAAGCAGAACCTTTCCTTCCTGCTTGTGGACGAGCAGCTGACCTAACAAACCTCTGGCAACAACCTTCGCCTGGCGACGGAAGAAGGAGACAGGAAGCGGCCGCAGCTCAGTCAAGGTCGAACCCCTTCTTCGTAGCTCCAGAATCGAGCTGCTCAATGACAGATTTTGCCACAGCCGGACCGAGCAGGCGCGCAAGGTCGGCGGCCGGTGCCGCACGGAGCTTGCGCAGGTCGATTATACCGGCGTTGAACAGGATGCGGGCACGCACGCGGCCGATTCCCTTCAACCTTACGAGCGTCAGCAGCTCTTCCTTTATGCCGTACTTGGCGCGAAGTCTTAACTTGCGTATCTCCGGCTGCGCGGTCCTCTTCCCCGATAGCTGGGCCAACTGGTCCAAGGCGTAGAGCAGCCAATCGGCATTTTCCAAGCGGGCGTGGAGTTCGCCGGGGCTGACCTTGTACTTTGTGAAGAGGGCATCTTCACCGATCTCGTGTATCCAGTTCTCCAGAATCAGTGCGGTCTTTACTGCACCTACGAAGTTCTCGAAGTCTACGTCCCATTGCTCGGGCACGGTACCCATTATATAGCGCCCGCGACTTTCAAGGGCACTCTCGATGTCCGGCAGCTCCTTGTCGGAAACGTTGGGTTGCGGGGCCATCTCTGGGCTGGCAGCCATCAGCTGCAGAAGACCGAAGGGCGAGGGCTGATAACGTTCGATGGCCCCAAGGAACGTGTGTGCGGTGGCCGGGTCGATGTAAAGCTCGCTGACGCGCTTGCCCAGACCGGTCGGACGCAACTCCTTGCCTATCCGGACCGCGAAGCTCCATTCTGCAAGCTCGTCCAACACCTTCCTTACCATGCTGCGGATGTGCGCTGCATCGTGGAACTGGTGACCCCAGAACGTGGTAAGATAGAACTCAAGGAGCTCTGGCTCCGTCCTTACTATCTCCGTTGCAATCAGGGCCAAAGTGTGCATGCGCAGCACAGGCTCAACGGCCAGCTTGCTGGTTATCTCCTCCGGCTCGCTGAGGATGAAGTGTTCTATCAGTTCATCCGATTCGTTGCGATTGTGCGCGATAAGTATGCTCTCGCCTTCCTTGTCCCAGCGCGGGCGGCCCGCCCTCCCGCGCATCTGCTCGTACTCGAGGACAGGGATGTAATTGTATCCATAGCCAGAAGCGAAGCGGCGGCAGTCGCGGATTATCACGCGGTAAGCAGGCAGGTCGACGCCCATCGCGAGCGTCGGGGTCGCGGCTATTATCTTTACTAGGCGGTCGCGGAAGGCGTGCTCAACCAGGTGGCGCTGTTTGCCTACCAGACCGGCATGGTGAAAAGCTGAACCGTCACGGACTATCTTGGCAAGGCGGCGACACTGCTTGGTCGGGCTGTCGAGGGCGTTCTCTATCTGATTAGATAGATTGACAAGCTTGGCTTTCTCTTCAACGGTAAGGTGCTTCTTGACAACGGCGGCGCAGCGCTCCGCTATCGCCTCGGCGTTGCGGCGCGTGCCTGCAAACACCAGCGCCTGCTTTCCCATCGCGGCGGTATGGTCGGCCAGTACGACTTCCGCAGGGTCTCCATTTGCAGGCATTGGTATGCCACGATTCTCATCGTCTGCCATTTCAGAAGCGCTCACGAACCCACCATCAGCGTCCATTTCAACCAGCTTTGACGAGCGCTTCTTTTCACGTTCGACGAACTCCAAATGTTCACCATCATAAACTCCTTCGCGCAGCTTGACCGGACGCCAAGCACTCCTAACGAGCTTTGCACCTATCCACTCCGAAAGCTCGTCGGCATTCTGGATGGTTGCACTAAGGAACAGGAAGAGCGTCTTCGGATTAAGGCGGCGCAGGCGCGCTATCGTGACCTCAAGCGTCGGGCCACGACCGGGGTCGTTCAGAAGATGGACCTCGTCGATTACCGCTATGCCTATCTGCGACATCCAGGGGGCGCGGTGCCTTAGCAGGGAATCCGCTTTCTCGCTAGTCAGTATGATTATGTCGTAGCGGGACAGCCACTGGTCGGTCGAATCGAAGTCACCGGTACTGATGGCCACCTGTATTCCCAACCTGCCATAGCGCTCCTTGAAGGACTCGTACTTCTCATTGGCGAGCGCACGCAAAGGGACGACGTAAACGGCCTTCTGCTTCTTCTGGAGGATGGCCTTGACCATGACCATTTCGGCTATCAGTGTCTTGCCTGAGGCGGTCGGCGCGGCTATCACGAACGAACTGTCAAGCTCCAGAAGGCCCGCCTCCACAGCGGCCTGCTGGACAGGGTTGAGTTTTTTGACGCCGGACTCGATTAGTATGTCCTTGAACTTTGCCTGCAAATCGACCGTTTCCAGATCCATATGACAGCAATCGAGCGCTAATGGTTATAAATATCAAGAAATCAAAACCTAACCAATGCGCGGGAAGCTGATAGTTTTCGAAGGAACGGATTCTTCGGGAAAGAAAACGCAGGTCACGCTGCTTGAGAAAAGGATGAGAACGGAAGGAAAAAAGATAGATGTGATGGGCTTCCCGAGCTATGAAAAAACCAAACTCGGGGAACTGGTTTCACGATATCTAAAGGGCGAGTTCGGGACAAAGGAGGAAGTCGGACCTGAAATTGGATCCATGTTCTTTATGATGGACCGCTACCAGTTCAAGAACAGGATACGAAAAACCTTGGAAGAAGGGACTACAATAATAATGGACAGGTACACGACATCGAACATATTCCAAGCTGCTGAAACCGAAGGGGACGAACGCTTCAAGATATGGGAATGGATAAAATCGGTAGATTCGAGGTTACCGAAGCCCGACACCGTAATATTTCTCAACGTGCCAGCAGAAGTGAGCGAAAAATTATTTGCCCATAGGGAAGTGAAAAATCCGCTCATAGGAAAAGGCGCAAAGGACATATTGGAAAAAGATAAGGCGTATCAGGAAAAGGTCAGGAAACTCTATCTAGAAATAGCGAAAAAGGAAAACTGGATAATCATAGAATGCTGCAAGAACGGGGTGCTGAGAAAACCAGAAGACATCCACGAGGAAGTCTTCAATAAACTGAAGGGAATAAGCGCAATCTGAACTATTATTTAAGTCAGCACCTGAAAGATTAAACGATTGCGATGGAAAGCAATGAACAGATCGTACTAAATCATTTCTTCACCAACTCCGACAGACCGATATTTGCGATAAGGAACGTGCCGCCAGCGCTGCAGAACTACATCTATACTGGCATCAGCAGGTTCCCCAGCGTCCGGGAAAGGTTCGTGAAGATACTCGGCGAGAGATGCGACCTGGCCAAGCTTGCTGCGGCGATAAGGGAGAACAAGGTCAATGACGCACTTGTCGGCGCGGTCAGCTTCGCGGCCGAACGCAACAGGGACCTTTACTTCAACATCAAGCACGGCTCGAGCGCGGAAGGAGCATCCGCTTTCGTGGTGGCGGAGAATTGCCCGATATACGCCACGGAAGACCTGCAGGACTTCTACTGGCCGCTGACCACGATGGAGTTCTCAACGCGCTACGCGAAGAGGTTCGACATCAACCACGCCTTCTGGGAACCGAAGGTGATGAACTCGGAACTGGCCGATGAGGCCAGGACGGTCATAACGCGCAACTTCGAACTCTACCAGAAAGGCTTTGAACCGGTGATGGAAGTGGTCAAGGCGAAGCTGCAGGGTGCGGAGTTGAAGGAGACGATATCAGCGCTTGATGCATTGAGGTGCTGCATCCCGCTGGCCGCGCACACCACCATCATACTCGGCGGGAACAGGAGGGCGGTCGCAGAGCACTTCAGGAAGATGCTCGCTATCGACGACAGCTTCACGAGCCAATATGCCAGCACCGCACTGCAGGAGCTGTCCAATGCGGATCCCGGCTTCTTCGAGGGTCACCAACCGGATGCACACGTCATCGAGCGCAACAAGAAGCTGCGGACGCACGCGGAGATGCTGTTCGGCAAGAGGTTCGAACCGGTCAAGGAAACGACCGTCCTGCATTACAATTACCCCCTGGAGGAAGTAGCGATGACGCAGATACTCTACCCGTACTGCACGGTACCGTTCAAGACGGTGTTCGACAAGGTATCAAGCCTAAACGACAGCGAGCGTAGGGAGCTGTTCGACCTTGCGACGTCCGGACGCGATAACCGCAAGAACCCTGTGCGAGGATTTGAAACAAGACACCTTGTGTTCGAGATAGAGACCGGCTGGAGGTTGTGGAAGGACTTCAAGCGGAACAGGATGAACCTGCGGTTCCACCAGGACCTGAGGGGGCTTGCCGGATGGGAAACACCCGATATGATAACGGAATCGAGCATAGCAAAGGAGTATGAAACAGCAATGAAAGCGACGGCTGACCTGATGGAAAAGGTATACAGCAAGTTCGGCGGCGTCTCAAGGGCGGTAGGCGCGCAGGGCTCCAGGAAGAGGTTCCTGCTGTGCATGGGACCACGGCAGCTCACGGTATTAGGTGAATTGAGGACATGCGGCGAAGGGGACAGAGGCTACAGGAGGATATCCAGCGAGATGATACGTCAAGCCAAGGAAGCCAATCCGAGACTATTCGGTCATATAAAGGACAACTACAGAGGTGTGAGCACATGTTGAAATTCATGAAGGCCGCGGACCCAGAGATATACCAGGCTGTCGTGGCAGAACTGGGCAGGCAGCGCGGCACGCTAGAGCTCATAGCCAGCGAGAACTTCACCAGCGCAGCGGTGATGGAAGCATGCGGTAGCTGGCTGACCAACAAGTACTCGGAGGGTCTGCCGTTCAAGCGCTACTATGGCGGCAACCAGTTCATTGATATCTGCGAGGATCTTGCGCGGCAAAGGGTCAAACAGCTCTTCGGCGCAGAACATGCGAACGTCCAGCCGCACTCCGGCGCACCGGCGAACATAGCAGCGTATTTCGCGCTGCTGAACATCGGGGACAAGATATTGTCGATGGAGCTGTCACATGGTGGGCATCTGACGCATGGCAGCCCGGTGAACTTCTCCGGCAAGTGGTACAACATGTGCTGGTACTTCCTTGACAAGGAGACGGAGATGCTGGACTACGACAAGATAATGCAAGTTGCAGAGAGAGAAAAGCCAAAGCTGGTGCTGTGCGGCTACTCGGCGTACCCGCGCACCATCGATTTCAAGGCATTCAGGGAGGCCGCGGATGCGGCAGGCGCATACATGATGGCCGATGTAGCCCACATAGCGGGGCTTATAGTGGCAGGTGTCCACCCGAACCCGTTCCCGCACGCGGACGTGGTCACCACTACCACTCACAAGACGCTCAGGGGCCCGCGCGGGGCCGTGATAATGTCGAAGGAAAAGGACAGACTGAACCCCAACGCTGAGAAGACCCTTGCGCAAAGAATAGACTCCGCAGTCTTTCCTGGCACGCAGGGCGGGCCTCACGAGCACATAATCGCGGCAAAGGCCATCGCGTTCAAGGAAGCGATGAAACCAGAATTCAAGACGTATCAGCAGCAGATTGTGAAGAACGCCAAGGCGCTGGCCGAAGGTCTGATGGATCGCGGCTTCAGGCTTTGCTCCGGCGGGACAGACAACCACCTCATGTTGGTGGACCTGACCAGCAAGAACATCGCCGGCAAGGAGGCCCAGACGATACTCGAAGAAGCGGGCATCACGGTCAACAAGAACATGATACCTTACGACACAAAGACACCATTCAACCCCAGCGGCATCAGGCTAGGCACTCCCGCACTGACTACACGAGGGATGAAAGAACCAGAGATGCGACAGATAGCGGAATGGATAAACCAGATAATATCCAAGCCGCAGGACGTGATGCTGCGCACGCGCGTCCGCGAGCAGGTCCTTGAGATGTGCAGACGTTTCCCGCTATATCCCGAGCTCGAGGTCTAAAGAACGGTCGAACCGCCGGCTGGCACAATCTTCTGGAAATCATCTGCAGCCAGCTGCGACAATGTGACCTTTTCTTCAGCCGGTGCCTTTGCCAGCAACCTCTTCAACACTTCCTTTGCTGCCTGTGCCTGCGTAAGCTGACCGGGCTTAAGCAGAACAAACAGCTTCGTGCTCTTCTCAAGTGACTGGGACGAACCGGCGACCACCTTAACGGCCTGTTTTTCGATGACAACACCGATGGCCAGTTTGAGTTCGGTCTTCCTGAGCCAGTTCTTCGTTCCCCTTATCATGAACCCACCCTTGCCTAGGAACTCCCCTGCTTTCGCTTCCTTGCTGACCTGCTCCGGCTTGACCCAATAGACATCAACGGCACCGAGCCCGGTCTTCCATGCGCTTGAGTAACAGGCAGCAAGCACGGCGGCCTCCTTGGTCGCATCCAAAGGAACCTCATTGCCACCGGCCTTGATGATGGTCAGCGGCGCACCTTTGATGTCAGCGTGCAGCACAACATCGCCAGGGGACATGTGTTTCTTGAACAGCAACTCATTTTGGGTAGCATCACGACCGCCGACCACCAAGAAACCATCAGAAGTGAGCAGCCAGCGGAACTTCTCGTACCATTCACCTTTCACTTTCCGCTTTGGCCCTGCGGCCGGTTTCTTCCGCTCTTCAGCGGCCTTTGACTCAAGTTCCTTAATCTGCTTCTCGGTTTCGGCGGCAGCGACCTGCGCAGCGGCGAGCTTGCCCTTTGCCCACTTGGCTTCTTCGTAAAAGGTCTCCAAGTTCTTGCGCGCGGACTTGCGCAGATCCAGTTCGACTTCCATTCAATCCACTGCCCGCCAGACACGCCAACCGCCGTATAGCGCGAGCGCGGTGCCCAGTACTAGCACGCTCACGGCCGGCGGCACCAGATCGGGCATCCTTACTGGCGCGGGCGCCTGCGTCGGCACGGCCAGTTTATCGGGTGTCGCACCGGCTCCTGATTCCTGGCTCGATGTAATGACCGGCGTGCTGGTGAATGGCAAGTAGCTGACCTGAAGGAAGTTCAGGCTGCCGAACACCAGAATCAGGCCCAAACCAAGGACAATGATGTGCTGCATAGGCAGCCGTGGAGCGGCCAGTTCCTGACCCTTCCTTGTAAGCTCGTAGTAGATCCATTTATGGCCGGTCTTGACCTTCCTTATCAGGTTGGCGCCCTCCAGCACACCGAGGTGCTCGATGACTGTGGAAGCGGCAAGCTCCTGCTCACGGGCAAGCTCGCTCGGCATCTTCCGCCGCACGCCCAATGACTTCAGAATGGCCACGCGTGTATCAGACGCTAGCGCCTTGATGGCCCTGCGGTCCAGTTCTGCCATGGTCATGTAATGGCCGAATGATAACTTAAATGTTTGCCAATCGTTCGGCCGCGGCCGAACGTTTTCGGATGCTTATTAACCGCATTTCGACCTTGAAAACTTTCAGAGGTGATTTGATGAAACAGGAAAACGCATTTGCATTGCTGTTGGTTGCGACCATAGTTATAACAGGACTTGGAGCACCGGCCTTCAGCAATCCGATAGTGGCAGACCCAGCACCGCAAGCAGACAACGTCGGAGTGCTGACCACGACAGGCACATACACAGCAACTGCCGATCCCGACCGCGCAGAGATAGTGCTCGGGGTCGAGGAACAGGCGAGCGACGCGGCAATAGCGCAGCGTGCAGTAGCGGACAAGATGGCCCGCATCAGGACCGCACTGACCAACCTGGGGATAGGCAAGGACAGCATAGAGACCATGAACTACGACATCTCCCAACGCTACGACTGGGAACACGGGCGCAACGACGTCATCGGCTACACAGCAACCCAAACCATCCGCGTGAAACTTACCGACCTGAACAAAGTGGGACAGGTGGTTGACGCGGCAGGCGATGCAGGAGCCAACAGGGTGGACTATGTGAGCTTCACCCTTAGCGACGCGAAGCGCGCCGAGCTGAAGAAGCAGGCGCTCACGCAAGCTGCCAAGAATGCCCGCGAGCAGGCCGATGCGGCCGCTGCAGGACTTGGCGTGAAGGTGACCAGCGTACGGAAGATAGACACCAACGGCGTGGACTACCAACCGTACTACAGATACCTTGGCGGTGCCGAAGTGAAAACGATGGAAGCAGCTGCACCGACAGTGATAGAACCTAGCAGCGTGGGCATCAGCGCCACGGTCAGCGTCGAGTTCGCGTTCGAGTAAACCTTTGTTTTTTATTCGCTTTCTTCCATATTTTCATACTGGATGTTATAGCTCCAGGATGACCTTGCCGTCCTTCTCGCGTATTTCTTTTATGGCCGGCTCCTCTTCGGCAGCACGGGCCTTTATCTCTGACCATTCGACGCCAGACTTTCGGGCGCGCTCTATGCTTGCCAATACCCGTTCGACCAGTTCCATGTTCCCCTCTATCAGCCGGGCATTCTTCCTGCTGTCCTGATCGATGCGCTGCCACTTCTCCACGGCGGCATTCTGCTCGGCCAACCTGTGCTCGAGCTTTGCCTTATCAGCTTCGACACCAGCGACCTTGCCGGCCTCGGCCATGGTAACCTGGCCATGCGTGAAGAACTCGTCCAAGGCGCTTGTCAACGTTGTGAGCTGCCTGCTTTCCTTCTGTCCGTAAAGCTTCAATGGGAAGGACGTAACATCCAGCAGATTCCCTCCCTCAGAAACCAGCTGCGGCTGCTTGACTGCGGCAAGTTGCGCCAACTGCTCATGCAACTCCGCGGTTTCTTCGCCTGTCAGCTCATCGGCGGGTTTTGATTTGTCGACTCCCGCCCGGAGCAGGAGTTCCTCCGCATACAACCCTGACAACGAGAGGTCGGCCGCGAGGAACTTGACAACTTCTTTCTTGCTGTGTTTGAACAGGCCGCGCAACTCCTCAAGCTCCATGATCAAAGGATTGGAGACCGCTGGCGGATACACATATTGCCGTTTCGGCCTGATGGAGCGGTCTTTGAAGGTGTGCTGCTCCAAGGGCATGATTATCTGCAAGTTCTTGTCGCAGAGTATCACATTCCCTCTGGCGAACAACTCGAACACCAAAACGTAATCGGCGGTCTCAAGCTCGACTATGCGGTCAAAGCCGTGCTGGCGGACATCTGCAATCTTCTGCCCGGACAGGTGCTTGCGCAGTACCATGGCAAATGCACCCGGCTGCTCTGGCGCTGTGCGCTTGAACTCGGTTATGAAAAGCTTGCCTGGCGCGAAGTAGAGCTCATGGGAACCCTTGCCGGATACGAAGATTTCTAACCGCAGCTCCTTGTCCTGCTGCCACACTTTCTGAACAATACCGCCAAGCAGGCGTTCCTTCAGCTCAGGAACAAGGAAGACAAAGTCGAGAGAGGCAAGTTCGGTTCTCATGACCGAGAAATAACTGACGGATAACTTAAGCTTCGTCTTCGGCAGGTTGCTCGTTGGGCGTCGCTTCGGCCTTGCCTCCGGGCTCGGATGGCAGGCTCTCGAACAGCTTCTTCGCGTCTTCCACGGACTCGAGTCCGAAGTAGTCTGCGAAGCCCTTCGTAGCTACCAAGGCCTTGCTGCGGCCGCTCTTTATGGCGCGAATCATGCCGCGCTTTTCGAGCTCCTTCACGTACTCGTATGTACGGTTTCCTATGACCTTGACTATCTGGGACTGCGTGATGGGCTGCTTGTACGCGACCAGCGCAAGAACCCTGAGAAGGCCGCGGCTCAGATCGTGGTAAGGGGTAAGGCCGCGCACCTCTTGGAGGAATTCCGGCTTGACCTTGAGCTGCCAACCACCCTGCGTATCGAGCAACTGGATTCCCCTGTCTTCGGAGTGCAGCTGCTCCTTCAGATCGTTCAAAAGTCCCTGAACCTTGTCGATGCTCGTGCTGCCTATCAGCCGCATTATCCTGTCCAGAGGGAGCGGCTCGGCCGCTTGGAACAGGACAGCTTCGAGCAGGGCCTTCTTGTTGCGCATCTCAATCGACCTTTACTGGCACCTTCTTCTTGATAATGATATCGTCAAAGAGGACAGGCTGCTCGTGGGTTATCTTGCCTTCCTGTGAAAGGTGGAGCATCGGCAGAAGCTGCTTCACGATGTCCTTGCGCTCCCAGTTCTTAACCAGGCTCTTGAACGTCGTTGAGCCCTCGATGTCGGCTATCGCACCGTTTATCTGGTCGAGCAGGGCCTGAATCCTTTTGGTTATGTCTTCGGTCTCAACAGGCAGCACCTGCTCGACGCGCTGCCTTATCCTGAGCTTGCGCTGCTCCCGACGCTCCTTCACCTCGAACGCCTTGCGCAGAGCTGTCAACAGTTCTTCCATGGTCACGCTGCCAACAGGCACGCGCTTGACGGGTGCCTGCAAAGGAGGAATCGAAGCCAGGAGCCTGATGAGTTCGGCATCCTTCTGTTCAGTAGCACCCTCGGCTATGAACTGGCGCTGCGGCTTGTTGGCAAGTATGTCCGACTTCATGCGCAGCAGTATGGCAGTTATGAGAACGAAGCGGGCCGGCACGCGCAGGTCCAGCCGATCCAGCTTCGTTACATAGCTCCCAAAGGTGTCTGCCAGCTTGACGAGGTCGATGACCCACGGGTCCATCTGCTCCTCTGCCACTATCCGGACTATCACGTCCTCCCAGCTGGGCTCATTGACCATGAGGTCGATGAGCTCATTGTCTGACAGCATGAACAGCTTTCCCGCCCGAAGTTTAAAAACTGGCCATTAGCGCTTGCGATAGCGCCAGCGTTGGCCGATGTAGTGCTCATGAAACGGTTTCTTCTCCATCTGGACGGTGCTGTGCCAGATATCGAACTTCTCATGCAGCATCTCGCGCACGGCTGCCACGTTCGCCTTGCCGACCAAATGGCAGGTAAGGGCAGTGAAACCGGTAGCAATCTGCCAGATGTGCAAATCGTGCACTTCGCGGACGCCCTTGAAGTCCAGGAGCGCATGGCGGACCTCGAGCGGATTGATGTGCGCTGGCACGGCCTCGAGCAGGATGTCTATCGTTTCCTTGAGCAGGTGCCAGACACGGGGGATTATTGCCAAACCGATGAGCGCGCTGATGATCGGGTCGGCGGCAAGGAAGCCCGTGAAGAGCATGATAAGACCGCTAATTATCACGGCCACCGAGCCAAGAGCATCGGCGAGCACCTCGAAGGCCGCGGCGCGCATGTAAAGAGCTCCCTTGCCGTGCAGCAGGCGCATGCCGACGAGATTGACACCGAGACCCAATGCAGCGATAGCAAGCATCGGGAGTGTCCGTATCTCCGGCGGCGCTGACAAACGCTGCCATGCCTCAAAGATGATGAACAGCGCCATTCCAAGCATGAGCATGCTGGTGCCGAATGCGGCCAGGGCCTCGGACCGGTGCCACCCATAGCTCCTCCTGAGCGGGACGTGCCTGGTCATGAGCCAGGCCGCGAAGAAGGCCAGCAACAGGCCTGTTACATCAGCAAGCATGTGGCCCGCGTCAGCCAAAAGGGCCAAACTGTTGGTCCAGATGGCGGCTGTTGCTTCTACCAGCATGAAGCCGCCGGTCAGCAGAATCACTTTGATGAGAACGCTGCGATTGTGGCCGGCCCCTTCGGCGTGCGCATGTGCCATGCCAACAGAATGGGCGGTCTGGCTTAAAGATATATCCCGGCCCGCACCTTATGGGTCATGACGAAAAGGCGCGTTCTAATATTGGGTGCTGCGGGTCGCGATTACCACAATTTTAACATGTTTTTCCGCGGCAACCCAGCCTACCTTGTGGTGGCTTTTACGGCTGCGCAGATACCGGGGATAGCGGGCAGGAAGTATCCCAAGGAGCTGGCGGGCAAGGGATACCCGGGCGGTATTCCCATCTTCCCGGAGGAGAAGATGAGCGAGATAATCAGGAAGGAAAAGGTCAACGTTGCTGTGCTCTCCTACTCCGACCTGCCACACATGGAAGTGATGCACAAGGCTTCCATAGCATTGGCAGCCGGCGCCGACTTCTGGCTGCTCGGGCCGGAGAGCACCATGATTGAGAGCAAGAAGCCTGTCATCAGCGTGTGCGCGGTGCGGACGGGCGCGGGAAAGAGCCCTGCCAGCCGGCGGGTAGTGGAACTGCTGCATCGGCTCAGACCGGGCATCAGGATAGTGGCGATAAGGCATCCAATGCCCTATGGCAACTTGGCAAAACAGGCGGTGCAAAGGTTCGCAACGATGGAGGACATGAAGAAGGCGAACTGCACGATAGAGGAGATGGAGGAATATGCACCGCACATCGAGCGCGACACTATAGTGTATGCAGGCGTGGATTACGGGGCCATACTCAAGCAGGCCGAGAAGGAAGCGGACATCATCCTATGGGATGGCGGGAACAACGACCTGCCGTTCTACAAACCGGATCTGCATATAGTGGTGGCCGACGCACTGAGGCCAGGACACGAGGTTTCCTACCATCCGGGCGAGGCAAACCTGCGGATGGCAGACGTGGTGATTGTCAACAAGATAGGGATGGCCGACCCGAAGGACGTCGACACGGTCATAGCCAACACAAACGCAGCCAACCCCAAGGCCACGCTGATAAAAGCGGACCTTGCCATCAGCGCCGATGATCACATGGACCTTAACGGCAAGAGAGCACTTGTGATCGAGGATGGACCTACGCTGACCCATGGCGGGATGAGCACCGGGGCGGGCACGTTGCTGGCAGAGAGGGCGGGAGCATACATAGTAAACCCGCGACAGCACGCGGTCGGCAGCATAAAGCAGGTATACGGCAACTTCCCTCACCTTGGCGCTGTGCTGCCGGCGATGGGCTACAGCCCGCACCAGATGAAGGAACTGGAAGAAACGATCAACGCGACACCTGCGGACGTCATAATAATAGGAACGCCTGTTGACTTGCGCCGCTTCCTCAAGCTGAACAAGCCGGCCGTCAGGGTCAGGTATGAGCTGAAGGAGCTTGGAAAACCGGACCTTGAAGATGTACTGAGGGAATTCCTGCGGAAAGGTCGCGTTTAAATAGTTTTCTTTGCTTCTACGGGGGCATGCCAGAACCAAGGCAAACGATCCACGAAGACCTCGACTTCCACGTAGGCAAGAAGGTCGTCGGCTTCTATGAGATATTCAACGGAAACATCCCTTTCAATGACATTGTCTGCCACTACAGGCACGACCCGCGCGAGGTCACGACAATCGTGTATGAGGACAAGGCGGAAAAGGCACGAGTCCTGCCAACGCCAGAACTGGACGGTTTCCGTTACAACATGGTCAAACGGAAGATGAAAGAGGCAAGAGACGCCAAGAGGATGTTCAACAATGGTTCCCAAATCGGGCTGCACGATTGGATGCTAGCCGATGAGGACAGCGAACACCCCCGTATCGAGCTGTGGATGATGCCGTCATACTTCTTCGACCTGGCTGGACTGAACCACTGCGTGGACGTGCCCGAGCTGGATGACGGCAAAGGCGGCAAGACCACCGTCCGCCAGGCATACATAAAGAACCCGATCAGCTTCCGTGACGTGCTGCCCAACAACATAGGAGTCAACACCTCGGTCATCAGCAGCGATGGCCAGTTCATCTTCATGAATCGCGGCAACATTAACATGCAGTACCCCAACACAGTTGGCGTTCCGGCCGGCTTCATGTCCGCGGACAAGGACAGGATTGATGGCGTTCCCAACCCGTTCATGACGGCCAAGCGCGAAACGACCGAAGAGGCCGGAGGCGCTGCGGTCCGGGCCGATATAAGGGACTTCAGGCTGGTGCAGATAGGCCGGCCAGTAACGGGCAAGACCGGTGACCTGCACGCCGAGATCAGCATGACGTTGGAATCGAAGGCCACAGCTGACGAGATACTCAAGTCCCCAAGAACAGGCAAGTACGAGGGCAAACTGTTCGCAGTGCCAGCCGAACCGCGCAAGGTCGCACCATACATGGCCAAACCGGAGAAATGGGTGCCGGCGCACTGGGCCGTGACCGCACTACACCTTCTGCGCAAGTTCCCAGAAGAAGAGGTCGTGCAGGCACTCAACGAGGCCGAGCCGCTGCCAGAGCAGTGAGCACCATGACCGTAGGAAAATTAAGTCCGACCGATGCCAACATGCAGGCCATTCTGAAGAACACGCTGCTTGCTGCGTACAATGCGGTGCACGGCAAGAACGATCTAAAGAAAATGACCAGCACCAGCATAGACATAGCCACGCGCGGGGACGCCGTTGCTGGCGACGCGATGATAGCATACCTGAAGGGAGTGCCCCAGATATGCAAAGTATACACGGAAGAACAAGGTGAAGTGATCCTAAACGAGGATGGAACATATTCAGCCATAATCGATGACATAGACGGGACCAAGAACTTCAGGGAAGGGCTTGGCATGCTACCACACGGCCCGATAGCCGGAATATTCAGGGGCCAGGACCCGAGGTTCAAGGACTGCATAGTCGCGGGATATCTGGACTTCCCGAGCGGTAACTACGTATATGCGATGAAAGGGCACGGCTGCCACGTGTACGAAGGCTTCTCAAGGACCAGCAAACCGGACCCGCGAATGACAAGGAAGCTGGCAACTACCGGCCGCAAGGAACTGTTCATAGAAGGCAAGAACCTCACGCTGCTGCCCGACATCTATATGCTCGGCGATTTGGCGCCAGCGTTCATGGAATACTCGGCGCGCGCATGGCTTGGCGACTTCCGCACGACCGCTGCGCAACTTGCACTTGTGGCGGCGGGCTCTGCCGACATATTCGTCACGGCAGGCGACAACGCGTTCAACAAGAACAAGATAAAGATGGGCGAAGAGATCGGGCCCGGCTGGCTGCTTATTACCGAAGCTGGAGGCGCTGTAGTGGACTGGGCTGGGCGCGACATACGGAACGAGAGGATTGCACTGGGCGAGAAGAAGCCATGGCACTTCATAGCCGCTGCCACGCCAGAACTTGCCAAGGAATTCGCAGAGGACATAGCAAAGAAACCGGCAATTGCAGCCTACATGCAAAGGAAGGGCCTCGGCGCGCTCGGGGACTGCTAGTTACTCCGGCATCCTGATGCCGACCAGCTTGCTCTCGCCCTCTTCCATGCTGACGCCGTAAACACAATCAGCAGCCTGTATGGTGGTGTCGTTGTGGCTGATGACGATGAACTGGGCACGTTTGCTGTTGAGTTTGATGAACTCGGTCATCTTCTTGGTGTTCGGCTTGTCCAATGCGGCGTCAATCTCGTCAAGGATGTAGAAGGGTGCGGGGCGGAAAGTCTGGATGGCGAACAGGAAGGCCAAAGCTGTCATGGTCTTCTCGCCGCCAGACATCGCATCTATGTTCAGCACCTTACGGCCGGGCGGGCTTGCCTCGATTATCAGACCTGCTTCTTCCAGCGGCTCACCTTCAAGTCTCAGTGAGCCTTCGCCGCCGAGCAAATCCTTGAATATGATCTTGAACTGCTCGCTGACCGCTTCCATGGTCTTCACGAACGTGTCCTTCCTCCTGCCTTCGATGTCGGCTATTATCTGCAACACGCGGTCGCGTTCGGTTGTAAGGGTGTCAACCTTGCCCTTGAGCTCATCGTACTGCGCCTTGAGCTGGCCGTACTCATCGATAGCCTTCTGGTTGATCGGACCCAAGGCCTGTATCTTGCCTATCGCATCGCGTATCTTGCCTTGCAATGTTGACGGAGCAAGGCTGTAAGTGGCAAGGTCCTGCCGTGTCTGAGCAAATTCTGCCTTCAGGTTATCGAGTTCTGCCTCCAAGCGCGCGCGGTTTATCTTGAGTTTCTGCACCTCATCTCCGGCAGTTATCTTCAGGCCGGAGAGCTCGCGGCGCTTGTTCCTTGCCTGATCTATTGCAGCTTCAACCGCGCTCCTTTCAGATTGCACCTGCTGAAGTTCCTCGCCGCCCTTCACCTCTTCCTTCGTCAGTTCCTCGAAGCGGCGCTGGAGGTTAGTCAAATCATCCTGCATCTCGGCTATCTGGGCCTGCAGCTTCCTCTTCTGCTCGTCGTACTTGGAAGTGTCCTCGAACTCGGGCAGCGTCCTGCGATCAGAACGATAGAATCCGCCGATGATTGCTCCACTTCTTTCTACAAGGTCGCCATCGAGCGTGACATAACGCGCTTCTCCTATGCCAAGCTTCCTTGCCGTGTCTATAGTGTCAACAACGAGCGTATCACCGAACACATGCGAGAAGGCGTGCCAATACTTCTGGTTGAAAGTTATCAAATCTATTGCAGTGCCAACGACGCCTGGCCTGCCGTGGAACTTTTTCAAATGAACGCCTTCGCGCTCGCGTATCTTGTCTAACGGCAGGAACGTGGCCCTTCCTATACGGTTGGCCTTGAGGTGCTTTACGCAGTTGACGGCTGTTTCACTAGAATCAACTACAACGTCATGGACATGGTTGCCTGCGGCCACCTCTATGGCGGTCTGGTACTGCGTCGGTACCTTTGACAGTGCAGCTATCGTACCATAGATGCCCGTCCAGCCGAGCTTCATGACCGCCTGCACGGCGCCGCTGGACTGCTCGAGCTGGGCCTGCTTCAGCTGCGCTATCTTCTGCATGAGGTCGTTCAGGCGGGCTATCTCGAACTCGTTCTGGCTCGCCTGCGCCTTCTTTGCGAATATCTCAGAACGGATGGTTTCGGCCTCACGGATGACAGCTATGTCCTTGCTCCTGTCAATCAAGCGCTGCTGTATCCTCTGCTGGCGCTGTTCAAACCCTTCGAGCTCCTTGTCAACCTTGAGAAGTTCGGCCTCACTTAAGCCGGCTTCGGCCTCGCGCTCCTCTATCTTCTTCTGGAGGCCGGCCATCGCCTCCTCTGCCTCGGAAAGCTTTCTTTTGGCCAAAGATGCGCGCAGCTTGTCCAGCTCGGTGGCAAGTTCATTGTAAGCTTCCGCGGACTTGGCCTCGGACTCAAGCTTCTTGAGCAGGTTTTCCCTTTCGCTGAGAACTATCCCCGATTCCTTCAACCTTTCTTCAACGGTCATCAGTTCCTTGTTGGCCTTGTCGCGCTTCTCGTTGAACTCGGCTATTCCGCTTATCTCGTCGATTATCTCCCTTCTCTCAACGGGACCCATCTCGATGATGTTGGTGATGTCGCCTTGGAGGATGATGTTGTGACCGTCGGGATGGACTGAAGCAGCGCGCATCACTTCCAATACCTTCTCGCGGGTCACTGTCTTGCCGCTGAGCTTGTAGATGGAAACTCCCCTCCTGTTCACCTGCCTGCTGATGATTATCTTGTCCTCCTCCAGAGGGAAGCGCCTGTCTGAATTGTCAAAGGTCAGGCCTACCTTGGCGAAGTCGGCAGGTCCTGATTTGCGGGCACCGTTGAACACGACCTCGAGCATCTTGTCGGCGCGCAGGCTCTTTGCCGAAGTCCTGCCAAGGACGAACACTATCGCGTCGAGTATGTTGGACTTCCCAGAGCCGTTCGGGCCGCAGATGATTGAAAAGTTGCTGGGGAACATCACCTGTGTGCGCTTGGCAAACGACTTGAACCCTTGCAACTCGAGCTTCTCAATGCGGGCCATGTCAATCTTCCACCAGCTTTGCCAGTATATCGGGCCTGACAAGCTTTATGTTAGCGCCGTCGCACACAGCAAGAAGCACCTCGCCCTCCTTTATACCAAGCTTCTTGCGCAGCTCCAGCGGTATGACCACTTGGCCACGGCTGCCCACCTTTACCGATCCGCAAGAGATGTTTTTACGGTTCATGCTAATCTGAATAGTATGAATAATCATATTTAAAGCTTAAAAAACGGCAATCCGCGACTACGGCAATGGACTGACAGTGCACAGGCGCATTAAGAAGAGTCCGCGCGCCCAAGTATTGTATGAGCGAAGCTGGTCCGTCAATAGACCTGTCCAAGCTATTTTCCTGCCTCCGCAAGGCGTACGTCGAGCAGACGGTAATCGAGGATTACATCGGAGGCAGGTTTAAATCGCGCGAGGATGTTGCCACCGGAAGAGAGATCCTGAAGGTCCTCGGGGAGTGGGTGGAGGAAGGATTCATTAAAAAGGAATATCAACCCACTTTAAGCAACCGCAGTGAAGCGTGTTACAAGCCGGGCAGATACTGGACCAAGCTCATAGCGGAAATCCAGGGACTTGACAAGAAACCGAAGGAAACCTAGAGCAGGTGTCGCGCCAGCGCAACAAGACCAGGCCTCTTCATCATCGCCTTGGCCAGCACAGCGAGCTTGGCGCCGCGGGCGAGATCTATGACGTCCTGCGGGTTCAGGACATCAACGAGCATGTTGAAGTCGTCGTCGGTCATCTTCTCGAAGACCTCCCTGACCTTCTCGATATTTCGCATGTGGTTGCCGCGGACCTCCCACCATTTCGTGTTGAAGGCGCTCAGGGTCGCCTTTGAGCAGTCACCTTTCCTTATGCAATCGATTATGACATCGGCCGCAACCTGGCCGCCGATTATGGCCTCCTTTATGCCGCCGCCGTGGATGGCGTTGACCTGGTGGGCGGCCTCGCCCGTGAGCACGAAGCCGTTGGCGACCATGTCCTGCATCAAACCGCCGACCGGCACGACACCTCCCTTTACTTCGAGTATTTGCCCTTTGCGCAGCTCAGGATGGGAATCGAGGAACTTCTCCTGGTAATGCAATGCGCTCTCACCGGTACTTGTCGGGATTATGCCTATTCCTACGTTCGCATCCTTGTCGCCCTTGGGGAACACCCAGAAGTAGCCGCGCGGTGCGATCTTGTTGCCGACCCAGATGTGGATGAAGTCCTCCCAGTCGCGCTGGCCCGGTATGTCCACACCGGCCATCTCGTACTCTATGCAGGTATCGACCAGCTGCATGTTGCAATATGTCTTCAGGCCTGACTGCGCGCCCAGCCTGCTTTCCGCCCCGGTAGCGCATAGAACTACCTTGGCATGAGCAGTGAAAGGGTCGCCCCATCTCATTCCCTTCACGCCCTTTACCCAACCGTTCTCGACAATGAGGTCCGTTATGAGGGTGTTTGCCTGCACGAAAGCGCCAACCTTGGTCGCCTCACGGGCGAGCCACTTGTCGAACACCTTCCTGTCCAAAATATAGCCGCCGCGCTCGCCGGCCTTGGTCATGTCGGCCTCCAGGAACTTGCCGTTCGGCGCATACACCCGCGCACCCTTGATGCTCGCGCATATCGCCCGGTGCGGGACGGGCCCTATGTACTGCTCGGCAACGGCATCCAAGCCTTCGCCGCAACGCACAGGCACGCCAAGCTCGGCACGGCGGTCGTAGACCATGACGCTCAAACCGGCAGAAGCGAGCTTCTTTGCTGCGCAGGAGCCTGCCGGGCCTGCTCCTACTATTATGACGTCAAAATTCTCCGTCATTTGTTCACCGCGATTGCCTTGACAGGACAGGTCCATTCGCATATCTTGCAGCTGGTGCACCTGTTATCGACAACAGGGAAGTTGACCAGCTCCAGTGCCTGGAAGGGACATACGGCGACGCAAGCGCCGCACTTTATGCACTTGTTCTGGTTCACAGACCAGGTCATGGCTCCAGAATCGCGGTCACCTTACTTATAGCTTTCCTTTACGGTGTAATGCGTTCACGTGTGCGGGGGAACAATATGGCTTCCTGGACGGTAGGAAGGCCGAGCATCTGCTGGACTATCCTGTCCACGCCGACGCCGCAGCCGCCATGCGGTGGCATGCCGTAGCGGAAGGCGTCCAGGTAGAACTTCAGCTTCTCCGACGTTACCTTCTTGTCCTTCGCCTGCTTCAGGAGCACGTCGTACCTGTGCTCGCGCTGGGTGAGGGTGGCTATCTCAACTCCGCTATATAACAGGTCGCAGCGCTCCGCGACCTTCGGGTTGGAGGGGTTCTGCTTGTGGTAGAACTTTGCCTCTGCCCAGGGGAACTCCGTGAGGTAAACGAACTGGTGCCCGAACTTCTCCAAAACAAGCTCGCCAAGGACCTTCTCGCCTGCGTGATCTATCTCCGCGTCCTCGGGGTACCTAAGGCCCTTCTCCTTGAGCATCTCCTTTGCCTCTGCCACGGTAATCCGCGGGAAGGGCAGCTTCGGGACGACCACCTTCCTGCCCATCGTATCCAGGGCGCGCTTCTCGTTGCTTGACACGAACTCCGTGACAGCGACCATCAGTTTCTCAAAGACCGCCATCACGTCCTCGATTGAACGGATGAAGGACATCTCCATGTCGAGCATGAGTATCTCGGCGACGTGCCTGGTAGTACGTGAGAGCTCCGCGCGGAAGGCCGGTGCTATCTCGTAGACCTTGTCGAAGCCGGCGGCCATCATCATCTGCTTGTAGAACTGCGGGCTCTGCGCCAGGTAGGCTTCTCTGTCGAAGTACTTGACCTTGAACACCTCCGAGCCGCCCTCGCTTGCTTCTGCTATTATCTTCGGGGTATGTATCTCGATGAAACCATTACCTTCGAGGTAGTTGCGCATCGCTGTTGTAACGGCGTCCTTTACGCTGAAGATGGCGGCAACTTCGGGCTTGCGGAGGTCGAGGAAGCGCACGTCAAGCCTGGTCGAGAACTCGGCCGGGGTCTTCTTGGTCACCACTTCTATAGGTAAGGAAGGCTCGCTACGGCCGAGTATCCTTACTTCGGCCGGTATTACCTCAAAGCCGCCCGGGGCCTCCTTGTTCGCTTTCACCGTTCCTGAAACAGCAAGGACGTCCTCACGATTAAGATTGAGCAGCTTTTCCATCAGTCCAGGGGCCACGGTGCCCGGCTTGGCAGTTATCTGGACAGAGCCCTCACGGTCAGCAAGCTGTACGAAGGCTATCTTTGCTCCTCCGCGGATTGCGCGCGCCCAGCCCATCAGTATGACCTTCCTTCCGTCCATTGCCGAGCTAAGTTCGACCGAATAATGCGTGCGCTGCCATTCGCCCATTTCATCAAGTGCCGGGCCGGACGGCTTTGCGTGACGAATGATCTCCGGTTCAGGCCTCTTCTGGACCTTCTTTGGCATGGCTATAGTCGTAGGAGGCGGGATAAAAGGATTTGCCAGAACTCAGGCGAGGTTGAGCGCGATGACCCAGGTTATGAACCAGACGAAGAAGTAGATCATGCCGCCGTTGCCCAGCCACCAGCCAATGTCCTTCTTCTCCTTGACAAAGGAGTTGGTAGCGTAGCGCAAGACCACGCCGATTATTACGGCAATGCCGGCCGCCATCAGGGGGTTGCCGAGCAGGAAGCTGGCATAGCCCAGGACGGCCCCGATGGCCAGATGGATTAGCATGACCTTGATGTCCTGATGCATGTGCTGTTTAGCCCAGAGTTAGGTATAAATAGCTACCTATGCAAGACCCTTCATGCCGCGACGCAAGGTGCGCAAGGCGAAATTGGTAGCGTTTCCAGAGGCGGCCGTGATAGCGGCCTTGACCGTTCTGGCGATATCGGTTGTTTCAGCAGGCTTCTTCGTGACGTTCGGATACAGCACTCTCAGCTTCAGCACGTTGAGTTTTTCATGTGATGCCCAAAACTGCATGGAGTGCTGCGGCTCGTCCGCGTGCTCGGGCGCAGGCTCCGGCATGTGCAGGTGGTCGACTATGGGGCAGTCTGCCCAATGTGATACTGGCATTTGCCAGCCAATCTGCGGCAACAGTGTAAAACAGGGATTTTTCGAGGCCTGCGACAAGACGGACCTTAACGGGAAGACATGCGCCGATGCAAAAGGGGCCGACTGGAGCGGGACACTGAAGTGCTCAACTTTTTGTTCGTTCGATACCTCGGAATGCAGCGCCCCAGTATGCGGCAACGGGATCAATGGGACAACCGAGCAGTGCGATGACAGCAACCTGCAGGACGGCGATGGTTGCGACGGCCTATGCTTTGCAGAGACCGGCTGGAACTGCACTGGCGGAACGGGTCTTTCTGTTTGTAATCCTGCATGCGGTGACAACCTGATAGTAGACGACGAGGTATGCGACGGAACCAACCTCGCTGATGATACCTGCGTAGAGGAAGGCTTCACTGGCGGCACACTGAAATGCAAGGCGGACTGCAGCGGCTTTGACAAGTCCGGATGCACCGTGGCACCGACCGTGCAATGCGGCAACAGCATCGTAGATACCGGCGAGCAGTGCGACGGCACGCAACTTGGCAACGCGACATGCGTAAGCCAGGGTTTCATAGGCGGCCCATTGGCATGCGCGGCCGACTGCACGTTCGATACTTCCGGATGCACGGCGGCACCGACGACCGAATGCGGCAACAGCAAGCTCGAGGAGGGCGAGGACTGCGATGGGACCAAGCTCGGCGGCGAGACATGCACCGGCCTGGGCTTCACGGGAGGCACGCTCAAATGCGCGGACGACTGCACGTTCGATACGAGCAAGTGCACGTCCGCGCCCGTTGTAACCGCTGAGGATGCGCAAGAGGCGATAACCGCAGCGCAGCAGGACATAATCACGGCGCAGTCGGCGAACAAGAACACCACCGACGCCGTCATAAAAGTGAACGAGGCAATAACGGCCTTCGGTACCGGCGACTATGCAACCTCCCAGACAAAAGCAAAGGCAGCGAGCCTGTCCGCAAAGACGGCACCCGAAAAGCAGACGGCCGGTGCGCCGGTCGTAATGATAGGTGTGGGAATAGTCATCATCGGCGTCGGCGCGGCCATCGCATATTATCTGCTCAAAGTAAGGCCGAAGATGGGTGCGCCTGCAGTACCTGCACCTGCGCCTACGCCCGCGTAACGAGCCCGCGCATAGCATTTATCTGCTGCCTGACCGAACTTCCTTTATGATAGACTCCATAGCGCTGGAAATCAGCGGGCTCGGCATAGCGATGACATTCCTAATGGTCGCAGGAGCAGCTGCAAAGCAGAGGCAACACAGGCACGCTGAGGGCGAGCTGATGGAGGACTGGGAGTCAGCGGCGAGAAAGCACGTGCCTTACCCTACACTCGACGAGCCTGATTTCAAGAGCGTAAAAACGCGCGAGGACTTCGTGCGCACAATCATACTGAGTGCCGAGCGGCAGTTCGCGCCCCAACCCAAGGCGTATACGCCGAACCAGCTCAAGGAGCTGCTGGCAAAGGACATCCAGCGGGGGGCGGGCGACGTCCTGGCGCCCGAAGAGCTGGAGGATGCTGTGAGCACGGCACACCGCACCATCATCGACGACTGGGCGCGCGCCGCCGTGCGCAAGAAAACCTAGTTTTATATCCCTGCTAAACCAAGCACAAGCATGCGCGCTGCATTGCTGGCGGCACTGATCGCGGTTTCTATCCTGAGCACTGCGGTGCTGGCGCAGACCGGCGGCAGCGTGGACCTTGAAGCGGTGAGCGTAACAGCACCAGGCGTACTCACGGCGGGCTCGCCAGTGCAGCTTACTGCTGCAATAAACGAGAAGCTGCTGGGCGGGAAGTCTGCAACGATTCCAGCCTACACCGTCAAGTTCCAATATCGCAAGGCGAGTTCTGGCCTCGGGGGCATATTCGGCCGGCTTGTGGCCCAGATAGCCTATCCGACAGGGCAACAGGTGGTATCACCAGGAAGCACCCCCGTCATCAGTGGGGCTGACCTGGCCGTCACTGACATAAGCTTCGCGGACAGCATGCTGCAGGTAACGATACTGAACAAGGGTACGGAAACGGCAAAGTTCACAACCGACGACATAAAAATAGGGCTGCAGCATTTGTGCGTGCCGCAAGGCGGGCAATGCGCGGACAATCCCGTGCTGACCAAGAGGTGCACCAGCCTGCCCGGAGGCAGCTGCACACTGAAGAACCCGTGGGGAGTTACCTGCACCTGCAACTTCAAGCCGTTTGCGGCAGCCAAGAGCTACACACTGGCGGCGGGGCAGAGCACCGTGGTGAGCATACCGAACGTGCCGGCCCCGACAGGCGACTCACAGTTGTACGCCACTGTCAACGTGCCAAGCCTGAAGGAAGTGAACACTGCTGACAACACCGTCAAGATCAAGCGCACGGCCGATGGATGGACGGACATCGATGGCTATGACATGTCTGCGCACACCATAACGAAGACCACTCAGCGGAAGGCGCTCAAGAGCTGGACGCCGCCCGCAGCCGGGGCGTGGGAAGTGCGGGCAACCGTCGATTCTGATAACAAAGTCAAGGAATCCAACGAAAAGAACAACGTGCAGACCAAGCGGTTCGAGGTACAGGCATTAAAGCCAATTGGTCCGCAGATGGGAGCATCATGCTCGGACAGTGATGGCGGCGACAGCGCGTTCTTATCGGGAAGCGTGACAGAGATCGACAGCTCCGGCCAAAAGACCGTCTACACTGATTTTTGCCTGTCTTCCAGCAAATTAAACGAATTCTATTGCAAAGGCAACACGCACACCAACCGGACTGTCGGCTGCCCCAATGAGTGCAAGGACGGGGCCTGCGTCAACGCGACGTCGAAAGACACCTGTAATGACACCGACGGCGGCAAGGACTTATTTACGATGGGCAACGTGACGGGGACCAAGAACGGCCAACCGTACAACTACTTCGACAGCTGCACTGGCGATTTCAACGGGACGTCCTTCAGCAAGCTCAACGAGTATTACTGTGCGAACAATACATGGGCCCTGCTCGCCAACCAGACATGCGATAACGGCTGCATGAATGGCGCCTGCAAGAAATGATTAGCAAAGTTATAAGCCGGCCCAGCAATTCTAGCGTATGCCACTTGAACCGATAGTCGTAGGGCGCGAGCCGAAAGAGCTGTCGAAGTTCGGCACCCAAGGGACCATCTTCCTGGGAAAGCACGTGGTGGGCGCGGGCTTCGAAAGCCACATGACCAACCCCGTGCAGATGGACATGGCTAGGCCGCACGTGGTCCTGATAGTCGGCAAGCGCGGTTCTGGGAAGAGCTATACTGGCGCGGTGCTGGCCGAAGAGGTGATGCTGCAACCGGCCGAGATACGGAACCAGCTGTCCGTTGTGATGATAGACACGATGGGAATCTTCTGGAGCATGAAGGAACCGAACGACCCTGCGCTGATGCTGCTGAAGGAGTGGGAACTGGAACCGAAAAGTTTCCCGGTCCAGAATGTCGTGCCGCACGGGCTGGCGGACTTCTACCGGAGACAATCAATCGCTTTTGACGCGACCTTTGCCGTCAAACCAAATGAGCTCTCAGCAGGGGACTGGGCACTGACTTTCGGGGTGAGCATATTCGAGCCGCTGGGCATCCTGCTCGAGCGCACGATCAGGAGCCTGCAGGGCAAGGAATACTCGCTCGCGGACATAATCAAAACGATAGAAGCGGACAAGCGTTCCGAGGAGAAGGACAAAGCGGCGCTGGCGAACAGGTTCGCCGGGGCGGAGGGCTGGGGAATCTTTGCCAAAGAGGCCACACCCATCGAGAAGTTCATCAAGCCTGGGGTTGCCACCATCCTTGACGTCAGCCTGCAGGACTGGCCGGTGCGCAACCTTACGGTCGGCCTTCTTGCGCGCAAGCTTTATTCCATCAGGCTGGCAGCGAGGCGCGAGGAAGAGGAAGCGACGATAGCAGGCGAGGTGGTCAGGAAGGTGCCGCTGACCTGGCTGATAATGGACGAGGCGCACAATTTTTTGCCCGCGGAAGGGGAGACCGCAGCCACAGGGGCGCTCCTTACCTTGCTCAGGCAGGGGCGGCAGCCGGGCATAAGCACGGTGTTCATAACGCAAAGGCCTTTGAAGTTACATGAGGATGCCATAGCGCAGGCGGACATGGTGATAGCGCACAGGTTGACCGCGCAGCCGGACCTGGAAGCCTTAAGCACGGTGATGCAGAGCTACGCGCTGGAGGACATACGCAAGCTGGTGACAGAGCTGCCCAAGCAGCCCGGTTCTGCTGTCCTGCTTGATGATAACAGCGAGAGGCTGTTTGCGATACAGGTCAGGCCGAGGATGAGCTGGCACGCGGGCGGCACGCCATCGGCCTTGCGCTAGGCGAGCACGATGCGCCGGCTCTTGATAATTGTTGCTTTCCTTGTACTTTTTGGCATAGCTGCTGCGGCGCAGACCATCCCAGACTACACGGACAAGTACGTGAACGACTTCGCAGGCGTTTTCAATGCAACGCAAGTCTCGGAGCTCAGGACACTGTTCGCAAACGTTGACCAGCAGACGACGGCAGAAATCACGATTCTGACAGTGGACACGGTTTCGCCAATGGACATGAGTCAGTACGCGCAGGAGGTGTTCGACAAGTGGAAGGTAGGAAAACCGGACAAGGACAACGGCCTGCTTATATTGTATGTTGTGAACTCGTCAAGCAGCAAACACGTACAGGTCCAGACCGGCTACGGGCTTGAAGGCATCCTTCCTGACAGCAAGATAGGCAGGATACTTGACGAGCAGTACGTCCCGAGGCGGGACGCCGGGAACATGACCGACGGAATAATAGAAGCATCGAAGGCACTTGCGCAGGTGGTGATTGACAATGCGGATGAGGTGCGCAGCGGGCAGGCGGGGCCGGCGCCCGGGATCGTGGACATTGTCTTCACTCTGCTGCCCTTAATCCTCTTCCTTCTGTTCTTCATCGCAACGTGGAAGAGGAAGCGCATGAAGTGCAAGTACGGCCACCCCGCAAAGTTCGTCCGTTGGGAGGGCAGCTGGGCCATCTACCGCTGCGAGTTCGGACATGAAGTAAGAAGCAGGTGGGGACCGGGAATGGGCGGCTTTTTCATGCTAGGTGGAGGCTTTCGCGGTGGTGGGGGCGGATTCGGTGGAGGTGGCGGCGGTTTCGGTGGCGGCGGCTCGGGCGGAGGGGGCGCGGGACGATAGGTTTAAGTCCCCATGGAGCAAGTGAATGACATGGCCGCAGCAAAACCGTCCGGATTACCGATAAAATGGATAGTTATCGGAGTTGTCGTAGTTGCCATACTTCTCGTCCTGGGTTTCATCGGGATGTACAACAACTTTGTAGCACTCAACCAAGGAGTCAATAGCAGCTGGAGCGAGGTTGAAAACCAATACAGCCGGCAGGCGCAACTGATACCCAACCTTGTTTCAACGGTGAGCAGCGCGGTCAAGGTGGAGACCAAGCTGATTACCGACGTCACGAATGCGCGCAGCCAGTGGCAGAGCGCGCAACAGGGCGACCTGCTATCGCAGGACACCGCTGGCGTGAACCTGCAGAACTCCATCAATGCGTTCGTCAGTGCAGTAGCCACAACAGAGAACTACCCCGTTCTGCAGGCTAACAAGAACTATCTGGCGCTGCAGGACGAGCTGACAGGAACCCAGAACAGGTTAGCAGTGGCCCGCGGACGATACATACTGGCCATACAATCGTACAATACGGCAATTCAGAGTTTCCCGGGGGTCCTTTTTGCAGGAATGTTCGGATTCGCTCCGAAGCAATATTATCAGGCGGCCCCATCGGAAATGACCACGCCGATAATCGGCACCGGCACGCTGCCGTGAAAGGTATCGATGCAATGAACCTTATCGGCGCTCTTTACGGACTGGGTGACAAGGTAAGGGCCGTCCAGAAGAAGTACCCTAAAGACAAGATCCTTTACAGCTGCATGGCTTCCGTTGAGAACGAGACTGTGCCGTCCGCGCTCGTCCTGACCAACAAAAGGCTGGTGTATGCCCGCGGCGGTCTGACCTCCTCCATTGTCGGGACTATCAGCCTTATCGGCGGGATCATATTTCTGGTCTTGGCAGTCGTTATGCTCTTCGTAAATCCTGCGATTTCCTTCGTCTTTTTCGGGCTCGCCCTGAGCGGAATTACTGGAAAAGTGATCATGAAATGGGTATCCAGTTCTGAAATCAGGCCGATCGAACTGAGAAAGATAAAGGGCGTGAAATATGAGCCACTTAAGACCGCTTTTGGCTACACGGCCTGCACGCTGAAAGTCGGTGGCTACGCGTTCAGGATGTACAAAACTGACGGCCTGGCGCTTGCGGCCAAGATAAAGGAGTTGCTGAAATGACGAAGGAATATTCCGGTGCCCTCTTCCCGTTCAATTTATTGAAAAATGACGATGCGACAATGCTCAAGCTTCTGTACCTGAATATCGCAGCCGTCATCGTTTATTTTGTTCTGAACCTGCTGACCCCGCTAAAACTATTCCCGGGTTACATGGACATTAATGCGGTTTCGTTTATTTTGCTCCTGTTTGCCGTCTTCTTCGCGAAACGGAAAAACTATACCGCGGTCTTTTGCCTCGGCCTTCTTGGAGGCGCCTTTTCATTCCCACTCGGTTTCCTTTTTGGCTTGGGTTCGGCAGTGCTGGCAATTTCCCGAATATCGACAAAAATTGGCAAGCTCCCGCCTGTGGCAAAGTAATCTGATTTTTTCAGCTACGGAACCTTTAACTGCGATACGAACCAGGACCGCGCAGGCGTGTGCTGGTCCCTGACGTGATTTAAGAAAGTTTATAAACCGGCTCGCGCAAGCTTGCGCATGGCACCGGCCAAGCTCGTCGCATACGTGAAGCAGCAGATGCACGCCGGATATTCTGCGGATGTCATCAAGCAGTCGGCCTTGGCCGCGGGATGGAAAGTGGCGGACATCGAAAGTGCGATAGCGGTGACCAAGATGGAGGCACCGCCAGCGCCCGCGAGCCCCTTCACCCCGCTTATGGACCTGGTTCAACGGCCGGCCGAAGCAATAACCCGAGCAAAGACAAAGAACTGGATGACCAGCATCCTCGTGCTGCTCACCTCGATCGTCGTGATCTTTCTCTCTATCATGGTCAACATCAGCAGCATACCGATAATCGGGCAGCTGCTGCGGTTAGTGGACGCGCAGACCATAATCCTCGGGCTCATCGGGCTGATAGTGGCGGGCTTCGCGTGGGTGGCCTTCAACGGTTACATCCACAGGACATTCATCCGCCAGCTGGGGGGCAAAGGCGGCTTCTATGAGGCCTTCGTTGCGCTGTCCTACGGCATGTACGTGCCGGCGCTGGGCATGTTCGCGAGTGCGATAATCACGGCAATACCACTCGGCGGGATGTTCGCGAGCCTGCTCGGGCTTATTGCGATGGCCATCAAGGCCGTGGCCTTTGCCATCGGACTGGGCACCACCATCCGCGCGTTCATGGAGCTGTACGGGGTCGACCTGCTGGTGGTCCTGACATCGATGTTCTTCATTGTGATGATCTTGTTCATATCGGCGGCCGGCTTCATTACAGGACTCATCCCGAGCCTCATCATGGGCGGGCTCGCATAAACCGAATCCCATTTAAGAAGTTCCGAAGCAAAGCAAGGGCGTGCCATCCGTTTCTCATCCGATGCTGAAGGAAAACAGCATAGAAGCAAGGGCATACCAGACGGCCATAGCGAACACAGCAACAGCAAAGAACACGTTGTGCGTGCTGCCGACAGGACTTGGCAAGACCCAGATAGCCATCTTGGTGGCTGCGAACAGGCTTGCGAGCTATCCGGACAGCAAGGTGCTCGTGCTGGCACCAACTAGGCCTCTGGCTGAACAGCACCTTCATTCCTTCTCAAAGTGCATGAACCTGGTCGGGGAGCAGCTCCTGCTGGTTACCGGACTGATAGAGCCCGAAAAACGCGCAAAGCTGTACAAGTTCGCCACCGTGATCTGCGCGACGCCGCAGACGATTGAAAATGACGTGGAGAAGGGCACGCTAAAGCTCGAGGACATAAGCCTGCTCGTCGTGGACGAGGTCCACAGGGCTGTAAAGAAGTATGCATACCCGTGGATTGCCAAGGTCTACCTGAGGACCGCCAAGCACCCGCGCATCCTTGGCTTAACAGCCAGTCCGGGCAGCGACGAGACGCGAATAAAGGACATCACCGGGCACCTGGGAATCGAAGCGGTAGAGATAAGGAGCGAGGAGGACCCTGACGTCAAGCAGTACGTTCAGGAGCAGGAGTTCGAGACGATAAGAGTTAGCCTGGACGGCCCGCTGCTGGGTGCGCAGGTGGAGCTCAAGCTGGCATTGGCCGAGAGGCTGAAGAAGCTGAGGGAATGGAAGCTCAACGCCTACACGAAGAAGGACCTTCTGGACGCCCAGAAGAGGCTGCAAATCAAGCTGGCCAAGGAAAAGAGGCCGATCTACTACCAATACCTCTCACACATAGCTGAGACCATCAAACTGTGGTACGCTTTGGAGCTGGTGGAGACTCAGAGCGTGGCAGCTGCGGCCGCTTATGCCGACAAGATAGCGGAGGGCGGCAGCCGTGCGGCAAAGAGGCTGCTTGCAGATGAACGGGTGAACAATACGCTGCTGCTGTTGCACAAGCTGAAGGCAGAGGCCATAGAGCATCCGAAGATGACCAAACTGGAGGAACTGCTCAGGGAAGAACTGGCGAGCAACCCTCAGCTGAAGATCATTGTTTTCAGCCATTATCGCGAGAACATCGCGGCGATAGCGCGCAGGCTGAAAGGAGTTGAGAACTGTAAACCGGCCGTCCTGATAGGACAGGCAAGGAAGGCGGAAGGGGGCCTGAGCCAGAAGGAGCAGATAGACATCATCCGCGACTATGAGTGCGACGTCTACAACACGCTCATAACCAGCCCGATAGGAGAGGAAGGCCTGCACCTTGCCAGCGCCGACCTTGCTATTTTCTATGAACCGGTAGCAAGCGAGATACGGACCATCCAGAGGAGAGGAAGGGTAGGAAGAACGAAGCTAGGAAGGATAATCGTCCTTGTTACCAAAGGGACGCGTGACGAAGCCAACTTCTACACGGCCCAACGCAAGGAAGCGATGATGAAACAGATACTTCACAAGATGCAGGACGAAAACGGGCATGACGTCGCAAGCGACGTCGAGGAAACGGACGGGCAAGAAAAGCTGAGCGATTTCTAGCAGCTACTGCACGGTGTTGGCCTTGTTGTTGCGCTGCCATTCAAGTCCGGCAGTGATCTCCCGCGCAGCCTGGTCAGGGGGCATGCTTTTCCAGGGACTGCTGGGCATGCAGCTCACCTGCTGCACGCGCCGAGCGCGCGCAGCTGTGTCCCGGAACTAACGGCCGGCCTTACATTGCTTTCCAAAACATGTACTTCCATCCCTCTATATCCGAGGCGAGGGCCGGCAGCTTCGACGATGCCATTACCGGTATATAAAAATCCACCGAACTTCTCCTCTACATACTTCAGAAAGGTAAGCGCTTCGTCTCCGGATTGTTCTGCCTCTCTATAAGCGGCATCACGCAGCTCAAGCCCATCAAGAGGGCAACCTGCTACCATCGCATTAGCCTCCATTAAGATGCTTTCTTCGGTTTTGTTCATAGTATTCACTAAAGAGTAGTTATAGTTAGTCCCTTATAAAGCTAATGGTCAATCCATCAAACGCCTTAAATCACTGAAGAGGCCGATTAAGGCATGGAAAAGGAAGGCAAGGACGACTTCCTCAAGCCGATCGTCGACAGCATGAAGCGGCGGGAGGAGCAGAGGCCGCTCATTTTCCTGGATACGCGGGAGCGCAATACCGAGGCTGCACGGGAGCTGGCGCGCTTTGAGTGCATAATCAAGGAGAAGCTGCTGGTGGTGGGGGACTTCCTGTGCAGCGACAGGGTGGCCATAGAAAGGAAGACGGCGGGCGACTTCGTTGCAAGTGTCATAGACGGCAGGCTGTTCAAGCAGGTAAAGGCACTGAAGGACAACTTCGACAAGCCTGTGCTGGTGATAGAAGGCGAGGACCTGTACGGCCGGCTGAAGAACCCCAACGTCATACGAGGAGCATTGGCCAGCATAGCCGTCGACTACCAGCTGCCAATCGTCTGGACGAATGACGCGCACGAAACGGCTGGCTTCATCTTCTGGGTCGCCAAGCGGGAGCAATTTGAGGAGAAGAGGGAGGTCGGCGTGCGCGGCGAGAAGAAGGCGGAAAGCATGGAGGAGAAGCAGGAATACCTCGTTAGCGGACTGCCGGGAATCAACGTCGTAAGAGCAAAGGCATTGCTGAAGCACTTCAAGAGCCCAGCCGCGGTCTTTTCAGCGAGCGAGGAAGAGCTGCAGAAGGTCGAAGGCATAGGCGAGAAGCTTGCTACAGGGATGAAGGAAGCGCTCGAAAGCAAGTACAAAAGCAAGAAACAGGTTTAAATGGCTGCATCAATAATGACTATCGTGCCGAACCGCAAACAGATTGAACACCGCGAATCCAGCGGGCCACTTGTCGGGGTACTGCTGGTGGTAACAATAATTGTGGGCATGACAATGCTCGGCACGATGCCGGCGACCGGTGCAGCGACCTCGATAGGAACCGAAGACCTGAAGGACAGCGCCGTGACATCTGCCAAGATACAGGATTACGTTCCTCCACCATCCGGTATTCCAATTATAGGTAGTATAGCAACCGGCATACAGACCGTAGATATAGCCAATGGCGCAATCACGACTGCAAAGCTGGCCACCAATGCCGTCACAAACGATAAAGTTTCCGGAATTGATGCCAGCAAGATCATCAGCGGGACGCTGGCTGCTGCTAGGATACCGGCACTGACCGCGACACAGATACCGGCGCTGGATGCCGCCAAAATCGTCACAGGGACGCTCAGCGTGGCAAGGATACCAGGACTGGACGCCAGCAAGATAATCAGCGGGACGTTCGCAACTGACAGGATACCCGGACTGGACGCAGCCAAGATCATCAGCGGGACGCTGAACCCCGACCGTATACCTTCACTGTACAAGACGAGCTGGACAGCCAAGGGAGCCGGAAGGATAGACGCGAGCTTCATAGGCACCGGAACGTCCAGCAACTGGGTCGCCGGAATTCCCGCCAGCATGATAACAGGTTTGACTGCTGCACAGATATCGGCGCTTGATGCGAGCAAGATCACCAGTGGGACGTTCACCGCGGACAGGATACCGGGCATTGACGCTTCGAAGATAATCAGCGGCACGCTGGCTGCTGCGAGGATACCAGTCCTGACGGCGGCACAGATACCTAACTTGGATGCCAGCAAGATAACGACCGGGGTACTGAATGTAGCACGGTTGCCAATCATAACAAGTAGCAAACTGGCGGATGCCGCAATCACGTCGGCAAAGATAGCGAATGGGGCAGTGACATCATCGAAACTCTCGGGCGTGCTGCCTGCGTGCGCTTTCTGCGCCAGCTGCGGCGGAAAATACCCCGAAAAGATGGGTAGTATCACGGAAAGACTCAGGAGTGGCGAGCCGATTCCGCCTGAATTCCCACAATGGATAATTGAAGAGTTTGGCACCAATTGCGGCGGCGGTGCTTTGAGTTCAGTAGCCGTGAACACGGTCTATCTCTGCTGCAAGACCTGATGCCAACGGGCACCGGCAAGAAACACGGCATGAAGGTCTAGACCCAGATGATTTTCGCCCTTCGGTGGCCAGAATTACGTATAAATACCTACCGATACAACTCCAACCGTGAGTAAGACCTTCTTGCTTGCGACTGTGGCAATCCTGACAATAACGCTGACAGCGACCATTATATTGGCAGATACACCGGTCAAGCAAGTGTCACTACAAGGAAGGCTTTCCGACCCGACAGGCAAGCCGCTGGACGGGTCGTTCAGCGTCAAGTTCGAGATATTCGCCTCGGAAACAGAGGGCACACCTGGTACCGGCCTTTGGAGCGAGGCGCAGAAGGTAACGGTCACGAAGGGCCTGTTCGGAGTCAACTTGGGCAGCGTAAAACCGCTTAACCTGGCCTTCGACAAGCCGTACTGGGTCGAGGTCAGCATAGGCGCAGAGAAGCTGACTCCACGATATCCACTAACGAGCGCGCCGTACAGCTTCTACGGCGGCGTGGCAGGGAACATCGACGCATCCAAGATAATCGGTACTCTGAACATCAACCAGATACCTTCGCTGACATCGGCTTGGACCGGTACAATCGATGCCAGCAGGATACTCAGCGGTACGCTGGCTGCTGCTAGGATACCGGCCCTGACGGCAGACAAGATAACTTCGGTCAACCCGTCCGCGATAGTCGGCACCATCCCCGACAGCAAGATAGGGTCAGTGAACCTCATCAAAGTATACTACAACACGGTTGACAGTAACGGCCAAACTGTCGCCAATCACGGAATACCCGCCGATTCGGTAAACGGGAAGCTGAGCACGCTAAATATACCTTCGTTGCCATCTAATTGGGCTGGCACTATCGATGCCAGCAGAATAACCGGACTGACTGCAAACATGATACCAACGCTGACATCGGCTTGGACCGGTACGATCGATGCCAGCAGAATAACCGGACTGACTGCAAACATGATACCAACGCTGACATCGGCTTGGACTGGAACTGTAGACGTCAGCAAGATAAGCGGTACCGGTACTCTGGCGGCGGCACTGCTACCGACAATAACAGGCGCCAAAATAGCGAACGATGCGATAACTGGCAACAAGATACTGGACAAGACCATCGAAAACGGCGACATAGCGGACGGCGCGATTAACACTTACAAGATACTGGACGGAGGAATCAGGCACCAGGACATAGCCCCCAGTGAAATCACGAAGGACCTTATTGACAGAGGAGCCGTCACAGTGGAAAAGCTTGACAAGGCATATTTGGCAGGCCAATCCCAATATGTAGTCAAAACAGGTCCGGGCGTCGACCAGAGAACGAAAATCGCTTCGGACCTTTTGTTCACCTACGGTATCTTCACTGCATCCTGCACGTGCAGCGTGCCTGACGATGGCACACATAAGGTGTATTTCTGCAACTGCTGGGTGGCCAACGACGCTGGAACGATAAACGCCTACGCCAACGTCTTCCAGAGCAACGGCTACGCACAGACCAACACCGCTATCGACTGGATAATCGTGGAGCGCTGATGGCATGCGCACCGCAAAAAAGCATGCAACTAAAAATGCCGCGCGGCACCACGGCCGCATACATGTTCACAATGTACACCACGGACATCCTCACGGGGAAGGGCTCGCATGGGCGGTCTTCGCGGCCGCGCTTCTTGTTGCGGCGTTCTCGTTCGCTGGTGCATGGTACTACTCTGCCACCCCGTTCGCAATAATCCCTGCAGGCACCAACTACCAGATGGCGCTGGCGGTCGCCAGCGACGGCACGGCAAACAGCACCAACTATCGGCTCACGATTGGCAGCGGCGATGCGGCGGCGGGGACGAGCAAGAGCACGAGCTACGTCCTCCTGCTGGGCTCGCAGGCCTACCTCGGCGGCGACAATGAAGCGCCTGTCTGCTCGATAAGCCAGAGCACCGGCACGCCGGCCATCAGGTCAACAGTTTTGCTGACGGCCAGCTGCACGGACGATGTAAACCTTGAGAAAGTTGAACTTGCAACCGATGAGAGCGGCACCCTGCAGAAGGTGAGCAAGTACGGCTCGCCCAAGAGCGTGAGCGGAGCGAACGCTTCTGTCACATTCAACTGGCTCAACACGGCCGTAGGCGTAGGCAAGGCCGTAACGTGGAAGGTGTTTGCGACCGACACCAGCGGCAACATCGGGGAGAGCACCCTGCTTGCCTTCACCGTCGGCGCACCGCCAGACACTACGCCGCCCGCACTCGGTGTGGTGAGCGTCAACCCGGCCAAACCGGCCGCAGGTGCGGAGGCCACGGTTTCCGTCCAGGCCACCGATGAAACAGGCCTAGCGGGCGCCAGCCTGATAATCGGTAACGTCACGGCCGGCTCGGTTAGCCTGACCGGCAAGGCGGCGACGGTCAACCTGAGCTGGACACCGGAGAAGACGGGCACTTACAACGCGAGCATCATTGTCACGGACGGAGCAGGAAACATCGCCCACACGGACGTCATCAGCGTGATAGTTATAATACCAGTCTTCACATGCGACCCGGCAATCAGGCCAAATGATACGGCCGGCCCATGCCTAGAGGTCGACGTAGGGGTAAGGAAGCAGACCGCAACGCACTATACCTGCGACACTGATACCGGGCAATGGGTACCCAAAATCACGCAGCAATCGTGCGCGCTTCCGACTCCTTCGGGCCCGCCCGTCGCATTCATAGCGCTCGGGCTGGTGGCGCTGGTAATAGCAATCGCAGCCGCCCTCTACATCCTCTACAAGCGCGGCAAAATCAAGTTACCGCCCTGGCTGACGGACATACTGGACAAGCTTAAAATGCCGAAACCCGGGAATGCACCGGCCCCGGCACCTGAAGTTCCGGAGACCACGGAGTAGGTTTGAATGAATACCTGTCCAACTAGGTATCATATGCGCGCAACACCACTCATAGCGGCCTTCCTGACGGTTTTCATGCTCTCATCTGTCATAGCCTTGGCAGATACGCCGGTCAAGCAGGTCGCATTGCAGGGAAGGCTATCGGACCCGACAGGCAAGCCGTTGGACGGCACTTTCTCGGTCAAGTTCGAGATATTCGCTTCCGCAGCAGAGGGCGCAAGTGGTACGGGTCTGTGGAGCGAGGCACAGAGGGTAACGGTCACGAAGGGCCTGTTCGGCGTCAACCTGGGCACAGTGACGCCGCTGAACCTGGCCTTCGACAAGCCGTACTGGGTCGAGGTCAGCATAGGCGCGGAGAAGCTGACTCCACGATATCCACTAACGAGCGCGCCGTACAGCTTCTACGGCGGTGTGGCAGGAAGCATTACTGCTGACAATATCATAGGGACACTGAACGTCAACCAGATACCGGCACTGACCGCTGCACAGATACCGAACTTGGATGCCGCAAAGATAGTCAGCGGGACGCTTGCCGCCGCAAGGATACCCGTGCTGACAGCAGACAAGATACCTTCACTGACATCGGCATGGACCGGTACGATTGACGCCACCAAGATAGCGACAGGAACGCTTAGCGCGGACAGGATACCTAAGCTTGACGCCAGCAAGAAGATAGCGGATTACAGCATAACGTCATTCCAGATCGACCACACCAAAGGCCTCGAAGCGGAAATACTTTTCAGCGGGACGCTGAACCCGGCCAGGGTGCCTCCGCTATATTCAGGCTGGACAGGCGGAAGGATAGACGCGAGCTTCATAGGCACCGGAACGTCCACCAACTGGGTAGCCGGAATACCAGCCAGCATGGTAACCGGAGCATTGACCGCAGCGCAGATACCGGCATTGCCATCGACTTGGACAGGTACGATCGATGCCAGCAGGATAAACGGGACGCTGGCGGCAGCGCGAATACCGATCATAACCGGTAGCATGATAGGAACCAAGGCAGTTGGAACCACAAACATCGCTGACAAGGGCGTCACACAAGACAAGCTAGCCAAGCGCTATCAGGCCGACCAAGCCGACTACACGGGTCATGGCATGACAAAAAATCTCTATTATATATCGCCGTCAGCATCCTGCGCGTGTAGTGTTCCTGACTCAGCAATCTATTTTTGTAACTGCCGTTTAGCCGCAGCAAACCCCAGTACAGGAAATAGTGCCGATCTCTATGTAACTGTCACCAAGCGCAGTGACGGCAGTGATGCGCCCATTGGCACACAAGTCAGTTGGATTGCCATAGAGAGAGGATAGTATGCGTGCAACACCACTCATAGCGGCATTCCTGGCGGTCTTCATGCTCTCTTCTGTCATAGCCTTGGCAGACACGCCGGTCAAGCAAGTGGCGCTGCAGGGAAGGCTATCAGACCCGACTGGCAAGCCGCTGGACGGGTCGTTCAGCGTGAAGTTCGAGATATTCGCCTCGGAAACAGAGGGCGCGACCGGTACGGGTCTGTGGAGAGAGACGCAGAAGGTAACGGTCACGAAGGGCCTGTTCGGAGTCAACTTGGGCAGCGTTACACAGGGCGGGATACCGCTGGCCTTCGACAAGCCGTACTGGGTAGAGGTCAGCATAGGCTCAGAGAAGCTGATTCCGAGGTATCCGCTGACTTCAGCACCGTACAGCTTCTATTCAGGCGTACCGGGGCTGGACGCGAGCAAGATCATCAGTGGGACGTTCGCAACGGACAGGATACCGGGACTGACCGCTGACAAGATACCGGGATTGGATGCCGCCAAGATCATCAGTGGGACGCTGTCTTCTGCTAGGATACCGGCCTTGACGGCGGCACAGATACCCGCGTTGGACGCCGCCAAGATAGCAACGGGAGTGTTGAGCACGGACAGGATACCTGTGCTCAATGCACGCCAGAATATAGCCAGCGGAACTATCACGGAACCCCTGATAGATCACAATGCCGGCCTGAGTGCCGAAATCCTGATGCACGGGATGCTGATCCCTAACCGTGTGCCTCCGCTGTACAAGGAGGGCTGGACCGCCGAGGGGGCCGGAAGGATAGATGCGAGCTTCATAGGCACCGGAACGTATAACAACTGGGTGGCCGGAATGCCCGCCAGCATGATAACAGGGACGCTCGACTCTGCACGGATACCCGGGCTGGACGCGGGAAAGATAACGACCGGGACCCTTGCTGCGGCGCTGATACCCGGGCTTGATGCCGCCAAGATAACCACCGGCACCTTCGGGACCGCGCGACTGACGGATAATGCTGTAACGAGCGCCAAGATAGCGGACGGAACAATCACTTCAGCCGACATACAGAACGATGCAATCACCACGGACGACATAAAGGACCACAGCATCCAGGGACCCGACATAATTGCAGGGACCATAGGAAGTGGGGAATTAATGAGCGGCGCGGTAACGGCAGCCAAGATTTCCAACGGTGCGGTCACCAGCGCGAAACTGGCGAAGCGCTACATGGGCGGATCATTCTTGACAACGCCCGGTGCAGTTGATTGCTATTATGCCTACGACAGCGCTATCACCGATGTAAGTACACCTGCTTCATGCGCGTGCAGCGTCGTTTCAACTTCCGATAACACCCACCCATATTTCAAGTACTTCTGCAACTGCTTTGTGGAGTCGGTCACCGGTGGCGTGAACATAAAACTTTGTCCCCGATACCATGATGGCAGCCAAATCGGCAGCAGTTTGTCGATTGGCATACATTACGTGGTAATGGAACAAACGTGATAATAGAAGAACAAACGCTCCCGCAAGTCCGCTCGCTGAAACAGACTTTAAATACATGCCTCTTCTATTTGCAATAGATTACATGGCACGGCACAAGAACGCCAGGCCGGCCTCCGGGCGGCACGGGACTTCTCGGCACAAGGTGCTGTACGCACAAATCGGAATCCTGCTCATCGTGCTCGGCGCATTAATGATAATCCAAGGAGCCGCGCTGCTGCCTTCAGGTAACATCATTATCAGCCCCGGGGGCATTACTCCCAGCTTCGATTGGCGCTTCTTCAAGCACGACACGGCGAGAACCGGCCAGACCGGCACCTTTACTGGGGGCCCAGACAGCGCGGCCGCGCTGTGGATATTTGACACCGGCACTGGCAAACCGATAGAGGGCAGCCCGGTAACCTGCAAGGGCAATGTCATCTTTGGCAGCGCGGACGGACATGTTTATGCCATAGGCAACGCGACCGGCCAGCTGGTATGGCAATACCCGGCGGCTGGCGATACGGCAATCGGTGCCGTCTATGGCAGCCCGGCATGCCCTGGCGATGGCAGGATCTATTTCGGCAGCGACGACACTAAGATAAGGGCAATAAAGGAGAGCGACGGCAGCTTAGCCTGGCAATACCAGACCGGTGCCGAAATCAAGGGTAGCCAGATTGTCAGCGGCGATGCGGTCTATGCTGGCTCACTAGACAACTATGCATATGCACTGAACAGCACCACTGGCGTAAAGTTGTGGAGAACAGGCCTAGATCAAATCTATGGAGGACCGGCGCTCAACGGTAACGAAATTATAACCGCGGACCAGGTGTGCATGTCGCGTCTCAAACTTGCCGATGGCAGCATAATCCAGCAAGACTGTACGTCCAACGTATACACCCCGGGCCGCACTACGCCAGCCATCGATACAAAGAATGGCTACATCTATGCCGGCGATGACGATAACCAACTGGTCGCCCGCAATATCACCAACCTTACCGACAATAGCGACTGGACTTTCACAACAGGCGGGTTCGTACGAAGCAGTCCCGTAATCAGCACAGATTCCAAGTATGTGTTCTTCGGCAGCGATGACGGAAAGCTGTATGCCGTCCACACCGGGCTGGCCGGCACGGCAGGCCTGAAGTTGTGGAGCTTTGATACGGGCGCACCGCTGCGCGGCACCCCGGCAGTGGACAGCAGCAGGATATATTTCGCGGCCCGGAACGGGACGGTCTATGCCCTTAACATAAGCACTGGAAGTGTGGCTTGGAGCTACGACTCGAGCAGCCAAATGAACAGCAGCCCGGCGATTTCTTCGCAGAAGCTTTATATCGGAACTGAGGACGGCAAGATGTTCGCCATCACAACGGTCGCCATCGCCGACAAGACTGCCCCCACATGGAGCAACCAGAAGCAGGACTCTGACACCATAGGGTTAGGCGGCACGGTCAAGCTGAGCGTGGACCTGGCGGACAACTACGCGCTGGGCAGCGCGACGCTGAGCACGAACGAGACCGGGGCATGGGTCAACTATACCAATACTTATGGCAGCACCGTGGCGCTTGCAGGCAAGAGCTCGACAGCCAACTTCACATGGAGCAACGCGAATGTGCTGGAAGGAAATACGGTAAAGTGGAAAGTCTACTTCAAGGATGCAGCGGCGGTCCCCAACGAGGCCGTGACCGGCGAGAAGAGCTTCAAGGTGGTCGGAGACATCACGCCGCCAACGCCAAGCAATATCAACCAAAGGAACTCCGAAGTGGTCCTGGGCGGCGGCAACGAGCTGAAAGCCCTATGGACGGACGATTCCGGCCTGCTGAAGGCGGAGCTGCTCATCGGCGGCACGAAGGTGGACGAGGTGCAGATGCAGAACAAGGAATCATGGTCCAACTTCACTTATACGCCACTGGCACTGGGCGCGGTCAGCTGGCAGATACGCGGGACGGACGGCGCCGGCAACACCGCCAACACCCCCACCAACAGCTTCTATGTCGTCGCGATCGCTACAGACACCACGCCACCTGTCATCGGCCAGCCAGAAATCAGCGCGACCGAAGTGGCGGCGGGCGAACTTGTGAACATAAAGCTCACGGCCACCGACAACATCGCACTGAACAGTGCCGAGTTTGAGGTCGACGGCCAGGTCGTCGACAGATTCGACTTCATCGGTGCACCTACTGGAAAGGCGGCGTTCGCATACACCCCGCCGGAGCCTGGCATCTACACCATGCGCATCACGGTCAGTGACACGGCCGGCAACAAGCAGGCCACTCCCGACTTCACCATCACTGCCACGACGCCGCTACCCGCACCGACCTGCCTGCTTCCCATTCCAAGGCCATCCAATTACACCGCCTGCAAGCTGGAGCCGAACGCGACAAACGGCACGCAGTCGCGGGTGATATACGAATGCGATAAAACTACCGGCACCTATGTCGCAAAGACGGATACACGTTCGTGCGAGGTGCCGATCGTGACGCTGCCAACGGTTTACATAGGGATGGGCTTGGTGTTCATCATTATTGGTGCTGCGGCCCTGCTGTTCTGGCAGAAAGAGCGGGTGGAAAAGCTCACCGCAAAGGAAAAACCGCCGGCCCCGGCACCTCCACCACCAGCGCCAACACCGACATCAAGCGGCAAGCTGAGGTAAAGGCATGACAGAACGTCATGCGGCGAAGCAGCGACACAGGCACCATGCTGCGCACGGCCATTCTACCGGACCCCTCGTCGGCACCCTGCTCGTAATCATCATAATGGCCGGCTTCGCGCTGCTCGGCACGCTGGCCGATCAAAACGGACCGACCGCATATGCAGTTGCAACCGATACCCAACCGCCGATTGCGAACGACACCAGGCAGTCGCTAGACAGGCCGATACCCGGAGCGGTGGTCACGCTCAGCGCGCGCTGGATCGACAACGGGCAGCTCATCAAGGCCATACTCGAGACCAACGAGGACGGCAGCCTCATCAACAGGACGACCGTCCCGCTGAACGGCAGCGAAGCGCTTGCCTCGTTCAGTTGGCAAAACACCGCCGTCCAGGCCGGAACGACCGTCAGGTGGAGGATATACGCTATGGACGCCGCCGGAAACGTCGGAGCCGGTCCGCAACTGAGCTTTACCGTGAAAGCGGCCGTCGCGGCCTGCCCCAGCTGCCCATCGCCAACGGATTGGGGCAGGTGCACATCGACCCCCGTCAAACCTGGGGTAAGGGAGGGAAAGCAGAACAGGACGGCCTATGAATGCAGCGACGCAACCGACTTCAACTGCCGTGCAAAGACCGAAACCCAGACCTGCACGCTTGCGCCGGCAGATGCCGCGCTTGACGCCATTTCGGCCGCAAGGGATGCGATAGCCGCGGCGGACTCGGAGAACAGGGACGTCAGCAAGGCCCTGGACATGCTCACGGAGGCCGAACTGGCATATGCCGGTGGCAACTACACCGATGCACAGGGCAGGGCGCAGGATGCCGTGAAAGCGATAGGAGCGCCCGCGGGGCCGGTGCCCGTAGAGCTGATAACGGTAATAGTGGTGCTCATTGCCGTCGTGGCCGGCCTGGTGCTGTACTTCTCGCACAAGAGGACCGTCACCAAGTTGATGGCCGAATTGGAAGAGAAATTGCCGAAAATGTAGTCAGAACAGCCCTGCAGCCTTTTTCTTAGAGACGTCCCAGACCTTGCGCTTCTTTGCTGCTTCCTTCAACGGGATGGCAAGGAACCTGTTCTGTATGGGGATGAGGTAGAAATGCTCCTCCTTGCCCTGCCTGTTCTTCAATAGCAAAGAAAATTTGCCCTTCTCAAGCAATTTACCGGAAGCAGGGTCGCGGTACTGGTAGCGCACGAACTTGCCCTTGTCGACCAGCCAGCGGACCTCCTTGTTGCCCTTGCGATCCTTTGTGATGACCGTTTCAGGGTATTCCGGCATGCAGAAGGATGAAGAGGTTCGTTTAAATATGTGCTCATAGAAGCATTATCATGCGCCCGCTGATAATCGCACTGCTGATAACGGTTGCCGTGATATTGGCAGTAATGTTCTTTGGGACGTCCACGGGTTTCACTGTGTACAAGTTCGACAAGCTGACAATCAGCGGCGGCCATGCACTTCTGACGCCGCAAACGTTCTCGCCGAACTGGGACAAGGTAGCGGACGTCGTATCGGCAACCGTTAGCGGCTCATGCAACAATAACAAGTATTCCGCGTTGGGGATATTCAGCACAGACGGAACTTGCGCAGCCGGTACTGTAACCTCGATTGCCAGCGTTGTGAGTGAAAAACCGTGCTCAACCCTAGCCGGTTACTGCAATTTCAACGGATACATTTATTGGAATGGCACCTACTCTAGCAATCAGAGGGTGCCCGATGGGAAGTACTGTGTTATAAGCGGTTGCACATCCGGCACCGCCGAACTAAGCTCACGGGACAAGGTAATAGAGATCAACATCAATAACGAGGCCTACCCGGCCAAGAGCACCTATGTTAACGGGCCGGTCTGCGGAACTAAACCTAAATGCTCGTTACAGACCTCCTATTTTGGATGGGGGACAGGCTGCGGCAAGACCGCCACACAGAACGCCGGTAACAGGTGCAATGCAAACAGTGACACGTGCCTGAAACAGGACACTGGCAGCTGCAAGAAGAACTACGGCTATGCGGGCAACGTTGTGAGCTGTGACCCGGTCAGTGGCGTCGGAATATGCCAGGCAACGGCCGTCGCCGCCGTGCCGGGCGGCCATTGAGGCCTCCCGATACCTTTAAATAGCGGCAAGACGTATACTTATCACCTATTAGTGGTGATAAGTTGAGCTGTCCACAAATCAGGCAGGCCTACCGGCCGCAAAAGTACCAGGCGCCCAAAGTCGACAAAAGGTACGAAGTGCGCAAATCGATAGGCAGGCAAAGGGAGAAGCTCAACAGGTTCCGGATGCCTGTGAAGGAATTTACGCTGTTTGAAAAGGTCCTGGCCGCGGTAGCAGGCGGTTCAATAGCTGGCGCAGGAATGGCGGCCGCGGGGGGCGTAGGTCATGCGGCAGGGGACAATGGCATGGTAATCCAGGACTCGTGCGGAGTCTCGGACTACCATCCAGGTGAGGTCTATCACTTCAAAGAGCCCTTCACTGGCAACGATTACTATTCAACCGGAGGGGTGAACTTCAGTACCGTAAAATACTGCAAGGCCGGGAACGCCGGGAGTCCTGAATACGGTTTTATGAAGTTCCTGTTCGGCGACAAGGTCAAGAACATCGACAAGGCCAAGCAGAAAATGGATGCATGCCCGGAACATAAAGCCGACATCAAATATTGCTCTTACGTGGACCGGATAGTGAAGGCGGACTTCAAGGCCAGGCTGGTCAATAACAACATCAAAGATAATCACCAATATCCGGAATTCGAGGTAGAGGGCGACGTCGGACCGCCAGATACCAGCGTGGAGCAGATAAACCCGCTGCTCTACATAATGCTTCCTTTCATTGCGATAGCGGCGGGTCTTGCGGCACGCCGTCATAGGCGCAAGGCAAGCTGACGCCGCGCATCATTTTTAACGTTTGGACTACAAAGTTGCCCGTGCCAAAGCCGCTGATTATAGGTTTCGATCCAGGCCTGACCACTGCGTGGGCCGCCATCGACCTGAAAGGGCAACTTGTCGCTGATAAGGAAGGAAAGAGCCTTTCGCTAAGCGAGGTGGCAAGGGCCGCAAAGGAGGCCGGCAGGCCGCTGATAGTCGCAGTTGACAAGGAAAAGGTGCCCGAGGCGGCCGCAAAGCTCGCGGCCGGGTTCTCGTGCCAGCTCTGGACACCGCAGCAGGACATGGGCGTCGATGAAAAGAGCTCCATGGTCAAGGAGGCTATCAAGGAATGGGAACTCGAGCCGGTGCCAACTTATTCGTCGCATGAAAAATCTGCCATTGCAGCAGCACTGGCCTGCTACAGGAGCCTTGCCACAAGCTTCACAAAGATAGAGGACTCGCTTGCAAGCCTTGGGATGCAGCAGCACGCGGAGCAGGTGAAGGTCCTCCTTCTCACCAAGCGCGCGAAGAACATCGACGAAGCCATAGCTGCGCTTCGGCCGAAGCCAGCCGCAGAACAAAGGCCGATGCCCGTGCAGCAGCCGGCGAACATAAACAACAAGGCTTACCGCGAAGAAGTGCTGGAGCGCAAGGTAAGGAGCCTGGAGAACAGCCTGGACATACAGAAGACTTACATAGCGAAGCTGGAATCCAAGCTGGTTGAGCTTGAGAAGAGCAAGAAGCAGATGGTCGAGGAAAGGCTCAGGCAGACGGCAGAAGCAAGGAAAGAAGTCTTGAAGGACAAGGACCTCCAGCTGCGCGAACAGATCGTCAGTAACCTCCGTTCCCAGCTGCTGGAGCTGCAAAAGGAAAGCCAGAGGCTGAAGGACGACCTTGACAAGCGCGACGAGCTGCAGCAGCTCATAGAGGATGACATGGTTCCGCTGGTCATCGTCAAGGACTGGACGAGAGAAGCGCTGGCCGAGACCGACAGCAAGTACAAGCTAAGGGACAAGCTCGTATGGATAGAGAGCTTCAGGGAGAGCAACGCCGCGCCGCGCTACTGCATCGCGCTGGGCGTCAAGGGCGTTGTTGGCAGGGTAGATGATGAAACAGCAGAGAAGCTGAAGAAAGCCGGACTCATGGTCGTAACAGGGCTGCTGCCGGCGAAAGGAAGATGGTGGGCATCCGCCGGCAAGGAGGAGTTCGAACAAGCATTGAAATCAAGCGAACGCAGCTGGTTCATCGGATGGCTGGCGGGATACCGTAAACGATATATAATATAGGGGCTGTTGGTGCCTTTTTAACCATTGCGCGGCGTTAGTCGTGGGAGCGGATATAAACCGATACGAGAATAAGGTGTGATAATGAACGTTGGAAAGGTCGAACGGTACATCCTGGACAAGCTCGATGCCGAGGGAGCCATACTCCTCAGCCTGATAGATCCCGACAAGCAGCCGTTCGAGAAGGGAGCCAAGGTCGCGGAAGCGAGCGCAGAAGCCGGAGCAGACATCATCCTGGTCGGTGGCAGCATAGGCGCGCAAGGGATGCTGCTCGACAAGACCACCAAGATGATACGCGAGCGTGTGAACATACCGATAGTGCTGTTCCCGGGCAATGTTGGAACCATCACGCCCTATGCGGATGCCCTCTACTTCATGTACGTGCTCAACTCGAGGGAAGTGTACTGGACGTCAACGGTGCAGATACAGGGAGCGCCGATAGTCAAGCGGATGGGAATAGAGCCCATCCCGACCGGCTACATCATACTAGAGCCGGGCAAGGCGGTGGGCTGGATATCCCACGCCAACCTGATCCCGCACAACAGGGGCGATTTAGCAGCGGCTACGGCATTGGCCGGGGAATACATGGGTGCGCATTTCATAGTCACCGATTCGGGCTCCGGGGCCGAGAAGCCGGCGCCGCCGGAGTTCGTCAAGGCCGTAAAGAGCGTACTTAGCATTCCATACTTCTATGCCGGCGGCTGCAGGACGGCCGAGCAGGCGACGGGCATCATCAAGGCCGGCGCGGACGGAATACAGGTTGGGACAGCGTTCGAGTTCGACGACCAGGACAAGGTGAAGGAGAAGGTCGCCAGCATGGTCAAGGCCATCAAGGCCGCCGGACGGGAAAGGGTTAAGAACGGCAAGCCTGCGCAATCGGTGCAAAACAAGCCCCTGTTCAACATACCGCGGCGGATGTTCAGGTTCCCGACCATCAGGAAACCGGAGTTCAAGCTGCCCTCATTCAGGAAGGCAGGAAAGAAAGCAGACGAAAAATAAGGAACAGCGCGAGTATCACCGCCACGGCAACCAACCAAGGAGTCAGCGGGCTGGTCTTCAAAATGCGCGGGCGGCCTCCGGTCGCCGGGCGTTTCTTTCGTTGAGGCATTGGGCGCTATTGCAGGCAACCGTTAATAAAGCGCGGCCAAAACGAGCAGTAGCAGCAGTGCAAGGAAAAAGACCGGGGTATAACGCACGCCGCTGCGTGTCATCACGGCCCTCTTGTATTTCCGTATCCTTGAAATCTCAGCTGCGGTCAGGCCACGCAGCTCGCGCTTGAACAGATTGAACCTGGGGAGGTCCTCACCGAGCATGTCACCGGGCTTGAGCTGCCTCGTGCTTATCTTTCGGTAGAATGCGCGTTCGGCAAACACAGAGAGCTGCCAGACCGGTATAGAAACGACCAAAAGCAGGGCAAGCAGGCCACCCAGAAGGTCGGGCTGCATCGTCAGGGCGAGCAGTGCGAGCAGGCCAGCCGCGACCATGGGCAGCGCCTGCCTCCGCAATGACGATACGAACTGCCCCTTGAGCGGGCTGCGCCAGATTGCTGCGAACGAAAAGGCGGCAGAATAAGGCACTCCTATCAAAAGGACGGCGAAAAAGTAGACCGCAGGGAACGGAAGGAAGGACAGACCTGAAGCAAACGGCCACACCGGCAGCAGCGAGCCGACCGCGGTGAGCATTGCGCCATCGCCTCCGCCCCAGGCGCCGGCCTTGTACATCGCCAAAGCAAAAAGACCGAAAACGACAGTAGTCAAAGCTGAAGCGACGAAGAGGTCCTGATTGCCGAAGACCTGCCATTCCACGGCATTCAGGAGCAGTCCGGCAGCGATCATACCAAAGACAAGCCTGTCCGGAACATCCGTCGTCTTCAGGTCCCACCAGCCACCTGCTGCGGAACCTATGAGAGCAATAGCGATGCGGAGCAGCTCTAGCATGGGCAAAGCTTGGACAGGCGGGCTTAAAAGCTAACCCGCCAAACTGCTGGCATGCGAATCCGTAAAGGCCAACGCGTGCTACTGCTGGGGCCGCGCAACTACCTCATCGATGCGGCCGGGACAATAGAGACGAAGTTCGGTAGACTGGAACTGGGCAAGCTCGCTGGCAAGCAGTGGGGCACCAAGCTCAAAGCTGGAAAGAATGAGTTCACGGCCGTGCAACCTACTTTTCTTGACTTCCTTGCACGAAAAGCAAGGCGCGGGCCGGCCGTGGTGCTGCCGAAGGACGCGGCCGCAATTGCTGCTCACACCGGGGCAGGCAAGGGATGGAAGGTGGTGGATGCGGGCAGCGGTTCTGGCTGGTTGGCGCTCTTCCTGGCGAACATCGGCTGCGACGTCACAAGCTACGAGGTCAGGAAGGACTTCCATGCATTAGCGAAGCAGAACGTGCAGGATAGTGGACTGAAAGTCAAGCTGAAGAACCGTGACGTGACCAAAGGCATTGCTGAAAGGAACGTCGACCTTGTCACGCTGGACATGAAGAACCCTGAGAAGGCCATCATGCACGCGCACCGTGCTTTAAGGCCGGGCGGATGGCTCGCGGTGTTCAGCATGCACGTCGAGGAAGTGGGCAATGTTGTCAAAGCAATCGGCAAAGGTGAGTGGACTTCCCCACGGACAGTCGAGCTTCTAGAGCGAGGCTGGCAAGTGGAGATTTTCGGAGGAAAGAGCTTCACCCGACCGAGAACGCACATGTTGGCACATACTGGTTTCCTTACGTTCGCCCGCAAGCTGTAATATGTTTTTAAGAGGCGCAAGTGGAATAGCCTTGGGCCCGTAGTCTAGCTTGGTAGGATCCGAGGTTCGGGACCTCGAGACCTGTGTTCAAATCACAGCAGGCCCACCACATTCTAAACAGATTTACATGAGAGAGAAGATAGACATACACGGCTATGAGCACAGGATCGAGCTGGTCCTCAACTTGTCCTGCGGGGCATAAGCGCGCCCTGTCTATAGGAGGTCAACGAGCTGAATCGCCCACCAGAAAAACAGTATCACGTTTGCTAATGCACCAATGCCGCAAACAATTACGTCTCTTTTCGAAAAGACATCGAGATTATCGGTTGCTTTGGTAAGGGCCATGTAGCCCAGGATTGCTCCCAGCCCCCAGCATATCGGTGGAAAGATGAACAGGCCGACGATGCCAAGCGTCCATGCGAGGGACGACTGTCCCAGCACGCTATTTCTCATCGCGGAAGCCGACTTCTGTGAAGCCTTGGCGGGTGCCGCCTGAACCGTAGTGGCAGCAGGAGTCGCCTTCTGTGCCCCGAACACCTTGTCCGCGTCGTCCTTGCAGTAAAGCTTCCCCCCGATTTTAACTGCGCATTTCTTGCAGATTCCTTCCCCGCATTCATGGCAGACGCCAACGGCATCAATTTTAGGATGCTTGTAACATTTCATAATTCCACATGTCTAATAGCGAAAGCCCTCTTAAATATCTTGTATATTCTGGAGGCGTACTTATGCAAAAGAGACGGCCAAAATTAAGGAAATGTTTTCTCTGTTCGGAACGGTGATGCCAGCAGGCCCACCATCAGTGCTTTTCTGGCATCAGGTCTACCAGCTGACCGCCCTTTATCTCGTACTTGTGCTCCACATCTCCGTCATATATCGTGTTAACAGTAGCGCCGGGGTACTTCTGCAAGAGGTTCAACGCTTCGTCCTCTGACATGCGGTGGCCGTCAATCTTGATAAGGTCCTTCTTGGTCATGCGCTCGCTCTCGAAACCCGAACCGCCATACCAGCGGCCGTAGGCTTTCAGGTCGATGTGCTCGGCGACATTGAAGAAACTGCTGCTAGGCAGGTGATCGATGACGGTGCCCTCCTCTATGTCCTGGACGAACTTTGCTGGCATCGCTTTTCTATCCGCAGAGAAAGGATTTATGTTAGTTCTATACGGGCCGGTACCTGATGTGCCACAACGCAGTAGCCGCCAGCACGAGGACCAAGGCGGCGACGAAGGGACTGGCAGCGCCCGGGCCCGATACGAAAGCACCTGTCGCGGACTGGCCGCCGGCATACCAGTTTAGAAGGTATACCGCCGAAAGTACGAGCCCTGCTGCGAGCAGGATGGAAACGGTCCGTCCGTTGCCTGGCATGAAACTGCTAGGGCAGATAACTTCTTAAAGCAAACGACTGGCCGGCCATCAGATGATATCCCTGAATTGCTTCATGCCGGCGTCCCAGAACTCGCTGAAGCTCTTCACTTCTCCGCGCATTTTTGCTTCATTGTAGTCCCTTATGATGAGACCGTAAGCTGCGAGGTAATCGAGGGCTCCTATACCGAGCACAGCGGCATAATAAACGACATCAGGCGGCATGCAAACAATTGGCAGGCAAAACCTATTAAATCCCGACCTCGATGGCTGCACCGGCGAGGATGGCGGCGACCGACAACCCCATCAACAGCACGGAGTCCTTGAACAGCAGCTTGAACTCGGGGCTGCCCCACTTATCACGGGCGAGGCCGATGGACAGTATTCCGCCGGCGATGCCGGCAAGGAAGTACGCAAGTAACTCAACTACAGCATGAGGCAGTATGCCACCGGTGACGTAAAGGGCCTGGCCATACAGGCCGGTGCGGGCGAAGTTGGCAATGTATAGCGCGAGTATCGAGGCGTTCCAACTAAGAATGAAGACCGCGCCGGTGGCGAAAAGGAAGCTGAGCAGGAACGAGAACGCCATGACCTTGAGGTTGTTTGCGATTATCATCTCTAGCAGTCCGGGATGCACCACGCTGCCGCCCGACCCCAGCGATTGGACGGCCTGGATATCGGACAGCTGGGGCTCGAACACGGAATCCACGAAGGAGGACGGCATCATGGTGGCTAGGCCGAATATGGCAAGGAAGGTACCGATGAACAGCAAGCTGAAAAGTAGCAGGGTCTCGCCGTGGCGCTTGAAGAAGCCGACCTTCAGCTTGTCCTCCGCCACCTCCTCTATCTCCTCCTCGTCGACCTCGAATATCCTATAAATGAGCGGTGCCATACCTACGGCAACCAAGAGAGGGGTAATTATTCCCGCATACTTCGGAAAGACGAAGTAAGCAGCGAAGACGGCCGCCACCGTCACGATAAGGCTGACGACCAGCATCTCTATCGGCTTGTTCTCTATGCTCTTCTCAGGGAACAACGACTCAAGTACCATGGCAGATTATTGCAGAATAGGCTTTAAATCATGACCGACCGTAAGCTTTTTATTGGTTAGCTATTAATTACTTTTAAGTGATTATATGAAGTGGGCCCTTGCCACTACCCTGCTGGCTGCCGCGCTGCTGATCGGTGGACTGGCACTGGCTAGTCCTGTTAACAGCCAGAGGGCCAGCCACGTGGTGACCGCGAGCGTGGCCGGAGGCCATGGCAGCTTCGAATTCGATGCGCCGATCCAGCTGATTTATGCGGAGGATACGGGTTCGATGCGGCCCGCCATCACGGGGAACCTGCTCATAGTTGTTCCGGCCGAAGACGTGCAGGTTGGCGACATCGTGGTCTACCAGAACGGGAACAAGATGATTGCGCATAGGGTCGTGGACATCAGCAGGACGGGCGACGGAATATCCTACCTGCTGAAGGGCGACGCCAACGTTTTTGATGACGGCTGGCAGCCGGCGGACGCGCTAAAGTGGCGCGTGGTCGGAATACTTTACTAAGCGCGGACGCGTTTCCGAGGAGCACCTGTTGTGGCCGGGACGACCGCGGGCGTTTTCCTGCTCTTGCGCCAATAGTAGATGGCGACCGTGCCGACGATCACTATGATGAGCAGCAACCAGAGCGTCCAGTCCGTAGGTGATGTCACCGCGCAGGGGCGTCGCTCGGTCTCTGCTGCGCAGGCAAAGTTCGTGGACGCGGAGCAGGAATAGACCACCCGCGTCTGTTCGCCGTCCGTGCACGCTGACCAGTCTGCGGCTGGCTGACAGGCCGGGCAGCTCTGCGGGGACTCTGCCAACGCCAGCACGGTTCCGCTGGCCATGCCATCAAAGGTCGCCGTGTAATGCGTGGTATCGTTGGCGCCTGGCGAAGAAAGAGTCGGAACGGCGACCCACTGGCCATTTATGTACTTATAAACGACCATCTGGCCTTCCTCCGCTCCGGTGGTGGTGAACCAGCTATTGGGTATGGTGAATCCTACGCTACCGGAGGCCGATTGCTGTGCGGGTGCGGTCCCGTTGGCGTAGACGTATGTCATGTTGTAGTATCCGTAGACGGGCCCGTCCACGTACTCTTCCCCTTTCTTGGGGTTGTGGATATTGATAATGATGTGATCGACGCCCTCCGGGAACGTCATGTTGAGTTCCATCAGCATATCTTCGATTGACATCTCGCATTCCACGTCGTTGTCCCCTATCACTATGACATGCTGGTTCCCGCTCTTGGTGACAACACACTTCTCCAACTTGGCCTCCTGTTCTTCCTCCGCTGCCTCGCCGGTGGAGGTGAACGCGCCCTGCTGCTTGCCAACGTTCCCGGCAAGGTCCGTAGCGCTCACGACCCATCTTACCACCTGTCCGGCCACCACCTGTTTATTGTAGGTGAACTTGACCGTTGCCAAGGTCCCGGTCAGCGACTTGACCTGTTCGGCCGCGCCGCCGTCAAAACTTATTTCGGCGCTTGCGAGGCCTTCGTTGTCGGCCCATGGCACACTTATCTCCCAGCCGAGCAGGCCCTTCGACTGCACCACCGCGCCAGCCACCGGCGGCTCCACATCACCAAGCAGGAAACCGATGCCAGCGACCAGCGTGGCCTTGTCGCTGCTGGCGGTACCTATGATCGCGCCGCCTGTCCGGAATGGAAGCCCGTCCGCGAAGCCTCCTCCTGCAGTGTCCGCCGCCAGCGCGTTCTCGCCGCCTGTCAAAACGACAAGGCCGGTCCGGCTTAACGAAAAGACCAGCAAAGCGGATATCACTAAGGTGGCGACTGCCGCGAAAATCTCGGTGGAATCCGTCCGCCGTTTGTTGTTGGCCCGTCCAAGTCGCGGCATGGCTAACTAATCGGGAAACTCGGATATAAATGTGAGACCGCCGCAGACGCTGCCAACCTTTATATAACAAAAACGCGGTATGTTGAGCATGCGGAGCGTGCTAGTCACCGCAATAATCGGACTCCTTCTGGTTTCTGTGATAGCAAGCGCGGCCGGCTTCGACAGCAAGATAGGATTCGAAGGCAGACTGACGGACACGTCCGGCAAACCTGTGGAAGGGGCTGTCACGCTCAAGATAGAGGTGTTCGATGCCGCCGCGGGGGGCAACCTCGTATGGCAAGAGACCAAGTCGGTGACGGCAAGGAGGGGCATATTCCAGACCACCCTGAGCCCGCCAGTTTCTGTAACTTTTGACGAGACCTATTGGGTAGAAGTAACCTATGCCGGCAAGGTCATGAGCCCGCGCCTGCAGCTGGCCGCTGCCCCGTACGCGATACGCGCAGGCATCGCTGATGCGGTCGCGAACCTCGATGCAAGCAAGCTCACAGGGAAGGCCCCGCTGTCCGCGATACCCGCCCTGACAAGTGCATGGACCGGCACATTGGACGCCAGCAGACTGAGCGGCTCTATCGCTGCCAGCATGATAAGCGGAAAGGTTACCAGTGCTGCGACGGCGGACAACTCGCTCAAGCTCAACAGCAAAGCAGAAAATGCGCTGAGTGTTGCAAGCGCTGCAACCGCGACTTCTGCAAGTAATGCCGCGAAGCTCAACAACAAGGATGAGGGCGCGCTGAACGTCGGCCTTGTCGGCGGCGCGGCCGTCAGTGCCGGAACCATATCCGTCACGAACAGCAAGGCCATCACGTTCGCCAGCGACACGACAATTGGAAGGAAGTCGGCCTTCACCTCAACGCCTATTGTCACATGCTCGGCGAAGAACGACAAGGCATTTTGCGCTGTTGACCTGCTTACGAAAGACGGTTTTACTGCAAAGGTTTACACCGATGCTGGTGCAGGCACGACCAGCACAATTTACTGGATAGCAGTCGGGCCTTGAATTTTTTCCAACAATCGGCAATTGCAGTTCTCGCGGCTAAAGCTTTAAATGTCTAGCGATTATCTATTAAGTGGTGACAAATCTGGGCGAGTTCACAAACGTCAGAATTATCAACAAAATCGAACGCGATAGAGAAAAGCAGAACGCAGCATACATGGCGAGGCACTCTGTTGCGAAGGACTTCACATTCCATCCCCAGCCAGGCATGGGGGAGAACGAATACTTCGAGTCTAGGATGGACACGCCGTGGATGCGCGAGCATCCGGCTATAAGGGAGTTCTACCGGACCATCCTCCCGGTAATCAAAGTGGTTGGCTACGGCTCTCCCATTATGTTTTTCATGCTTTATCCCTTTCTTGCTAAAACGGCGACCGCACAGGCCGCCGATGGGGACTATCACGCCGTGGTCGATGGAATAGGGAACTATAAGGTCGACGGTGCCAATGCCGTTTCGGACAACGTCCTGACAGATTCGGAGATAACCCACCTGCACGACACGCTTGTCCCGATAGAGGGCAAGCTCAGCAACATCGTGCCGGTCCTCGACAACAGGGGGCTAGAGAGCGACTTGCACACGATGTACGGGAACATCAACAAGATAGTGACTCCGCAGGGCGGAGACCCGATTTCAATTGATTCGAATCCAGACCGCGTTGATGCGATGGCGACGATGAAGAATATGCTATTCCCGCGGGTGAACGAGACGCTAAAACAGCTTGGAGTGAGGAGCATAGGTGACGGGAAGTGGGAGCGTTTCGACGCGAACGCCCGCATGGGCAAGGAGATGAACACGCTTCTCGACGGGATAGAGCACGACTATTCCCGCTACAGGGAGGCCGAGCAGACCGGGCTTACGGTCCAGGACATCTCCGACGTCGGGAAGGACGGCAGCACTGACGGGAGCGGGCTGCACTCCTACATAGACAAGCTCAAGGGGCTGTTCGAGTTCACAGAACAATGGCTGACAAAGCCCGAGCTGCGCAAGCAGAACGGCATAAACAAGCAATATTGGTCGGAGTTCACGGGTCTGTACGAAACCGGCGGCGCAAAGGAGTTCAACGGCATGCTGGGAGAAATAGAAAAGGACTGGATCGGAGCGATAAAGGAGCTGGACACGTTCAAGCCTGTCATCAAAGACGTCAACTCGGCTAAGGATGTGGAGGTAGGAGCAAGGAACAGGATACACATCAACGCCAGCGATGACGATGAAACGGACTTCAGCGGGATGGACAAGGTCGAGGTCAGGATAACGGTGCCGGACAAATCGGAAGTGACGGTAAGTGCGGCACGGCAGCAGGACGGCAGCTGGGTCGCAGATTACACTCCGGCACAGCCGGGAAGCTACAGCTGGAAGGTGATTGCCAAGGACAAGTCGGGCAACGAACAGACCGAAGTTGGGGGCTTCAGCGCTTGGAAGGACACAACGCCTCCGACCATAGACAATGTAGACTACAGCAGGAGCATGACGACCGGCCAGCAGAACGATGTCGTAGTCAACGTGGCGGACGAAAGGACAGGGGTGGAAAGCGTTGTTGTCCAGGTCAAGGGGCTGGACGAAAACAACAAAAACATCGTCGAGGAGTACGCCGCGAAGTCGGGTGGTAGCGGCTGGTTTGCCAACTTTACTCCCATAATTCCTGGCAACTATTCCATGAAGATCGTAGCGAAGGACGGGCGGGGAAATGAAGCTAGCAAGACGGTCCCGTTCAATGCGAGCCTGCCGCCCGATACTGTGGCCCCGCAGATAAGCAACCTGGCCATGCCGAGCAAGACGGGAAAGGACGGCAGCTATGTCGCGAGCGCGCGAGTGACGGATGACCGGAACGTGAAGAACGTCTGGCTGGTCGACAACGGTAACTACCTTCCCATGACCAAGGATGACGACACGTGGACGTACGAAGGAAAGCTCAAACCGGGCAGGCATGATGTTCAAATAATAGCAGAAGACGGCAGCGGCAACAAGGCACAATCAAACATGCAGAAGTTCACTTACGCGCAGCCGTCGAACAACGGCCCGGTGCTTGCGGGCGGCGGGGCGGCCGCAATTGGCACTGCATTGGGCGTCGCGGCCTACGGGCTTCACAGGAGGAAGAAGGCAAGGGAGGCGAAACGGAAGAAGCAGGCAGATGACAAGCTGCTGGCGGAGACCACGTTCCCGCCGACGCCCAAGCCCGAAGTAATCAGGGAGCTACCGCCCGAGGAAATTACGGACTCCAAACAGGTGAAGGACGTGTTCATGATATACCAGGACGGGCGGCTCATCCAGCACCTTACCAACGATTATGACCCGACATTGGACAGCGAAATAATCGGCTCGATGTTCACCGCCGTCCAGCAGTTCGTGCAGGACAGCTTCGCCAAGGGCGGTGGTATCAGCGACATCGGATTCCATGACAAGAGGATATACATCAGGAAGGACGGGCAGTTCTACGTCGCCGCGGTGGCCGAGAGCGGCGCGGACTGGCTGCCGGAAAGGTTGGGGTCGATCATCGGCGAGATAGAAAACGATTACGCCGGCATGCTCGCGGATTGGGACGGCGACAAGAGCAAGTTCAAGGGCGCCGACCGGTACCTGCGCGAGCTTTTCGGTAAACCGGCAGGATGGGAACCGCCGGAACTGCCGCCGGAGCCGGTCGAAAATGGCATGAAAAAGGTTAACAGAACGCAGCAGGTGGAAACGGCGATAAAAGCGGGAACGACCGAGCTGGCATTCGAGCAGGAAACGCGGAAGCACAATTATCAGGCAGGCAAGCCCGAGCCGGCGCCGCAGAACGGCAGCGACCAACCGAAGGCGGGCGTACAGCCAACGGCCAGTAAAGGGCAGCCCGGGAAGAACGTTGACGACATAATCGAAGGGATTCTGACGAAGGCCAAGTAGAACCTGGTACTCATCGGCGGAGCGGCGCACGATGCCCGTGCGGCCTCATCAGGAAATACCATACCACAGCGACGCCCGCGATGGCGCCTCCAATTATCGCCATGTCCACAAGCGTGCGCTGCTCCTCTGGGAACTGCTCGAGGTTCAGGAAGGGCAGCAGGCGCGGCAGGCCGCATGATTCGACGCTCTCGCTGGCCAAGCAATCGAAGTTGGTGTCTGCGCTGCAGGTGTAGGTTGTCCGCGTGTGCTTGCGGCCGACGCATTCAGTGAAAGAGGGCTGCGGACAGTCCGGGCAGACGCAATCGCGGGTGAGTGTCGTGTTCCTGCAGGCGAAGCCCGTCTCCTCGCTGCACATGTATTCGGTGCGGCCGTGCCTGCCGTCAACGCACTCGCTATAATCCGACGGCTCGGGACACTGTGGGCAAGATTGCGGGCCGCCTATCGCAAAGACGGAGAAACCGGGCAGAACGGACTCGTAGACCGTGACGTTGTCAGATGAAACCATCTTGGCAGCAATCGGCTCCCACTTACCAGGAGCAGGGGAGGATATCCAGCGGTAGAGCAGCACGCCGGCCGGGTCGACGGCGTTCTCTGTCAGCCAATCGGTCGGCACTGCGAAGCGCACAGTGGCCTTGCCTATCGCGGCGTCCGGCAGTGTCTTGGTGACGTTCAGCCATGCGTATGTGGCAAGAGAGGGCGGAGGTATGTCGGAAGGAGCGGTTACCTTGGCAACTGACAACGTGGTTGGCAGGTTGGTGACCCCCGCGAAGTTTATCCTGAGATAGTTTATCACGCCCTTGGCGGAGCACGTGGCCACACCGTTCGGGGCCACCGGTTGGAAGACGAACAGGGAGCCGCCCTCGGGCAGGTCGCCGACCGCGCAGGTCTGAACGGCCTGCTCACCGCCGCTTGGCGGCAAAGTAGGTGCAACAACCTGCGATACGGCACATGGGGTGGCGTTGAAAATTACGATATCGGTGATGTTGTCGTTCCCGGCGCTGTCGTTCGCCCACACCTGCCAGGACACGTTCTGGCTTTTCATTGTTGCATTCCACCAACTGAAGTTGGTCCAAGCGGTCTGATTGAGCACGGCCATCGGCGAGCCGTAGGTGCCGTCGGTGTAGTTCTTCAGGACGCCCGTCTCGTTTGTAGCCAAAATGACGTGGGAAACGTTGGTGGTGGCATCGCCCCACTGCACCGCCAGTACCATGTTCTCGCAGGTGCCGCCGACCGAACGACCACTGAAGGTGGGCGCATGGGCGTCGCGGATGAAAATTATCTTTTCAGACTGGGCCAGGTTAAGATATGGATCACAGAACACCTCTATGACGTAGGTGCCGTCGTCAAGCGTGTTGTTGGTGAAGCTGCGTGTTTCCGGGGCACTGGCATTGAGCTTCTGGAACGCATAGGACTGGTTGGTCGCGTTGAAGTTGACGACGCAGCTCGTGTTGCCGCCGCCAGGGAGCACCATCTGGCCGGTGGGGTTGTTGCTGACGGTGTAGTTGAACATGGTACCGTTGCGGACGAAGGCGTTATCGCGCGGGCTGGTTATGTTGACGCAGAAGAAGTTGAACTGCGGCGCAATTAGCCCGGTGTTGAACACTACGCTGCCGCCGTTCCAGCACATCGTGTTGCCCTGGATGGTGGGGTTGGGACTGAGAGTCGAAGTGTGGAATATCGCCAGGCCCGTGTTGTTGCGGATGTCATTGTTCGTGATGTACGGCTGGGTGAGCGCGAAGGAAATTCCGGGCTCGTGACTTATGCCACGGCCGCCATTCTTCCATACGAATGTGTTGTTTATGGTAACATTTCCACCCTGGCTGACGTTTATGCCGGCAGCGACGATGCTGTAGGAGACGTTGCTGTCAAGTATGCTGACGTTGTGCGACTGGGTGGCAAGGATGCCGAACCTGATGTTCCGGGCAGAAGTCAGGCCCCTGACCGTCGCGCCTACGGCCGTAGGGAGCTTGTCAAGTACCAGGCCGTTATAACCGTCAGTGATGAATGAATTGAAGATGAGAGGCCGCGTGGTCGTGTTGACGTAAACACCCGTATCGAACAACTTTGTGCTGGCAATGCCTGCGCCGATGACCGTCGAGCCGTTGAGATGGAAGGTGTCACCAAGCATCTTGAAGCGGAAGTTGGCGGACGTGTTGTAGGGGCCGGGCGAGATGATAGAATTGACTATGCGCACGATGCCGCCGCGAAGGGGGCCTCCGCCGTCCGGGTCGACCGACGAGTTGAACTCGTACTGGCCAGCGATGGTGCCGTTGATGTAAAGGGTGCAGTTGACCAGGTCCAATTCGGAATCTTGTTCGACCATCACGTTGCCGTTTACAACGAGGACCTCGTTCGTACAGGTGCCCCCAAGAGCATTTACGTCCCAGTCTCCTGTACCGAAGTAAGGTGGTGTTAGCAAGCCGCCGGTCGGCGCCATGGGCGGCCGCAAGGCTATCATGCCCACTATCACCATTACCAAAACCAGCGCTATGAGTAATTGCCGCACAGAGGCACCTAAGACTGCTTTTGGAGCGGTGGTATATATCCTTTCGGTAAAATAATCGGAGAATGCCTTTGGCCGTACCTTCTATTGAACGCGCCCCGGGGCAGCCGCGGCGCCGGCTTCCGGCTGTTGAGAAGAACGTGGTGGAAATAAGCGCGGACAAGGACGTGCGGGTGAGGATACTGGGCACCGTCATAGATTCGACCGAAGACAGCCTGCTGGTGGACGATGGAACGGGCAAGGCGGAGGTCAGCTGGGATGCACCAGAGGCGACTGCAGGGTTAAGCAGGGGCCAACTGGTGCGTGTTGTAGCAAGGGTGCTGCCGCTGATAGACGGATGGGCGCTGCGCGGGGAGGCGCTACAAAGACTGGAGGGCTTCGACCTCCAACTATATAAGAAAGCGAGGCAAGTAGTGGTGTAGCATGTTCTCTGCAACACTCACGGACATACGGCTGCTGAAAGATTCGATAGACACGATAGCCGGGCTTATAGATGAAGGTGTACTCAGGTTCAAACCGGAAGGCATAGAGCTGACGGCCGCCGACAGGGCCATGGTAGCTGTAGTGGACTTCAAGCTCGGCAGCAACGCGTTCGAGAGCTACAGCTGCGACAAGCCTGCAACCGCCGGCCTGAACCTTCTGAACTTCCTTACCATACTGAAGCGTGCCGGTCCGATGGACAGGCTGACCCTCAAGCTTGGTGACGGGGAAGGAAGGCTTGAAATGACGCTTGTGGGCGAGAGCACGCGCCGTTTTGCCGTGCCATTGCTGGAGCTGAACGCGGACGAAGTCCCGAACGTTGCGGGCTTCGAGTTCACAGCGAACGCTGAGGTGAGTACCGACGTCTTCTCGGCCGGCGTGGAGGACGCCGGCGTCATAGCAGATTCCGTGATAATCGAGCTGGATCCCCTTTCACTCAAGATGTGGGCGGAAGGTGACAGTTCAAGAACAGAACTGAAGCTTGAAAAGGGCAGCGTCGCGCTCAGCACCGTGAATGCACAACAGGCCGTGAAAGCAAGATACCCGCTGGACTACCTGAAGAAGATGTTGAAGGCAGGCAAGCTGAGTGACAAGGCCAGCCTCAAGCTCAGCAACGACTATCCCCTCAGGCTCGATTTCAGCAGCGACAAGGTCAAGTTGGGTTTCGTGCTGGCACCGCGCGTTTCCGAGGAATAGAGCTTTATATCCGTAAACGCGAAAGCTTGTACATGCTAGAGATCGCGCTCGGCGCGGGGCTATTAGTTGCAGTCATTCTTGTCCTGGGAATGGTCTGGAGCTCGCGGGAACGCAGGCTGGAGTTCAGAGCACCAGGAACCGCAAAGGCGCTCGAGAAAACCAAGGCGTACAAGGATGTTCAAAAAGCGGTAGGCGAGGACGAATTGGAGCATTACAAATCAGACATGGGCGCCCGAGGACTACTACCCGGTTTCTATCAGCAGATAGCTGCGTTCAACAGCATGCAGAGGCATGGCAGCGAAAGGTACGGAGAGGAGCTGCCAATCTTCACCTACCAGATTAAATCCGCTGTCGGGGACTCGCACAGGGGCAAGACAGGGAACTACCAGCACAAAGGCATAGGCAAGCCAAAGCGCACCAAAGGCAAGAAGTGAGTGCATGCTGGAGATACCTCTTGCGTTCGGTGCCGGTATAATCATTGCGCTAATCGGCATAGCAGCATCAGGCGCTTTTACAAGAAAAGCAAGAAAAGGATGGAGCTATACCGAGCCAATGAGTTTTCAAGAAGCACGTAAAAGGAGCCCGACCTACGCACAGGTAGTCGAGGACTTTCAAGGAACAGATCCGCAATTTGCGAGGCATATCGCACAGCAACCAGGTTTCTACACATGGCTGACCCGCGGTCTTGACAAGAAGGTCAAGAATCCACGCTATAAGCAACGAGTCAAGAGATTAGAAGAAAAGATTAAACGGGAATACGGACATCTTAGTGAAATTAGAGCAAGCGCCTAGCGCGATAGCGCGGCCAGAACAAGCGGTAGTATTATCGTTGCGTCGCCGTCCACCGTAACATAACGGGCGGTCTCCTTGACCTTGCCCCAACTTACAGCCTCTTGCAGGCGCGCGCCTGACAGGCTTCCATCATACTGGCTGGCGGTCGTAATGTAAACAGCATAATCCAGACCGCCCTTGAATTGGGACCACCAGATGGTGTGGTGCTTGCTGATGCCGCCGCCGACCATCAGTGCGCCAGTGACCTTGTGCTTGAACGCGATGTCTGCCAACTCCCTTTCATCAGACAGCAGGTCCAGCTTGAACTTGTGATCCTGGCTGAACCAGACCAGGTTCGTGCCGAAGGCGCCATCTGTGATGCCGGGTATGAACACGGGGACGTTGCGCTTGGCGCACTGGTAAACTATGGAGTTCTCATCATCCAGGCGCTTGCCGAACTGCTGGACCAGTTCGCGGCCCGACCAGTCCTGCTTTTCCTTGGCAAGCTCCTCAAGAACAGGATTCATGTGCTTTTCCAGCGGCACGCCGTAGCTCTCATTGGGCACAAGAACGTTACCAAGCCTGTTGACCTCTATCCTGTGGAGCTTCTCGTCGTCAAGCTCGAAGCTCCCATGGTAATAGTTGCCGCCCCATGCACGCGCGAGATCGTGGTCCATAGTACCGCAGGTGGTGATGACCGCGTCAAACCAGCCCTTGCTTATCGCCTGAGCAAGCGCCCCGCGCAGACCAGTTGCCACTATGCACGCTGGGAAACTGATGAACTTGTAGCAGGACTTGTCCGCCAGCATGGTGCGAAGGATGTCAACTGCCGTTGAAACGTTCTTTGCACCGAAGCCGCCGGCCGCGCCCATCTGCTCAACCAGTTTGCTCGCGGGGAGGTCAGCCAGATGCATGTCGCTGACGACCTTTTTCAGCAGTTCGTTGCGTTCCATGCGAGGGCTTTCGGGGCAATCCTCTTAAGGCTATGCTTGCACGGTGCCTGAACTGTTTAAATCGTTTATCGGACAGCTTGTGTTGTGCACCAGCTCGACATCTTCGACTACTATTCAAGGAGCGACGTGCAGCAGGCAATAGCAGCAGCTGCGCGCTGGAGGGAGGTCGCGGGCTCCACGCGAGAGGGCACCTACCTGAAGCGGCCGGACATCATCCAGTACCCGAGGGACGTACTGGAGAAGGTGAAACGAGGAGCAGTAGCTTTCCACCTGAGTGTCGAAAGGTGGAGCAATCCATTGGCAATTACTACAGGCGCCAACCTGCAGGAACTGCGGCGGGGCTGGGACCTTCTCATCGACATAGATTCAAAGTCAAAGCTGGAACACGCACGCACAGCTGCAGCAGTGGTGGCGGACTTCCTTATGGACCACGGCGTGACTCCCACTGTCAAGTTCTCCGGCCGGCGGGGCTTCCACATAGGGGTAGCTTGGGAAGCGTTCCCTGACACGTCTGATTTCCTACCGACAGCACAACGCTACCCGGAAGCGCCGCAAGCCCTGGTCGGCTACATCCGCGAGAACGTGAAGGAGAAGATACTCGAAGCGCTTGTAACCGAGGAGGGCGGCGTCTCGGCACTGATGGGAACGGTCATAGGAGCAAAGGACCTGAGCCCGTGGCACTTCGTGGACCTCGAACAGAACTGGGGGGCGCGCCACCTTTTCAGAGCTCCATACAGCCTGCACAGCGGGACGTGGCTGGTTTCAACTCCCGTCAAGCTGTTCAAGCTGAAGGCATTCTCTACAGAATCGGCGAGACCTGAGAACGTGCAGGCGGCCCTTCCCTTCTTAGAGAACAAGCCTGAAGAGGCTTCAAACTTCTTTGTCAGCGCGATGGACTGGTGGGCAAAGCACAGGCAGGAAGAGAAACCAAAGGTGCAGAAGCACGGAAGCGGCCGCAAGGTCAGGATACCCGAGGAGCACTTCCCGCCGTGCGTCAGGCTGATAATGGGCGGTCTTCAGGACGGGAAGAAGAGGAGCCTGTTCACGTTGGTGAACTTCCTCCGGGCCGCCGGCTGGAACGACGAGGAGATAGAACAGAAGGTGAACGAGGTGAATGCGAGGCATGCACAACCTTTACCTACACGCATGCTGAGCACCCACCTGAAGTACCACGGCAGAAAGATCACTAAGGTGCCGCCTGCCAACTGCTCCAACACCGACTATTATGATGCGATAAGCATATGCAAGCCAGACGCGCTGTGCGCAAACAAGGCGATAAAGAACCCGGTCAACTACGCGGTAAAGAGCTACATGCGCGCAGCAAGGCAGACAAAAGCAATAAAACAAAGTGATAAATCCGCCAAACGCACAATAAAGCGCAGCCGTGCTGCGCACGGCAAGTGATACTATGGCTGACCTGATAACCTATGAGACAATACGCAACGCCCACAGGAACGAGAAGGGCGAGCAGCTGGCAAAGCTCCCGGACGGCTTCTGGCCGGCCGCACGTACATGGCTTGCGGGCAAGCTCAACAGCAGGGACAGCGCAAGCATGGTGGAGGCCAACAGCGCGAAGATTCTGCTCGAAGAAATAATAGACCGGAGACTGCGAAAGATTATTGTAGCCGCACTGGCAACCGCGCGCGGATCTGCACCACCCAAAGGAATGACAACCGATGAAGCCCGGCGATTCGATGAATGGACAGCATCATTCAAAGCGGCCGCGCAGAACGCCCTGGAGACCGCACTCGGAGCTGACTCCATAGCGGAGCAAAAGCTGGCAGAACTCAGGGCAAGCATTGAAGAGGCCAAGGCGGAGATGAAAACCGATAACAAGCCGGCTATTGAGGAACACGAGGACGTCCATATCCCGGAACAGCAGCCCGCTGATGCTGCTTTAAAAACCCTGCCGTCAACCAGAAGGGTGAGAGTGCTGACCGCGCTACCACAGGTGGTGAGCATGGAGGACCGCAGGACATACGGTCCCTTCCAGGCCGGCCAGGTGGCCGAACTGCCCCAGGACATCGTCCGGGTGCTGGCGGCGCGCAGCGCAATCGAGATGGTACAATGAAGGCACCAAAGATGCAGCGGCGGTTCTGCCCCAAGTGCAAGACGCACACCGAGCAGGAAGTGCACAGGATAAGCAGCGGCAAGAAGAGGCGCGAAATGGCGGCCGGGCAAAGGCGTTTCAACCGGAAGATGGCCGGTTTCGGCTCATTCCCCAAGAGCAACCCGCACGACCGCGCGAAGCCCTGCAAGAAGCTCGACCTACGGTATGTGTGCAAGAAGTGCAAGAACGAGAACGTCATTGGCAGAGGGTACAGGGTGACGAAGTTCGAACTGGTGAAGGTCTAATGAGGCACATAGGACGTCCGGACAGCAAGTTCCTGAAGGTCGCCTGTGCCAAATGCAAGAACGAGCAGATAATCTTCAGCAAGCCGTCGCGCGACGTGCACTGCCTGGTATGCAACAGCAAGCTGGCTGAAGCGACCGGCGGCAAGGGCCGCGTCATGAGCAAATTGCTCAACGTTATGGATTAGGAGGCGTGCAAATGGTGAAGCACGCCACGAAGTTCCCGGAGAGCGGGGAGCTTGTTCTTGGAAAGGTCACGCGCGTCAATCCTTATTCAGCTTTTGTAGCACTTGAGGAATACCCGGGCGTCGAGGGCATGATCCACATCTCCGAAGTGGCAAGGAAGTGGATCAAGGACATCCGCGACTTCGTCAAGGAAGGGCAGAACGTCGTTGCAAGGGTCGTAAGAGTTGAAGCGGACAAGGGCCACGTCGCACTCAGCCTGAAGAAGGTCAGCAAGAACGAGGCCGATGCCAAGCTGAAGGAGGTAAAGCGCGAGCAGAAGGCCGAAAGGATGCTTGAGCTCGTGGCCAAGGAGGCTGGCCTGAGCCTGGACAGGGCATATGCGGAGGTCGGGTTCAAGCTGCAGCAGGGCTTCGGCGAGATGTGGAAAGGCTTCGAATCAGCCCTAACCCCTAGCGGAAAGGAACTCCTTGAAAAGAAGGGCATAAGCAAGAAGTGGCTGGACATACTGGCGAAGGTCGCGGAACAGTGCATCGAGATTAAGGAGATAGAACTGAAGGGCTGGCTCACCGTGACCACGCCTGTACCAAATGGCGTCGAGATAATCAGGCAGGCCATCCTCGATGCATCCAAGAAAGGCATCAAGGCACATTACATCTCCGCTCCAAAGTACCAGCTCAGCCTGACGGTCAAGGACGCAAAGAAAGGGGAGCGTCAGCTGCAGGAGGCCGCTGAGGTAGCAATAGCAAAGGTGAAGGCCGCCGGCGGGGAAGGCAGCTGGGCCAAGGCAGGCTGAACAGGACCGAACGAAGCAGGGTGTTCAAATGAGGATGCGCAAGTGCGAAGACGGGCATTACACGCTCGAAGAGAAATGCAAAGATGGCAAGCCGACCTTCGAGGTGCACCCCCCGAAGTGGTCTCCGGAGCTTGAGCAGAGGACCGGCAAATACAGGCGCATGGTGCAACAGTAGGGTTTATAACAAAGCTAGGGCATGTGGTGGCATGAAAGAGACCGAGATAATAGTCAGCGATAAACCTAAGCTCAAGAATCCGACGCTGATAGTCGGGCTGCCGGGCATCGGGCACATAGGAAGGATAGCGGTGGACTACATGGTCCACCAGCTGAAGGCAAAGAAGTTCGCAGAGCTGTATTCGCCGTTCTTCTTCCCGTTCGTGATAGTGCATGAGGACAGGATACACACGCTGCGCAACGAGTTCTTCTACTGGAAGAACCCCAAGGGCAACGACCTCATCCTGCTGATAGGTGACAGCCAGACGTACGACCCGAAGGGGCACTACGAGATAGCGGGCAAGATAATCGACTTCGCCAAGAGCTTCGGGGCCAAGGAGGTCATAACCATCGGCGGCTTCAGCACGGGGAGGGTAACAGAAAAACCGAAGGTGTTCGGCGTAGTGACGGATGACGAGCAGAGCAAGATGCTGGGCAAACTGGGAGTAGAGCTGAAGGTAAGCGGGCAGATAGGGACAATAGTTGGAGCGGCGGGCCTGCTGGTCGGGCTGGGCCAGCTGCGCGGGATGAAGGCCTACACGCTGCTTGGCGAGACATCAGGCTTCCCCATAGTCACAGATCCAAACGCGGCAGAGGCGGTACTGGACGTGATACAGAAGGTGCTTGACGTCAAGATAGACCTCAGCAAGCTCAAGGAAAAGGTCGACCAGATGCACGAGTTCATCAAGAAGGTCAGCGAGCTGCAGAACCAGGCCATGGAGCAGATGCAGAAACCGAAGAAGCCCGAAGAGCTGAAGTACATCGGCTGAATTGCCTTTTTAAACCTTAAGATACATCCGAAGTTTGTGTTCAAGATAAGGGACCCCTCTCTCGCCGAACAGGGCAGGCTGAAGATAGAATGGGCGGAGAGCAGGATGCCAGTGATGATGGAGCTGCGACACACCTATTCTCAGACCAAGCCGCTCACCGGCATGAGGATAGCAGGCTGTTTGCATGTCACGAAGGAAACCGCGGTCCTCCTGAAGACACTAGTGGCCGCTGGGGCCGAAGTGTCGTGGTCGGGATGCAACCCGCTCAGCACGCAGGACGACGTGGCTGCTGCGCTTGCCGCAGAAGGCATACCGATATTCGCGTGGCACGGCATGAACAGGGACGAGTTCTACTGGGCCATCGAGGAGACCCTAAAAATGAAGCCGACGCTGACGCTGGACGACGGTGCAGACCTAATATTCACTATCCACAACAAGCACCCTGAGCTGGCAAAGGGCATCATCGGCGGTACCGAGGAGACGACCACCGGCGTGCACAGGCTGCGCGCAATGGCCAAGGACGGCAAGATGCTCTATCCGGTAATAGCCGTGAACGATGCAGAGACCAAGTGGGACTTCGACAACATCTACGGGACCGGACAATCGAGCCTCGACGGCATACTTAGGGCGACATCAGTCCTGCTGGCGGGCAAGAACTTCGTGGTTTCCGGATATGGGCACTGCGGGAAGGGCGTGGCGACGCGGGCGCGCGGGATGGGGGCCAATGTAATAATCACCGAGGTCCATCCGATAAACGCCCTGAAGGCAAGGATGGACGGTTTCACCGTTATGCCGATGGAAAAGGCGGCCGAGGTCGGCGACATATTCATCACGGCCACAGGGATGAAGGACATCATTACCAAGGAACATTTCCTGAAGATGAAGGATGGTGCGATAATCTGCAACACCGGCCACTACAACTGCGAGATAAACATCGGCGACCTTGAGCTGGTTTCGACCGGCAAGAGGGTCGTACGGCCGAACAACGAGGAGTACAAGCTGGCGAACGGCAGACGCATCTACCTGCTCGCGCAGGGCAGGCTCGTAAACCTGGCCGCCGCCGAGGGGCATCCCTCCGAGGTCATGGACATGAGCTTCGCGAACCAGTTCCTTAGCCTCATACACCTGGCGCAGAAGGGGCGCGGCCTCCAGCCGCTGGTCTACGACATCACAAAGGAGCAGGACGAGCAGGTGGCAAAGATAAAGCTCAGGACCATGGGCATAGAAATGGACAGGCTGTCGCCCGAGCAGGAAAAGTACAAGACCGCTTACGCTGAAGGTACTTGAATGAAATCAAATGTCGCACTGATTGGCGCGATTGCTGCCATCGTAATTTTTACTCTTCTTGTGTTCTGGTTTATTAGCAATTCAAAGAATGACGCTGGCTGCACGTTCTCCGGGGGAGTTGTAAAAGATTCTCTCTGCTGCAACTCCGCCAGTGATTTTCCCAACACGTGCCTGATAGGTGCGTGCGGCTGCTCCCCCGAGTTCAGCCACCTGGTAAAGAGCTGCGAGTGCCCTGAGGGCAAGTGCTTCGACGGCGAAAAATGCGCGTGATAGCAACGCTTAAATACGCTCCAGCACCCTAACGACGCTATGGCAGAGGCAAAGGAGTATACTCGTTTCGAGCGTGCGCGCATCATAGGGGCGAGAGCATTGCAGATAAGCAGGGGTGCGCCTACGCTGGTGGACATAAAGGACAAGGACCCTGTGAAGATAGCCGAGGCGGAGTTCGAAGCAGGCGTCATTCCGCTCGATGTGCGAAGGAAGATGCCGCCGCGCCTTGAGTCGACATAGCTAACCATCGACGCTGTTACGCGTTGCTTTTATTTCAGCTCTGACAAGTTCTGCCGATGATAAAGGACATCTTTGCCATTCCGATATGGAACAACCTCGGTGGAAGGACGTTCAAGGTCGTAGTAAAGACCGACCAGGGCAACTTCTCCGCCAGCGCGCCAGCCGGCGAATCCAGGGGCAGGTGGGAGGCCGCTTACGCCGATTACGGGCGGGCGGCGGCCGCATTCCCGGAACTGAAACAGGCATTGATGGGCATGCAAGAGAGCGAATGGGACAGGGCGGACAACCTGATAGAGCGCGCGGCCGGACGGAACTTTGAGAAGACGGGAGCGCAGCTTTCCATAGCGACGAGCATGGCTGTCGTAAGGGCGGCGGCGCTGGGCCAGGTCTGGCAGCTGCTCGATTCGCAGGCTACCCGCTTCCCGCTGCCAGTCGGCAACGTGGCTGGAGGTGGTATGCATGGCGGCAGGAGCATGAGCATACAAGAGATCCTAATAATACCAGCAAGGGCCAGGAGCATGGAGGAAGCGATACAGACCAACTTCGACGTGTGGGGCGAGGTCGGGCGCAAGCTTGCCGGGCACGGAAAAGACGACGAGGGCGCATGGATAAGCGGATGGGACGACGTCAAGACGCTGGACGTTGTAAGCAGCGTGGCCGAAAGCAGGGGCTGCGCACTAGGAGTCGACATTGCGGCGAACAGCCTGTGGCAGAAGGGGAAATACGTGTGGGAGGCGCTCGGGCAGAAGTTCGATGCGGGCGAGCAGCTGGAATTTGTAAAGCTGATGGCAGAGAAGTACAAACTGGTTTACATAGAGGACCCGTTCAGGGACGATGACCTCCAAAGCTTTGCCGCGCTGCGCAAGAAGACGAAGGCGATGATAGTCGTTGATGACCTGACCGGCACGCAGCCGACGAGAGTGGCACAGGCGGCGCAGCAGGGTTCGGCCGGCGGCGTGATAATCAAACCCGACCAGGCCGGCACCGTCTCAAAGGCACTCAGGGCCATAGACCAAGCAAAGAACGGGAAGATGGCGCACATAGTCAGCCACAGGGCGGCGGAGACCAACGACACCTTCATAGCAGACATGGCGGTAGGAACGGGCGCGCCCCTCATCAAATGCGGAATTGCCGGCGGCGAACGCGTCGCAAAGCTCAACCGGCTGATGGAGATATGGGCGGCCATCTCTGAAAGGACCAAGCCGGAGGTTACGAGAATCAAGTTCGGTTAGCGGCGTAAAGCGAAGTGATATAAACTAGCATCGACATCTGTGCGACATCAAGGAAGTATGACTATGGCAAATGAGATGAACCCTTTCAAGATGGCACAGCAGCAACTGGATACAGCGGCCAAGCTGCTGAAGCTTGATGCAAAGATGCACGCATTCCTGCGCGAGCCCATGAGGGTGTACGAGTTCGACATACCTGTGAAGATGGACGACGGCTCTGCCGAGACGTTCCATGGTTTCAGGGTGCAGTACAACGATGCACGTGGGCCATGCAAAGGCGGCATCCGTTATCATCCGCAGGAAACGCTGGACACGGTCAAGGCGCTGTCGGCCTGGATGACGTGGAAGACAGCCGTCGTTGGATTACCATTGGGTGGCGGAAAGGGCGGCATCATCTGTGACCCGAAGAACATGAGCGCTGGAGAGCTTGAACGATTGAGCAGGGGATACATCAGAGCGGTCGGCCCGCAGCTCGGCGCGTGGAAGGACGTACCCGCTCCTGACGTTTACACGAACGCGCAGATAATGGCGTGGATGCTGGACGAGTACGAGAAGATGTTCCAGACGCATGAGCCGGCAATGATAACCGGCAAGCCGCTCGAGCTTGGCGGAAGTGAAGGAAGGAACGACGCAACGGCGCGCGGTGTGGTCTACACCATCCGCGAGGCGGCACGCTACCTTAAGATGGACATTACGAAGGCAACCGTAGCTGTCCAAGGGTATGGCAATGCGGGCTCGTTTTCAGCGATATTGATGAAGGAAATGGGAGCCAAGATTGTAGCTGTAAGTGACAGCAGTGGTGGCATATACAACGCGGCGGGGCTGGATCCCAACTCCGTCCTTGCTTACAAGGAGAAGACAGGCAGCGTGCAGAACTTCCCCGGCGCGCAGAACATAACCAACGCGCAGCTGCTCGAACTGCAAGTTGACATACTGATACCTGCGGCGCTTGAGAACCAGATCACTGGAGCGAACGTGAACAACATAAAGGCCAAGCTGGTTGCAGAAGCGGCGAACGGGCCGACAACGCCTGATGCGGACGACGTACTGTACAAGAAGAAAATCTTTATGATACCGGACTTCCTTTGCAATGCTGGTGGTGTAACTGTCAGCTACTTCGAATGGGTACAGAACCTGTACGGCTACTACTGGCCTGTGGATGAAGTTTACGCAAAGCTGGACAAGATAATGACCAGCGCCTTCAAAGAGGTGCTGAAGATGAGCATAGAGAAGAAAGTGAACATGCGCGTCGCGGCCTATCTCGTTGCGGTCAAGCGCGTTGCGGATGCCGTCAGGCTGCGCGGTTGGGCGTAGCTTAAATCCTTTTTTCCAGCACTATGTGCATGTCTGCACGCGATTACGCACGCAAAGTGAATGGAATGTTCCCTGATGACTGGAAGACGCTATGCAAAAGCATCCACGAGCTCGCTGAAAATATCAGCGGGTACGGGCCGAACGTCCAACTAATAGGCATATACCTCGACGGCCTGCCTATAGCGCGCGCAGTGGAATATTCCCTCCAGCGCTTCGGTAGGCAGCCCAAACGTCCGGCCGACACCGTCCTCATCAGCTCGAAACTGGGCCTGGTCGACGAACCGCAGATAGAGCAGCTACGGCAGATGTCAGTAGCGAAACGCATATACATCGACCGCCGGACCAAGACCGGCTCGCTTGGCAAGATACTCAAGAAAATTGACCCGGAGGCGATATATGCTGTCCTTGAGGACCCTTCCGGAAAGGCCGATGTAAGCGCCAGCAAAGAAAAGGTCCCGTGGTTCAGCTGGCCAGGCCATTGGTTGGGACCCAAAGTGATGGCAGAATGGACGGCACCCTTCATCGGCGTGCGCGTCGCCCCTAAGCTGGAAGGGAAAGGGTACTTATACAATTACCGCCGCGGGGAAGCGGCAGAAGTGTTCTATAGCGAGCTTTACAGAAGGATGGACATGACGAAACCATCCAATAGGGGCAGGGCTTAACCAAGCTAAGAGGATGGGCCTAGAACTTCCTTCCTCAAGGCCTTTTCCAGTTCTTCCGCATACCACTTGTAAACTTCCGAAGTAATGGTGGATTCGGAGAAGTCTGCAGATTTCAACAGGTCTATCCTTGGCAATGCCGCAACAACGTCCCTGAACCTGACATCCTTGTGGCCGTTTATGGCGCTCGAACGTTCCAGCTCCGCAAGTATGCCCCTGACGGACCCGGTGTGCGCGAAGCCGGGAGATGCCGGATGATAGATGAAGAAGTTCTGCTCGGTGCCCTTCATGGCAATCTCGGACAGAGCCATGTTTACCGGCTCACCGGCCCTCAACGAGCTTCCTTGGAGGTCGAACCTTACGTCGCCGAGCACAGACGAGAATCCGTAATAACTTTTCTTGTATCGCTGCGCAACCGTGTCACAGAGACCTTCCATGGTGACGCCGTGCAGATAATAGACCGCCGCGCCGGATTCCTGGAAGGAGCCTATCTTCCCTAACAACCCGGACCTTACCGCATTTACCTTGTCGACGTTCTTCTTTACGAGATCCCGGATTTCCCCGTTGCGGAGCCCCGCCTCCCCTCCCAGCTTGAACAGCGTCCTTACCGGAAGGTCATTGCTCCTTTCTAGCTGCTTCACCCCTTCGACAACGTTGCCTGTGCTGACCTCGCCTGCTATCACGCCTATCGCGTTCGCCAAGGTTTCCAAGCCGTTTGCCATCCTGGTATCCGGCAGATAACTTCCCTTGTAGACGCCGCCATTAGCGTCGGTATAGCTCATGCCGGTCGAGCTAGCCCTCGGCGGCCCGTTGTTCCTCCTCTCTATCACGCCGTTCTGGTCCACGACATAGAGCGCATGCCTCCGTTGGGTATCAACTGCTCCGGGGTGGAGCGAAAATTGTTCGACGCGGGCCACCTTGAATGGAGCAAATAAAACTGACGAGTACTTTCCGGCGTCAAACTGCTCGAGTACGGGTTCAAGGCTCTTATCGTTCTCCTTCGGAAGGAAGTTTATGAAAACGTTGCCCCTCTTGTCCATAACTGGCCCCGAGACGAACAGCGGAAAGTAACGCTCGGCACCCTCAATGTCATCCAGTTCGTTGAACAGGCAGGATATTATGCTCCTGTAAAAGGTCGTGAAGGGCTCCCCTGTGATTATCCTTTTCAGCTCAAGCCCGGGGTTCTCTTCCGGCGGCCTTGCAGCCTCCGGACGCCCGCGTTCGCCATTGAGCCGGTTCACGTAATCCAGTAGCCTGTCACGGTTTCTATCGAATTCATTATCTTCGTCTCTCCTCGTCTTCAGCTTGCGCAGATACTGCATGACCTTGCGGTCGATGCTTTTCGTTTCCAGCTGGAACGATATGACGGAGACCTTGGCGGCCTCCTCGGCGGCCCGTATTGCCTCCTCTTCAGCCCTGGCTTTCCGCTGCATCTCAAGGAACTCTTCCTCAGGCATTACCTCGAGCATGCCCTTGTCCCGCAAGGACTGGATAGCATAGCAAGTAGCTTCGGCATCTCGGAACCAGAGGTTCCTTAAAATATCGCCCGCCTGACTCCATAATTTCAAACTTGCCCTTCCGAAGGCGAGCTTCTCGTCCTGCGAGAACACCAGGTCGGCACACCCAGGGTACCGGAATTTTTCATGAAATTCCGCCATAAGGTCTTCATACGGGGCCGCCACCCTCACGTAGCTGTTCACGTTCACTTCGAGCGGCGGCTTTTCCTTGGTCACGGCTTGCGGCTGCATCTTCTCGTACTGTTTTTTCGTTCTAACTTCAACCAAGCCCTTATCCTGCAGCGTTTCCATGGCATGATAGATGTCCTTCTGCGAACAGTCATCTATGGTGGAACAAATGGAATTGTAAACTTCCATCGCTTGATTCCAAGAACCGGTTGATGCCCCACTCATAACATACTCCTCGGCTTGCGATAAATCAGGATATGGGCCTGTACCGCTTTCCACAAACATCTTTAAAGCATCGTTGCGGCTTATCGTCAGCCTCACGTAGCTATCTTTCCTGACCTTCGGTTGCTCCTTATCTACCGCCTTCCGCTTCATGCGGAAGATTTCCAACAAACCTTTAAATGCTCACAGTTGCCGGGTCCTGCCGGACCGCGACTAATATCTCGAGGCGCCGCGCTCGCTGACGAATTCTTCCTTGAAGGCGGCGACAAGCTTGCCGCCGGCCAGCGCCTTTGCGGAATGGTCTGTGTGGGAGGGGATGAACAGCACGTCGCCGGGATTTAGCACGACCTTCTTTGCGCCGAATGTGTACTCGAACTTTCCACTGATGACAGCCCTGACTTCCAAACGGTCGAAGGACTCTCCCTTGACCGACCAGCCCTTGCTAAGCTCGAAGGTATCATAGGTAGTCAGGGTCTCAGCGGCCAACACCTGTTCTATTGCTCCAATAGTGGGCTTTTCCTTGGACTTCCAGCGCTCTACGCGGGCGGGTACCTTGCTTTTTTCAATCGTCGGCATGGGCAAAATGCACCGCGCCGGCATTTAAGCTTTAAATAGTTCTGCCGGCCCATTCGGCCCGTGGCTAATGAACAGTACCTGCAGGCCGGCGTGCACATCGGCATGCGCCAGCAGACAAAGGACATGCGCAAGTTCATCTACAAGGTGCGTGACGACGGACTTGCGGTGCTCAATGTCGCGCTCATAGAGGAAAGGATAAAGATCGCGGCGCAGTTCCTGAACAACTACCAGAGGATAATGGTCGCAAGCAGGAAGCCGGCAGGGCAGAAACCGGCAACGATGTTCGCCCAGGCAACCGGATCCAAATCTGTGACGGGCAGGTTCCTGCCAGGCACAATAACCAACCCGGCCTTTGCGGGCTATTTCGAGCCGCAGGTGATCATCGTAACCGACCCACTCATTGACAAGCAGGCGATAGTCGAGGCAATGAAGCAGAGGATTCCTATCATAGCACTTTGCGACAGCTTCAACGAGACGTCATCTGTTGACCTTGTCATACCGTGCAACAACAAGGGAAGGAAGGCACTGGCTATGGTTTTCTGGGCGCTTTCCCGCGAACTGCTCAAGCTGAGAGGAACGATAAGCAAAGACGAGGAGTACGCCCTCAAGCCCGAGGAGTTCGAATCGGCAGAGGAGCCTAGGGAGCGCAGGCCACGCGAGGAACGCGGCGGAAGGTTCGGCGGACGCGGCGGACCGGGCGGGCGGGGCGGACGTTTTCCGGGGCGCGGCGGGCCGCGCGGACGCTAAAGGTTAATAGCCTGGCTATGCGGTTCCTTTTGTGCCGGAAGCGATGAGCGATACGCGGCTCGTGGAACGCGAGATATGCGAGAACTACGACCATGAAACCGGAAACCTGCGCGGTGGCCTGCTGATGCGGCTTTTCTACGACGTATTCAACTTCGGCAAGGGACACGAACACAGGCTGTACATGGCCCATTACAAGGGCAAGGTCATAGCGCTAAACGACATCAACATGCAGGATCCCGACGTATTCGACGGGATTGAGGACATGCGCCGACTGTTGGTGATGGAAGGCAAGGAGTTCTACCACGTGCCGGTCAGCGGCGACACCATAGCGCAGCTGAAGCGCCGCGGCACGATAGCATAGGCTTAATTTATAGCCAGGCAATAACGTCCATGCCATCCTTAGAGGAGCTGGCGTTCAAGCATGCGCTGGCCAATGCCACAGAGCACGGCGGCAAAGCCAATGCCGGCTCGGTAGTCGGAAGGGTCGTAGCGGAGGCTCCCGAGCTGAAGAAGAACATGGCCGCCGTCGGCAAGGCGGCTGCTGCTGCCGTTGCGAAGGTCAACAAGCTTTCTCCCGATGAACAGAAGAAGGAACTTGAGAAGCTCGGCTTCAAGAAGCCAGAGAAGGAGGAAAGGGTCGGATTGCCAGAACTGCCGGGCGCAGTGAAGGGCAAGGTAGTCATGCGGTTCGCACCGAATCCCAACGGGCCGATCCACATAGGGCACACCAGGCAGGCATTGCTGAATGACGAGTATACCAAACGGTACAAGGGCAAGTTCGTGCTACGCTTCGATGATACCGACCCAAAGACAGAGGCCAAAAGGCCGATGAAAGAAGCTTATGACTGGATACGAAGGGACCTCAAGTGGCTGGGCGTCAAGGTGACCAAGGAGGCAATTGCAAGCCAAAGACTCAAGATTTACTATGACCACTTCGAGAAGCTGCTGAGGATGGGCAAGGCTTACGTTTGCACGGACAACGTGCTGGACTGGCGGGAAAAGAAACGGATGGGTGAAGCCTGCCAACACAGGGAACTTCCACCAGAGGTGCAACTGGAGGAATGGAGAAAGATGCTTTCCGGCGAGTACCAGGAAGGTGAAGCAGTTGCAAGGGTGAAGACCGACCTGAGCCATCCGGACCCCGCGGCGCGCGACTGGGCGGCGTTCAGGACAATCGGCAGGCCCGAGCATCCGTTGGTAGGCAACAAGTGGAAGGTCTGGCCTATGCTGGACTTCGCATCAGCCATAGACGACCATGAGCTAGGAACGACGCACATCATCCGCGGGGTGGACCTGCAGATAAGCGAAGTAAGGCAACGTTTCCTGTACGATTACATGGGCTGGACATATCCGGCCACGCTGACAACGGGCAAGCTGTTCATCAAGGGCGGGATAATCAGCAAGAGCAAGATATCTGCCGGCATCAAGAGCGGGGAGTTCACCGGATGGGACGACCCTAGATTAGCGACCATAAGCGCGCTGCGAAGGCGCGGCTTCCAACCCGAGGCCATAAGGGAGTTCATCGTCGAGATAGGGCCGAACCCGGGCAACATAATCATAGACATGGCGAACCTAGAAGCACACAACCGCAGGATCATCGACAAGATGTCCAACAGGTACTTCTTCGTTGCCGAGCCTATCGAGATAACGCTTGACAAGATACCGGTCAAAGTGGCGAAAGCCCCGATATATCCGGGCAAAAGGACCTACCGCAGCATACCGGTCTCCAAGAAAGTGTTCGTGGACAAGATAGACTTCGTTGCAAACAAGGGCAAGGAGGTCAGGCTGATGCACATGGCCAACTTCGTTCTGGACAAGATGGCCGGGTATACGGGCCTTCCGGTCAAGGAGATACCTAAGATGCACTGGGTGGGGCAGAAGCACTTGCCAATCAAGATAGTGCGGCAGGACGGCAAGATTATTGAAGGAATAGGCGAACCCGAACTGAAGAAGGTCAAGGTCGACCAGATGGTGCAGTTCGAAAGGATAAGCTTTGCAAGGTGCGACAGCACCAAGCCGTTAACTTTCTGGCTGGCGCATCGCTAGGCTTTAAATAGTCTGCTGGGGACTTTGGTCTAGGTTCGTAACCAAACAGATGAACCGATGACATGAGGTGATGAGAAATGGTTGAAGAGAGCAGGGTGCTGCAGGCAATAGAGGCAGCGAAGAGCACCGGCAAGATACGGATAGGAACAAACGAGGCGACCAAGGCAGTCGAGCGCGGGATAGCCAAGCTCGTCGTCGTGGCAGAAGATGTGCAACCGAAAGAAGTGGTGATGCACCTCGGGCCGCTTTGCGACGAGAAGAAGATAGCCTACGCGACGGTCAGGTCCAAGACCGACCTCGGGCGCGCCGCTGGAATAGAGGTAAGCACAGCCGCGATTGCCATCGTTGAAGCCGGCGAAGCCAAGAAAATCATAGATGAGATTTCAAAGAAGAAGTGAACCCATGGAAAGGAAGAAACAGGCACGTGACCCGGAGGAGGCTGACGAGCTGATTCGTGGCCGCGCCGATCAGGACGAGGAACAAGGCAGCGACTACGAAGGCAGAGGGAGCGAGTATAGCAATGGCAGAAAAGACTGAAGCAGAAGCAAAAAAGGAATCCAAGAAATGGGGCAAGGCCGAGCAGGCCGCGCCAGCAGCAGCTCCGCAGAGGCAGATGCAGGCGGCCGGGCCGCGCGGGCCAGAAGCTACGCCTGCCGAAGTAGTCCAGCTGCTTGGCCGGAGCGGCGTGAAGGGAGTGATGCAGGTCCGCTGCAAGGTTATGGACGGAAGGGACGCAGGCAAGGTGCTCATGCGTAACATATTTGGACCGGTGCGCGTAGGCGACATACTCATGCTGCGCGAGACGGAGATGGAAAGCGCGGGCAGCTTCGAACCGAGGTAATCTCGTGGCAAAAGTCGACCAAAGCAAGTGCATAGGATGCGGCGCTTGCGCCGCGATATGCCCTGAGGTCTTCGAGATGGGCCCGGAAAACAAGAGCAGGGTGAAGGCGCAGAACAAGCAGGCATGCGTGAAGGACGCGGCCGAAGCATGCCCGGTAGGCGCAATAACGGTGTAAGCATGCCAAAATGTTCATTCTGCGGGAACGAACTAAGCATCGGGACAGGCACCATGCTAGTGAAGAACGAGGGGAAGATACTTTACTGGTGCAGCAGCAAGTGCGAGGGTAATGCTGCTTTAGGGCGCAATCCGGCCAAGGTCGGATGGGTCCGCAAGAAAGCCAAGGCCGCTAAGCCGGCTCAACAGAAATAACGTCCTCGATTTATCGTGGGCAAAACGTCAGGCTCTATTTATACTTTTGGCACACTGAATTACCATGCCCGAGCCCGCATACAGGTTCAAGTTCTCCGAGATGGACAGGTGCCCGACTGCCCTGGGATACTGGAACATCGACCTTCTGACAAGGTACTCGGATGCCCTGCCGGAACAAGTCAGTCTGAAAACGATGATAACCCGCCGGGTCGACGCCAACATACCGATAATGAGCGCCGCGATGGACGACATCTGCAGCAGCTCCATGCTCATCAACCTTGGTATGCTCGGAGCGATAGGGACGGCCGACAAGGGCAAGGAAGGAGCATCGCCCGACCGGCAGATTGAGATAGTCAGGCAGACGAAACGCTTCAAGCAGGGTTGCATCAACAATCCGCTTGTTCTGGCGCCGTACAGCCCCATCGATGATGCCATAAAAATATGGGACAAATTCAGGTACAAGGCAATACCTATAACCGAGGACGGGACCGTCCACGGCAAGCTCGTGGGAATGCTGAAGGAAGACCCGTATGTGCTGTCGCAGCACAGGGGAAAGAAGGTGAGCGAGCGCATGAAGGAGCCGAACGAACTCCTGGTAAGATCACATAACATAAGCCCGAAGGAAGCCGAATCAATAATCATAGAGAGCGGAAGGAACGAACTGCTAACCATTGATGAGGCCGGCAACCTGCTAGGGATGTACAAGCTCGCAGACATACGTCTGAGCAGCGAATACCCCAACGCCTGCAAGGACGGCAAAGGAAGGCTCCGTGTGGCCGCGGCGATAGGCGGACCCGGCAAAGACCTCGATGAAAGGCTGAAGAGACTGGCGGAGGCCGAGGTTGACATATTCTGCATAGACACTTCACAGGGCTGGTCGCGAGGCGTCGGAGAACTCACATTGCCGACTGTGAAGAAGGACTATCCCGACATAGACGTGATAGCCGGAAACGTCGACGGCGGAGAAGGGGCGGAATTCCTTATCCAGAAGGGTGCAGACGCGGTGAAGGTCGGAATAGGGCCGAGCCCGATATGCAGGACCAAGAGGAACATAGGGGGCGGGATGCCCCAGCTCACGGCGATATACGAAGCCGCGTGCGTGGCGCGGAACCACGGCATCCCCGTTATAGCTGACGGCGGAATATACGAGATCGCAGGTGACTTCGTCAAGGCTTTCGCGGCGGGCGCCAGCGCGGTGATGATAGGTAGCTTGCTCGCCGCGACGGAGGAAACTCCGGGCGAGCCGTTCACCATCCATGGCAAGTCGGGGTGGTTCAAGAGGTACAGGGGCATGGGCTCCAAGAGCGCCCAGCGGGAGGGCAGCGCGAGCAGGTACTGCCAGGAGGGCAAATCACCGGACGAACTCGTTTCACACGGCGTTGAAATGGCGATACCGTGCAAGGGTCCAGTGCAGAAGGAGATAATTAAGATGACGGACACGCTGAGGGACGCGATGTCCAAGTACTACGGCTGCAGGACGATAAAGGAACTTAACGATGCCAACCTGAGTTTCGTCCTCGTGAACAGGAGCCCACCCGAGGAATTCCCCGACGCTGTCATACAGAAGGAGGAGTGATGGACGATGGCACCCGAACCCAAGAAGATGAGCATAACGCTGATGTTCGAAGATGGCATCGTAAGAACTGACAGTTACGTGTTGGAGGAATTGAGGAATGGTGACAACCTACATCAGAAAGGTTATGTGGGAGAGCCAATGAGGCGCCCATCTTACGATGATGTTATCAAGGGCCGAGGCATGAGCTTCACGAACCATCTTGACATGTCTGCCTATGCAACCGCGTTCGAGATAAGCAAGACCATGGAATACCTCAAAGATCCAAGGACCGAAGCTGTAGTAATAAATAAGCACACCAATCCAGCGGTCTATGCAGCGCGGGAAAACCAGGTAGATGCGCTTATAGCCGCACTTGCAAAGGACAGTAAATCGCCGTTCGGCGGAACAATGGCCACATCTTCCAAGCTACGGAAGAAGACGGCCGAGTATCTCGTAAAGAAGAACAAGGAAACGAAACCGGGGTTCGTACTCGACGTCCTGGCGGCACCCGACTTTGAGAAGGGTTCCATAGAGCTGCTGACAGGTTGCATGAAGAACCTGCGAATCGTCAACGTCTCGAAACTCAACATATGGGAAAAGATACATGCTGGCATGCTCGGCTACAACATGAAGTGGACAATCGGAGGGAAGGTCGTCATAACCGAAGTTGACAAGACCACATTCTTCAACTCATCTTACCTGATGGAGCGCCTGTCCAAACGCCAACCAATGAATGACGAGATAATAGATGCACATATCGCCTGGATAGGTGCAAAAGCCATACAATCGAACTCCTTCGCCTTCGTCAAGGACGCGACACTCCTGGCACAATGCGGAGGGCAGACCAACCGCGTGGACTCAGCCAAGGTAGCCAAGATGCGCGCCGACGAGTTCAAAGTCTCGCTGGAAGGCTCCGCGGCCGCGACCGACTCTTTCATATTCGACCGAGAGGCTATAGACCTGCTGTATGACATGGGAGTCACGACCGTCGTCCAACCAACGCGCAAACTGCTCACGACCGGCAAACTGGATCCAGACGATAAGATACTAAATGCTGTCAACGAGCATGACATGGTCATGCTCAGGCCGTACCTGGTCGGGGAAGACGGGCAAGAGAAACCATGGCGCGTGTTCAGGCACATCTGATTGGCCAGCTTTTAAACTCCGGCCGGCCAAACTGCTGTGTGAGCGGGTATGGCAATAAGGCAGCCGATTGTTGCAGTGCTGGGTCATGTCGACCACGGCAAGACGACACTTCTTGACAAGATGAGGGGCAGCGCTGTCGCTGCGAAGGAAGCCGGTTTCATAACGCAGCATGCCGGCGCGAGCGAGATACCTGCCGATGCGATAAGGAAGACGAGCGGGAAGCTGCTTGACCAGCTCAATATAAAGCTGGAGATACCCGGCCTGCTGATGCTGGACACGCCGGGGCACGAAGCGTTCACTACCATACGCAAAAGAGGCTCCAGCATTGCTGATTTGGCCATCTTGGTCGTTGACATCACCGAAGGGTTCCAGCAGCAGACAGATGAATCATTGTGCTTCCTGAAGGAATTCAAGACGCCTTTTGTTGTTGCAGCAACCAAAGTTGACAGGATACAGGGGTGGAAGAGCTACCCCGGCTCGAGCTTCAAGGAGTCCCTTGCCAAGCAACCCGAGCACGTGAAAGAGAACGTTGACACTGCCGTGTACAAGATTGTCGGTCAGCTTTCCCAACGAGGGTTCGAGAGCGAGCGGTTTGACCGCGTTGAGGACTTCAAGAAGACGGTGGCAATCGTTCCGGTCTCGGGCACGACAGGCGAAGGCCTGCCTGAGCTACTGATGATGCTGGCTGGGCTTGCGCAGACCTTCCTGCGCGACCAACTAAAGGTCGAAGAAGGCTACGGCTCTGGCGCAATACTGGAGATAAAGGAGGTGCGCGGGCTAGGTGTTGCGGCGGACATCATACTTTACGATGGGGAGATACGCAAGGGTGACTGGCTGGTCGTTGGTGGAAGGGAGCCGATCGTCACCAAGATAAGGTCTTTACTGAAGCCCAAGCCGCTGAAGGATATAAGGGTCGAGAAGGAGTTCGTGCCTGTCGACAGTGTGACCGCGGCGGCCGGGGTCAAGGTGAACGCACCTATGCTGGAGAAGGCAGTAGCTGGCAGCCCAATAAGGGTGGTGCGGACGGAGGCAGAAGCTGAAAAGGCGAAGGAGGAGCTTGCTTCAGAAGTTGAAGCTGTTGAATTCACTTCCGGTGGGGACGGGGTAGTTCTAAGGGCGGACACTCTAGGCAGCCTGGAGGCGATGATCAAACTGGCTCAGGACAGGGGCATCACGATAAGGAAAGCAGAGGTCGGCTCTCCAACGAAGAAGGACCTCATGGAGCTAGAGACGGTTGCTGACGTCAACAAGCGAGTTATGCTGGTGTTCAACCTCCCTGTTCCAGGCGAAGTGATGGACGAGGCGCGCGACAGGAACATACCGATAATCAATGGGGAGATAATCTACCGCGTGCTCGAAGGTTACGAGAAGTGGCTGGCCGAGCAGCTCCAGAAGCAGAAAGAAGTCAAGCTTGCCAGCATAGCAAGGCCTGGCAAGATAAAGTTGCTGCCGGGCTTCGTGTTCAGGGCGAACGACCCGGCCATCGTGGGCGTCGAGGTGATGGCTGGTTCAATCAAACCTGGCGTAAAGTTGCACAAGGGCGGGAAGGAAGTCGGCTGGGTGAAGGACCTGCAGCAGGAGGGGCAGCATGTGGACAAGGCAGACAAGGGCCAGCGCATAGCAGTCAGCATCCAGGGGCCGACCGTTGGCAGACAGATAAGGGAAGGGGACGAGCTGACAACGGAGATAACCGAGCGCGACCTGAAGCTCCTGGAAGAACTTGAACTGTGGGACGAGGCGCAGCTTGCGCGCGAGATACTTGCGGCCTCGTAGCCTTTATATAGTCTCGCGAGCGATTTTGCAGCACTCGGGTATGTGCGCTGATAAGTGATGCGCAAACTGAGGAGGTTGATTGAATGAGAATAGTGATAGGCGAGCCGAAGACGCGGAAGAGCTACCAGGTCGAAAAGGAAGTTCCTGCACTCTTCGACATGAAGGTAGGCGACGAGTTTGACGGCGGAATCCTTGGACTTGAAGGGTTCAAGCTGAAGATAACAGGAGGCAGTGACAAAGAGGGATTCCCGATGCGAATCGAGATACCCGGCCCTGGCCGCAAAAAAGTTCTTCTAAGCGGACCGCCTGGCTTCCACCCGTTGAAAGAGGGCCAGCGGAGGAGGAAGCTCGTAAGAGGAAATGCGGTCTCTGAAGCGATAATGCAGCTCAACTGCAAGATAGTTTCCGGTGAAGGCGATGTCGCGATGATTCTGGGCATCCAACCCAAGGCAAAAGAGGAGAAGCCGGCTGAGGAGAAGAAGTAGATGGCAGAGGTGGATCCCAAGCTGCTGCCTGAAGTGAACATCGGCACGCTGGGACACGTCGACCATGGCAAGAGCACGCTCGTTGAAGCCCTGACAGGCAAATGGCCGGCGGCGCACAGCGAAGAGCTCAAGCGCGGCATCACCATAAGGCTCGGCTATGCGGACGCCACCATCTACAAGTGCGAGAAGGGAGGCGAGCTTCTAACGAAACCGAAGTGCCTTACACACGCCTCCGAAACCGTCCCACAGCGGACCGTAAGTTTTGTGGACGCGCCCGGCCACGAGACGCTGATGGCAACGGCGCTTGCTGGTGCTGCTCTTATGGACGGGGCAATACTGACCATAGCGGCGAACGAGAAGTGCCCCCAGCCGCAGACACGCGAGCACCTCATGGTGCTGGACATCATAGGACTCAAGAACATCGTCATCGTGCAGAACAAGATAGACCTAGTAACAGAAGAGCAAGCCAAGAAGAACTACCAGGAAATCAAGGCGTTCATCAAGGGGACGGTGGCAGAGAACGTGCCAATCATACCGGTCAGTTCGCAGGCCAAGGTCAACCTGGACGCGCTGTTGCTGGCCATTGAGGAAAGGATACCGACTCCCAAGCACGATGCCAACAAGCCGGCACTGATGCTCGTTGTAAGAAGTTTTGACGTGAACAAGCCTGGAACCCCCATAGAGAACCTGAGGGGCGGCGTGTTGGGGGGCTCGCTGGTGCAAGGGCAGCTGAAGGTGGGAGATGTCCTGGAGATAAGGCCCGGTACGGTGGCCAAGGGCAAATGGATCACGCTCAAGACAAAAGTAACAGGACTGCAGAAGGCAGGCAAGGACCTGGAACTGGCAGGCGCGGGCGGGCTGCTTGGCGTCATGACCGACCTGGACCCGGCGCTGGCCAAGGCGGACAGCCTGACGGGGAGCATAGCCGGGCCGACGGAAGCGCTGCCGCAGGTGCTGAACAAACTGAGCGTAGAGGTACATCTTTTCAAGGACATGGACGGTGAGAAGATAGAGCAGATAAGGGCAGGAGAACCGCTACTTGTCAACATAGGTACGGCGAGGACCATGGGTAATGTAACCAACATGAAGAAAGGCGTGGCTGACATGGACCTGCGCCTGCCTGTCGCTGCAGAGAAGGGAGAGCGCACGGCGCTGTCGCGGCGCGTGGGTGACAGGTGGCGGCTGATCGGGTGGGGGATGCTCAGATGAGGATGCAGGAAGGCGGAGAGGACGAAGGTTACCAAGGAGGGCAGATAGAGGTACCGCAGATAAGGCCGGAGCCCGAGCACGCACCACGAGAGGAGAAGGGCAAAGGGCTGAAACAGCTGTTAATGACACTGATTTTCCTGACACTAGGACTGCTCGTGATAGTCCTTGTGGGAGATTACATCGTCAGCAACTATCTCCCCCAGATAGGTGTAAGCGGACCCGGCGAAGCGGGGAACATCCAGCAGCAGCTTCACGATACCGGCATGCTGATAGTCGAAGCGCTTGGCGGCCTTACGGCGCTTGTGTTCCTGGCATGGCTACTCGCACGACGCTAGCAAAAACCGAAGTCGACTGACATCAACACAGTTTCAGCGGAAGCTGAAACCCGAGCATGTTTATAAATCGGTGCTGGGCAATATCGCACATGCGAACGCACTTCTTGGGGTTGCTGGCAGTCCTACTTGTACTAGGAACACCGGCACTCGCGGCCTTCACGGTCAGCGTGGATGCGCCAAATGAGATGTTCGCGGGCGACACCGCGGAAGCCGTGGTCACAATCGTGAACAGCGGGTCCGAGGGATTCTTCAGCGCCTCGCAGATAGTGGCGGCGCCGCCGGCCAACGAGTGGGCAGCGGTAGAAGGCGCTGCTGCAATAAGGATACCTTATGGCGGGACCGGCACTTTCAAGGTCAAGCTGATACCGAGCGTGGATGCGCGGCCCGGCAGCTACAGCTTCACTATCACCGTAAGGGAGCAGACGACCGATGCGGTGAACGAAGCAAGCTGGACTACCACGATGCGCCAGCGTGTCGCGGCGGCCATGATACGAACGCTCAACCTGAGCTGTACCAGCTGCACAGAGGACAAGATCATAGTTACGGCGCAGGTGGAAAACATCGGTACAGCGCCGCTCACCGAGGTCACCGTGCCGATAACAGTGATGAACAGGAGCGTGGTGCTTAATGTTGGCGACCTGGAGCTCGAGGAAAAGAAGGTCCTTACGACCGAAACCGGAATCGCAGGGCTGGCACCGGGCGAATACGCGGTGCGGGCAGAACTTATCAGCAAATCACAAAGCTTGGATGCGCGGGCGGTCAGCTTCACCATACCGCTCATCAAGAACGTCGAGCAGGGAAGGTCCGAGGGATTCACCCCGTGGAGCAAGACCGTCACGTTAACGGCAACGAACAAGGGCAACGCGCCAGACCAGGCCGATATCAAGGCAACCGCGACGCCCAGCCCGTGGGTCAGCATAAGCTACAGCCAGCCGCCGAGCAGCCAGTCGGGAACCGAAGCAACATGGGCTACGCAGCTGGCCCCGGGGACCAGCCTGACCGTAAGCTATACGGAGTTCTACTGGCCGATACCCGTTATCATAGTCGTGATAGTGTTCGCGGCGATATACGCATACCTCTGGACCACCGCGGTCATCCTTGACAAGAAGGTCACAAAGCGCGGCGGCGAATGGGCAGTTTCACTTACGGTGACCAACAAAGGTGCAGTGGTCGATGGTGTTGTAGTCTCTGACAGGGTGCCCGCAGGCTTTGCGCTTGGCGGAAGCTTCGAGACGCTCAAACCAATCGCCCGAAGGATGGAAGGCGGGATAGAACTCCTGTGGAGAGTTGGAGGAATGCGCAAGGGCGAGCAGAGGGTCCTGCACTACAGGCTCAACGGGGACAGGGCCGTCCACCTGCCGCCCGCTAGACTAAGAGCAAAAAGGGGCGAGAAGACGCTCCTAGTAAGCTCGAAAGAGATCAGCGTACCGGGCACTGGTGCGCCGCCCAAGCTCAGGGTCGAAGTCGAGAAGTAAAGTGTGGTCCCGCGAGGGAGATTCGAACTCCCAGCCTCCCGATTTCCGAACGCTGACTGGTGAACAATGCTTTGCGCAAAGTCCTACAGTCGGGCGCTCCACCATTACTCCTGATGCCAAATCAGTTTGAGCTATCGCGGGAATTAGTCTAGGTCGTGACCTCATTTAAATCGTTTCCCTACCGAGGCTTTCCATGACACAGGGCCAGCTCGCGGACTTCTCAGGCGAAAAGCTGCCGCTGAAGGATGAAGAAGCCAAGGCGCTACTTGAGGCTTACGAGAGTCACAGGCCGCTCATTAAAGCTTTCTTGGCGCAGGCGCGCAGCAGGGAGGACGAACACCTTGTCACCGAGCTGATGTTCTGCCTGCAGACCGCGCAGTCGCCGGCGCGCAACGCAAGGCAGACAGTGGACAGGCTGAAAGGCAAGGGCATCCTTTTCACGGCAAATCCCGAGCAAGTGCTTGAATGCATGGAGGGTGTAAGATTCGCTGACAAGAAAGCACAATACATGTTCAAGGCAAGGCAGAAGCTGCACCTCATCAAGGAACAGCTGGGAATGCCACCACAGCAGCTGCGTGAGTGGCTCGTTGAAAGCATAGACGGCATGGGAATGAAACTAGCAAGCCATTACATGAGGAACATCGGGATAGGCGGGCTGGCCATCCTGGATATCCACGTGCAGAACTGGATGGCCCGCAATGGCTTCCTGCAGGGCGAGGTCGGAAAGCTGAACAACAGGCAATACCTGGAAAACGAGCGCACCTATCTCAAGCTCGCAAAGCAACTCGGAATACCACCCGAGGAGCTTGACATAGCCCTATGGATGCTTGGCAACGGCTCGGGCGAGTTCTATGGCTGACGGGCGCAATCAAACAATCTTTATATACCTTCGGGCGCGAATGAGGAACGGTCGCCGGCCAAAGAGCGTTGGCAAGACCCGTTCCCGTTCCGAACACGGTAGTGAATCGGCGCATCGATCTCGGCTGTACTATCGAAAAGATGGGAACCCGAGGAAGCTGGCGACCATTACTTCTTTTTATACCAGTTCAGCAAATTCTTCGCATGCCGCGCAGGAATAAGGAAGGAAAAGAGTACAAGGAGCTGGCTATTGGCGGCGCTATGCTCGTCTTTGCCATAGGCACCGCTGCAAGCGCGATGGCTGGCGCGACCCAACTGGCAATAATACTTGGCATCTTTACTGCTGCCGTTGCAGCTGCCCTTGCCCTTTCGGGGCGCAGGCCCGCTATCTGAACGCTTAAATAATGTCGGCCGGCTAAGCTGTTTTGCCTGGGTAGTATAGTGGCCTAGTATGCGAGCTTGTCAAGCTTGTGACTCGGGTTCAAATCCCGACCCGGGCGCCATTTCCCGGAGGCGGCTCCCTCCACCTTGCACGAAACCCCAAGGATGTATAAATGTTTACGCGGCAATTTTTTAGAATGGCAAAGGATACCGACATCGCATATCTCACGCTTCTGATCAAAAAGGCGGGCATAATCTACCAGGAACCAAGGCTCCATGTGGGCGTTTACGCCCTTTCCGAGTCCAGCATAGAAGGCATGGGCTTACCGAAAATATTCGGGTACAGGTCTTTTCACTGCGGCGTTGCGAGCATGGTGACCGATGAACTAAGGGAAGACCTGAGGACGCTCGAATTCAACGGAATAATCAATCGCCGGCATGACGAAACTCTGGTAAAGGCCAACAAGAGGCCGCATACCACCATCAGGCTCACCGAAAGGGGAGAAGAATTCTGTTCTACCGGAATATGGCCTCCTCTCAAAGATGTTGTGGATGTAGATGAAGTAACGGGACACTTGATGAGCGTGGACAGGGACCCCAGGCTGAATGCGATATGCGCCCGTTCCGTACTAAACATGTCAAGGGACTGTGCAAAAGTAGATTCACCATATTGTCCATTGGACATTCTCCCGCATGCCGATGCCGTAGGAAAGGTGGCCGCAGTACTGGCAGACTATGAACATGTAAGCGTGGGCGACCTTCGCAGACAGTACGGCAAAAAATGGTTGGAAAGGTGGAGCAAAGAATACGAAGAAAGGGATAAAGAAATAAAAAAACAAATAGAAGAGGAGAAAAGGAATCCTGTCCGCGGGAAAATAAGACGTTTTTTGGCATGAAGGTTTAACAGGCTTCGCGCCATCCGTTTAAATCCTTTCTGCCAGAAGGCTCACAATGCCAAAATACCTGCAACCCAAAAACATGGAAGAGGCCGTAGCTGCGCATCAGCTGCCGATTGTCATCGAGCTTGAGGAACGCGGAAGGAGAACGCTATACATAATAAAAGATTACGAACGCTTCCATGAAGAGCAGGTAGAAGCGCGCGAGCCTGGTGACATCTTTCCGGACTATGAGGAAATGAAGAAACTGGCCAAAAAGCACGGGGAGAAAATGAAGAGGGAAGATTTCGAGCGCGGCGGGGTTTTCGTTGCGCTGTCAGGCACCACCACCGGCAAGGGCACCTACACCGAATACAGGTTCAAGGCACCCGAAGCGGAGAAAAAGTAAGGCTATTTCTTCTTGGGCCAGACGCGGGTGACAATCCGGCCTCCCTTGTCATGCGTCCTGTATTTCTCGCCGGGCTTGGGAACATGGCGGCCCTCCTGGATCAGCTCAAGGTCATAGAATACCGTCTTTCCGATAAGGTCGTAGAACCTGTTGACGTTGGTCTCGAACAGCGCATCCTCCCATATCTGGAGCTTGTTGAGCTCGACTATGACGACATAGATGACAACGACCACCAACGAAAGACTGAAGCTCAGCACTTGCGATTCGAGAGTTGGTACACGGGTCCAGAATAGCAGCCCGACCACTATCGCGCCGAGGGCTATCAACGAAAACCGGAGGTAGTTGAGCAGCCTGAGCTTGGCTGTGTATATAGTGACCATCCTCGAATCCTCCATCTCTTCCATTTCGCCTATCATCTCCTCGTATACCAAATCCTGCTTGGACGTCCGCGGCTTGAGATCCTCGACGGTCTTGAAAAGTTCCATGAACGCTTTATCCGACTTTTCATACATTTCCAGCGGAAAGTGCAACCCCAGTATGACGTACTTGTCCATAGCGTCGGCAAGTTTTTTTTGCACGTTCTTCCCGAAGACGCGGCTGAGGGCGTAAATGGTGAGGAGGTGGGACGTTTCCATGCCCAGAGCGTCCCTGACCGCGGAGAGCCGTTCCCACAGTATCGATATCGTGAAACCGCTCAATATGCTGAAAAGAAAGACGGACACATTAAGGGCATCGGTTGTAACCGTACTCGGTCCTGTGGCGGGAACAACCATGCTCGTGACAAAGACGAGAACAACGGCCATTGAAAGGTAACGCAGAAACGGACCAATCCGCATACCCCTAGCTCGGCGCGGCGGCAGATAAACATTCCTCTTTTTAATGTCCCAAGCGCATAGCACAATGGGCCCATAACTCAGAGCAGTCAAAAGCTGCGAGGAATCTGGTAGAGTACCGGGCTTTTATCTGCGGCACGCCGCGTCTGCGGTGGAAGTGTTGCAGAACGCGCCCGTACTGGATAAAAGCATGTTGAGCACATCCGTGCGATGACAGGAAGACACCCGGGAGTCGCGGGTTCGAATCCCGTTGGGCCCACCATTTCTAGACTATTTTGCATTCCATCTCCAAGGTAGCGTTCTCAACCTTATAGAAATTAATGTGGTATGAGTAAGAAAAGTGAGAAAAGAAGTCGCCAGGAGCCTCGCTCAGGCTTGTTAACTTTGCGCCTTTCAGGTCAAATGTCACATTGACATGCATGGTGCTATTATTTTGGGAATCATAATATTCCATAGAAGTAGAGAGTTCACCTTCGGTATAGCTTCCGGTCGCTTTGTTATATGTCGAGCTGCCGAACAGCGGCAAGTACTGAAAATTACCAGTATCCCCTATCTGTAAATAATTGTTTGACAGGCCCTCATCTGATTTCACCTCAATCAAATGAGCGGCATAGTCTGGCATAGAATCCGGACAGGACGTGTTTGCAACCGCTTCCTTGACAGGAGTCTGTCCTACGCATCCGGATACGAGAGCCAGCAAAGCGAGTATCATGGCCAGATGCATGCTTCTTATCATAGTATAATGTATCGAGAGGTTCCTTAAAAATAATCACACGGCTTATTATCAGGTGCTTATCGAAAATTGCGTCTGAACCGCACTTTTGTCCGTTTCGGCTCGGAATACGGCAATCGACGATACCTTTATAAACTCCTCTGGGTGAATGAGGAGAAGTTTACTCCAGAAAATTTGCACGCAGCCAAAGCGCTCGCGTTGCAGGGAGTGGTGCCTGGTGGCAGCCAAAAAGGTCAAGGAAGAAGAAAAGGAAATCGACGTCCTAAAGCACTCGCTCGTGCCCGAGCACGCCGTCATGAAGCAGGAAGAAATCGCCGAACTTCTCAAGAGATTCAACATCACAATCGCACAGCTGCCGAAGGTTTACGCAACCGACCCGGCTGTCAAGGCAGTAGGGGCTAAGGAAGGCGACGTGCTGAAGATAGAGCGGAGGAGCCAGGTCGCAGGGACCACGCCGTACTATCGGGTGGTCATCAAGGGTTGATATGATGGTTGACAACACCGCGGTCCTGCTCAAGAGCTTTGCTGACGAGGTCGGATGGGTCCGCTTCCAGATAGACAACTTCAACGACTTCGTGGAACGCAGGCTCCAAAGGGTAGTGGACGAGATAGCGCAGATAGAGCCCGAAGTGCCCGAGATAGGGGAGCTGGTAATCAAGTTCGGCAAGGCCAGCATAGGGAACCCGCAGGTGCGCGAGGCGGACGGAACGGTGCGTAAGATACTTCCCGGAGAGGCAAGGCTGAGGGACCTCACCTATGCAGCGCCCGTCTATGTGGAAATGACACCGGTGGTAAACAAGGTCGAGCAGGAAACGGTTCCTGTCGTCATAGGTGACCTGCCGATAATGATCAAGAGCAAGTGGTGCCCGCTGGCCGCCATGAGCAGGCAGGAGCTGGAGGAGCACGGCGAGGACCCGGACGACCCCGGCGGATACTTCGTTGTAAACGGGACCGAGCGCGCACTTACCCTCATAGAGGAGATAGCGCCGAACCGCATGATACTGCAGAAGATCAGCACCGGCAACTACACGGAATCGATGAGGATAAACTCGGAAAGGGCCGGCTACGTGCAGAGGCACCTGATAGAAAGGAAGAACGATGGCTCGGTCGTCATAAGCTTCGCCAACATCCGCAGGCTGCCTGTTGTCGTACTACTGAAGGCGCTAGGGCTTGAAACAGACAAGGAGATCATAGCGGCACTGCATGCGGAAGAGAAGATAATCAACGACTTCTGGGGCAACCTGTACGAAACAGAAGTGACGGACGTGAAGGCCGCACACGAGTACATCGCCAACAACATGAAGATAGTGCAGAAGGAGTACCAGAAGGAAAGGGTCGAACAAATCGTTGATCGTTACCTGCTGCCGCACCTGGGCCAGGACCCGAAGAACCGCAAAGCCAAGGCCGCCTACCTTGCAGTCGCGGTAAAGAAGATAATCACGCTCGGTCTGGGTCTCACGACGGAAGACGACCTCGACCACTATGCAAACAAGAGAGTAAGGCTCGCCGGAGACCTGCTCGAGCTGCTGTTCAGGAGCATACTGGTCGGAAGGTGGGGACTGATCACGCGCGTCAAGTACAACTACCAGAAGATGGCCAAGCGCGGCAAGCTGCCACCCATCCAGACGATAGTTGAAGCAAACGTGGTAAGCAACCAGATGATAAGCGCGATGGCCACCGGAGCGTGGACTGGCGGACGGACCGGAGTATCGCAAAGGCTTGACCGCGCAAACCTGACCAAGACGCTGTCGCACTTGAGGATGGTCCTATCACCACTAACAAGCACGCAGGAACACTTCGAAGCACGAGAGCTGCATCCGACCAACTGGGGAAGGTTCTGCCCGGCCGAGACACCCGAAGGACCGACCATCGGACTGCGAAAGCACCTTGCCATCATGGCAGAGGTGACACGCGGGGTGGCCGAAGGGGAGAAGGAGAAGTTCGTAAAGGGACTGAAACTGGCTGACGAACGGAAGGAAGGGACGTTCCCTGTGGTCATTGATGGAACGCCGGCCGGTTATGCTGAACCAACAATAATAGAAGATGTCCGCAAGAAGCGGCGCGGCGACCTCATATCGCAGCAGATAAACGCCGTCTACCTGCCGGTGACAGGTGAGATAAGGATAAGCACCGACTCGGGTCGCGTGCGACGGCCTTTGATAATCGTGGAGAACAGCCGGCACAAGCTGGGCCCTGAGCAGATGGAGAAGGTAGCCACCGGCCAACTGAAGTGGAGCGACCTGATCAAATCGGGAATAATCGAGCTTCTGGATGCAGACGAGGAGGACGGGACGCTAATAGCATTATACGAGAAGGACATCAAACCGGAGCATTCGCACCTCGAGCTGACGCCGCTGATAATCCTCGGACTGAGCGCATCGCTCCTTCCGTTCTCGCAGCACAACCGTGGCGACCGTGTAAACTTCGGCGCCAAGATGGTAGGCCAGGCAATAGGCGTATACCAGGCCAACTTCCTGCGGCGCGCCGACACGAAGAGCAACATAATGGTCTACACGCAGCTGCCGCTGGTCGAGACAGTAACTGTACCAATAAGCGGACTTGCCACTCACCCGGCCGGCCAGAACATAATCATTGCCGTAGCCCCGTTCCACGGCTACAACATGGAAGACGCAATAATATTCAACAAGGGCTCGGTAGAGCGCGGGATGTTCCGCTCGTTCTTTTACAGGATATACAGCGCCGAAGAGAGGCGGTACTGGGGAGGGCAGGAGGACAAGGTAGGCGTACCCGAGAAGGACGTGCGGGGTTACAAGGCCGAAGCAGATTATGCAAGATTGAACGAGGACGGCGTACTTTCACCGGAGAGCCAAGTGGTGGGCGGCGACGTGGTCATAGGCAAGGTCTCTCCAATGCGTTTCCTATCAGCAACTGAGCTGATGGGAGGCATCGCGAACCTCAGGGACACTTCGGTGCAACTCAGACCTGCCGAGAGAGGAGTGGTGGACAGGGTGTTCACTACCGAGACCAAGGACGGCAACAAGCTGATCAAAGTGGCGGTAAGGGACCTGCGCGTGCCGGAGCCCGGCGACAAGTTCGCAAGCAGGCACGGGCAGAAGTCCGTTGTGGGACTTGTAGCAGAGGAGGCCGACCTGCCGTTCAGTTCCGCAGGCTACATCCCGGACATAATGATAAACCCGCATGCCGTGCCGAGCAGGCAGACGGTTGGTCAATTGCTGGAGATGCTGGCCGGCAAGACAGCGGCGCTCAACGGCGCAAAGACGGACGCAACCTGCTTCGCCAGCATGCCGGAGACCGACATAAAAGCCTTACTGGGCAGCCTCGGTTTCAGGCACGACGGCAAGGAGGTCATGTACAACGGCCTGACCGGCGAGAAGTACCAGGCAGAGATATTCATAGGCATGAACTACTACCAGAAGCTCGACCACATGGTGGCCAACAAGCTCCAGGCAAGGAGCAGGGGACCTGTCACACTTCTCACCAGGCAACCGACGGAAGGAAAGGCAAAGGAAGGCGGTCTCAGGCTCGGAGAGATGGAAAAGGACTGCCTAATCGCGCACGGCGCTGTCCTGACCCTCAAGGAGCGCTTTGATTCGGACAAGATAACCGTGCCCATCTGCCGGACCCACGGCATAGCGGCGGTGTGGGACAAGGCCAAGGGCGTGAACGTCTGCCCAATGGACAAGGATACGGATGTAGCAGATGTGGACATGAGCTACGCGTTCAAGCTGCTGCTCGACGAGCTGAAGGCCATGCTGATATGGCCGAAGCTGAAGGTGACTAGTTAATGCCAGCACTCATTGAAAGCATAGAGTTCAGGCTGCTCAGCCCGAGCGACGTGAAGAAGCTGGCAGTTTCTGAGATCACGAAGGCAGAACTTTATGATAATGACGGATTCCCGATAGAGGGTGGGGTGATGGATCCGCGGCTGGGGGTCGTTGACCCAGGCCTGCGCTGCAGGACGTGCAGCCTGCCGCTCGGCGGCTGCGTCGGCCACTTCGGCTACATAGAACTGACACGGCCGGTAATCCACGTCCTGTACTCCAAGCTTATCCACAAAATCGCGAGGGTGACATGCTCGAGCTGTGGAAGAATAAGCAGCACAAGCCCGACCGTGGTGCCGAAGAACTGCCCCAACTGCAGCGCTGAAATAAAACCCATCCGCTTCGAGAAGCCGTACACCTACTTCGAGGGCGACAAGGCACTAACTCCTCTTGAGATAAGGCAGCGGCTCGAGAAGATACCCGACGAGGACCTTGAAAAGATAAACTTCAGGGGCGGGCGGCCAGAGTGGCTGATACTCACCCTCATGCCGGTGCCACCTGTCATCGTAAGGCCGTCCATAACGCTGGAAACGGGAGAAAGGAGCGAGGACGACCTCACCCACAAGCTCGTGGACATCATCAGGATAAACCAGCGGCTCAGGGAGAACATAGACATCGGCGCGCCGGACTTCATCATAGAAGACCTATGGGAACTATTACAATATCACACTGCCACCTTCTTTGACAACGAGCTGGCAGGGATACCTGCCGCACGGCACCGCTCAGGCAGACCGTTGAAGACGCTGGCGGACAGGTTGAAGAGCAAGGAGGGGCGCTTCAGGCAGAACCTCGCCGGCAAGCGTGTGAACTATTCAGCAAGGACCGTCATCAGCCCGGACACGCACATCAGCATCAACGAGGTCGGTGTCCCATTGGCAATAGCGAAGGAGCTTACAATCCCCGTCGTAGTCCAAGAGCACAACCTCGAGCAACTCAGGGCCATCCTTGCCCGCGCACCCGCATGGCCGTCCGCCAACTACATAGTGCGGCCTGATGGAAGGAAGAAGAGGATAACGGAGGAGAACAGGGAAGAGGTGGTCAAGGAGATAGTGCCGGGCTACGTGGTGGAGAGGCACGTGCAGAACGGCGACGTCGTGCTGTTCAACCGTCAGCCCAGCCTGCACAGGATGTCCATAATGGCCCACAAGGTGCGGGTAACGCCCTGGCGCACGTTCACCATGAACACACCGTGCTGCCCGCCGTACAACGCGGACTTCGACGGCGACGAGATGAACCTGCACGTACTGCAGACCGAGGAGGCCCAAGCGGAAGCAAGGATGCTCATGTCCGTGGAGAAGCACGTCCGCAGCCCGCGCTTCGGCGGCCCCATCATAGGACTGGAACACGACCACATCTCGGGACTCTACATGCTCACGCGCGACGGGACGGAGATGCCCAAGGAGACGGCATATGCGCTGCTGGCGGAAGTAGGAGCTGAAACCAGGCTGCCGGCGCGCAAGACCATAACGGGCAAGGAAGTGTTCTCGGCGCTTCTGCCCAGAGACTTCAGCCTGACGTTCAAGTCGAACAGCAACACAACCGTGGTGATAGAGAAGGGCCAGCTCAAGGAAGGCGTCATCGACAAGAAGGGTGTTGGAAGGGAGGCGGGCAAGCTGCTGGACCGCATCAACAGGGAGTACGACAGCGAGGTGTCGAGGTTGTTCATAGACAGGGCCGCACTGCTTGGCATCAAGTGGCTGGAAAGGTCGGGCTTCACTGTGGGGCTTGATGACATAGACCTGCCCAAGCCGACCCTTGACAAGATAAAAGCTGAGCTCGACAGGGGCGAACAGGAATCGCAGAAGCTCATAGAGCAGTTCCACAAGGGTGATGTTGAGATACTGCCCGGGCGCACCGCGCAGGAGAGCCTTGAAAGTCACATGCTGAAGATAGTAGCGGGCATAACCGATGGCATCGGCAAGATAGTTGCGGAAGGGGTAACGGACAACCACGCCATCGTGATGGCCAGATCGGGCGCGCGCGGTTCCATCACCCACCTCATCCAGCTTACCGGCTCTGTCGGGCAAGAAAGGGTCCTTGGCGAGAGGATACAGCGCGGCTACCGCGGCAGGACACTGCCGCACTTCGCGGTCGGCGACCTGAGCCTGGCCGCGCACGGTTTCGTTGCAAATTCCTTCAAGCGCGGCCTGAACACATTCGAATATTTCTTCGACCTGCTGAGCGGGCGAGAGGGCCTCATGGACAAATCGCTGAGGACGAGGCACAGCGGATACCTGGAGCGCAGGCTGATGAACGCGCTGCAGGACCTGAAAGTGGAATACGACGGCACGGTAAGGGACAACCGCAAGCTCATAGTCCAGTTCACGGCCAATGAGGACGGGATAGACCCGGCCAAGAGCGACTGGGGCAAGCTGGACGTGGGAAGGATAATAGATACGGTGATAAACTGATGAGCGACGACCTACTGGAACAACTACCGGCCAAGCTGCGCGAGGACGTGAAGGGCCACCTGCGCCAGCATAAGCTGACGGAAGCCCAGAAGGAGAAGTGCATCAAGAAAATCATCGAGATGTACAAGAAGAGCAAGGTCGAGCCCGGCGAGGCGATAGGCATGGTCGCCGCCCAATCCATCAGCGAACCGGGCACGCAACTTACCATGCGTACCTACCACGTTGCAGGTGCTGCACAGATAGAGGTCACCTTGGGTCTTCCACGACTGGTCGAGATATTTGATGCAAGAAGGGTTCCCACCACCCCGGCCATGACAGTCTTCCTCAAGGGCAATGTAGGCAAGGAGAAAGCGTTCGAGATAGCGCAGGACATAAGGGAAGTCACACTGGGCGACGTGTCGATCAGCACGGCCGTAGACCTTGTCAACAACATGATAGAGGTCGACTATGACGACAAGGGGCTTAAGTCGTTCGGTGTGAGGGCGAGCGCGATACCTCTCGCACTCAAGGATGCGCTGAAGGACGTGGAGATAAGACCAAGGAGCGACGGCGTCGCCATCAAGCCGAAGAAGGAGGATGTGACTGTCAAGGAGCTGCAGAAGCTCAGGGCGAAGGCCCTTGTTGCACACATCAAGGGACTGAAGGGCGTCAGCCAGGCGGTCGTGAACAACAAGGATGGGGAATGGATAATCAACACGCTTGGCAGCAACCTTGCCAAGGTCCTCACAACCGAAGGGGTGGACGCAACAAGGACCATGACCAACAACATCCACGAAATAGCGAAGGTGCTCGGCATAGAAGCGGCAAGGACAGCGATAATCAACGAAGCAGCGTACACGCTGAGGCAGGCAGGACTTGACGTAGATGTGCGGCACATCATGCTGGTATCAGATGTGATGACCGTCGATGGCGAGATAAGGGCGATAGGCCGCTACGGGATAGCCGGAGCGAAAGGCTCTGTTTTAGCAAGGGCAAACTTCGAAGAGACCATGAAGCATCTTACCAAGGCCGCCGTTACAAATGAGATAGACCATCTCGAGAGCATAGTCGAGAACGTGATGATAAACCAGGTGGTACCGGCGGGTACAGGCATGTTCGAGCTGACGTTCCGGCAGCCGGGCAAGAGGAAGGAGCAATAAATCCTTTCAAACTGATGTGATTGCAATGACAATCGAGGAAGACATCAAGGGCGCACTGGCACGCGGCGCGGTCATTATCGGGGCAAGGGAGGTCATTAGGGCGATAAAGACCGGCCAGGCCAAGCAGATCGTATTGGCGAGCAATGCGCCAGGCAACCTGACCAGGGACGTTACCCATTACACAAAGCTGGCAAAGGTTACCGTGACCACCTTTGGTGGGACCGGAAGCCAGCTCGGCACCTTCCTCGGAAAACCGTTCGGCGTCAGCGCGCTGGCAATCAAGGCGGAAGGGAAGAAGTAATGCGCGAGTTCGACGCCGATACCATGCAACTCATCGCTGGCTTCGAGAACCTTACCGGCACGGAAGTGAGGGACGTGATAAAGAACGATACCATCTACTTCCTGGTGAATCCCGGCAAGGCGGCACTGGCAATCGGCAAGCGCGGGGAGGCCGTGCAGGAGGCGGAGCGCCAGCTCAACAAGCCCATCCGCATATTCGAATGGGCGGAGGATCCGCAGCAGTTCATCAAGAACCTCATACCCAGCGTCAAGAAGATAGAACTCAACGGGGAGAAGGCGATAGTGACCGTGGACCCCAAGGAGCGCGGAATGGTCATAGGTAAGGGCGGCAGCAACGTCAACATCTTGCGCGAGCTCCTTTCAAGGAACAGCCCCATCAAGGAACTGAAGGTACTTTAAGCGACTGCCTTCAGTATCGTGGGCCCAGCGAATGAGAACAGCAGCAGTGCGATTATAAGATATGTAAGCGCTCGGCTGATGACCTTGCTCCTTTTCGGCCAGTACTTGCGCGCGACAGCCTCGAAGTAGAGCCCCCCGTCCAACGGATACAGCGGCAGGATGTTTACAAGACCGACCGCCGAGCTGAGCACCCATAACAATGTGAGCACAGGTATGACCGTCTCGAACAGGACCGGCTGGCCAGTGAACACCTGCTGGCTCTGGCCGACGAAACCGAGGAAAGGCCTGCCAGTTTCAGGGATGGCAACCGGGGTTATCGTGTAATCCCGCTCAGCGGTGCTGAACGTTACGGCTTTGCCTACCTCCAGCTTGCCCAGCTCGTCGCTAATGAACGGGCGGCTGGTTATGTACTCGAAATAATCAGCCCTCAAGGCCTGGCCGTTGATGCCGGTGACAAGTGCACCGATGGGCAGACCAGCAACCTCGGCCGGGCTGGAAGCATTAACAGAGGTTATGTTGAACGTCAGCTGCTCTGGTGTAACACTAGGCCAGATGGCGCCCCACACTATCAGGAAAGCCAGAAGGGCGAGCATGAAGTTGGCGAAACTGCCGACCGCAAAGATGCGAAGGCGCGTAGCCAGCTTAGCACGCTGCAGCTGCTTCTCGTCCGGCTCGACGAAGGCACCCGGAAAGATTATCAGAAGAAGCAGACCCACCGACTTCAAGCGTATCTTCTCGGCACGGGCCACGATACCGTGTAGCATCTCGTGCGGTATCAGAATCAGAGCGATGATGGTTATCCATATCCAGAAAGGTATCAGGACGAAGCCGGGGCCGCTGACCGATGTTGGCCCTGGGCTGGGCAGGATGAACTGCACGGCTGGCTTCGTTACAAGGCCAGTGACTATGTCGCGGGCGGTAGTGAACAGGAAGTACATGCCATAAATCATCGCGCCGATAGCAACGATGGCCGCCAAGGTCCCGATGCCGCGCCAGAAGCGCGGGCTCAAGTCGGCAAGCCATTCGAGCAGGCCCCTGAACTTTTCGGTGCGGCGCATGATGATGAGCTTGTGGAACTCTATGTTCTTGCGGTCGCGCCATATCAGGATGGCAAGCAGCGCGAAGAACACGATGACCGACAGCGTGTAGCCGTCCGCGAAGGTGAGCATGGGAGCTTTTTAATGGCTGCCCTTATATATCGACTGTATGCCTGCCAAAACATCGCCGGTGCCGAAACGAAAACGTGCTGCCGCCAAACAGCCCCGGCCGACCATTGAAACCGAAGAGCTGTTCTGGGCGGACAAGCTAGCTTCTGAGGTAATTGCCAGCGAAGCCCGGCTGAAGAGGGGCGTAAAGGAATACAGGACAGAGATGGGGCTGGGCGCCAGCGGACTGCCGCACGTCGGAAACCTTAGCGACGCGATAAGGAGCTATGCCGTCACGCTGGGGTTGAAGGACAAGGGTGTGCCTGCGGTGCTCATAGCATTCTCGGACGACAGGGACGGCCTGAGGAAAGTCCCGGCGGGCTTCCCGAACAAGCTCGAGGGCGAGATAGGCAAGCCCGTCACCGAGATAGACGACCCGTTCGGCTGCCACCCGAGCTACGGCGCGCACATGTCCGGTCTGCTCCTGGACGCGCTCGAGCAGGTCGGGGTAAAGGACTACCAGTTCAAGTCGGGCGCAGAGACATACGGCAAAGGGCTGCTGAACGAGCAGATAGAGAAGCTGCTGCTCAACGAGGGAAAGATCAAGCACATAATCAAGCAGGAGGTCGGCCAGGACCTGCCGAGCGTGTGGTTCCCCGTCTGTGAAAGGTGCGGGCGTGTCTATACCACGCGCGTTACCAGGGTCATTCCCGAGCAGCACGCCGTTGAATACAGTTGTGACCTCGAGTTCAAGGGGAAGAACGTCAACACCGGCAAGGATATCATCATCAAGGGCTGCGGCCTGAAGGAGGCGCAGAGCTACCGCGACGGGCACGGCAAACTGGCGTGGAAGGTGGAGTTTGCGGCGCGCTGGGCGGCGCTCAAGATAAGCTTCGAGGCGTACGGCAAGGAGCTGATAGACAGCGTCAGGATAAACGACAGGATCTGCAGGGAGATACTCGGTTGGGAGCCGCCGGTGCACACGATGTACGAGCACTTCCTGGAGAAGGGCGGTGGCAAGATGTCAAAAAGCATGGGCAACGTGCTTACGCCGCAGGACTGGCTGCGCTACGGCTCGCCGCTCAGCCTGAGGCTGCTGATGCTCAAAAGATTTGCAGGCGCGCGGGAGCTCGGCCCCGGGGACATACCCGTGTACATGGAAGAGGTGGACAAGCTGGAGAACGTCTATCGCGGGGACATCCAGATAACGAACGAGAAGGAGCTGGCCCACCTCAAGAGGCTGTTCGAGTACGTTCACTTCCTCAAGTTACCAGCATTGCCGACGCTGAAGGTGCCATACCACACGCTGGTCAACATGGTACAAGTATTCCCGGTCGAACCTGAGAAGAGGTTCCAGATAATCTCAGAAAGCCTAGCCAACATGGGCCTTGCCCCGAAGAGCCTGAACAAGCTGCAGGAAGAGGAGATGAAGAAAAGGATAGACTATGCAGCCAACTGGATAGAGGCGGAGGGCCTGCAGGCGAAGCCCGCAAATGTAAAAGTGGTGACCAAGGAAGAGAAGAAAGCTTTGCAGGACATCATCAAGCTGCTGGAAACAAAAGCAACTGGCGGCGAGATGCAGGCCAAGCTGTTCGAGATAGCGCGGGCCAACGGGCTTGAGACAAGGAAGCTGTTCGGTCTGCTATACCAGATACTTCTTGGCAGTGAGCGCGGCCCAAGAGCGGGCCAGCTCATGGAAGCCATAGGCAAGGACAAAGTAGCGAAGATGATAGAGCGCGTGCTGAAGTAAGTCCTTCTTAAAGATTGTTTTGCGCGTTGTCGATATGGGCAAGGATGCCATAGACATCAGCTTTGCTATGAACGCCTTTGGCGAAGGCAATGAGCCGATAGCCGTCAAAGAAGCAGCAAGGCTGATAGGAAGGAAGGTAACCGCGGCCAGCTTCATGTCTGACAACCGGCGCGCGATACTGTACGAAGGTACTCTTGAACACGTGGGACACACGTTCCATCCGAAAGTGGCCGCGTTTCTCCGCCAGGATTACAACGGCAAGATGTTTTGGTATAAAAGGGGCTGGTTGGGCTGGAAGCGGGTGCCTTACGCATGGGGCCAGACAGACGATGAAATTGGAAGCAGGACCGGCGACATCATCGATGTAGATGTCCTATTCTCAGAAGGAAGTTACTATCCGGTCCATGTTGGCAAAGTACTGAGACATCACAGGCATGAGAAACCGTGCGAATATTGCAAAATATACGATGCGCACAAATGGGTCGAGGTGTACAAACGATACGGCCTGAAACATGAATCTACGCGCTGGATGTCAGGAAAGGAAGAAGCTAAAAAGGCGCTGCGGAAATATCCGAAGCAACTCAAGGAGTTCTTCGGAGCCGATACCATAGAGCGACTAATAAATGACCTTTCAAAGAAGCGCTGATCCTAAGAGCCGAACCTTCGCTCGCGGGACTGGAAGTCCTTTATGGCGTTCACGAAGTCGCGCTTGGTCAGCTCGGGCCAAGTCTTCTTGATGAAGACCAGCTCAGAATAGGCGCCCTGCCAGAGCAAAAAGTTTGAGAGCCTGTGCTCGCCGCCTGTGCGGAGTATCATGTCGGGATAGGGCGCGCCGTTCGTGTAGAGCGAATGACGTATTGTGTTTTCAGTGATATCGGACGGGTCCAGTTTTCCGGACTTGACCTTCTCGGCGACGTTCCTCATGGCATCGGTTATCTCTTCCTGGCCGCCGTATGCGACGGCTATGTTGACAAAGTAATTGCTGTAGCGTGCCGTGGCCTTTTCGGCGGCGCGGATTGCGGCGCGGACCGCGGCCGGCAGCAAGTGGATGCGACCCAAAAACCTGACCCTGACGCCGTACTTGTGGGCATCATGCTTGGGGTCGGCTATGGCCCTGAACTCCTTCTCGAAGAGCTTCATCAGATAATCGAACTCCTTCTTGGGCCTTGCAAAGTTCTGCACGCTGAAAGCATAGAGCGTGGCATGCCTGACCCCCGCATCGCGGCACCATCCAAGGAACTCACGGACCTTCCTGGCGCCCCAGACATGGCCCATCCAAGGGGTCTTCATGAGCCGCGACGCGAAGCGACGGTTGCCGTCAAGCACGACAGCTATATGTGCCGGTACCGGGCCTTTCAATTCGTGCATGTATCAGCGATACTGCCGCTGACTATATAAATATTGTGAACCGCTGCGCGCTCTTTATATCCAAGCCCGACCTCAGCAAAGGCATGGCAAAGATATGGGAACTGCTGGACGAAGCAAAGGAAGCGCACGAGAAGATGCGCGAGGCCTGGGACGAGCGCAGCGAGCTCAGCGAGAGCCAAGTGGTAGGCTGGATAGACCAGAACCTGCACATCCTGACCGCTCTTGCACAGAAGGTCGAAGAGCTGGAAGAAAGGATGGACCTTGGCGGACGGCAGGCGGCCGGCAAGGGAAAAAAGAAGTAATCAGTAGAACAACAGGTCCGCTGTCGCTGCAGAAACGGTCGCCGGCAGGGCTATAACTATCGATTGTCTTACTGCTGCAAATCCGGCGGCGGTCCCGAAAATAACGACGAAAAGACACGATGTAATCAGGGAAACAGCGTACAGCTCGATCCCACGCAGCGCCATGGTCTTGTAAACGACCTCCGACAGGAACCTCCTTCTGCGCGAGTAATAGACCATTGCGAAGCAAATGAAGACAGAAAGCAGGACGACCGAAGCCATCTGCCATAACTGCATCCTTGCTGCGAAGTCCCAGACCTCGGTTGTAACGACAAAGAACATCGCACCGAAGGCCGCACCTATGAAATCCTGCACTATCAACTCGGTCGGCCGTCCTTTGAGGAAGCCGAGCTCCTTGTGCTTTGCAACCGACTCCTGCCGCTCGAACATCTCTATCTCGTGCATGACCTGCGGCGGCAGGCCGGTCTCTGCCATCGCCTCCAAGTCCTTGAGATTTCTCAAACTATGCCTTCGGGAGCCCGATAGGCGGGCGCGCATCTTCAGCGGCAGGGCCTTGGCCACGGCGTCACCTGTTCCTTCTGAGGTATTCGTTAACAGCTGTCGGCGCCGTCGTGGTCACATCGGACCTGCGGGGCGCCCATGAAGAGTAGAACTCGGATAATATGCCGGCCGAGCGCTTTGGCTCGAGGTTCCCGTTTGGAAGGAGCTTGGTTATGCCGAACAGCTTCTCATTGGGCTCAAAGAGCTGCCAGGCGAAGCAGCCATGTAGTTCTACTTTACCTATTGCTCTCAATTGCTCGGTCAGGCCGGCGATCTGCGTCTCCTCGTCATACGGCAGGTTCGGGTGGTCGGCCAATTGCTGCCAGGCGGAGCCGCCCTGGTCGAGCGCGCCCTTGAAGCAAGCGGTGCCGAACTCGGTCAGCACAGCGGTCTTGCCGGTCGACTTCAGTTCACTTGCCAAAAGGTCGACGAACTGCTCGCGGTTCCACTGCGATAGGTACATGTTCATGCAGGCGAAGTCGAAACGCGCCCACTTCACCTTCTCCCATGCGGCCTTGGCATACGTGATGTCGCCGTGGTACTTGCGGCGCACGGCGTGGACGAGCTTCCCAAGCGCCTTGTTGAGGTCGCGCTCCGTCCTCCTTCTCTGCTCGTTGAGCGCACGCATCACCTTAGGATAGGCGGAGAGCTGCTTGGGCGGTGCAAGGAACACGCGCATGAAAGTACCGACGGACCTTGCCCTATCGGCATAGGTCCTGCCGGGCATCATGCCCGAAGCATCCAAAGTCAGCTCATTGCCGACCATAAACACGACCTTCGCGCCCTTCTTCCTGAGCTCCTCGGCATAGATCGCGAAAGGCACTATCTGCTTGGCTGCAACATCAACTGTAGCGTTGAGGAAGCGCGGCGCGAGCCAGACCTCCAGCCCGAGCCCGGAAGCAACGTCAGCCACCGCCTTCATACGCTCCAAGTCATAACCGTTGACCCTCACGCAGTTGGCATTCATGTTGCGCGCCAGCTGCAGATGCTGCTTGATGTTATCGGCTGTCATGCTCCAGTTGCCCTTTCCGTCCAAGCCTGTACCGTAGTTCACACCCAGAAACTGCATGCCTATGATTGACATAACGAGAATAAAAGTTTGGTGCGGAGGCACCCTAAAGCTTAACGTCCTTGAGGTTCCTGTAAACTTCAGGCTTTACCCTGTATCTCGCTGCCATTTTCAAGGTGTTTCTCCAGAGCTTGATTGTACTGCTGTATAACTCTTCGATGTCCGTGCTATACCAGAGCTTTCTCATCAGCGGGTAATAGTTTTTAGGAAGTATCCTGAACCTCTTTGCATCTTCCAAAAATGCTGGACCGTGCCTCATGTGGGTTTTATTGAAAAGGGCTATCAGGGCATTAATCATAAAAATCGTTTCACCAAGTCCGTAGCGCATACCGCCCAAATCTTTTGATTGGTATGCGTTCCTTACCTTATCGATATCTTCCGAAGTCCACGTCAGCACCTCCCCCTCGGCTGTACGGAACTGTTTGTTCCGGGACTTTGCACTTTTCACCACCCTTTTGAATTCGTCGAACAGTCCGTGTGGATCGTATAATGGGATTGCCACTAGCACTTGACTTGTTTCGATTGGCCAAAACATACCGATTTTTCTCAACGAATCCAAGACAGCCTTTTTCGTCTTATACTCAACAAACGCAGTGGCACCTCTGTATACGATTGTTCGGGGGCCGGTCTTGTTTTTGGTTATGACCACCAGTTCGGTGTCCGAGAATTTCTTGTCCTCATTTCTGGCCACAGAGCCGTATACCGCTATCGCCAGAATTTGGTTGCCGTATTGTTGTCTTATCCTGTTGGCCATCTGGCCGGCTAGCTGCATCCTTTCGGCGTGTGTTGTCATTTGTATCTACCTGTTGTTTGAATAATGGTGCGGGAGGAGTGATTCGAACACTCGAAGGGACTAACCCACAAGGCCCTCAACCTTGCACCTTTGACCTGGCTTGGCGACTCCCGCAAGAGCTGCTTGACGGTTGCAGTTTAAATCTCTTAACGGCGCTGAAGTAGCATGCGCATAGAAGTTGCCAATTCTAACGTTACGGACTGGGCAGGACCGGTCCTTGCAATCGGAGTTTTCAAGGGCGACAAGAGCAGGCTCCAGGCGATGGACATCAGGCTGGATGGCGAGATAGCGAAGCTGTTCTCCAACTGGCTGTTCGAGGGTGAGTGGAAGCAGACCTACCTGCTTGATACGCACGGCAAGCTGGGCTGCGACAAGCTGCTTCTCATAGGACTTGGCGAGCCGGAAAGGTTCGGCGCGGACAGGCTGAGAAAAGCGGCCGCCCTTGCCGCAAGAACGGCAAGGGACCACCGCTTCCACCAGCTGGCAACCAACCTGCACAGCGCCGGGCCGGGCACTCCTGTTACCAATGCCCAAGCGGTCGCCGAAGGGGTGGTTCTGGGTCTGTATCGCTTCAAGCGATACAAAACGCAGGAGTCGGAGAAGGAGCACGAACTTGAGAGCGTCATAATCATCGAAAGCAAGGAGATAGATGCTGTCAGGCAGGGTGCAGGGCTCGGCGAGACGATAGCAGGTGCCACAAATTACGTGCGCGACCTGGTGAATACGCCGGCAAGCGAAGCCACTGCAGAGCACCTTGCCGCCGAGGCGATAAGGATAGCCAACGATAACGGGCTCAAGGTGACGGTCCATGGCAAGGCCGAACTGGAGCACATGGGCATGAACGCGATACTCGGGGTCAACAAAGGAAGTGCAAGCGAGCCGAAGCTGTGCATCATGGAATGGGACGGCGGCGGGCCTACCGTTGCGGTGATAGGAAAGGGAATAACGTTCGACAGCGGCGGGCTGAACCTGAAGAGCACGCAGGGCATCAAGGACATGAAACACGACATGGCCGGCGCGGCAACCGTGCTTGGGCTCATGCAGGCAGCGGCCAAGCTGAGGCTTCCGGTCAGGCTCATCGGGGCTTTCGCTGCAACGGACAACGCGATGGGCCCCAACGCGCAGAAGCCCGGCGACATAATCAGGGCGTACAACGGCAAGACCATAGAAGTGGTGAACACCGACGCCGAGGGACGTTTGATCCTGGCAGACGCGTTGAGCTACATCGAAAAGAGCTACGGCCCGACGGCCATCATAGACCTCGCTACACTTACCGGCGCGTGCATCATAGCCCTGGGCAACCACGCTGCCGGAGTCCTGGGGACCGACCAGCAGCTTGTCGACAGGATAAGGGAGGCTGGTGAAAACAGCGGGGAGCGGGCATGGCAGCTGCCGCTCTGGGAGGAGTACAAGGAAATGGTCAAGGGCGACATAACAGACATTATCAACAACAGCAAGGAGGACTGGACGGGACCCGGGGCAATAACGGGCGCGGCCTTCCTCAGCAACTTCATAGAAAGGACACCTTGGGCTCACATCGACATCGCCGGGACAGCATGGTGGCCAACTGCAGGAGAGCTCCATCCCAAGGGCGCTACTGGCTGGGGCGTGAGGCTCCTTATAGAGCTGCTGAAGAACTGGCAGTAGCATCTCGGATTTTTAGCCTGGTCCTGAGCAATTGTTTCATGGGAAAAGGCCAGACCGAGTACATCGTTTTCTTGGTGGTCCTGCTCGGTGTCGGTGCAGCCCTGCTTGGGAGCATCGTTAGCACTCACAGCTGCAACGCCGGCAGCTATCCGTGCACTGAAAACCAGGTCCACGAGGTCTCACTGAGCAACCTAACACTGCGGGAGAAGATAGGGCAGATGGTGATGACCTCTGCCACAGAGCTGAACGCGGAACAGCTCGGAAAGGCCGGAGTGGGCGGCATATTGGTCGGCGGCCGGAGCAGCAAGGCCGCCTACAAGGGGCTCATCGAGGCACACCAAAGGAACGCCAGGATACCGCTGCTGGTGGCGGCCGACCTTGAGGGCAACGGATGCTTCGGACGCGATTTCGTAGGCCTGAAGACGTTCATGGACCCTCCCCAAATCGAGACCGTGGAGCAGGCCCGCGAGCTGGGGGTCGAGCATGGGCAACTGCTTCGCGAGCTTGGAATAAACACGAACTTCGCACCGGTGGTAGACCTGGGTGACAGGGTATGGACATGCCGCTCCTACGGTACTGACGCGGCAGATGTGGCGGCAAAGGTCGCTGCCTACACCGAAGGACTGCAGTCACAAGGCATCGCTGCCACGGCAAAGCACTGGCCGGGCCAGACGTTGAACGTGGCCGACCCGCACCTGCAACTTGTTCACGTCAACATAACTGAGGCAGACATACTGCCTTTCAGGGCGGCGGCCGACGCAAAGGTAAAGGTCGTGATGATCACCCACACCATCTCAAGCGGTGCTGTGGACAGCGGCGGGAAGCCAGCCAGCATCTCCCCGGAAGCGACAAGCAAGCTGAGGGAGTTCTTCAACGGTACTATAGTCACCGATGACATGCAGATGGCGGGTGTAAAGCGCTACTACTTCCCGTCCTACAATATAGGCGCGCCCTGTGACATCGGCGATACCGAAAGGGCCTATGTGGACGCCGTCAAGGCCGGGGCGGACATAATCCTGGAAGGGCTGCGCGGATGCGGCCAGAAAGCCAACATCGTCATAGATGCTATCGCGGCGGCGGTCGACAGCGGGGAAATAAGCGAGAAGCGCATCGATGAATCCGTCAGGCGCATACTAGAGCTGAAAGGAATCAAGGTCTTGGACTAATCAACAGCCTTAAGGTGCTCAGGCCTTGCGATGACCTTCTTCTTGGAATTGATGTCGTAGATCTCGATGACGTAGGCACGGCCGCGCTTCTCTATCACACGGCCGGTCTGGCCGTGGAAACGGCGGAAGGGCATGCCCTTCTGCTGGTTGCTTGAGACCTTGATTGCGACATGCTGACCGATATCGAACATGGCCAGGGCCCGATTAACTGTTAGCTTTGCCGGGCCGCGGTACTTCTCCCGTGTGCGTCTTCGTGCACCGTGCGACTTTACGACCATGAGCCTTCTATCCCCGGCCAGAGCATTTAAACCTTTATCTGCTTGCACACGAGACACTTGCGCATGCGGATCGTCGCAACGACCGGCATGCCTGGCAGCGGGAAGGGCGAAGCGCTGAAGTTCTTCGAGAAGGCAGGAATCCCGGCTTTCGTGATGCGGACGGTCATCCAGGCCGAACTCGAAAAGCGCGGCATACCATTGAACAACCGTACGCTAAGGGAATTCGCAACCGAACTGAGAAAAAAGGAGGGAATGGACATCGTTGCACGGATGTGCGTACCGGCGATAACGGAGCTGGCCAAGAAGCACGATGCCATCCTGGTTGATGGGATCAGGAGCTACGCCGAGGTCAAGTTCTTCAAGGAGAAGTTCACGCAGGACTTCGTGCTGATAGCCATACATGCGCCGCCAAAGCTGCGCTTCGAGAGGCTGAAGGCGCGCCGGGAACGTTGGGACATGGACGCTTGGGAAGAGTTCGTGTGGCGGGACGAGAAGGAACTGGGCTGGGGCCTCGGTGATGCAATCGCACTGGCAGATTTCATAGTTGATAATTCCGGGACATTGGAACAGTTGCACAGCCAGCTGAAGAAGGTTCTCAAGGCCATCCAAAAGTAGGCAAGATCAGTACTGGGCGACGGAGTCGTTGAGCACTACGAGCTCGACGCCGGCCTGCTTGAAGAAGTCCCTGGCCAACTCGCCGTCCTTGTAATGCTTCTCGCAGACCACGCGCACGATCCCTGCGCTGATTATGGCCTTGGCACACTCGATGCAAGGTTCCATCCGGCTATAGAGCGTTGCGCCTTCTAGTGACACGCCGTGCAGGGCGGCCTGGACTATCGCGTTCATCTCGGCATGAGTAGTCCTTATGCAGTTCTGCGTCTCCGTCCCGTCGGGCTTTATCGACCTCTTGAAGAGGTGGCCCGCTTCGTCACAGTGCGGCAGGCCGCGCGGCGCACCGACATAACCGGTCGTGATTATCCGCTTGTTCTTAACTATCACTGCACCGGCACGCGCGCGGTCGCAGGTCGCCCTAGTCGCTACCGCATTCATTATCCCGATGAAGTATTCGTCCCAGGAAGGTCTTGCCATGGCATTGCCTATTGCTTGAGGATGGATTTATAGCTTAATCTTTCCGATGTCGATGACGTCAAGCTCCATGACCTTCGCAGGAACGCCCAGGAGTTCAGCAACGGAGGGCTTCGTCCTGCCTTCGTCGCTGCTGACGAGCTCCTTGATGTAGAGTCCGGCCGTCCCCTTGACTATAAGTTCGAGCTTCTTAGCCCCGAGCCGCTTCCAGCGCAGCGACTTCACCTCGCGCTTGCGCAGCAATTCAGCGCGCCTATGGGCGACACGCACAGGAGTGCGCTGATGAATCGACCCTACCAGTTTTTTCAGCTTCTTCAGGTCAGCAGGCTTCACCGGCTTGCCGAGCTTGACCAGCGCACGGTAGGTCTTGTCCGGCGCGGCCTCCTTGATTGCGCGCACTGTCGCCATGTCGGATATCTCCAGCTTGCTGATGCGCACCTTGTGACCCCTGGCTGTGAGCTTCTCCAGTTTCCTCAAGTCAATCGCCCTCTTGGTCGGCCTGTTCACTTCAATCACAAACGCGCGCCAGGCCAGGTTCCTTGCGTCGATGTCCTCGCGGCCGGCGCCGTGGAACTTGGTGTCCTTTCCCTTCGTCAGCTTGAGCAGCGGGCGGCCTATCTCCTCCTCAACCGAAGTAGCATACTTGCGGGGAGTGCCCCACTTGCTCTGTGGGAACCCGCGCTTCAGCTTCTGATAATAACCAAGAATGAACAAAGGATTTACGGTGAGCTTGACCTTCTGGGTCTTCATGTCCAAAAGAACCGCTATGTCCGGCTTAAGCAGGTTGGCCCTCTTTCCGGTGAGCACTTCCACCTGCTTGCCGACCTCGCGGTTGATCTCGCTGCGTATGGGTTCCGTATAGTCGATGCCGACCTTCTCCCACAGCTTTTCCTCGCGCTGCAGCAGGTCTTCTGACAGCTGGGTGCCGACCAGGAAGTTGTTGAAGTCAACCTTGCCGAGCTGCTTGGAAACCCGTGCTGCAAGTTTCTGTATGCCGCCCTGGAAAAGGCCGTTGCAGACTTCACAAACCCCGGCCTTCTTGGGCAGCTTCTCGAAGTCCTGATTCTCACGGAACTTGAAACCGGCGAAGTTGTTGACATTCCCTTCGAACTTGGACCCGCCGTCTATGCTAAGGGCCACGGATTTCCTTAGAGCGCGTCCGCGCTCGGCATTGGTGTAGCCGGACAACAGCTTTGAGAACTGCCTGCCGAGGCAGTTATCGCAGACATACCAACCCAAAACCTTGCCAGCACGCTCAAGCATTCTAGCTCTTTCTCGGTGCGGCTTTTAAAGCCCCCGCCGGTCGGCGGCCCAGTTGAGAACAGAGATGACCGAACTGGCCAGGTATGGGGTTGCACCCAAGCTCACCTTTTCCTTTGCATAGCGCAGCACGAACTTCTCGTCCTTGTCCGGGATACCCACCTGGTCACCTATTACGAAAACGGGATCGGATTCCAGCTTGACATCCTCTATCGGTTTGCCGTCCTCGCTAAGCACGTATATGGGCTTGCCCGCGTCGGCAAGTTCCTTGATGATTTCCTGTAAGCTCCTGCCCGCCATGCATATGCCGGGTCTCAGGCATGTCCATGCCTTTCCGGCGGTTCCGCCCAAGGCAGCGCGCAGCTGGCCGCCTATGCTGCGCTCGTCAGGACTAACACCTTGCAGCTCGCTGCTCGAGAACTGAAGAGTGACAGGCGGCCTCGGAGGGCCGTTCAACACCGCATAGAACACAACGTCCTTGCGCATGGCGTGGCTGGTGAACAAGGCAGAGGAAAGGCAGCGCGCAACAACGTCCATCCTACCACCAGAGGACGGCAGGTCATCTATGCTGAAGTTTGAGTCGGTCCTTGCCTTGCGGGCGAGCAGTAGGAAGGTGCGCATATCCAAGGATTAAGAGCATTGCGGTTTAAATTGCTGGCATGACCTTCGGCAAGGAGATGAAGGAAGCGATGGACAGGGCAGCGGCGAACGCGGGAGGTGACCGCTCATACCTGCAACTTCCGGAAATAGCGATAGAAGCATTGAAGAACGGGTGCGAGACCGTAAAGGAGATAAAAAGGTACTCAAGACAGCACGGACAACCGTTCTCAGACGGGCGTTACCTTTCCCAGAGATTGCGCAATGACCCGCGGGTCGAGGTCGCCGAAGAGGCTGGCAATAATCGCTTAGCAAGGTACAGGCTGAAGACTAACCAAAGCCCTTGAACCGCTTCATCAGGCGGCCCATCGGCCCGCGTTTCATGCCCGCGCCGCCTATGCTCTTCATCAGCCTCTTGGTCTGCTCGTAGTGCTTGAGTAAATCCCTAACTTCACTTTCGGGTATGCCCGCTCCTTTGGCTATCCTGGCAATCCTGGACTGCTGGATTAATGAGGGGTCCGCGCGCTCGGCCTGCGTCATGGACTCGATGGCGAACTTCCAGCGCTTCATCTTGCCTTCCTGCTTGCCGAGATCCATCTCCTTGGGCAGGCGGACAGCGCCGGGCATCATCTCAAGCACGCCCTTCAGCGGCCCCATCTGCTGCATCGCCTTGAGCTGCTCGTAGAAATCGTCCATTGTGAACCTGGCTTCAAGCATCCTACCGACCAGCTGCTCGGCCTTCTCAGGGGCTATTGCCTCCTTGGCCTTCTCTACAAGGGACTGGATGTCGCCCCAGCCTATCAGCCTGCTGACAAACCGGTCGGGCTCGAATGACTCAAAGGCATCGAGCTTCTCACCCACGCCTATCCACTTGACCTTGGCGCCTGTGACAGCTGTTGCCGTCAATGCACCGCCTGCTTTTGCAGTGCCGTCGAGCTTGGTGATTATGACTCCGGTTATTCCCACAGCCTGCTGGAACGCATGGGCCTGCGCCCGGGCCGCCTGGCCGATGTCCGCCGGCAGTACAAGAATCCTTTCCTCGGGCTTGGCCGCGTCGTTGATGGCCTTGAGCTCTGCTATCATGCCTTTGTCGAGGGCATCGCGGCCCGAGCTGTCTATGATTATGACGTCGGCCTTCAGCTTCTGCAGGCCCTCACGGACAATTTTGGCGCTGTCCTTCTCGCCCTTTATTCCAAAGAAAGAAGCGCGCACCTGCTCGCTGAGCTGCTGGAGCTGCTCGTAAGCGGCCGGCCTGAAAGTGTCTGCAGCTATCAGACCTGGCTTCAGTCCGCGCTTCTGGTACCAGCGGGCCAGCTTGCCTGCTGTAGTAGTTTTTCCTGAACCGAACAGGCCGCACAGAAGTATCTTGCCCGGCTTAAGCGGGATCTCGGCCTGCGCACCGACCAGGCTGACCAGTTCCTCGTAAACAACGCGGACGACGTGCTCGCGGGCGGTCATGCCCGGTTTCGGTTTTTCATCAAGTGAGCGCTTCTTTATCCTGTCAACAAGCTCCTGCGCCAGTTTCACGTCCACGTCACCGGCCAAGAGGGCCCTTTGGACGTCCTTTGCTAACTCATCAACAGCTGCCTTGTCAACCGTGCCTGCGCCTGCCAGCTTCCTGAGAGCGTTCCTCAGGCTGTCGCCAAGCTTGTCCAACACCATGACACAGCGTTAGTCAACCGAACTTTAAAAGATGGCCCATGAGGCATACGCTTTTACGCATGAACGGCAAACCATTAGCATGAAAGTGGTCGGTATAGACCTGGCCGGCAAGTCGTCCAACCCCAGCGGATGGTGCCTTCTGACCGAGGCCGGTACGGATACGAAGCTGCTGTTCAGCGACGAGGAACTGCTTTCTGAAGTGGAAGCTGTGAAGCCTGAAGTAATAGCAGTGGACGCGCCGTTCTGGCTGCCGCGCGAGACCGGAGGCAGGGTGGCCGCCTGGCGGAACAGCGAGCAGCTCTTGCTAAAACGAGGATTTAGGCCGCTTTCACCGGCGCTGCCGACCATGCAGGAGCTGAGCATGAGAGCTGCAAGACTGGTCAAGCAGCTCAGGGACAGGGGTTACAACGTGGTAGAGGCGTTCCCACGCGCCAGCGAGCAGATACTGGGGCTGAGCAAGGAACCAAGAAAGAACCAGGACGAGTACGATGCGCTGCTTTGCGCACTTACCGGGAAGGCCTACCTTGAAGGTAGGAGCGAGAACCTGGACGGGCTGATAGTGCCGAAGTGAATCTTTATACCAGCACGACTGCTGATAATTGCCAGGTGATTGAGTGTTCAAGGGATTCGTGCTGTCGGAATCGCTGAAGGACCCGACTGTGTTGAACAGGCTCAAGCATGTCAAGGTCGTGGTCGAAAGGCACGACGAGGTTAGGCACGGGCAGAACATCTGGCACAGTTTTGAGATAGTGGTCGAAAACAGGCAGATCAACGATGTTACCAAGCTACTTTCGAGGCAGATGAAACCCAAATGGTATGCGCACTTCTGGGACAACAGGGTACTGTACGTCGTCCTCCCGGGGAAGGTGTTCAAGATACCGCGCGAGAAGGAGTGGAAATCGGCCGAATATATCGAATGCAAGGATTATGCCATGAAGCAGGGTGTCGAGGAAAGGTACCTTGATTTCTGGATAGAGGAAAAGCCGCAGAAGCACCGCCGGTCCAAGGCATTCAGTCTAAGTTAGCAACCCGTCGGCTATCTTCTTAGCATCAAAGGGCTGCAGGTCATCATACCCTTGTCCGACACCGATGTATAATATTGGCTTCTTTATGGTCCAGGCGGTGCTTAGAACGGCTCCGCCTTTCTCATACACGTCGGCCTTGGTCATTATGACACCATCCACACCGATTGCCTCGTTGAAGGTCCTTGCCTGCTCAACCGCATCGTTGCCGGTCAGGCTGTCTATGACCAATATTTTCAGGTCGGGCTTGTTCACCCTGATGATCTTCTTTATCTCATCCATCAGGTTCAGGTTCGCGTGGCTTCTGCCAGCAGTATCAGCCAGCACCACGTCGTAACCGCGGGCCTCGGCGGCCTTTATCGCATCGAAGATGACTGCCGCTGAGTCAGAACCGTACTTCTGCTTCACCACGTCAACGCCAAGCCTCCTTCCATGTTCTTCCAGCTGGTCGATGGCAGCTGCCCTGAAGGTATCACCGGCCGCCATCACGGGCCTCAAACCTGCGACCTTGAACTTGTGGGCAAGCTTTGCTATCGATGTCGTCTTGCCTGTGCCGTTGAAACCGAGGAAAATGACCTTGAGGGGCTTCTTGGTCCTTGCCAACTTGAACATATCCGGGTCGGGCTGGTTGAGTATCTCGAACACAGACTTGCGCAGGCTCTCCCTGATGACCTGCTCCAGCTGGCCGCGCGGGATGCTCTTGCCCACCAGTGCGTTCTTCAGGTCGTCGATTATCTTTTCGGCAACTTCTAGCGCGACGTCTGACTCAAGCAAGCCGGTCTGGATGTCGCCCAACACGGGAATTATGTCCTTCTCTTCGATGACCTTTTCCGTCACTGCCTTCTTCAGGCGCTCGACTATGCCGGCGGGCTTCGCTTCCTCCTTGGGCTTGCCGCGCAGCCGCGCAAGCAGGCCGCGTTTGGCAGGGACGGGAGCCTCAAGCTTCTTCTCTTCCTTAGCATGCTCAACGGCGGCCTCCTTGACTTCCTTGACCATCTCCTCCTTGACCTCGGCAGGGACCTCCTGCAACGGCTGCTCCGGTTCGAGTTCCTCCTCATCGGGAGCTTCCACCGGCCCCGCCTTCGCTTCTACCTCAATCGGCGCCGGTTCCACAGGAACGGGCTTTGCTGCCTCTACCTGCTCTGCGATGTGCTCCTCGGCCTTCTCCGGCTCGCCGCCCTTGATGGCAGTGGCTATCTTGTCGACGCTTTCCTTGAGCTTCTTCTTCAGGAAGCCGAACATAGTGCTAGAAAGAGGGCAGAAGTTTAAAAGTTAGCGGCCCTGCAGCATGGCCTCTATCTGCGGCTGCAACCTTGAAAGCTCAGCTTCAAACGCGGCCAGCTGCTGGCTAAGCTGGCCGACATGCTTCTGCAGCTCCTCCAGCTTGCCATCTATGATCTTTATCGCATCGGTGCGTGCCCGCTTGACCGCGATGCCGCCGCCAATGCCTACCAGCACGGTATCGACCTTCTCCAACCTACCAGCTACGAAGTTGTCCGAACCTATCGGGAGCAATGCTGGGGCGGGCTTTGTCCCACCCATGCCCTCCAGTGTGACTTTCGTTGCCGCCAGTTCATTGGCTCTGGCCGCGGCTTCCTGCAGCTGCTGCTGGACCGTCTGGTAGGTGCCCTGGAGTATCTGGAACTGCATCATCTTGGCCTGTAGCTGCTGCTCCCTGTCAACGACCTTGTCAGCCTTCTGCTCATTGGCCATCTTCTTCACCAAGCACTTCTGAAACGCGGCCCAGCTCGGCACCAGTTGTTCCGGTGCCCACAACCGAGCCGTTTGCATTGACTAGAAGACCCGCCTTAATAAATGGGCTGCCTGCGACAGTGCCAAGATCGGCCTTAACCTTCATCAAACCTTCTATGAAGTCCATCTCCTCGTCAGTCGCGTCCTTGTGGCACAGGGCCCCGCGCGAGTTTGCTGCACAAGCCGAGCCAACCACTTGGAAGCCGGCCATCGTGCCGGTTTCCACGGGCACGCCAAGGGTTTCAGAAATCTGCTGCTTGAACTTCTCCAGATGTCCGCTTACCAGCGCGCCGCTATCATTACAGAGCACCAGGTTGCCGATGGCCGTTACATCGGATTCTATCACTGCGATGTTCAGGTCCGGGAACGCTTCCTTCAATGCCGCAAGTTCGTGCTTTTCGACCAGCTTGCTTACAATGATGCCGCTGGAGTTACCGGTCGCGAAGAGGCCGACCAGATCGCTGCCCGCAATCCTCACGTGGTGCATCGGAACTTGGAGCGTCTCGGTGAACTTCGCCTTGAGCTTGCCGTGCGGCTCGTGGCCCAGCAGGCAATAGGCGCCAGTGGCCCAGCCGTACAGCCCGAGATTCGGGTCTCCAAGGAAATCTGCGCGCAGAAATCTGAAGGACATCTACTTCTTCTCTTCGGGCTTTGCTTCCGTCGCCTTCTCTTCCTTGATCTCTTCCCTTGCTCGTTCAGCGGCCGCCTTCTCTTCGGCTATCTCCTTCTCCATGGTCAGCTTCTTGCGTTCCTTGCGCTCTTCCTTAATCCTCTTTTCTTTCTCGGCCTTCTTCTCCTCCTTCTTCTTGGCTTCAGCAGCCGTGGGCGGCTTTATCTCCACTCCAACGAGCTCGGCAAAGACAGTGCCGTCCTGCTTGAGAACATGAACCTTGACGCGGCGGGCGGGCTTCTGGATGCCGCGGGCCCAGACCGCCTCGTTTATGCTTGCACCTATCTTGACGTCCTCGCTCTTCATGTGGCGCTTCAGGAAGGCGCGCACTATCGTTATGGCCGCCTTGGCCCTGCGGGTGCGCGGGGTGTCCCAGGCGTCGCGCAACGGTATAGTGAATATCTTCTCGTCTGCCATGCCCATCAACTTACAACTTCAGCCTTCCCTTCCGCCAGTGCTTCGTTTCGCTGACCCTGATGCGCCGCGTGCGCGCGCGCTTGCTGAACTTCCTGAGGTCCGCCCAGCGCGGTGCGCCGTGCCTCTTGCCGGCTGCTATGAGCCGAAGCTTCTTTGCGGCGTGCTTTATTGCTCCCACATCATCGCCTCGATATCTTCGTCTTTTTCTTCGCGGTCAGCACGTCCAGTATCTGCTTGAGCTTCTCATCGGTGATGGTCTCCTTCAGCTGGCCGGCCTGGAATAGCTGTACCAAGTAAGCCTCGAGCTGGGTGGCCAGCATCGGGTTCGCCATGCGGACGCGGCCCAGCCTTTCAACGGCTTCCCTGTCCAGTATCTTCGTCAGCAATGTCTTGCGGGCGGCCTCGAGCTGGGCGACCTGGAGCATCTCGTCATTCATTTGGATTCACCTACGGTCATCTTGACGACCCTTGCTGCCGCGCGGTCAAGCAGGCGCTGGCCCTTGGCAGTTATGGCCCTTCCCTTGTACGGCTTCTCCACCTTGGCTATGAAGCCAGACTTCTCGAGCTGTTGAAGCATGAGCCTGATGAACTTTCCGCCGGCCTTCCTGTGGTGCGCGGGCTTGTGGCCACGCCTCCTCTTGCCGCCGAAGGCGGTCCTGAGCCTCTGCGTGCCGACAGGGCCATCAAGGTATATCTTGCGAAGTACAGCAGCAGAACGGATGTACCAGAAGTCCTGCTGATCGGGCGGCCGCTCGTTCGAAACGCCGCCCTTCACTAGGCCGGCAAGAGCGTGGGGCTTGATGGTCTCGACCTTCTTGAGCTCCGCCGCTACCGCAGGTATGAGCCTGCCCGCCGAAACCTCACGTGCCGTTGGCATAATGACTGCCCAAATACGCCGCCCGAGCCTTTTTAAGCTTGTCCGAGGCGCGACTCATACCCCGTCCAGTTTCTCCATCGTGGAGTTGAAGAGGTCAAGGTCTACTTCCTTCTTCAGCCTCGTGACGTCATCGGCTATGTCGGGGGTCCGGGAACCCCAGCTCTATTGCTTTCTTGATGTCCCGGTACAACTCTGCGTCTATCAGACCGGTAACATAAGCCTTGTTGGCCGTATCCAGGTAGGCGCTCCTCGTCCCTTCAACCGTGTCCTTCATATCCGCCTGCAGTTCCTTGTCGGGCATGGACACAGTCTGTAAGGAAAAGGATTTATTCTAAAGAATCGCCGGGTGGACGAGCTATTCTGAATATGGAGTGATCTCGCAGAACTTATCTGTGCACGCCGTTTACGCAGTTTTGCGAGCTTGCGGCCGACATGAGCAGGCAGGTGGCTTCGGCCTTGGCTCGGTCAATGTCTATGAGCACGCTGACTATGCGGTTCAGGCAGTCGTCCCGCTTCAAGGTCAGGACGTTGCACATGCTCACAGTGTAATCGTAATTGTCAATCACCAGCTGGTTGGAATAGAACCAAACGTTCCCGTAGCAGTCGGATATCAGTATGTCGTCGCCCAGTTTCTGGCATACATATGCCGCCTTTTTCGGGTCAGTGCCCGCCAACGCGTGCGCGACGTCGCTGTAGCACCTGCTTTGGCTGACGGTTGAGAACGAACCGCACGTAAGTACGGCCAGATCGGTGTTAGCCTTCACCAGCTCAGGGGAAGAGATGAAATTATTAAGGCAACTGTTTTTGAAACCGCTGTCGGATATCCTGTTGCACAGTTCGATGATTCTTGTAAGATTGGTCTCCAAAAACTGTTCCGCAAGGCCGCGTAAGCAGTTGTCCCTGTCAGTTCCGGACTTCGCCTCGCACATGCTCAGCTGCGAATCGTAGCTGATAATCGCGCCGCTTGCCATTATGGCACCGTAACAGTGCTCCCTGAATTTGGTGTCATTCATCATTTCGTTGCATATCGCTATCGCCTTGGCATGGTCCTCCACGCTGCTGGCCAGCTCCTCAAGGCAGGGCTTCTTCCAGTCCTCCCTGTCAATCAGGCGGCAAATCTCCAGCGTAGTGTCGGTATCGTTCTGGGCATCTATCAGGCCTTGTATGCAGTCCTGCCTGGGATTTTTCTGGGTGTTCTGCGGGCTCGATACTCCGATGCACGCCTCGTAAGAAGCCGTAATGTTCACGGTCCGCAGCACGTCCGAAATGAACATGTAGCAGTTGTCCTTCTGGTCGTCGGGCGCGTGCGAGCAGTCCGCCATCGCCGCGGCGGGATTTGTGATTATGCTCTCCGCGGTCATTCCTTGGCCGACGCAGCCCGCTGTGGCTACAACCAAGACCGCAGCCAGAAACATTGCATGACCCTTTGTCATATTGTGTAATACGATAACAGTGCCATATAAACAATCTTTTGCCCGTATCCGGAAAGTTCATCAGAACCTCTGCCAAGAGACCGTTGCTTATGCTAAAGAGTCGCGGGGTGGACGAGCTCTATTATCGCGCCGTCCGGGTCCTTGAACGAGACAGAGTAGTAGTCGGGCGTGAACTCGGGATGCACGGCAGCAGGATAGAGTATACTGAAGCGCTCCTTCCTCAGCAGGCGCTGCATCGCGTTGACCTGGGCCCTAGAGATTGCACCGAACGCTATGTGATCGTAACCGGGCCGTCCGCGCTTGAGCTTTTCTTTTACCAGCTTCTTGGGTGCTTGGTGGAGCCAGAAAGTCATCCTGCCGTTGCCATAGCCAGCGTCGGAACGGCTTGAAAACATCGGCTTGAATCCCAGGAAAGTGAGCACCTTGTCATAGAAGTTCCTAGATTTCTTGATGTCCGCGACGCTTACAACGACGTGGCCGACCAGTGTTTTGCTCATGTGGTGCGCCCGCGGGGATTTGAACCCCGGTCAACAGCTTGGAAGGCTGTGGTCCTACCACTAGACTACGGGCGCAACAGAACTTGACTGTGGCAGTTTTAATTACTACTCTTGTAGCGCTTTTCGCAGCATCTCGGCGGCCTGCTCCATCTGTTCCTTGGAAAGCTCCTTGCGGGCGGCGAAGTTGATGGCGCCGCCGTGCCCGTCGTCAGCGAAGCGCGGGATGAGCTGTACGTGGGCGTGCTCGACGGCCTCACCTATCACGACCTCGACTATCCATTCGGTGCCGAGCGCCTTCTGCATTGCCTTGGCTATCTTGCGGACGACCTCGAACATCCTTCCGACTTCCGGCACGTCCCAGACCCAGCGGTAGTGATCCTTGGGCATGATGAGCGTGTGGCCGGGATTGAGCGGGGTTATGTCCAGGAAGGCTTCAAAGCTGTCGTCCTTGTAGACGTGGAAAGAGGGTATCTTGCCCTCGATTATCCTGCAGAATATGCAATTGGGGTCGTAATGCTCGCGCGGCTGTTTCTGCTTGTAGATGCTGTACTCTGGCATGTTCTCACTTGGTGGGGTCGGAGAGATTCGAACTCCCGTCCGCTGGTATCGCCATCTGGCTCTCATCGACAAAATGCCATGCGGCCTCCGGCCGCCGAGCACCGTGCCTCAAAGCTCCAGAAAATTCTGGAGCCAGCTATCCTGCCTGGCTAGACTACGACCCCATTGCTTTCAGAAGCCGGAAGTATAAAAAGCGTCAGTCAAAGCGGGTGCCGCTTGTAGAACCATCCCTTCAGCAGCTCGACCATCATAAGATAGGCGATGACCATTGCGGCCAGGATGGCATAGAAGGCGGTAGGGAGCGGCTCGAACTTGAATATCGGACCGAGGACCGTCAATGGCAGCAGGAAGCCGAACCCTACAACACCAAGTCCGCTCAGGACAAGGAGCGCGCTTGGCCTGCTCTTGAAGAATGGCTTGCGCGTACGTATAATATATATCACGAGCGTCTGGGTGCTGAGCGACTCGATGAACCAGGCCGCCTGAAATATCGGTGCGGTCGCGTGGAAGACCAGCAGCATGACGGCGTACGTCAGCAGGTCAAAGAGCGAGCTAATCGGCCCGAAGAAAATCATGAAGTCCCTGATGAAGCGGATATCCAGCTTCTTCGGTTTCTGGACATATTCCTGGTCGACGTTATCGGTCGGCAAGGTTGACTGGGAAAGGTCGTAGAGGAAGTTGTTCAACAGTATCTGTGTGGGCAGCATCGGCAGGAACGGCAGGAAAAGCGAACCTATGGCGACACTGAACATGTTACCGAAGTTCGAGCTGAGGCCCAACATTATGTACTTCATGGTGTTGGCGAAGGTCTTCCGGCCGTCCAGCACGCCATCATGGAGCACCCTCAGTGACTTGTGAAGAAGTATGATGTCGGCGGACTCCTTGGCGACGTCCACAGCATTTTCAACCGATATGCCGACATCGGCCAGCCTCATCGAGGACGCGTCGTTTATCCCATCGCCGAGGAAACCAACCACATGCCCGTTGCGCTTCAGCGCGGCGATTATCCTGTCCTTCTGGACGGGAGTCACCCTGGCGAAGATGTTGGCCTCCTCGACCACCCTGTCAAGGGCATCTTCGGTCATGTTGGCCATATCGCTACCAAGGACCACGCGCTTGACATCAAAGCCGAGTTCCTCGCAAACCTTCCTCGTGACAACGTCGTTGTCACCTGTGACTATCTTTAGTTCGATATTGGACCGTTCCAGCGTCTGAAGGGAGGCCTTTGCGGTGTCCTTCGGCGGGTCCATGAAGGCGACGAAACCGAGCAGCACCATGCCGCTTTCATCTTCAACGGAGTAGGCGGCCTTCCTGGACACGCGCTTGTAAGCGACACCGAGCACCCTGTAACCGTGTGCGCTCATGTCGAGATAGGCATCTTCGAACTTCTTGCGCAAAATGTCTGACAGCTCGGCCAACTTGCCCGCGCGCTCGTAATGCGTGCACGCCTTGAACATGCCTTCTGGCGCCCCCTTCGTCATCATCAAGGCCTCGTTCCCGTGCCTGGCCACCACGGAGACGCGCCTGCGCTCGAAGTCGAACGGGATCTCATCGACCTTCTGCCAGCCCATGACGGCCGCCTTCTCGTGTTTCAGTATGGCTTCATCGAACGGGCTGCTTATGCCGGTCTGGTAGATGCTGTTAAGATAGGCATAGTGCAGCACCTTCTCGCTGTTCTTGCCATCAGTATCGACGTGCGACACCAGCGAGACCTTGCCTTCGGTAAGAGTGCCGGTCTTGTCGGTGCAGAGGACGTCCATGCTGCCGAAGTTCTGTATGGACTCCAGGCGCTTCACTATCACTCCTTTCTTGGACATGGCTACGGCACCGTTCGAGAGGTTCACGGCGATTATCATCGGCAAAAGCTCGGGCGTCAGGCCGACTGCCAGCGCGACAGCGAACAGCAGCGACTCAAGCACGCCACGCATGTAAAGCGCGTTGGCGAGGAACGCGAACAGGGCCAGAACGAGTATGACCTGCGTGATAAGGTAGCCAAAACTCTTCATTCCGCGCTCGAACTCGGTCTCCGGCCTCATCTCGACCGCCCGCTTGACTATTTCACCATATTCTGTGGCACCGCCGGTCTTGACAACAAGGGCCGTGGCGGAACCGCTCACCACTGACGTACCCATGAACAGGTAGTTGGTCCAGCTGGTGACGGCAGATATCTCGGCCGGCTTGAGCCTGGCCGCCAGCTTTTCCACGGGGAAGGACTCCCCGGTCAGCGCCGACTGGTCCACGTAGAGGTCCTTGGAGGAAACCAACCGCGCATCCGCTGGAACTATGTCGCCAGCGGAAAGGTAGACAACATCCCCGGGCACCACGTCTGAGAGCCTTACCTCCTGTTTCACGCCATCCCGTATGACGGTTGCCGTCGTGGCTATCCTCTCCAAGAGCTTCTCGGCCGCCTTCCCGGCCCTGTGCTCCTGATAGTAATCCAGCACTACGCTCAGCAGGACCATCGCAAAGATGATCAGCGGGTCGGTCACGTTCCCAAGAACCGCAGATATTGCCCCGGCGGCAAGCAGGATGATTATCAGTGGGTTCTTGAAATGCATGAGGAATTCCACTATGGCCGCCCTTTCCTTCCGTCTGGCGACCTCGTTGTGGCCGTAGATGCCGAGCCGGCGCCCTGCCTCCCGGGCGGTCAGGCCGGACTCGGACGATTTCAGCCTGCCTATCACGTTCCCGACCGGGGAGCAGAGTATTTCCTTGGCCGGCATCTCCTTCAATGGAGCCCCCTTACCGGCCGCACGTTCAGGTCTAGCCATTCGTACGCCCCATGAGTGGAGCCTCGGGGGAGAATTGCACTCCCGACCTGCTGTTTACAAGACAGCCGCTCTGCTGACTGAGCCACCGAGGCAGACAGAACAAGCAGTCGGCTTCTTAAAAATCAGCGTATCACGGGGTACGCCTTTGCGCTTTTGCCAAGGAACCTGTAGCGCAAGTAGTTCGCTATGTGGTACCAGACGGCTGAAAGGGCCCCCTTTCCCATGCGCAACCTGCGCGGGGAGGTGTAGGCTATCGCGCCACGCACGACTATGCACCTGCCGAGCTTCGACGCCCGATGTGTGAAATCTATGTCCTCTGCCGTCTCGAGGCGCTCATCGAAACCGTTAAGCTTGTCAAAGACATCCTTCCGCACGGCCATGCACATACCGTAGACCTTGGGCCTGCCAATCTTGGAAAGAATCCAAGCAAGCTCGCCAGTCGCGCGGAATATGAACCTTGCACTCCAGTTGCCCTCGGCCCTTATCATGCCGGCCGCCATCACCACTTTCGGGTCCGAGAAGGCGCTCACCATCCTCTCTATGAAATCGGGCGCCAGCTCGGTATCGGCATCCATGAAAAGAAGGATGTCGCCATGCGCGGCCCTTGCACCCATGTTGCGGCCGAGCGATATGCCGCGCTGCTTGGTAACCACGACCTTGTCGGCAAGCTTTCGTGCAATATCTATCGTGCGATCGGTGGAGCTGCTGTCCGAAACGATTGTCTCGACGTTCTTGTAGGTCTGCAGCCCTAGCGCACGTAAGGCATCGCCTATGTACTTCTCTTCCATGAAGGACGGAATTATGACCGAAACCTTCGGCTGTCGCATGAAGCGTATGCCAGTGCTGCTTATTTAAAATACGTTGCTAAACTTGACCATTATGCGCATAGCTGTCTTTACCGACACATGGGAGCCGCAGGTCAACGGCGTCGTGACCAGCATAAGGCTGTTCACTGAAGAGCTAAGGAAGAAGGGGCACGAGGTGCACATCTTCTGCCCGGCCGACAACAAGCTGAGGGCCGGCAGGTTCGTCCATCCGGTGCGCAGCATAAAGTTCAGTCCTTATCCGGAATACAGGGTCGGGCTGCCATCCGTACGCGCATACCGTCTGATAAAGAGGCTGAGGCCGGACGTGATCCATGTTCACGGTCCCGCTTCGGTCGGAGTGCTGGGCACGCTCATCGGGCTGTGGTTCGGGATACCTGTAATTGCCACGTACCACACCCGCCTTGACCAGTACCTGACATACCTGCCGGGCTACAAGCTTGCGGCCCTCAAGCAGCTGAGCCGGTCGGCGGTCAGGCGGTGGCTGCAGCTGGTGCTCGGCCAGGCAGAGCTCGTAATAGTACCGAGCAAAGACACCGAGCGCGTGCTCAGGAGGGATGGCATCCGTGCATCGATGGCCGTCCTGCCGACAGGCATCCGCCTTGAGCAGTTCAAAGGCGGGCACAACGAGACCAGTCCTCCCATCATACTGCACGTAGGGCGGCTGTGCAGGGAACGCAGCGTGGACATGGTAGTCAGGGCGTTCGCGCAGCTCGGGGACAATGCAAGACTGGTCATCACTTCCAGCGGTCCGGCAGAGACCGAGCTGAAGCAACTTGCAAACGACCTAGGCATCAAAAACAAGGTCCGATTCACCGGCTACATAAGCGAGGCCGAGAAGCTGAAGCTGTACAGGCAGGCCACCATGTTCGTCACTGCATCGGCTACGGACACGCAGAGCCTGGTGGTGCTAGAGGCCATGGCATCGGGCACTCCGGTCGTCGCGGTGAATGCCGGAGGCGTGCGCGATTATTTGAAAGGCGGGGTCAACGCGCTCACCGTGCGGGAAGGTGACGTGCGGGCACTGTCGGCAGCTATGAAAAAACTGCTTGGCGACAAAAGACTGCGGCAGAAACTGGCGCATGGCGGACTGAAAACGGCCAAGGATACCTCCATAGAAGCGTGCACCGAGCGGCTCGAAGAACTGTACAAGAAAGTGGCAAGTGGTGTCGGGGATGGGGTTTGAACCCACGACTTCCAGATCTCTCAGCCATAAGTCATACCGATTTTATCGGTCATAACTCATACTCGTATGAGTTTCGCCGAAGACTCTGGCGCTCTACCAGGTTTCTCGCACCTATGTCTCGACCTAGATGCTCTGAGCCACCCCGACAGGCGAAGTTCATGTCCAGTGTTTATATTTGTCGCGGTGCTTGGGATTTAGAAATCCTATTCTGGATGCGAACGTGCTCAGGTTCCGTTTGCCGTTGTACTGAAGTCTTGTATATTTCGGATATAAGCCGCCATGCATACCGCAACGCCTAAGAACTTGGCGAATCTGCTTCAGAAGTGTCACTGAAGCACTCCTGAATTCGACTCTGGGATACATGGTTCCGTTGTTGTTTGTTACAACAAAGGAGCCGTCCGTAGCAAACAAACCTGAAACCACATGTTTTCCCAGTGGCTCTCGTATTAGTACGGAAGGGATTCTTATTTCGCCCTTCAGTCCTACAGGAAAACCCAGCCTGGTAAAGATCCCAAACACAGAACCATCAACAAAATTGATTTCTACGCTGCCTTGTTTGGGCTTAAGACGATAGTTAATGTTTTTTCCACGAAGCCTACACATCCTTGGTAGAACAACACTATCAAAGAAAGGCCTATCGTCATAGATGCTGCCTGTTACAACAACAGCTTGCTTCCCATTACCATAGGCCGATAGGCAACCGTCGCCTAGCATTACACCATAGAGTTCTGCAAATTCTCTTTGGCTTATACCAGCAGACCTACAAACGGATTTGAAGTTGTTGCGACTCATAAAAATAAAGAAACGAGCATACCAATAAAGGCGATGGGACCTCTTTCGAGGCTAATTAAAGTATTATGAGCTTGTGCGGCCGGTCGAACCGCCACTTGAGATGTTCAGCCGCCCATGGTGTGAGCTTTCGCGTTTTCATGAGCAGCGCTTTCAGTTCTTTCTCATTGAACCACTTCAGGTCCGCTGTTTCCTCGTTCGGCTTCAGAGGACCGTCATATCGGCAGCTGAACAGCTTGCACACCATGTAATCCTGCCGCCCGTATTGCATACGATAGCGTAGGAGGGGCTCCAGGTGCGTGCCTTTGATACCGAGTTCTTCGACAAGCGAACGCATCGCGGCCTGCTCATAGCTCTCGCCGGGCATAACGTGCTCGGATATCGCATCCCACCGGTTTGGGAACTTGTCCTTTGTCCTTGCCCTGAGCTCCAGGAGCAGCTCACCCTCCGAGTTGTAGAGCATCACGTGGACTCCCCTATGCCACATTTTTGAGCTGTGGACGCGCGCCCTCTCCTCATTCCTTAAGAAGTTGTCCCTTTCGTCGACAACGCACAGCATCTCTGCATCGCTCATATGGCGGGCCCAACGGGATTTGAACCCGCGACCCTTCGGTGTCTCCATCATTGAACCAATGTTCTAGGATGGCTCTTTGACATAAGAGCCGAATGCTCTACCAGACTGAGCTATGGGCCCAAGCAATTCAGCCCTATCAGAGTATTAAAAGACTTAACTGCGCAACCAGCCAAATCAGAAATAGCTCTTGCCTTTGGGTGATTCGTGCCTGGTTATCTGCTCTTGGTAGGCGGGCTCATAGAGTTCGATTATCCTGTACTTGCCAGAAGTCGTCTGTGTTTCCTCGCTTTCTCCCTTTATGGTCTGTTCTATGACAACGATCTTTCCCCAGTAGATCCACTTGCCACCTATGTTCTGGACAAGGAAACATCTGGTTGGTGCCTGATGGTAGAGCCTGGCACCGGGCTTGTCGTGGAATTCGAATACGCTCGGAACACTGGCAAGCTTAATCGGGCTCTTCCTATGCTTTTCCAAGTTCAGGATATCTGCTGGAAACCCTTGTTCCCTAGTTATCTGCAGCGTATCATTTAGTTCAACAAAACTGCCCATGAAATCAGCTAGCGTACGCGCACGCGCGTGAGCGTGTTCTTCCATTGCCAGGCATATGAGCGCAACCTGGAGCGGGGGAAGCCGCAGTTCGCACATTCCTTCTTGCGTATATGGTAAGAATGCCTTCCGCACCTTCTGCACCTTATGTGCGTTATCTTGTTGCGCTTTCCCATCGAAGGGGTTCCCTTTGACATTACATCACGTAGTCAAGAGCATGCGGGGCAGAGTATTTGAAGGTTTCTTATTCGGCGCCGCTTGGGCTTGCATAGATGATGGTGTCGCCGCGGACAAGCGTGCTTCCCAGCTTTACGGTCTTGTCGTCCTTGCGCTCCTCTGCATCGTCTACCCATATGTTCAGGTGCAGATCGAAGGCTTGCAGGACGCCAGTTATCTCTGAACCGTTCTTCAGTTTCAGGATAACACGCTTTCCCTTAGCGCGGTCCAAAACATCCAAAGGCCGCGAGTTCATACAATCAAAGCGCTATGGTGCGGGCTTCTATATAAACTTGACCCGGAAATGAAAGGCTTAAAAGCTCTGGGCAAGGAGCAAGACCATGCAGAAGCAGTTCAGAGGGCTAAGAAAACCCACAGGCGGGCTATATCATAAGCTGAGGAAGACCAAGAAGCGCGACCTCGGGCGCGACTTCCGGCCTGTGCACCTGTCGCCACAGAAGGCCAAGAACATGAAGACGCTCGGCGGCGGCCAGAAGACGATACTGCTTGCGGCCGACATCGCGCACGTCCTGGACCCGGCGACCCACACCGTGAAGAAAGCGAAGATAATCACCGTCAAGGGCAACCCGGCGAATCCGCACTTCGTTAGAATGAACGTCCTCACCAAGGGCGCTATTGTCGAGACAGAAATCGGGCTTGCCAAGGTGACCAGCAGGCCGGGCCAGCACGGAACCATCAACGCTGTGCTGCTGCAGAAGAAGGCTTAATTAACGGCCAGCTAATTCTGTGCATGCGTGAACTCGAACTGCTCAAGCTGAAGGCTGCAAAACTTTCACTGTGCGCGAAGTGGAACACGCGGCCTGTGATGGGAGACGGACCTTGTGATGCGAAGGTCGTGCTTGTTGGAGAAGCGCCTGGGCGCTTTGAAGAGAAGGAAGGAAGACCGTTCGTTGGAATGGCTGGCAAGTTCCTCACGCGCGAACTGGAGAAAATAGGCCTGCAAAGGAAAAATGTCTACATAACGAACGTAGTGAAGTGCAGGCCGCCGCAGAACAGGAAGCCCAAGCCGGAAGAGGTGAAGGAAGCATTGCCAATACTTGAGGAGGAACTGAACATCATCAAGCCAAAGGTGGTCGTGCTGCTCGGTGACACGGCTGTAAGGGCAATGCTGGACAAGAACTACAAGGTCGGCAAGCACCACGGCCGGCTGATTGAGAAAGGAGGGCAAAGTTTCCTGATAACCGCGCACCCGAGCGCGGCGATGCGGTTCAAGAAGATGAGAGCAATCTTCGAGGCCGACATGGGCGTGCTGAAAGAACTTCTCCAACTGCCGTAATGGCATCCGACCGAGCTGACAATCCTTATAAGCCGGCCTGCCCAAGCAGGCACAAGTGAAACAAATGGTCGGACAAATTCTAACGAAATTGATAACCGACCCCGCGAGTGGAATCGCCTGGGGCAAGAAAGGCAAGAAGATGAACAGCACCCTCATTGTGCTGGTCGCAGACTGGCTGGTCGCGGCCATAGCCGTGATGGTGGCAGGCACCGCGGTAAGCATAGGCAGCCCGTTCAGCGGGCTGGCAACCATGATAGGCGGGATAGCCGCCATCGGTGTGCTTATCGGCGGCATACTGCTTAGCCTGTTCGGCGCCTACCTGCTCCAATTGGCTGTGAAGACGCTCGGAGGGAAGGGCGGCTACTGGGAAGGACTTAGCGTCCTGGCCTATGCCACCTGGCCCCTAGCCATCGGCAGCCTGATAACCGCCGCGCTCCTGTTCGGGGGCATTGCCGGGGCCTTAGTTGGCTTCCTGGTACTGGCGGTACTGGGCACGAGCTCGGTAGCGACGCTGTTCAGGTCCATGAAGGAGCTGTTCGGCATCGACTACATAACCGCCTTCATCGCACTCGGCGTGCTGAGCACTGGCCTGACGATAGCCGGCATAATAGCCACGACGGGCGCGGCAGCCAGCTTGGCGACGGCATTCCTGCAGGTCTTCACGCGCGTAGGCGTGGGCGGCGGGATTGGCCCGATTACCATTCCAGGGATCTAGAAACTTTTTTGACTTTTTCTTTTTGCTTTTCGGGGTTAGCTAAAGCTGCAGGTGCAACCCGTCCCTGGCGACCACGGCGCCTCTGAAAGCTTTCCTTGCGGACTTCAACATCGCCAGCGTGTCGCCATAACGGCGGCTGACGTGGGTAAAGACGAGACGCTTTATTCCATACCTGGCCGCAAGCCGTGCCGCCTCCTCGACGTCCGCGTGGGCACGCTCGGGCAAAGGTTCAACAAAGGTGCCATCGTGAATCAGAAGGTCTGCTCCTGCTATGGCCTTGAAGAAGGGTTCGTAGGCCAACGTGTCGCCCGAATAAGCGATCTTGCGGCCGGCAGTCTCGGTTGCTATGTCGGACAGCCTGATGGTCCTTCCGTTAGCTCTTACCTCGCCGTTGGCATGCAGCTTGCTCATCAGGGGGCCTGGCTGAAGGCCGAACTTGGCTGCCTTCCTTACGTCGATCTTCCAGTGGGACTTCTCCTGCAACATGTAGCCGACTGCCGGGATGTTGTGCTTGACGGGAATCGAGCTGATGGCGTAGTCCGGGGCATTGAAGATTACTTCGGTGCTGTCAAGCGGGACCTCCGTGGTCCTGAGCTGGAACCCGACCCCCCAATAGCTCAGCTCGAGAAGGGCATCAACGAAACGCGCTGCTTCCGGGCCGTAGATGTGCAAAGGTTCTTTTCTCTGCTCCATGTGCATGGTCTCTATCAGGGGCAGCAGGCCGGCGAAGTGGTCGGCGTGCCAATGACTGATGAAAACCCTGCTGATCTTTATCGGGCTGACCTTAGCGGCAAGCAGGCCGAGCTGCGCGCCCTCCCCGCAGTCCCAGAGGAAGTCATCGGCACCGCGGCGCAGCAGTATTGAAGCATGCTTCCTTTCCAACGTGGGCACGGCGGCGCCTGTGCCGAGGAAAAAGATGTCTATGGGGACGGGAATACGATCACCCTAGTACATTCAGGTCCTTCTCGAGGAAGTCGCGGACGAAGACCATGAAGTCCGCGGGCAGTTTGGCGGCCAGCGCGATCGCGTTGCCGCCGCTGACGATGATCGCCCTGCCAATGGGCGCTGACAGGTGATTGGGTATCCCCCTCGACTGGAGGACGTCCTCGGGCCTGGAAAGCAGGTCCTTGAGGTAATGGAGGGCAACGACATGCGGTCTTTCGGTTTCAGTGACCCAGTTGTCCTTCTCCACCCAGACCCGCTTGCCCTTATAGTGCTCCAGGAAAGCCTTGGCCTGCTGGTGGGACCAGACCACCGGGCCGATATGCTTGACAGCGCGTGGAACCTGCCAGACGTCCAGCTCCAGCAAGAGTACTCCGAGCTTGTCGTCAGCCCATGTGTCCCTGCGCATTACACGGAAGCCGCCCTCAGCGAGGGCGCTTTCAAGGGCCCCGACGGCGCGCCTCATCTGCGGCCACAGGATGTCATCAACAAGGTCGGCCGGGCGGTCGAACTTGACCATGTACCAGCGCGTACCCCTCCTGGCAATGGCCGCAGCGAGCTCCTTTTCACCGTAGGGCCTCGGCTTCGCAGGGAAGAACCAGCTGGCGTGCGGTAGCCTGAGGAAGTCCCTGCTTGCTTTTACGAACTTGTAGAAGCTTTCGGCCGAAACAGCGGCCGCGACGTTGCGGTTGGGATCGACAGGGTCGATGAACATCAGAGGGGCCTTGAACTTGTCCATGGCGGCGGCGTGGTCCTTCCACTTGCCTTCCATATCTATCAACAGGCCCGCATACCAGTCCTTGGCAGCTGACAGGCAAGGAACAAAACCGCCGTACTTGATCGTCAACAGCTCGCACAAGTATCCCGAGAAGCCCTGCGTCTTCACATCCGCGCCGTATGTGCCGGCGGCCTTTGCGAACGCCTTTATCAGCCTGGCCTGGTCGGTGAGCTGCGCATTGAGCTTGCTCTTGACATAGATGACGTGGTGCGGCGTACGATCAACAGCCGACTTTATCTTCGCCGGGTCGGGAATGTCGAATGCGGGGACCACATCTATTGCGTAGTCGAGACCCTGAAACTTCACTGAACCCTTCAGGTAAGGATGCTCGGCATAAGCCACCTGCCACTTCCCTTTCAGCGCCTTGATCGTTGCTTCAGCAAAGGCCAAGCCCTTCTTCTGCAGGTCATCACGGCTTGCCGATGCGGGAAAGAGGAGGAACAGGTCGAGCTCGCGCTTTCCGGCAAGCCAGGTGCCCTTTTCCACGGAGCCTGCCATAAGAGGCCTTGCAGACTTTCCGCAGGCCTTGGCGGCCGCAGTCTTGACCTTGGCCACGAACGCCTGCATGGACTTCTCATCGGCGGCGCTGGGCCTGACCTTCGGTAGGGCCTGCTTAAGCACCTTGTCGATGTCAATTGGCTTGGCTGGCATAGACTAATTCAGAAGGCGGTAAATAAAGAGAGCAGCCTAGCCCGGGATGACCTTCTCCTCGGGATAGACCACGAAACCGCGGTCGGTCAATGCAGCTGAGACGATGCTCCGGTCGTGGGCGGTGCCGCGCATCTTTCTTACTGCAAGAGCGTGGCGGTAGTAGTTCTCGAAGCGCAGCTCCATGATACTTATCACTCCGTCGACAACGAACTCCTCGAAGCCCCACCAGCTTATCTCCCCGTTCCCGTGCGTCTCGCCTGTCAGGACCGCAGTGACGCCGAGCTCGCTCAGGGCGTTGACCATGCCTGACAGCGCCATGCGCCTATCTGCATCATTGTCAAAAAGCAACAGAAGGCCGTTGATGCTGTCAACAGCCACGCGCTTGGCCCGCTTGGCCTTTATCACCTCGGCAAGCTCTGCGATCAGGTCGGGCCAGCCGGCCTTGACCTTGCGCCGCCAGCGGTCAAGCTCGACAGCGTTGCCGCCGAGGAAAGTTATCTTGCTGCAGTCGATGCCAAGTAGCTCAAGGTCGCCCTTCAGCTTGTTCCTGTCCTGGTCCAGTGTTACTAGAATGCCGGGCTCGCCCTTCTTTGCGCCGGCCGCGACGAACTGCGCCGCCATCGTGGTCTTACCGGTGCCAGCCGGGCCGGCCACCAAGACGACCTTGCCGGCCGGGATTCCGCCGCCTATCATCTTGTCGAGTCCAGGGACCCCGGTGTTCACGCGTGCCATACCATCACCAATGTTTCCGCACGCTTGTAAAGCTAACTGCCGCACCGGTCACGAAGCCGGCGAAGTGGAAAATATCTGCACGGAAGGTGCTCAGGGCGCAGTTGCCGCAGGTCAGCAGGCTGTATGAGGTCAAAGAAAAGATGAACAGGATGGCCACAGGATAGGTGATGCGGGTCGGCAGCATCGGCTTTGCCCTTGCCAATGTCGCTGCCAAAGCGCCGAATATGCCCGTGCTGTTGCCGGCTATAGTGGCGGCAGGGAAGGAAATGAGCAAAGGTACCGCGATGAACACGCCAACGAAGTATGCCAGGATGAAAGTGCGCGGGTCCATGTCCAATTCAATCGCTAGTGCTGCGGTGAAAAGGAGGCCGAGCAGGTTCTCCAGCAGGTGCGACATGCCAAAATGGACGAACTGGAACGTCAACAGCGTGAGCGGCTCGTAACCGACCGATTGCAGGGCCAGCGAGTCGCCGGGAAGGGCGAAAAACACGGCGATGTTTATAGCAGCTATGACTGCTGCGAACAGGGCTATCTGGTTCACCACGGGCTCATTCTCCCAGCTCGCGCTTTATCTTCTCGTAGCGAAGCACCGAACGCCTGAGCTTGGCCTTCTCGCGGCGCACGTAAAGGAGCGCGACCAAGGATATGAGGGCGCCGCTCAGGCCGAACTCCAGCAAAATCATTCCGGCGTCAGGCATGGGTGCGCCTCCTGCGGACAAAAAGAAGGGCAAGGAACATCACGGCCAGAAGCGGTATGCCGACAAAACCGAAGCCGAGCGCGACGGTCTGGCCACCCCCGGCCGGAATTGGTATCAGAGGAACGTTGAAAGCGAAGGCATTCAGCAGGCCGACGGCCAGGATAGCAGCGATCCCGACCAGCAACGGGCTGTCAAAGAACCTTGAGGACCGCCTGTTCTTGGAGAAGCGCGCACTGCTGGGCATGAAGACTATTGGAAGAAGAGGATATTTAAACCCGGAGGAGAACCAAGGTTCTCCTGATGGACTACCTTTCCCTGAAAAGGTTAACACACGCTTTAAATCCGTTGACCAAGAAAGCGAATTCAGGTGTATGTTTGAGCGTTGCCTTGCGAATCGCGCTGATAATCCTCGTCGGAGCCAGCTACGTGCTTATCCACGAGACGGGGCATTACCTGATTGCTGAAAGTTACGGCCTGCACCCGTCCTTCGTCTATAGCGGAGCAAACAGCGGCCTGCTCGGCCTCGCGCTAGGGGTCTCGCATTTGCCGGCCACTGCAGAGCAGCAGATGGCCATAATCTTCGGCGCCACGATATTGCCGATGCTCCTGGTCGTGATGTTGATAGGGTCGGCGCACTTCACCGGCAGCGAGGCCGCCGCGCTGGCCGCGGAGGTCTACCTGCTGCTGATAGTCGTCAACCTGATACCCATACCCGGCATAGGGCAGCTGGACGCCAACAAGGTGTGGGCTGCGGTGCTGCCGCCTTAGCAGGCGGACATCTTCTTCAACAGAAGGGCAAGAAGTAGCAAACGGCCCTTGACAGCGCATCTAGGATTCCGCCAAGGAAGCCGAGCGGGGTGATGCTGTAGCTCGCGCTGCCTTCACCTTCTCCGCCATAGCTGTCGGTCACCTTCACGGAACACGTCCAAACTTCACCGGAGCGGGCAGGTGCGAGAACGGCAGAAGCGCAGCGCTCAGCGGTCGTGCAACCGGTCACGCTGTCGGTAAGGACCGTCTCCTGGCCGTCCTTCAGCCATGCGATATCGGCAAAGAACGTGTCGCCCTCATCCAGGTCGCTGATGGTCCAGGTGCACTGCAGGCCTCCTTCGACCGAATGCACGCTTGCCTGTACCTGTGGCGGGCTGTAGACGTAGACGGTGACCTCCGTGGACGACATGCCGGCTTCCTGGGCCAGAGCTGGGGCCAGTAGGACCGACAGGAAAACCAGCAAAGCAACAGCGTGGCGCATGCCAGATATGCGCCGGGTGCCGATTTATGCTTATTCCTATGTCCTTAGTTAAGTTTATATAGGGGGAAAGATATATTGTATCATATATGTCCGAACAGCTCATTAGAGCGGCAACGTTCATCCTGAGCGTAGCCGTGTTCATAGCCCTTCACGAGGCGGGGCACTATCTTGCAGCCGCTGGCATGGGGCTGGGACCGAGCATGGTCTTCGGCGAACAATCAACGGCCGCTTTTGCAGGCATGGGAATCGGTGTCAGCTATATGCCGGTCAATGACCTACAGAAGCTGCTGGTCACGCTGGCTGGCCTGATACCTCCGTTGTTCATCGGGGCGTTCCTGCACACCCGCGACAACGAGCTCCTGAAAGTGGTAGGCCTCGTGTTCCTTCTGCAGAGCGTCATGGCGTTCGTACCACTGCCCGGCACTGATGCGGCAACGCTGCTGAAACTGATCTAGGCCTCTGCCGGCGGTACGTGCCTGTTCCTTCTTGCTATTTCCCAGCCGCCAGGGCCATTGCCGTTCCTTACGCCAGCCACGGTCCATACCCTCAGCTCGCCGTACTTCGGGTCGATATAATCGGACATCTCGTATATCTCGTCGGCCAGCTCCTGTGCGGTCCTTGCAGAGGTCTGAAGAATGTTCCTGTCATCCGATAGACGCTCCATGTTGTAGTTGGAGTAATCGATGTTGCCATCGTAGGTGGATATCCAGCGCAGCTCGCCCTCGACTATATCAAAGGTCCGCTCAGCTGCCACCTTTGGCTTGGTCGTTATCCCGAGGACGTCGACGAAACCGATCTCTGTCGGGAAAGCGACGCCCACTATCCTGGAGGTCGCCTTCTCGGGGTTCTTGGGGTTATCGTATTCAGGGCCTATGACCTTCAGCAGCCTTGCGAGGAAGGCCCCGGTCTTCTTTTCATTCTCGGTCATGAACATGAATGCCTCGAAGACCGGGTCCACTGGAGACTGGCTATTAGAAACCACGGCCAGGCCGGTCTTGGGGTCTATCCTGATTGCCTGGTAATGCCTGAACGGGTCGAAGGGCTCGTTCGGATCGAGCGGGCGTATGCGGACCGAGCTCTCCTGAGGTATGAACTTGGTGGCGTAGCGCTGCTGGCTGCCGGGCGAGCGGCCCGAGCCGAAATAGGCGAACGCAGGTTCGCCGCTTTTCAGGAGACCAAGAAATATCTGTCGTCCGGGGTAGTCGCCAGCCGGGTTTGGCATCTGACCAATCGCCGTCAAAGGGATTTATACTCGTCGATGACGCAGCCACCCTCCTGAAACTTATTTAAAGCTTGCTAGCCCTGCTAGGGGCATGTCAAGAGAAGTTGACGCCTTCAAGGAAGCGGTCGGCCAGGCCGAACAGCTGTGGCGCGACCAAAGGAAGGGCAGGGCCATGTATGAAGAGGTCGTGTCTGCTCTGGACACGGCGGAAATAAAACGGTATGAAGCGTCGCAGCAACTGGAAGGATATTCCGCTGGTGACAAAACGGAGTTCTACAGGATTTCCACCGTCCTTAGGGACATGCGAGGCGTGATAATAATGCCGAACGTGAAGAGAGCCGCGCAGCCATATCCCGGACCCGTAAACATAGTTTGATGAATCAGGAAGGCAAGGGGCCGGCTTCCACCAAAAACCCATGTTTCTCAAGTATCTCGGCCGCCTCTTTCAGTGTCGAGGCGCCCCAAGCTGGGTCGTACCGGGCATCGTGGTTATAGCGGGGCCCGCAAGCAGGATTGAAAAAGCCGAGATGGAAACGGGCCGGGGACAAGAACCCTCTGCCATCGATTTCTGGCACTACTTCGGTCACCTCGACATACACTTCGCCCCATGCCCTGCTTGTATCGCGAGGGACGAAAAAGTCATCGCACTCCATGACCATCCTCACCCTGAGCCGCCGGTCCTTCTTTGCCTTGCTCATGCCCTCCGCGACTTCCGCAAGACCGGGGTAGTAGCAGCCAAAGTCCTCGAGCCAGTCGCGTTCGTAAAGGGGGTAGCTCTTGTACTTGTGCTCGACCAGCTCCTTCAGGGGAAGGTAGCAGTGTTGCAGACCCTCGACTGTCATAACATACGATTCAGGACAAAGGGATAAATAACGTGCTTAGATGGCATACTATTCGCTGCGGATGGCCATCAGCATCTTCCTTCCTTCGATGATCCAGTAGCTTATCTCGCTGCCGGCGATCAGCTTGTCCTTCATCTCCTCGGGCATCGGAGCTTCGAACGTCTCGTAACTCTCAAGATCCATGAGCGATACGTTCGGCGGGACTATTGCCACGACCTGAGCGGTCTTCTTTTCAACGATAGGAACTTCCATCTCGGTATCGGCAGGCTTGACCACGGAGCGGTGCCGGTTGTCGAACAGGCCTATGGCCTCAATACGGGCCTTTGCGCCGCCGTGCTTGCCGGGCACGGAAATGGAGATGTCCTGAACCTTGCAGGCGTCACCGTCTATCATGACCAGCTTGCCGGGCTTGAGCGTCTTTATGGTCTGGCGGACGGTCGTCATGAACAGGCTACCCAACGCAAGAACCAAGCTGCGCATGGCCAAACAGCGCGTAACCCGAATATATAGTTGCCGCTTTAGGCTTTCTGCTTTCCTGAAACAAGCCAGATGTCCTCAGCGCTTACCGTCTTGCGGCCTGCGTGCTTTGCGGCCTGTGTTGCCTCAAAAGCGAGCTCCCCGGCTATCTCGTCCAGGGTCTTTTGCAGCTCGACAAGGGCATCCTGGCCCATCCGCTCGACGCCGGCTGCTTTAGCGACCCTTTCTATAGCGGCTATCGGAATGCCCATCGTTTGATATTTAAGGCCGGACAACTGATAAAGGCGCATGGTCGGCAAACGCAGGGGCAAGATGAGCGCGCTCAACAGGGCGCTCGTCAAGGCCGAAAAGGCGTCTTTCACGACCGATGAAAATACAGCCAAAGCAGCCGAACGACAGCTGCCACCTGCCGAAAGGGACGCCAAGATAAGGGAGCTGAGGGAGGCGTACAAGGGCGAGCTGGGCGAGATAATGGAAACGGCCCGCAGGCGCCGGGAGAGGGCAAAGCCGAGGCAGCTGCAGGAGATACTTCTGTGGGAGATGGACCAGATCAGGCACACGGACGTCAAGTTCAAGTCGGCCGTTAATGCACTGATAAAGGACGTCCGGCCGGCACTCGGGCCCGAGGAGAAGCTTCCAAGGTTCCAGGAGACGACATCTGACAAGAGGCCGAGCCACAAGGCGGGCAGGCTGAAGGTCGCAGAGTAGCAGGTTCCTGCCTTATTGTATGGGGAAACGCGTTCCTTCGGGAAGGAAACAGAAAGGTTTAAATAGGGCGGACATAGTAAGTATAAATACTAGTGTGTTCGCTGTTACTATAAGTGAGTGATAAAATGTCTGTAAATCAGCGCCTCATTTACCACCTTTCCATGCTTGCAGCGAGTTCGACAAAGCCAATAACGAGTATGCTGAATGACGCCCCAACAGGGTCCTCAGCGTACTCATGCACATCCTGCAGCCAGTACGTGCCGTCAAGGATATTTGGTATCGAAGGGCCGCAATTGCTGAGTGCGGCCTTCCCAAAGAGAGGAATCTGAATGCCTTCAAAGAAACCTGCCAAACGGGTTCCATCCGTGCCGAAAGGCAAGGTGGCTGGAAAGGGCAAAGGGCCAACAAAGTGCCCCGAATGCGGGACTTCACATTTCTTTGAGGACGAATCAAGAGGGGAGCGCGTTTGCGCCAAATGCGGTCTTGTTTTGGAAGAGAGCATGGTCGATACCAGCCCCGAATGGAGGGCGTTTGATGATGACCAGCGCGGCAAGAGGACAAGGGCAGGGGCGCCGCTGACGCGCACCAAGCACGACATGGGAATGACCACCGAGATAGGCAGGGGCAAGGGCGAGCTGTTCCGTGTCACACCGGAGAAGCGCGCACAGTACCACAGGCTGAAGATATGGCAGAAACGCCTTGTGGAAAGCAAGGACCGCAATCTCAGCTTTGCACTTTCGGAGCTGCAGCGGCTGATCAGCTTCCTGGGGCTTCCAAAGAGCGTACATGAAGAAGTAGCAAAGAAGTACGAGCAGGCCGTTGATCGCGGTCTTGTCCGTGGAAGGTCCATGGAATCTGTCATAGCCAGCTTGCTGTATGCCGTTACCAGGGAAATGGGAACCCCGCGCACGCTGGAAGAGATCGCTGAGGCTTCTGGTGTCGAGAGGCGCGAGATCGGAAGGACTTATCGTTACATTGCACGGGAGCTCAAGATCAGGATACTGCCCGCGCCGCCCGAGGACTATGTTCCAAGATTCGCGAGCATGCTCGGACTTAGTGACAAGGTGCAAGCAAGAGCCATACAGTTCCTGAAAGCAGCAAAACGCAACGAGGTCACTGCTGGAAAGGGCCCGACTGGCGTGGCCGCTGCCGCACTTTACATTGCTGCTGTCCTTGAAGGCGAGAAAAGGACACAGCGCGAGATAGCTGATGCCATTGGGGTTACAGAAGTGACCATCAGGAACAGGTTCAAAGAGCTCGTGGAGAAGCTCGGCATAGAAGAGGAAGTCGAGAAGAAGGTCCGCGAGGAAGGCACATAGGTTTATATGCCCGAGTTCGTCAATAAGGGCAGCGCGATTTCAGGTGGAAACGACATGATAGGAGCTGTAAGAAGGGCCGACGAAGAACATCATGACGAAAGACCGAAGCACCCTGAACCTAGGCCGGGAAAGAGCTATTTCATTGCGGCATATGGCAACGAAGCGCTCGCATTCCTGCAGGCGTACAGCGGGAACGGGATGATGAAATTGTTCGAAGGGGCAGTACTCTATTCAAGGCGTCCACGTGACCTCCTTGAAAAGGACGGGTACCATTTCAAGGACACTAAGGTGCGCTGGGTGACTACCAACAAAGATGAAAGCGCGGTAATGCCGACCGATATCTCCAAGATATCACAAGCGATAAGGGACGATCTCGATGCCGGCATGCTGGTGGTCATGAACGCGTCCGAATACATCATCACGCAGAATGGGGAAGAGAAAGGGTTCGACTGCTTCCTAAAACTTGCGCAGTACCTGTTTGATGTGGCATCCGTCAGCAAAGGCGCACTGGTGATAAGCGCCGACCCGGTAGCACTCGAAGAACAGGAGACACGTCTGGTCAGACGGACGGCGTGCGTGGGCGATCTTTAAGGGCAGCAAACGTCTTTATATACTACTAAGCAGTAACTATTGTAATGCCTGGACGCACCGAGAGGGGTTACAAGCCGGACGGGGTGGAGATGCTAATCGGGAACCGCGGCTACCTTTTCTTTGATGAAAAGCCCGGACGATCAAGACGGGTGTTCATAGACAATCTTGGGGCGCCAAACAATGGCGTCTACCCCGCAGCCCTTTACGTAGGCCCCGTGGAGCCAGCTCGTATACGCGATGAATTCAAGGGAATAGCCCGCGTCGAGTACGACAAGGACGCCAATTCCGATAACCCCGTGCTGCCAAGGAAGATAGACGAGATGGCCTGCAGGCAGCTGGTCGCCAACATCAAGCATGAAAACCAGCTGAGTGCCAGCGATATATCCAAAATCAACAAGGCGGTAACCGACCACCTGAACCAGAAAACCGAAAACGTCGTGCTGGTCGAAGCGGATTACATGTTCGCGCAGAACACTCAGCAAGATACGGTTGTACGCGCGATTGCGACCCTATGTGAGAATGCCCAAGGCACGCAGGGCGTTCTACAGGTGCAGATGGATCCGGAAATCATGGAAACGCGCTTCTACAAGCAGATGCGGTCGGTCGGCGAAATCTACAGAGAAAAAATCTGCTAGAACCGTTTCAACTTATCTTCTATCAGTTTCAGCCTGTTCTCGATTACATCGAGCTTGCTCATTATCAGGTCGAGCCTGTCGGATTCCAGGTGGATGTGCGGGGGCTTTTCCGCATGCCGGACTTCGGCCGGAGGTGTAGTCGGCTGCTCCCACGGAAGCTTTTCAGCGGACTGCGTCAGAACAGGTACGGTTATTGGCGGTGGGGTCCTGGGCGGGATGACGAACTCCTCCATTTCCTTCACCTCGGGCTCGGCACTCCGCCTACGCATTATGGGTTCGCCTATCTCCTCCTCGGGAAGCTGTTCGATGGGAGGCAGGCGGCCTTCGGGACCCTGCCTTGACTCCTGGACCTCGCGGCGGAAACGTGACAGCTCGTCGCCGCCCTCTCCGGATTCAGCAAGGCCCTTGACGCGCGACTCGTAGGCCTCTTCAACATCCTTCTTGCGCTTGAACAGGTCAATCAGTGCCATCTAATGCACCTTACAGCTCCCTTGTCGGCGGGCCGTGTATCTCGCGGCGGCCGATGCCGAGCATGGTGCGCACCTCGTCATCGAACTCCTGCACGCGTACCTGCTCGAGTCGGATGGTCTTGCGCAGCTCGTGCTGGTAAAACAACCTGAACCACATGTACCACAGTGCTCCCACGATCGGATTGGTCCACTTGAACTCGGTCACCATGACGGGCTTGATCTTGATGGTCACGTCACCCATCTTTGTCTTCTTGTCATACGTCCCCTGGCAGATCACGCGGATAAGGACCTTGGTGAAGTCGTCGCGTTTGTCACGGAAGCGCCATTCGCCGTACCAGTCGATAGGGTCCGTGGTCACGTCCCAAAATATCTTGTCGGTATAAGCGCAGGAGGAGGGCACGCGCCAGTTGGACTTGCCCATGAGCAGCATCTCGGGGGCCAGCTGGGTCGGCCGCGACACGTTCTTGTATGTCGCAACGTACTCCTTTTCCGGTGCAATCACGTCGGTGCGGATCTGAATCTCGGGCATCGCCTACCCCCCGTTATTCGGCGCTCCACTCGCGGATGAGCCTCTTCAGCTCGTCGACAAAGACCGAAAGCTGGCGGCGGCCGTCGCGTATCCAGAAGTCGCGCTTCCTCTCGTAGAAAACAGTGTGGTAGACCATCCGCAGCACCTCGTACAACAGGGACCTTTCCCACTGGGTCTCCTGCGGATATTCGGTCCTCAGGGTGCCGTCCTTCAGCGAGATTGTAGCAGAACCGTAGCCCTTGCTCTCGCTGCCGGCCAGCTCCAGCTCTATGTAGTAGTAGCTGAACTTGTCAACGTCCTTGTTCAGCTCCCAGAGTATGGTGAACTTCTCGGTCTCCCCTTTTGTCCAGGAAATCTTCTTTTCCTGGACCTCGCCGGTCTGCGTGCGGAACGCGGCAGCCAGCAGGTGGGGTATTTCCTCGTAAAGGCGGGCGGCGTTGGGCCCGGTGTACTTTATCCTGAACGCCGGCCTCGGCCTGAGCAGGTCGTCCTGTATCATCAGCTTCGTACGCGCAATGACCATCAAATCACGTTTCTAGAGATTGCCCGAGACAGCATATAAGGTTTTATAACGGAAGCGTGAAGTCTTATCGATGCCCAGCATCATAGAACGCATCTACTTCCTGCAGCAGACATCGAGGGCGATTGCCGCGCTGGTTGTTATAGCGCTGATAGTAATCGGCATATCCCTGCTGTCGCTCAAGCTGCTCGGGGTGCTGATGGCGGCAGCGGGACTGGCGGCCATGATTTGGTTCCCGGGCTTGACGACGCACCAGTCGCCGGCATTCACCAATTTCATGATAAAGTTCGGGGCGGCCCTGATAATCGTGGGGCTGCTGCTGATATGGTTAGGATGATTGATAGCATGAGCAACGAAGTTGCCAAGCAAGTTTCAGCAAGGAACAACGTTCCTTGCGTTTCGAGGAATCAAAGATTCCTCTCAATCGCCAGCGGAGCTGGCAGGTGCTACTAGATGGCAGAAAAAGAATTTTTCCCGACGCTGCTGGGCAAGGGGGCGAGCCTTGCATGGGGCCATGACCTGAGCAAGCAGGACAAGCCCGGAATACCAGCGACAACGCCGAGCTCTACGTGGCTCGGGCGCTACATGTTCATAGGGCCGTTCCTGAAGGTTACCCAGGAGTGGGACAGCAACCAGTTCATCTATCTGGACTTCACCGGCCCGCCAGGCACGGCCACCGGGATATACTACAGCCTGGTGTTCCATATGCCCAAGCTGCAATGGCACGTCGAGAAGGTGGACGAGTCGATAGAGGTCAACCCGACGCACCGTGAATACTATGAAAGGACCATAGCGACCAAGGGTGCCATTGAAGGCACGATAAAGGAGGGGCTCAGGAGCGCGGCCCAGGCGGTCGCAGACTATGAGCTGCTGAAGCACGACATGAGGAAGTACAAGGAGATAATGGACTACTTCACCGCTGTAGCAAAAGCGAAGACCCTGCCAGAGAAGGCCAGGCGGGAAAAGGTGGCCGCGGCCGAGCATACGTTGAAGGCGATGTACGTGGACCAGGTCGACGTGCATACGGGGCCTTCCGCCCTTGTCCAGATGGCGCAGACGCGCTGGCCCACCGTCATCACGGACTTCATGCGCGTTACTGAGGACATGGACACCGTGGATAAGATAAAGAAGGGACTGGACATCAGCGGAGCAGAAGCGGTCATACTGATGACCAAGAACAAGCTGTTCCGCGAGTGGATGAAGCTGTTCGGCGACGCGGTGCGCGAGCGGTATGAGAGACTCAGTGGACTGGTGGCGTCAAGGGACAGGAGCATCGAGGAGTACAGGGAATGGCTAAGGCCCTACTTGCTGAGGTTCAAGGCGATAAAACCGGGCATCTCGACGAAGCAGTTCCGCAACTTCTTCGACATCACCGGCCAGGCAACATTTACAAACAACATACGCCTGTGGGTCTGGCAGCCCTTCAAGGCGATCGAGATAAGGAAGGCGCCAATCATCAAGACCGAGAAGTTCGCAATCGAACCGGCAGACCCCTTCGCTGTCAACCATTTCATAAAATCTCCAGTTACCGGCCTGGCGCACAAGGACTACTATCCGTGGCTGCTGAACGAACAGTCGCCGAAAGGCCTTGCAGTTGACTATCCGTGGATACCGTCCGACCAATGGACCGGCAAGGTCACCGTTGCGGACAACATGATACTGCAGATAAGGAAGGACTGGATAGCCGGCAAGATAGACAAGGTCTCGGGCGACGACATGTACTACCTTCTGCTCGACTTCAAGATAGAACGAACAGGGAGCAGGACGCCGTCCGGGGAGATGGAGGACATCATTTTCGAAGTAAGCATGTGGGTGCTCAGCCAGAACATAATGCTGGTCAAGCTGCTGGAGCTGGAGTGCAGGAACAGGGAGATAGGACGGTATATAGAGGAGATGCTGGGCGTGCAGAAGGACGAGAGGCCGATACAGGAGCTGGTGAAAGGGGAGTTCCCAGAGCTGTTCGGCGTAAAGCCAGCAGAGGCACCGACGCAGTTCGAGCTGTTCCGCAAGGAGTGGGAGGAAATCGCAAGAAGCCTTACAAGCCCGTTCCGCGCGCTGTCCAGGGTGAAGACGCCCCCGTGGCTGATCAGGGCCGGGCCGTACGAGACCAACTGGGACGAAAGGATAACGAAGCAGTACCTCATCCCCAGCGGGCGCAAGATAGGCGAGGTCACGGGCTTCCTGCTCGGCAAGATGGGCTTCGAGAGCTAAGCGCTTTTTAATCCAGGGAACCAAGTCTAGTTATGCCGTACAAGCTCGGCGTTTCAACCGGACTGTTCAGCATAGCAAAAAGCGCAGATCCGGAGGGCAGGCATGAATACCTAGGGATACCGCGCAAGGCGCTGTGGAGCATAACAAAGGGCGTGAACTTCGCGCAGGTGGACCTGGAAAGCATGGCCGAGTTCATAGAGCCGGACCTTGACAAGAAGATAAAGGACATTGAGGGGATGGGCGTCGAGATAGGCATCCACGGGGAGGCGCGCGAGTATACAAGCGTTTTACCATTCCTGGACAGCGCGCTGGAGGAGGAGTGGCACAGGAGCCATGAAAGGCTGGTAAAGAGCTTGGAGGGTTCGGGCCTTGTCAAGTCGAAGTACTTCCTGCTTCATGCAAGCGCCAGCATGAGCTGGCAGCTGCTCTGGAGGGACCTTCAGCCGACGAAGCTGGCGGACATCTGGGGGCGCGGGCTGAGCTTCTTTTTCGACCAGAACCCCGACGTCCTTGAATGGGCGGTGGAGCAGGACTTCGTCACGGACGTCATCCGCGGGCTGAGAAGCAAGCAGAGCATAGCGCACGACGCGTTCAACGAGATGCTGAACGACTGGCTGAGCAGAAATCCAGGCAAGGCAATCGATGATCCCACAAAGGCAGAGATGGAGAGGAGGGCAATAGACTCGGCCGAGCAGTCCTATCGGACCACCATAAAGCACTTCGTCAGCTCGAGCGACGAGACATACGGCAGCGAGAGGATAGCATACTACGCCATAGCGAAGTGGATGCAGGACGGCAAAAGCTGCCCGCAGCAGCTGAAGGAGATATGGAAAGACATATGCAAGGACGGCGACATCGACGACAAGAAGTGGCGCGAAGAAAAAGGAGGAAGCAACTGGGTGCCGGCGGTCACTTGTGCCTATACTTGGGGGCACGTCAACCCCGAGAAGTGCGGCAAATGGCCGCCAAAGACGAAGCAGCCGACAGACCCAAAGCCGATATTGGAGAAGCACAAGATGTATTTCGTATTTGAAACTCCCATGACCGGTGCAGGAGAGGAGGAGCAGATGAGGCTCGGGCGGCCGATACACATGCTCGCGCTGGTGAAAAGGATGGGAACACCCTGGGGCGGGCTGGCGTTCGACTGGGAGCACCAGCTGTCTGGCAACATCGACCCTATGCAAGAGGCGAAGGATCTGCCGGAGGGGGCGGGCAGGCTGGTGAAGGTCATACATGCAGGTTATCCGGCGGTCGTCTCACCGGCGCACGTGCCCATCCCGATGGGCAGCGAGGCGCAGAAGTACGCGTATGACATCCTCTGGGAGCTGCGGAAGAAGGGGTTCAAGGAGGGATGGATAATATTCGAGCGCGGCGGCGGGCAGGAACCGGTCAAGGAAAGCATACAGTCCTTGCGACTCTGTGTCAAGTATCTTGAGATGGACATCCCCCCGGACAAGCTGCCAGACGCGTTCTATGGTTTCGAGGTGGGCGGCATACGGTGGACAAGGCAGCAGGTCGCAATCAGGGATCATGCGCTGGAACCGCTGAAGGGCCTTCTCAGCGTACCAGAAGAGGAGTACGGCTTCATGTCAACGGCCGCGGCTGCGAAGGGCAAGCTCGAGGAATGGAAGAAGTCCCAACTGAAGTAGCGCTGAAATTGTGTTTTTAAACAGCTAGGGGTGAGAATGATTATGCCAAAGAAGCAGCGGGACGGCGGTGCAAAGGCGCCAACATCAATAAAGCCCGCTGCATTGCCTGCAGTTCCACAAGAGCTGGCGGAGAAGGCGAAGATAGATGAGAAGGCCGCACCTGGCAAGAAGCTGCCGATAGGGCAGAGGCTGCGCAAGTTCTCACTGGAGACGAGATTGAAATCAGCGAACACGCTGACGGACAAGATTCTGGGCATGTTCAAGGGCTACATCAAGGCCGTGGTCGTTTGGGGTTCCATAACACGTGGCGACTTCACCGGCAAGAGCGACGTGGACATCTACGTAATCTTCGACGACACCAAGATGCCGCTGAAGAAGTTCGACGAGATAAGGGAAAAAGTGGACAAGGACATGTACAAGCTCGCTTCTGAAACAGACCCGCGCCTGCACGTGCAACCTGTTCTTGCTCTTACAGAATTCTGGGACGGCATCAGGGGATGCCATCCATTGTTCTACAACATAGTCCGCGAGGGCTATGCGCTTCATGATACGGGATTCTTCATACCGATGAGGAAGCTGCTGGAGTGGGGCAAGTTCCCCGCGACGGTTGAAGCCGCAGAGATACGGATGGAAGGCGTGCCCAAGCGCATCAGCAGGGTCCAATCGGTGAAGCTGTACATGATTGCCGAAGATCTGTACTATGCAATAACTGACGCCGCGCAGAGCGTGCTGATGTACGTGGGAGTTGCTCCACCTGCACCGAAAGTTCTAGCAAGAGAGGTACGCAAGCACCTTATAGACACCAAGCTGCTGGAAGAGGAGTACGCCAAACTGATCGAGGACGTGATGACCTTCAGGAAGGCGGTCGAGCACAAGGAAATCAAGCAGATAACGGGCCAGGAACTGGACAAATGGATTGAAAGGACCGACAAGTACGTCAAGCGCATGGAAAAGATGCTGGACCAGTTGGAAGATGAAAGAAAGGCGTACGACATCAAGAAGAATTATGAAGTGATGATCAAGGCGAGCGTGGCAGCATTGAAGGCAATAAACAAGCTGCCGCCCGAGCCCGAGAAACTCCCCGAGGCGTTCAAGAAGTACCTGGTCGAGCCGGGGCTGGTCTCGCCGTGGTATGCCGATGTGTTTGGAAGGGTCATTGAAATGAGGAAGATGCTCGAGAACAAGAAGATGGAAGACATTCCAGAGCGCGACGTGTACATGAGCAAGGAGTACGTGCGCAGGTTCATCATGGATGTCAGAAGGGTGATTGAAAGCAGGCGGCCCGAGCTTAAGACCGAGATACCAGAAGGGCCCGCGGAGAAGATGGAAAGCGCCAAACAGGCAATAGAAACGGCCAAGGAACTGGACACCAAGGTCGGCGACGCTGCAGCAGGTATTTGCATGCCCGTGGACAGCAAGCTACAGAAAGTCGAGAAGAAGCTCAAGGCCGAGGAAAAGAAGCACGATTCTGGCAAACGAGCGAAAGCGAAGAAGTAGAGTTTAAGTTCTGAGCGGCGGGAATAGTAGCATGCCCAAGGAAAAGCCGGGCGAGCTGCTGGCCCACGGGATGCTGCTGATGGCGGCGTTCATAGCCGTGAGGGTGTTCTCTGTGCCAACTTACAAGTACCTCGTAGGCAGCATGCACCCATTCGCTCTTGACATCTACTACGCGGCTGCTGGCACCATCTTCTTCGGCTTCCTTACGGGATGGAAGCTGGACTGGCTGTTCAAGATGAAGAAGCCGCTGCTGCGGCGCTTCCTCATATTCACCGGTCTGACCATCATAGGTTCGCTGTCCTTCGATATTTCGTTCATGTTCGTCAATGTCAAGACCTTTGTGATACTGGCCAGCGCGATGCCGGTTGTGGTGGGGTTCTATTCGGCATGGCTGCTCAAAGAGAAACCTGGCATCGGGCTATGGATTGCGGCAGTTTTGGCAGCGGTGGGCTCCATCGTGTTCAAAGGGGCGGAACTGCAGGCGTTCGGGCCTGGAGAGTTGGCGATACTGGGCGGAGTATTGCTCTTTTCGCTGACACCGATAATGAGCCGGCAGTACGTCGGAATAGTGGGCAGAAAGAACCTGTCATGGTGGTCCTACGCAAGTTGCATACTGCCGATATTGGCGCTGAACATAGTTCTTGGCACATTCGCTCTGCCGCCGGCCAACATGACGTACCTGGCCATTATGGTGGCAGCAATATTCCTGTTTGGCATGCCGACCGTCTTCCTATCGATAGCCGCGCTGAAGCACCTGCCGGCGCCGACTTTCATAACCATCACCACCGCCCTGATGCCCATCGGGCAAGTGCTTGTGGCAATGACCTTCCTTGGCGAAACGCTGGCAAGCAATGAGATTCTCGGCGGCGCCATAATGATTGCGGCAGCACTACTGGCAGCAAGGGCAACCAGCGCAACCGGCGTCAGACGGCCTAGCTGACAGCAAGCAGTCAGCGCAGAAGGTAAGTGACGCCCTTCTGGAGCAGGAACAAAAGAGCAAGGGCGGTCAGCAAACCGATTGAGAACCAGTCGAACAGGGCGGAAACAAGCAAAAAGCCACAGATAGCATCGGCAAAGCTGAACGGGTTCTTGAGAAAGCCGAAAAGGAGGCCTTTCCCGACGAAATACAGGGCAGCATAGAGCGCAGTGAGCGGCTGGAACCATCCCAAAAGCATGTGCAGGCCTATGATCGACACGCCACCGAGCTGCAGCAGGCCGAGGAGCTTGTGCACAACGTCAAGAAAACGTGCAAAACTTAAAAACGGCCTGTTTCGGGGAGCATACAGCAGTTGCCGAATGGCCGTAGAGAAGCTTTAAAAAGGTCGGCAAAAGCGGCCAGCCGATACCCTTAAATGTCCATCTGTCAACTATAGGCGAGAAAGGAGAGGAATGATAGGTGAAGTGATAGCCATGGTGGACACTAAAGGCATTATCGTTACCTACCACATAGCCTATACGAAGGAGGTGTTGGTAAGGGTACCGGGTCTGAACGACCGCCGTAGCGCTGCAAAGCTCGTGGGCAAGAAAGCGACATGGACGGACTCAAAAGGCGTAAAGTATGTTGGCATGGTCAACGGTCTTCACGGTACGGCAGGCACGGTCAAGGTCAAGTTCAAGTCGCCGCTTCCTTCCAACGCCCTTGCAAAGCCCATTTCCATCGAGTAAAAGAAAAAACGCTACTTTATCCGTACGACCTTGTCGACGCACTGGCTGATGAAGGGCAGAAGGCTCTCGGTCTCGCTGTCCATGCCGATAAAGACCCCAGAGATGCCTTTCTCACGGAGCTTGCCGGAGAGGAAATGCACGAAACGGGCGACCGTGCCGGCATTATTGTAGACTAGCAGGCTGTTGACGCTGTCGAAGTATAGGAACCGCTCACCCTTTGGCAGGGCATCTACGGCCTGGTCTATGGCTATGGAAAGCTCGTTCAGGAACTGCGGGGAACCGATGAACGTGGCATTGTCGGCGTGCCCGCTCTGTCCGCCGACCATCTTGGTTATTGCATCGATGAAGAACATCCGCTCGGTATCCACCTTTGCCTTCTTGAGGTCGGCCACTATCGCATCATAAGGGCGGTTGACGGTGACATAGATGCCGCTGCACTTCCTGCACGACAGATGGTTCACTATCTCGGTAGTTGCATGCCCGTAACGCATCGGGCCAACAAGCACCAGACCTATCCTACCGGGATCCAACTTACCAAGCTGGTCGGCTGTTGTTGACATCGATGTAGATGGACAAAACATGAATAAATAGCTTTGGAGGGGCGCCTGAGGTTCTTTATATGCCCGTTTAACAAAATAATGTTAAACAAAACGGTCGAGCCAATGCCTGCTAAACTTGAACTTCCACATGGAGAGAGCATAGTCCTGCGGGTAGTGACTAAGCAAAGGCAGGCGGCTGCGGCCGATATCGCCCAGATAATATATCCGGGGCTCGCTCCGGCAGAGCTTAGACCCAAGACGAGCCAGGTCAGCGTCACGCTGAAACGGCTCGAGCAGAAGGGCCTGCTGGTCAGCCACAAGATAGGGCGGAAGAACTTCTTCAGGGTGCTGGCATGATAGTCAAGCACTCGCGCAACTTGGCACCCGCGATGCTACTTCTCGCGCTCGCGCTGCTGAGCTCGCTGGTAATCGCCTCGATAAGCAGCGTGACGCTGAACGCGCCGGCCAACGGCTTCGAGAGCCGCACAGGCAGCGGATTCAACTTCTCGTGCAACACGAGCGCGACCGACCTCATCAACCTGACACTGTTCACCAACATCTCCGGCACATGGCAAGCCAATGCCAGCATACGCCACGGCGTGTTCGCGATAGATGTTGCAGAAGATGTATGGGACTCGGCGGACTACGGACGGACGTTCACCGCAGTAAACACCGGTTTCAGTGGGGCCTCGACATCGGATGCGGTGGGGGCTGTCACCACTTCAAATGACACGATATTGCTGGTCGACGGGAACAACGTTGTCTACGGCTCCGCAAACCGGGGAGTTACATGGACCACAATTAACAGCGACTACAACGGCGCGGAAGGGCAGGCACCGGCAGCGTTCGGCATATACCCGCGTACCGAGGTGCTGATGATAGCGGAGACCGATGAGGACATATGGACATCTGCCGACAACGGTACCACCTGGTCAAAGGCCACCACGAACTTCGACGGCGGCTCGGACACTGCCAACGCTGCAGGAATAGCGGCCAACAGCTCCGGAGCGTTCTTCATCATCACCACGAACGGGAAGGTCTACCTGTCCGTGAACAACGGAACCAGCTGGAACACGCTGACCACCGACTATGACGGGAATAACGGCAACAACCCCGCCGGCATGGTCGCCACCGACAACAACACGCTGATAGTGCTGGACACCGATTCCCAGGTATGGAACTCGGCCAATGGCACCAACTGGACGCTTGTCACCAGCGACTTCAACCCATCGGACTCCAACAGCGGGATAGCGCTTACCACCGATGGTTTCAACCTCTTCGCAGCCGACGGGTCCGAGGACATCTACGTATCGGCGGACTTCGGAGCGATATGGAGCCGCGCGATATCCAACCTGAACGGTGCGACAGGCAACGTCATTGCACTTACGACGCTGCGCACCATCCGCGGCGGGCCGGTCAATGTACAGCTCAACGCCTCATTGGGCAGCCTGCCCCACGGTACGTACATGTGGAACTGCCGCGCGGCGGACAACTCGAGCAGCATTGCTTTCGCGGCGGCCAATCGTACCTTCTATTCCAACATCTCGGCCGCGCTGGGCAATGCAACAGCTTCTCCCAATCCAATCAAGGGCGGCAACACCATCACCATCGTTGCGGTGGTGCCGGAGGATCCGGACAACCAGACCCTCCAGTTCTTCTGCGACGAGAGCAGCACCACGCCGAATGCAGGCAACACTGACTGCACCGGCGGTACCACGAACTCGGGCTGGCCATACACATTGAACTGCACCTACACGACGACCAGCAACAGCGCACTGCACCAGGCCAACTGCCGCACGTTCGATGGCACGTACTATTCGACGGTGCGCACGGCCAACTTCACCACGGACATCACCCCGCCGATAATCACGAACATCAGCTGGACACCAAGTAATGTCGACCAGCTTGACCCGAACGTGACCGTCACCATCATGGCAAACGTTACCGATGCAACGGCTGGAGTGGACAAGGTCCTGCTGCGGTCCAGGCAGTCAAACGCCAGCAGTTGGTCCACGGTCGAGATGACAAACACCGGCGGCAACCTTTACTCCGCCAACTTCACTCCTGACGTTGCCAACACATGGACCTTCCGTATAGAAGCGAACGACACATTCAACATCACAAACGTCACGGACACCAACCTCAGCATACAGCTGGACGGAAGCTGGAACGTGACGCCGCTAAGCTTTGGTGCGGTCAGCGGGGTGATAAGCACCAATGCGAGCATAGGCACGCTCTTCATCAACAACACCGCGGACTTCAATCACACATTTACCGTCGGCAGCAACTACCTAAACACCTTCTTCAATGCCACTACCATCGCTGTACCGGCGGGCGGAGTCGGAGCGATAGCGGTGACAGCGACGACCAGCGCGACCGTCCGCGAGGATGACGTCACGCTCACCATATCAACCACCAACAGCACCGCTGCACAGTCGAGCCTCACTTCAAACTTCACACTGGTATCCTTCGTATCAGGACCGTACCTCTACGTGACCGTCAGCGGCGCGCCAGCCAACATGGTGCAAGGGGACAGCGCCAACATCACAGTCTCTATTATGAACATGGGCGACACGACCGCCAACGCCGTCTGGCTCGGTTGGAACCTGCCGACTGGCTGGAGCATCACCAGTGCCAGCACCAATACCACTATAGGCAATCTGGGAGTAGGCAACAGCGACGAGGACACCTTCACGCTCAAGGTTGGCGGCGATGCTACCACTGGATCGAATTCCATAACCGCACTTGCCGGCAGCGAAGAGACCACTGGCAACAAGAGCACGAGCATCGTTGTCACAGCACCGTCCACGACCAATACGGAGACCATCACTCTCGGGGGCGGAGCGGCTGGCGGCGCGCCTATACCTGCGCCGACACTGTCGGCGACCGCCCCGGCCAACGCGGCCGTGCAGATAGGCACCGAGGAGGGTTTCCCTGTAAAGGTCACCAACAATTTCGATGACAACTTAGCCAACATAAGGCTCGAAGTGAGCGGCTTCCTATCACAATATCTGAGCATCGAACCGACTGCCATAGCACTGCTCAAGCCTGGGGAGGTAGGTCAATTCATCGTCAAAATAAAGGCGCCTGACTACCTGAGCGACCAGAACTTCCAACTGAACATAACCGTGCGCGCCGACAGGGTAACAGCCAGAGGCACGACCGAACTGACCAAAAGCCTTACGACAGGGCTGCTGCTGCTGGCCGTGGCACCGGAGCAGGTTAGCAACAGCCTGCCAGGCGCGGAGCAGGCGATAAAAGATGCAGAAGCGGCGGGACTGAACGCGCAGAAGCTGCAGCAGCTGCTTGATGACGCAAAGAGTGCTCTGGCAGCCAAGAACTACGCGGATGCGGACCGGCTGATGAAAGAGATCATGAGGCTGAAGGACGTCGCACTCGGCGCGACCGCACAGATGAAGACAATGGAAGAGAAGATAGCGGCTGTACACGTGGAAGGGCTCAGCATACCGGAGACCGAGCGCGTGGTGCAACTGGCCAAGGAAGCTATGGCCCGCGGCGACTTCGACAGGGCGGCAGCAAGGCTGGGGAGCGCGAGCCTGACGTTGGCGCTCGAGACGAAGGGGCAGGTGAATGTCATCGCACTATCAATCCATTGGTGGTGGCTGATAGCACTGGGCAGCCTCGTGACGGCCATGGGTGCAGCAACGGCGTGGAGGGAGCTGACGCTCTGGAGGATAGGCAGGGGACTGTCAAACATGAGGCGCGAGGAAAGGAGCATTAACGAGCTGATGGGGCAGACGCAAACCGCCTACTACCACGGTCAGAGCATACCGAAGGTGGACTTCTACAAGACCATGTACCAGTACGAGAAGCGGCTGGCAGAGGTCCACGCGGACTTCAGCAGGCTGGTCACGCAGCGCGCCAAGCTCATCAATGCAACCGACGAGGCGAATAGGCTTGACAACGAGGACGCCAAGCTCAAGCGGCTCATAATCGAGCTTCAGAAAAAGTACTTCGAGGAGGGACGGATGGGTAAGGCCGCTTATGAGAGGCAGATGCACGAACTGGTCAGGAGGCGAAGCGAGCTGGCGGAACAGCACGAACTGGTGATGAAACAGGGGCGGCAAAAGATGAGCAGGGTGGCGAGGTTGGCCGAGAGTACCAAGGGATTATACAACCGCGCGGCCGCAGCCGCCGACAGATGGGTGAGGGGAATATGAAAGCTATAGTCATCGTGGTGACGATCCTTGCTGTCATGGGGATGGCTGCGCTTGCGGTCGACGTACAGCAATCGATAGAACAGGCTGCCAGTGCCGTTGCCGAGATGGGCAAGGCAGGCATAAGCACCGTTGCCGTAAATGAGCTGCTCGACGAGGCCAAGCTGGCGGCAAGCCAGGGCGACGATACCACGGCGGGCAAGCTGGCATTGACTATCATAGAAGCACGGAACTCGGCAATCGCAGCGAGCCAGCAGATGGACGCGACAGAAAAACGGCTGCTTGACCTGGAGGCCGAAGGCGCTGACACCAGCAAAGCAAGGGCAAGCTTCAAGCTCGCAACTGACGCATTCAGCAGGGAGGACTTCATCGCGGCCGCCAAGCTGATGGAACAGACGGCGCAGCAGGCAGATGAAGCTTCTGCAGAGCTCGCAAGGAAGAAAGCGCTGCAGCAGGCGCAGGGGGTCGACGTGGCCGAGACGGTAAGATTACAGTGGCCTCTGTTCAGCGTCGGCTGGCTCGGGGCAAGCACCGCGATAGTACTGGCGTGGAGGAGGTGGGAGGCACGCCTGCTGGCAAGGCGCATCGGGCAGCTGGAAGGGCGCAAGCAGCTGCTCAGGAAGCTGATAATTGAAGCGCAGAAAGAGCATTTCATGCGCGGAGCAACGGGCAGGGAGGAGTACGAGCTGGCCGTTTCAGGTTACAGGGGCAGGATGGCCGATGCAGTAAAGGAGTTGAAGGTGGCAAGGAAGGGCCTGGCTGCGCTGCAACGGGCGACGAAAGGGAGGAAAAGGAAATGAACGAACCAAAGGTGTGGACACCTGCTGTGGCGCGCGGTCTGAGGGCGGTTGATGTGGAAGCTGCGGTAGGACTAGGCCTTACATGCGCCGCCCTGAGCTGGCTGACCGCAGATTTTGACGGAGGTGTAATCACCGGTGCGGCGGTTGCGGCCTTCTTCATGTCGTTCGCGGCGCTGCTTGTCAAGAAGGGAGGAGCTGCGCTTCTGACATCGGCCGTAGCGGGCATCGTAAGCATACCAGGACCGAGCATCGCGGGGCCGGGCATGTACAAGCTCGTGCTGCTGCTTGTCGCCGGCCTTTTGTTCGAGGTCGTCTGGCTGATGAGAAGGAAGTGGTCCGGCGCTGTCGCTGCCGGGACCCTAGCCGCAATGTCGATCCCCATGATGTTACTGGTCCTGAGCGGGGAGGGCGGGCTGCTGGGTTCAGCTGTCAACCTCAGCCTGCTCAGCGCGGCAGCAGGCTTGGTCGCGGCCCTGCTCGCTGTAGCGGCATGGGATTCCGTCGCACACAGCAAGTGGGCAATACGCTTTGAGGTGGTTGGAAGGTCAAGGGCATGGCATGCGCACAGGAGGCGCAGGCTTTTTAACGCTGAACGACGTGAGATGGTGTAATGAAAACTAAAGCCAAACATGCAGAAGGCAAGGCCAAGGTGAAGAAAGCGCCACCGAAGAAGGCCGCCGTAAAAAGGGCGCCGTGGTACGCGGTCCTGACAAGGCCGAAGCACCGCAGACCGATAGAAGAGCACACGCCGGCGCAGGCGGCCAAGATAAGGACAAGGCTCAGCAAGATACCGATACGCGAGGGCCCAAAGAAGGTCGACGAGCACATCTACACCGGCGTGCCGGGCTTTGACGACCTGTTTGAGCAGGGGATACCGCGCGGCTCGAGCATACTGGTGGCCGGCGGCGCGGGTTCCGGGAAGACCATCTTCTGCCTGCAGACCATCGCCTACGGCTGTGCGCATGGCGAGAAGTGCATCTACATGAGCTTTGAGGAATCCGAAGACAGGCTGAAGCAGCACATGCGCAACTTCGGCTGGGATCCGGAACCGTGGATAAAGAAGGGATTGCTTGTGATCAAGAGGCTTAACGCGTTCGATGTGGCAAGGTCCGTTGAAGCCCTATTGGCAAAGGCACAAGGGGAGCTGCTGATAGACTTTGAGGGGATACCGGGCCTGCTGCCGCGCGGATTCAAGCCGGACAGGGTGGCATTGGACAGCCTGAGCGCGATAGCTGCGGCCTTTGCTGGCAAGGAAGAGACGTACAGGGCGTACATCAGCCAGCTGTTCAGGCTGCTCGAAAAGCTGGGGGCGACATCCTTCCTGATAAGCGAGACCGAGCAGGTGCCGAGCATCTACTCGGAGAAGGGTGTGGAGGAGTTCCTTGCTGATGGAGTCTTTGTGCTGTACAACCTGCGCAAGGACAACGTGCGTGTGAACGCGATTGAAGTCCTCAAACTGCGCGGGGCGAAACACGAGAAGAGAGTGGTACCGTTCAACATAATTGATGGAAAGGGCATGGTGGCATACCCGCGCGAGGAAATATTCACCGAGATAAGCGGCGGCACCTGACAACCGACGAACCAGAAAGGTTCAACTTTAAATAGCAGGCTGGCGAACTGAGCTTATGCCGAAACGGAAAATCACGGCCAAGGTCAAGAAAACGATAGGCAAGTTCGAGCGTGTGTCAAGCGGGATACCAGGGCTGGACAAGCTCATGGAGGGCGGCTTCGTGAAGGGCAGCACCAACCTGCTGGCAGGCGGGACTGGAACCGGAAAGACGCTGTTCTGTGCGCAGTTCATCATGGACGGGCTGAAGCGGGGCGAGAAGTGCATGTTCCTCACATTGGAAGAAACGCCCGAGGACATCATCGGGGACTGCGCGCGGTTCGGCTGGGATCTGTCCAAATACATAACCAATGGGCAGCTCGAACTCATCTACAAGGACCCGTTCGAGCTGACGAACGTAGCAAGGTCCTTCTTGGACGGCCTAGGCAAGAGGGGCATAACGCGCGTTGCAATAGACAGCACGTCGGTCATGGGACTGTACTTCAGGCACCCGGCCGAAGTGAGGAAGAACCTGTTCAACACACTGTCCGCTGTCAAGAAGTCGGGCGCGACCGTGCTGATCACTGCAGAAGCGCCCGAGGAAGGCAAGATGCTGACGCGCTTCGGCGTGGAGGAATACATAACCGACGGCGTGATACTTTTGCACTACGTGGGGTTCGGCGGGGGCAGCTACCACAGCCTGCAGGTAAGGAAGATGCGACGGACCAACCATGCAAAGGACATCTTCCCCATGGATATCGGCAAGAACGGGATAGAAATAAAGAAGCCCGAAAGCTGAGTCCGGCGTTAGAACTTCTTAACTATTCGCACACGCTTGTGGCGCGCTGCTACGACCTTTTCTTCGTATTCCTTGTGCGGGAGGGGACAAACCTCTATGCCAAGTATGCCGGCCTCGTGCGCCTGGAACAGCTGTTCGGTCCTGCTGTCATTCGAGAGACTACGCAGCAGAGCCTCCCTGACCGCCACCTTGTCGAGCGCGCCGTTGTCTAACAGGTCTATCAGGACATCGAACCTGTGGTATCCCCCGTTCTCGTCCCTGCTCCAGTGAATCTGCCAATCGGGTATCGGATATTCCTTGCCAACTTCCTCGAACTTTTCCTCGATGTGGCTCTCGTAGGCCTTAGCACCGCCGACGTTCAGCACGTTATCGGTGCGGGAAATGACCCGGATCCTCGGGTGCGTTATCCCGCAAAGGCACTCCGTATCCAAAACCTCGATGACATCATTTGTCGAAAAGTTCACGAGGGGGAATGCCTCGCGGTTGGGTGTGGTGACGAAGAGCTCGCCTATGTCGCCCTTTTGCCAGGCCCACAGATATTTGATTTCTCCATTGTCCTTTTTCAGACAATAAACGTTGTCGTCACCGAATAGGTGGGGGCCCTCGTGGCGTTTGCACTCCACTCCGGGCACGCAGAGCTCGGCCGAGGCGTAAATCTCGTGGCCCTCGATGCCGAGCTTCTCGAGAGCACTCCTCTGCCGACCATTGAGGGTCTCGGCGCCCAATGCGGCCTTCTTGAGCCTCGGGAAAACGCTTCCAAGGGGCCTGCCGGCCTCCTTGGCCACTGTGTTCAGGAAGCGTATGGTGACAAGGGGCACGCCGGTTATTCCGGCTATCTTTTCCGCCTTCCTCATCAGGGGTCCCATGACCTCTTCTGGCTTCATGCCCCTGACAACGGGCACGCTGTCCATACCGTAGGCATCAGCTATCCATTGCGCCATTGAGAGGGAGCAGTGCGGCGGTTCGGCACCCGCGTTGATGAGCACATCATCCTTGGAAAAGCCGGCTATGATGTCGTATCTTGACCCGTACACCCCGAGCCTCTTCGCGTCATAATCGCTGAAAGGGTAATACTTCATCCTTATGCTACCGGTGGAGCACAGCCAGCCATCATTGCCCGCTTTTACCGGCCCCGCAGGGATGCGCATGTCGCGCTCCTCGAAGTTTGTGCCGTAAAACACCGGCGTAAGAATGGGCATCTGCAGGAGCCCGTCAGTATCGTGGGGAAATATCTTTCCCTCCCACAGCCGCCTGTAGACGTCGGACTTCAGCGCACGCTCAAACACTTCGGACCGCGCCAGATTGGATTCTGCCTGCTCCTTGAACCTGGAGCGCGGCATGTACATCGCTTCTTTGACTTCTTCCACGGAAGGTATTTCCAGCATAGCCATCACGTAGGTTTAATGACGAACTCGCAGCAGGGCGCACCCATGGCCAGGCACCGCGTTTCCTTGCAAGTGAACTTCCTGCCCTTGAAGGCGCTCTCGTAAATGCCGACGATTGTGCCGGCAAAGAACCAGTCCACTGGGAACTTCGTCTTCCCGTTGAGCTTGAGCACCTCCTCCGCAACAGTGGAGTTCTTGAGCCTTATCATAGCCTCGCCCGTCGAAGGGTCGGATTTGACAACCTCGAGCAGGCCTATGCCCATCATGTTGCAGCTGTCCACCATCTGGGAGAAGAACTTTCCCTTGTCAACCCCGAATTGCTTGGCCGCGGTCTTGCCTATCAGCCGGCCATGGTCCTTTCCGGCCTCGTAGAAGATGTCGAACGCCTTCTTTCCCGCGACCTTGAAGACCCTCAATAAGACATCAGCGGGGGTTTGGGCGGTCAATATCACCGCGCCCACACCCATGATGTCTATCTTGCCCTCCCCGAAGTCGGCCAGATTGGCGAAAATCATCTTGTTCATGAACTTGGAAAACATATCGTGTCTATCCTTGCTATTACCCAGCGATAAATCTTCCAACAATCCCGACATATAAGTCTTTTTTGATAATATGGAATATGGCAAAAGTTCTGTTAAGCCCGATATACGGCGGTCCCTCCAGCTTTGACTACCGCATCCCTAACGCGGGCATCGCCATGCTCGCAGCCAAGCTGAGGTGGTACGGCCATGAAGCGCGCATATGTGACCCCAACCAAGGCCCTGAGCCCATCCAAGCTGTTGCGCGGGCCGTGGAAGTGTACAAGCCCGACATGCTTGGAATTGGTATCTATCACAACGGATCCTCCGTTGCCATGGAAACCGCCGAAGAGATCAAGGAACTGCATCCGGACATCAAGGTAATCGGCGGCGGTCCCCAAGCAACGACCTGGGAACAGGATATCTATCGCAATCCCAAAGCAAAATCATTTGACGCATTCGGGCTGGGGGAATGCGAGGAAACGATAGTGGGACTGGCGAACTGGGCGGACGGAGGCGAGCTTGAGGTCGTTCCAGGAATAATGTATCTGGACAACGGGACAGTACGAAAGAACCCGATTAAGCCGATAACAGACCTGGATTCCCTTCCAGCTCCGGCCTGGGACATGTACGAGCTTAACAATTACCTACCCATCCTTCCGCTCCAACTCGGTAGGGGCTGCCCGTGGTCCAAGTGCGCGTTCTGCGTGCATGGCAAGCTTTCCGGAAAAAGAAGGGAACGTTCGGCGAGGATATCGGCCGATGAGCTGGAAAGGGACGTCAGGGATTTCGGCATCACCAACTTCAGGACTACTGACTCGTCACCCACGTACGGCACGCTGGACGATTTCTCGGACGAGATAATCTCACGCGGGCTGAAACAGAAATACGACATCAAATGGTGCACGCTTGTAAGGGCAACAGAAGTGGACAAGCCGCTTCTCGAAAAGATGGGCAAAGCGGGCTGCACTTCCATATTCATAGGAGCGGAATCCGGGGACGACCACATGCTGCAGCTGATGAACAAGGGCGAACGGATGAAGGACAACCTGAAGGCGGTCAGGGCGGCAAAGGCGGCCGGCGTGAAAGTAGCGGTCAGCAACATAATTGGCTTCCCCGGCGAGACCGAGGAAAGCATCAATAGGACGGTGGAATTCGTATACAGAGGCATGCCCGACTCGGTGATGTTCTATCCGCTGGGCGTGCTTCCAAACACCCCGCTCGCGGACAGGCCAGAGGAATTCGGAATAAAGTTACATGATGACTGGAAGGACAAGTACCTGCTTTCAAAAATAGAGCTTGTGGGCGGCAGGCCTAAGATGCCGCACTACTTCGACTACGCGGACGGGAAATCGAACCTGGATTATGATGCGATTGTGGATAAGCTACTCCAAGACAACACCCCCCTCCTGGCCAGGCAGGGCATGCTAATCCAGATGCCTGAGCACGTGTTCCTATTCGCAGAGATGCTCGAAAGGAAGAAGGCGGCCGAATTCTTGGACAACTCGAAACCCGGTGCTTTCGAGCAGAAACTAGTCGAGGCATTCCATCTGCGCATGAGAACGGACCCCGAAGGGTTGGACAAGATGATGAAAATGATGTGGGACAACAGCAGGGCCCGCGCAAGCGGGCGCGCGCCGTCGGCATTATAAGCGGCGGAGTGCTTTTTGTTCCATGCTCTGGAGCGAACTGAAGCTTGAAGCAGCAAAGGCGCTAGGCGTTCCTGTTGAGGAGATAGAGGAACCAGAACGCGCGGAGCAAGGGGATCTTGCATGGCCGGCGTTTGGCAGGGCCAAAGCAGAGAAGAAGAACCCTGCAGACATAGCGAAGGAGCTTGCAAGCAGGCTGAAGATCAAAGGCGTAAGTCAGGTGCGATCTTCAGGGCCGTATGTCCAACTTTTCGTCGATTGGGCAGCACTTGGCAAGGAATTGCTGAAAACTGTTGATGACAAATATGGGACGGCCAAGGCGACAAAACGGACTGCAGTCGTGGAGTATTGCAGCCCGAACCCCGCGCATCCGTTCCACATGGGGACGGTCCGCAACACGCTATTGGGGGAAAGCCTGTGCAGGACGCTGGCCAGCCAGGGCTGGAGCGTCAAGCGTGAATGCTACATAAACGACATCGGAAAGCAGGGCGCAACCCTGCTGACGGGCTACCAGATGCTTGCTTCTGGTAAAAAACCAGAGGGCAAGCCGGACGTGTGGCTGGGCAAGATATACTTCGAGATAAACAACCAGGCAGAGGAAGGCAGCGATATAGAACAGCGTGTCTTTGAGAACCTGCACAGTTACGAGCAGGGCGACAAGGAGCTCAGAAAACTTGGAAAGCTGGTCTACGGCTGGTGCCTGCAGGGGTTCGAGGAGGACTGGAAACGGATGGGGGTGAAGTTCGACAAGCTGGTGTGGGAATCAGAGCTGGTGGACGAAAGCAAGCACCTGATCAAGCTTCTTGATGTCAAGGGGCTGCTGTTCGAGGCGGACGGGGCGCAGGTACTTGCGTTGGAAAAGCACGGCCTGCCCAACACCATCATACTGAGAAAGGACGGAACGGGGCTCTACCTGACACGGGACCTGCCGCACGCCCTATGGAAGGAGAGGGAGTGGAAGCCTGACCTGAACGTATACGTGGTCGGCGAGGAGCAGACTCTGCACTTCAAGCAGCTGTTCAAGACGCTGGAACTGCTGGGCTATACCAAGCTGGCAAAGGTGAGCAGGCACCTGCCATACAGCCTTGTGCTGCTGGAGGGCCAGAAGATGTCTGCCAGGAAGGGCATACAGGTGCTGTGGGACGAGCTGCTCGCGGAGGGTATCAAGAGAGCGAGAGAAGAAATCGACAAGCGCTGGCCCGAGCTCAAGGAAAAGGAGAAAGCGGAGCGGGCGGAGCAGATAACGATAGGAGCGATATCCTACTACATGCTGAAGTACTCGCCGGAGAAGCCTGTGAACTTCACATGGGCCGAGGCGATGCGGTTCGAAGGAGATACAGGGCCATACCTGCAATACACGCATGCAAGGGCGAAGAGCATACTTGCCAAGGTGAAAGTGAAGAAAGCGGCAAAGTTTGATGCCGCGTTGCTGACCGACGCAAAGGAGATCGCAGTGCTGAGGATGCTGGCCAAGTATCCAATGGTCATGGCAAAGGCGGCAGAACAGCTTAGGCCCCATCTGCTGGCCGAATACCTGCACGTATTAGCCGATACCTTCAACACGTTCTACCAGAGTTTGAGAGTAATCCAGGCAGAAACTGAAGAACTGAAGGCTGCCAGGCTTAAACTGGTCGAGGCCACAACGGCAGTGCTGAAAAGCGGGCTAACGCTTCTGGCAGTGCCGATTCCAGAGAAACTCTGAAACTATTTGCGCTTTGGCTTGGCCTTGAGCTGGGTAAGCCAAGCGGAACCAGCGGCCAGCTCTTCTGCAGCGTCCTTATGGTCATTTATCAAGCATACACCTTCAATCGCAATGACGACCAGAGGTCGCCCGTGCGCTTAGGCCGTTCCGTTTTGGACTGAAACCGGTGAAGCAACAGCGAAGCACACCGGTCATGTAATCATGCACAGCCAATCAGCGCCTGCAGCTTCTCTGCAGAGCTGAATATGTTGTTAAGGTTTACTCCGATTATCGGGACCTGGTACCGCTTGCTGTGCATCGCGGCCTCCAGCTCCTCTATCAGTATGCCCTTGCCCGGGACGTTCCTATTGCCATTTTCCAGCTGGTGGACGGCCCACGTCGGGCTGAACTCCACGCCCAAAACCCCAACAACCTGGTAGTTGGACTTGAGGTACATCTCTATCTGCCTGAGGATCTCGGCGGCCTCCTTCTTGCATGCAGAACGATAAGCTTTGTTGTCAAGTACTTCCTTCGTCTTAGGCTTGCGGTCGAGACCGAAGTGTTCAAGCTCCGGATCGGACAACTGGATTATGCCTATCCCGGCCTCGGCGAGAAGTTCTATAAGTTCCTTGACAGCGCCTGGCGCGCGCTCACGGCCCGCGGCGGTAGCGTTCTGATTGAGCAGGTAATGCGAAACGAATATCACTTTTCTTGAGCGCTCCAAGCTTTTTTCACCTATTTACGACAGAGTGGTTCACTGGTTTGGGGGCCGACAGAACCACCATAGTAATATAGTGTGCCTCAACCTATTTAAAGTTTACTCGCAAGACGTAGTAAAGAGATAACATGCCTTCGCTGATTGACGTTGTAACAGCAATGGTTTATTTGAAGTTTGCGAGCTGTAGGGTTAAGGGCGATACATTTAAAGGTTCGAATGTAGCTACTGAGTGATGATGATGGGACTATTCAAGAAAAAGCACAGCGACGAAGAGATACTTGAAAAAGCGAAGGAAATAACATTCAAAAAGATTCTTCAAACTCCTCCGACAAACTATGATGTAATCGAATGCGACTATGTCGGCTGGATTCTGTCAAACGTGGATAAGAACAATTACGAAAGGATCCGACAACGGCGGGACATCGAAGAATTCTCGCAAAAGGTACTCCGGGCCCTAGAGGAGGGCGAGGTCTGCAGCGAGAAGGTCGGCGATGCCGATTACATCATTGAGATGGCCGAGAAATGGGGCCAACTTGGCGCAGAAACGCGCCAATCGGATTACCGCAACGCCAAAGGAAAGGTCCGGACAATCATGCAGCAATGCTACATCGACAAATATCCCAAGGCCCAGCAGATTGCCCGCAAGCTTATGGAAGTGCGCCCGAACATAGAACTAAGGGCCAAGGACGACGGCTTCCGTGGGATACTTGTCCAGAAGGCCAAGGGAAGGCAGGTTTGTGTCTGGGCAAGCCAGACCGATGACCAGCACGAAGTCGGTGAATCACACGATCCCGAGCATTCCTTCTACGAGGGGTTCAGTTATTACGTCGAGAACGGCGCGGGAGGTCCGCTGGCCGAAATAGCGGATTTCATATTCGATTACTACGAGAAACTGTGGGCCAGCGCGGTGCCTGTCCAGGACCTGCTGAGAAACGTCACGCGCGAGCCGAACGGTGGCAACGGCAAGAGCGGCCCCAATGCCAAAATATCCGACTTCCCTGTGGTCCCTGAAGACCAAAAAAAGGAATAATTACTTCCCTTTCAGACGTGCCCACCAGAAGCCGAAGTTCTCCTTGAAGGCGTCCACCAGTACGGGGTTCTCGAATATCAACAGTTCGTAGGTGTGCTCGAAATCGCTGCCGGGCTTTCCGCTGGTTTCCATGGGCATCTTCGTGGCAATCGAAGCCATCCTGCCGTCGACCACATGTCCGCGCAACTGGCCGGTATAACCTATGGCAAGCTTGATGCCCATCTTTCTCGCAATCGCGGCGTTCTGCTTCGCCTCCGCGGTGTTCAAAGCGTGCATCAGTGCACGTATCTTCACGCCGCGCCTTATCACCATGCGGATGTTCGCCGCCCGCTCGGTTATCCATGAAAGGTCGCCCGAAAAGACGAGTATATCCTTGCGGGCCGCGCTCTCCTGGTCCACCAGGGTCTGGATAACGTTGGGGCGTTTCTCCACGGACCATATTGCCGAACGGGTTTCCTGGCTCGGGATTCGGGTTATGTCGGCCAGCGAACTTGCCACCTTGTCGGCGGTCTGGCGGAGCGCGGCAAGCTTTTCATCGCTGAGCTTGCGCTGCATGTCGAGGAAATGCGGCAGCGCGTGGCCTGCCTCAACTGGCTTGAACATCTTGGGGCGGCCCTTGCTGACGAGCACGAATCCCTTCTTCTGCAGCTCGGCTATGGTATCATAAACACGCGGCAGGGGGATGGAACCGAGCTCCGATATCCTCTCGGCAGTGAGCGTGCCGTGCCTAAGGAGGCACATCCAGGCCTTGACCTCGTACTCCGTCAGGCCGAGCGATCGCAATGTTGCATCTGGTGGTGTCTGGTCCATTAAACTCCCTCTGGGTTAAATCGTTTACTCGTTAACTCCGGAAACCATATAAAGACGACGGTAGGCCGGGTATAGGAGTGCACGGTCTTCCCGTTCCTGCCCGGTACGCAGCTCCGATATCGGTACCCACATCAGCCTTGCAACCTCGCCGCTGGCCACCGGATCGCCGACCAGGACGACATCAAAATACAATACACTGTAGCGCTCGGTCTTTTCCGGGTGGCTCTCATCAAGCTTGCCGACATACTCCATCGAAGCGACCCGAACGCCCAGCTCCTCCCGGATCTCGCGGGACAGTGCCTTACGCTGTTCCTCACCATTCTTCTTGCGCCCGCCGGGATACCTCCACAGATTTGAACCCTTCTCGAGGACCGCCAGCACATTGTCATCCCTTTCTATCAGCGCCTTCACGACATGGACAGACATGCCCGGCATAGCAAACCAAGGGTTAAATCCCTATCTATCCTACGCTCGGAATGCGGCACGAACAGGCGGTCAGGTTCTTCCGGGCGGCCACAGGCACGAACGCGATAGTATACCACGGGGGTTGCACCGACGGGATATGCTCGGCGGCTCTGGCCACTGAGCTGCTTGAGGACTACGGCAACAGCGCGCACTTCGTCTATGGGCTGCGCGAGCCGCGGCTGTCCACCCGCAGCTACCAGACCATAATGCGCCGCGAACCGACGCAGGCTTTCATCCTGGATCTCGACGTCCACCGCGACCCCGTACGTGTCATCCAGATGGCCGCCGAGGACAACGTGCTGACACTCCTTGTCGACCACCACGGCTACCACAGGCGCGGATGTGATGAGGGGGTCGGAAAGCCGGCGGACCTTGGGCAATTGTCACAAAACATAATAGACGAGCACAGCTCGCGCTGGCGGGTCAGCCAGCGCGCGGAGCACTGCACGACCAGCTGGATGATATACCAGATAGCCAGAGAAGCTGGAAAAGAGGGCGAGGACAAGGCGTGGAAGACTGTAGTGGGGCTGGAAGGCGATGCTTCATCGCATGCGCATCCATGGCTGTGTAAAAGGGTATACAACAGGCACGACCCTGCCGAAATCGCCACGCTGGCCGAAGCGATAACACTGGCCGCCGATGTCCCGAACATCGTCAGGAAGGTCGCGGCCGCGGAACGGCCGCGGGACCTGCTTGAGGACGGGATGCTCAGCGCCCGCTACATCGAGCAGCTGCAGCAGCGCGACAAGCTGGTCCGCAAGTTCAGGAAAGTGAAGCGACGCCGGGGCTGGCCGGTCTTCTATGAGATCGAGGCGGAAACGCCCTTCACATCACATGTAGCCGACAGGCTGGCACGCAAGTACCACGGCACGACCATACTCGTAACGCAGAAAAGGGGGAACAAGGTCAACGTCAGCGCAAGGAGCAACAGCTACGACATGCAGATGCTGCTGCAGCAATCGACCAACGACATCTGCATCGGCCGGCCAGGAGGCCATGCGCGCCGCGCCGGCGGTACCATCAGGGCGGACCGCTACGAGGACTTCCAAAAGCTGTTCACGTTCTACTACAGGCAAGCGGTACGGCAGAGCCAGCGGATTTAAACTGGCGCAATGCGAAACTAACGCATGTCTTTCCGCTATCTTCCGGAGATAGTCATAGCCGACGTGGCCTTTGAAGCAAAAGGCAAGAGCCTGAACGAGCTGTTCGAAGAATGCGCACTTGCAACTGAAGAGGTGATGGTAGACACCAAGGGGCTCAAGCTGAAAATCAAGAAGGAAATAAAGGTCTCCGGCAACAGCGTGGACAACCTGCTGTTCGATTTCCTTAGCGAATTACTTTACTATAAGGACGCCGAAGGCCTGTTGTTCGGAAAGTTCAAGGTCGACGTCAAGAAGGTGAAGAGCGAATACGTGCTCAAAGCCATAGTGGAAGGCGAGAAGCGCGACCCGAAGAGGCATGAGCTGAGAAGCGATGTGAAAGCCATAACGCTTCACATGTGGTACCTCAAGAGGGAGAAGGGCGGCGCCTGGCGCGCGCGCATCGTAGAAGACATATAGGGATTTCTTATAGTTTCTGCGGCAACATGTTCCGTGAGAAAGGTCAGCGTCACGAAGCATACCGAGGACGTGCTCAAGGACGCAAAGAAACGTTATAATCTGAAAAACTACACGGAGGCAATGGACAAGGTCGCCGCCGTGTATGAGGCCGCTGTCGTCGGCATCAAACCGGAATTCGCCGCTTCCATCAAACGGGCGTTGAAGGAAAGAAAGGGAAGCGTTACCACACCGCGAAGGAAATGATGGACGACATCCGCGACGATGTGTAGCCCCGCTATTACAAAGCTTATCAAGTGCGCCCGCAATTTCTGCGCATGGAAGAACAAATAGAAAGGCGCGGCCCAGGCCCACCAAAGGAAATCAAGCAAATAAGCCAGGTCGTTTGGGAACTGCCCACCAGCTACAAGAAAGGCATGCTCGTTCCGGCACGGATCTATGCAACCAAGAAACTGCTGGACGCGATGGACCCGGGAGTGTTCGAACAGGTTACGAATGTAGCCACCTTGCCGGGCATAGTGAAGTACGCATACTGCATGCCGGACGGACATTGGGGATACGGATTTCCAATCGGCGGAGTGGCGGCCTTTGATACAGAGAAGGGCGTGATAAGCCCGGGCGGCATCGGCTTTGACATAAACTGCGGCATGAGGTTTTTAGCGACGAACCTGACCGTCAAGGACGTCAAGCCCAAGCTGAAGGAGCTGGTGGACATACTTTTCAAGACGGTCCCCGCTGGCGTTGGAGCCGCGGGTTTCGTCAAGGTGAACCGCGGACAGTTCGACGAGCTGATGGTGGAAGGGGCGAAGTGGGTCATAGACAACGGCTACGGCTGGGATGAGGACACTGAGCGCATAGAGGAGAACGGCTGCATCAAAGGTGCTGACCCATCAAAGGTCAGCGACAAGGCGCGCTCAAGGGGAATAACGCAGATAGGAACGCTCGGCTCAGGCAACCACTACCTGGAGATACAGCACGCCGAGAAGATATTCCTGCCCGATGTGGCCAAGGCGTTCCACATCGACAAGGAAGGCTGCATAGGCATAATGATACACTGCGGCTCGCGCGGCTTCGGCCACCAGATAGGAACTGACTATTTGCGCATCTTTGAACCGGCGATGAAGAAGTACAAGATAGAAGTTCCTGACCGCGAGCTGGCCTGCGCGCCGTTCGCGAGCAAGGAGGGGCAGGATTACTACCATGCCATGGCGTGCGCGGCGAACATGGCCTTCTGCAACAGGCAGGTCATATTGCACAGGGTAAGGGAGGCTTTCTCAAAGGTGTTCAAACAACCAGCAGAAAAGCTGGGCATGCACCTGGTGTACGACGTGGCGCACAACATCGCCAAGCTGGAGAAGCACGATGTTGATGGAAAGCAGGTGGAGCTCATAGTGCATAGGAAGGGAAGCACAAGGTGCATGGGGCCGGGCAGGCCTGAGACTCCTTCAGTCTACAAGAAGGTGGGCCAACCTGTGATAGTGGGCGGCAGCATGGAAACTGGGAGCTTTTTGTGCGTGGGCACTGACCAGGCCGCCAGGGAGACATGGGGCAGCACCATGCACGGCTCCGGGCGCACCATGAGCAGGACCGCGGCAAGACAACAGATACGCGGGGACATGCTGCAGAAGGACATGGAGAAGCGCGGAATCATAGTTAAAGCGGTGTCAATGAGCGGCTTTGCCGAGGAAGCGGGCGTGGCATACAAGGACATCAACGAAGTTGTAGAAACAATGGAGATAGCCGGGGTCAGCAGGAAGGTCGTGCAGCTGAGGCCCTTGGGCAACGTAAAAGGTTAAATCAAGCTGAAGGATGCTGTCGCGGTCTGTCTCTGAATTCGTTTCTCGAAGGGGAGTATTCCAGATCTCCAACCCGTGGCCATAACGTGTCTAATCGGCCAACGCAGGAGTCTCCTGAGAGGATGCCGCCGGCACCGAACAAACTTGCTGCCAGATAGCGCAGGCACCTGGTCCATCTGGACTGGTACCTTACAAACTGCCACCGCTGTCCAAATCCGTTCGGTCCGCGGTCCCTAACCAATGCGTAATTTCCGCCTTGATACTGCTCGGTTCTTTCATAGGTCGCGCGGCTGACTGGAGCCTCATCAACTTGACTTGCAGGAGTCCAATCTTCGGTACCGGTTTTCGCAACCCGGGGCATATCAACCTGTAGCACCGGAAAGCTTTTATTTGGATAGCTGGTTTGCCCGTTTCTTTATAAAGGTCAAAGCGAAAGCACAGCTATGCCAATATCAGAGGCTCCTTACACGCGGCACTATGAGCACACCAAGAGCAGAGGGCACGAAGGCCTGGTCACTTGCGGGTACTGCGGAAGGCAGGTTCCCAGGTACAAGACGTTCACCAAGTTCAGGGGCTTCAGGGTTACTGATCCTACGATACTGGCCGCGATAGACAGGCAGTTCATACACACGTTCAGCCAGAAGATGTACGTCTGCCCGAGCTGCGCGCGCTTCCACAAGATAGTGCAAAGAGGGAAGACAAGGCAGAAGAGCCACCTCGGCAGATAGGATTAAAAAGTGCAGTTCCTGTATACTGGAGTAGATACTATGAAAATCATCGAGATAAAGGCGACCACGATGGCAGAAGCCAAGGAGATAGTCCTGGCCAAGGAAAAGGAGAAGGAGCTGGGATACGAGCAGAAGCTGGCAGCTGAACATCTGAAGAAGTTCACGAAGCTCAAGGCGGAGGACGCAGAGAAGTTCGTGAAGGAGCTTTCAGCCAGCCTGAGGATGGCCCCGGAGACGATGGCCACGATAGCTAACATTCTACCTCAAACCATAGACGAGGTGAGGCTGATATTCGCAAGGGAAAAGTTCAGCCTGAAGGAAGAGGAGATCTCCAAGATCCTGGAGATAGTCAAGAAGTACGCATAAGTTGAGTTCTATGCAGCGAGATGAACGTGCCGTAGTGTTAGACTTCCTGCCGAAGGGCCGCGCATCAGGCAAGCCGGAGCCATTGGCCCAAGTGATGGGAATCAACTACTTCGGGCTGCTCGAAGTAGTGATAAGGGAAGGCGCTATCGTCAAGCACGGCGACAAGGTGTACATAGGGGAAGGCGAAAGGAAGGAGGTCGACCACATAAAGCGCAGGATAAGCGCCAACGAGCTCACCTCGTTTGCAAGGAACGAGCTGCCCTCGCAGGTCGACAAGCTGGTCCGCGAGGACGAGAAGAAGTACGTGGACTTCTACAACAAGGCCACGTCCATCACCGTGAGGACGCACCAATTGGAGCTCTTACCGGGCATAGGCCAGAAGCACATGTGGGCGATCATAGAAGAGAGGAAGAAGGGACCGTTCAAGGGCTGGGATGACCTCAAGGAAAGGATAAAACTGCTGCCGGACCCGGCGAGCCTGATAGTCAAGAGGATAGTGCAGGAAATAGAGAACGAGGACGAGCGCTTCCGCCTCTTTGCGATAGGACCAGCAAGGCGCGAGGAAGAGTACGGCCACAGGCCTCAGCGGCGCTACTAGCTGGCGGCATCAGGCGCTAGTCCAGGAACGTTCCCAGCGCGGTCTTCTTGAGTTCGGCGCGCTTGTGCCTGACCAGAAAGATTGTCCGTCCGACTTCTATGTGGATGTCCTCGGCCAATTTCTGGATATCCTGGCCGTCATTCCCCTGTGACGGACGCCTTTCGCAAAGGTCGGCCACGGCCGTTATGACATGCCCACTCTGCCCGAAACGCTGATGGTACTCTATGTACGGATATATGCGGCAAACCAGCGGCCGGAACTCGTAATGCTTGCAACGGTCGTCCTCAAGGAGGGCGCAGGCACCATCCTTTCGCTTTATGCGCAACTGGTTCTCATCGTCCCGGCCGTCTTCGTCCAGGGTACCTTCTATGTAATCGCCCATTCCCGCCTCGATGAGCCTTATCGCGTCGTAGATGCTGCAGGGCGGGATGTTGTTGTAGGTCTTGCAACAGGCCTTGCGCGTGCAGGACGAGCAGTCATACGTCCAACTGGCCGGCATGACCTCCAGCGCAAGGCTCCTTCTTATCTCCTCATCTACTTCCGGCCGCTCCCTGCGCAGGTCTTCCCACAAGGCGTCTATCTCCTGCTTCAGTCCCATCCGGGCGGGTAATGTGCAAAGAGTTAAAAACCCACAACCCAGCTTGTCTGACATGCGCCGCAGGCTAGGACAGCACTTCCTGAAGTACCCGGAGATAGCTGCGCGGATGGCTGCGCTTGCTGAAGTGAACGGCGATGAGACCGTCCTTGAGATAGGGCCGGGGCACGGCGCGCTCACTGAATTCCTTGCGAAGCGGGCCAAGCACGTGATAGCCATAGAGAAGGACAAGGCACTAGTCAGCGAACTGGAAGGAAAGTGGCCGAACGTCGAGCTCATCAGCGGCGATGCCGTGAAGATGGATTGGCCGCACTTTGACAAACTGGCCTCGAACCTGCCCTACGAGATATCCAGCCCGGTGCTGGAGAAGCTGTTCGACAGCAAAGGATGGAAGATCGCTGCATTGATGCTGCAGAAGGAGTTCGCCAAGCGTCTTGTAGCCAAGCCGGGCACGAAGGACTGGTCGCGATTGACTGTGCTGGCCAGCTACCATTCTGACGTGGAGCTGGTTGCAACTGTGGGACCGGGGGCGTTCAAACCGCCGCCCAAGGTGGACAGCGCGATAGTGCTGATAAGGCCGAAGAAACCGCCCTTTGCCACTGATGACTACTTCTGGGAAACGGTCAACAGGCTGTTCCAGCAGAAGAAGAAAACGGTAAGGGCCGCGATCAAGGCCGCACACATCTATGACCACAAGCATGGAAACGCAATTGCCCTCACGCTGCCCGAAGAGTTCGAAAAGAAGCGCGTGGTGCAGTGCGACCTCGAGGACATCAAGCAGATAGTTAATATCCTTCGCGAGCACATGCACTAGCATGCAGTGCCCACGCTGCGGAAATCCGAGGATACATTACTGGCCATGGCTAGGGCAGATGTGGAACTGCCGTGCCTGCGGATACCGTGGGGCATTGGTTGTCGAAGATGTAAGCGTGAAGATGAGGCAACTTCTTAGAAGGATTCCCAAGGGAAAGGTCACCACCTATGGCGCGCTCGCAAAGAAGCTCGGCACGAGCCCGCGTGCGGTGGGCATGATGCTCATGCACAATGACCCGCACGCAGCGCCGTGCTACAAGGTCGTCAGAGCTGATGGCACGCTGGGCGGATACAGCGGGCCCGGCGGGTTGAAGATGAAGGCAAGGTTGCTGGCAAAGGACTGTATAAAGGTTGAACGCGGGCGCGTGAATATCGGCCGCATCGAATAATCAGTAGCCGCGGAATTCGAAACCGAACTGCTTGGCGGCTTCGCGGACCTTAGCGTGGAAAGCCTTTAACCGTGCAAACGTTTCCGCGGTTTCTTCTAACTTGGCCAGTTCGATTTCAATCGTTTGTGTTTGGTCTTTAAGATAATCAATCCACTCCGAATCACCTTCTATCCTCACAGTACCTTCTCCCATGTCCAAACGGTAGAAGATATCCTCAATTTCTGGCGTAGGGCAAAAATCTATTTCGGCCGGCCTCACCGGAAGTTCGTCAGGGGCCTCATCAACACCGATATCCCTGCCGTAGGCGTTTCCGTCTTCGTCGTGCTTGAGACCAGGACAGCCAGAGATATCCGGATTAAAGTAACGAAAATCGGCCTTTGTGACCCCCATCGTTTTCAGGAAGCCCCTGTAGTCCTTCTGGGGATTGTCAGTATCCTTGTCCTTTGGCATCGTACCCATCTGACACGGGAAAGGATTTAAACCAATTAATCACTACCTTCTAGTGATACCTTTATAAGGGGTGGCGACCTACATGACATTATGTGTGACTGGAACTACCGGGCGAGGGAAATGGAAGAAATGGCGCCCACGAAAAGGGATGCAAGAACGTTCTACGAGATCTGAACGTCGGCCCAGGCAACAGACCGCGTCGTAGTCGGGAACGGCAATCGGTCAAACGTGACCAGATTTTTAAATAAGCCCCGGGAAGATTCTACCGGTGGAACCAATGGCAAAAATGAACACACTGGACATGGTCGCCAACCTACTGGTGATAATCGGCGGCATAAACTGGCTGCTGGTTGGCGCCATCCAAACCGACCTAGTCCAATTGATATTCGGAAGTGTGCCGATCCTGGCCCAAGCGATATACATAATCATCGGCCTTTCAGCGCTGTACATGCTCTACAAGATGTTTGTAAAGTAGTACTGCGTCCCCTTGTCTTTTTCTTTTCTATTCCGGTCCTAGCGCATTTGCCGTAAAAGTGGCTCTAATCACTACTAGGCGGGAATATCTTTATATACCACTTCAACATATAGTTTAGTACAGCGAATTAGTGCTTACTGGTGCATGTGTTGCCAAGCTTCAGACCCGTCCGATTGACAAGATCGCCCGCAAAGCCGGTGTTCCAACCGTACTACGGGCTGGTCAGGCCACAGCAACCACTTTTCAACATCGGCGGGACCGACTACAGGCAATTAACGCCCAAGAGGCCGATGGTAATCCGCAAGGGCGAATGTGTTAAACGCTGCTTCTATTACAAGGACCTCAAAGTGTGCATTGGGACACAGTGCTACTGGCCCAAGGTGGGCACATGCCCGTTGTATGACAAGCTGCATGCGAGGACGACGGCAGGCAGGATAGCGGGAGTCAAGATCAAGCGCATCAAGCTAATCAGGGCAAAGAGGGCAGCCAAAAGGAAGCTCAACGGGCGCAGCCCGCAGGTGAAGTAGGATGCCCGGCCTGCGTTCAGTTTTCAGGAAACCGGGACTGCGCGGACCGGTCGGCGAGATGCCGATGATACAGCGCGCGGGTGTATATTCAAGGCTGGACCTCAAGAGGCCTGCAGTGCTAAGGAAGGGCAACTTCGTTAAGACCTGCTATCTGCATGAAGGAACGGGACAATGCCTGGCGGACGCATGCTTCTGGCCGCGCGCTGGAAAATGCTCGATATTCAGCAGGCTGTTCAAGAAAGGCAAGAAGAAGTGAGCATGGTGGCAGGTTATCTTATCTCGGAATTCGTTGCCGAATTCTTGAAGCAGCATCAATGCGGCATCGCTTTCATTGAAACTCCGAATAGAGCTGTGTGCGGGCGGCCCTTTGCCATCAGGATGAAGCAGTTGGCTTACTATGACCAGAGATATAGCGTAGATTTCAGTGCGGGAAACATCACATATGAGCTTGGTCATGCTGACTGCAAGGATTATCAATGCTTCAAATGGGAGAGATCGAAAACACTGACGTTTGATTTTTCAGATCCCGACTGCAAAAACATTATAACCGGAACTGGACCCGCAAGCGTCGAATTATCGCCGAACTTAATTATCCGAGAGGCCATAGAAAAAAGAGAGGATTTCAAAGCCTTTGTGAATTGCAGCGAGGAGCTGCTTAGCCGTGGACGCCACGGAGATTACACGGTAGCCAGACGAAACGAGATTATCCGGGATCACTACCCGAGCAGCCTAATAACAAAGTTGTAGGGCGCATCCGTCTTTATCGCGAAGTCGTCGAAGTGCGTCCTGACTGCAACATGACCCTTCTTCTGTAACTGCTTGATTGCAACATCCATAGTAGGCAGACGCCTCTTCAGCAGGCTTGCCAATGTGTGCAGGTCGTAGTAGAACGCCGGTGCAGTTGATTCAACCTCTAGCATCTTAAGCAGCTTCAGCTCTGCAGGCTTCTGCCTGAAGTCGCGCGTTTTCAGGTCGTTGGCAACCTTTGTAACAAACGAACGGTCATGAAGGGGGCCGAGGTATAGCGGGCCGGCGAACAGCCAACCCTTTTCAGGAGCAGAGCCGAGCTTGAACTCGCCGGTCTTGGCATCGTAGCTGACGAAGCCGAACTGCTTGAGAAGGCCTTCTATGGCGCCAGAATGCTCTATCCTGCCATAGCAGCGGAAGTAGTGACGTGTGGCATGGCACAGCATCGGGATGAAGGCACGGTCGCGGCGGGCGAGCGTCAGGATGATGTAAGACAGCAGGGTGCGCAGGCCTAGCTCGGAGTAGAAGGGTGCGCCCCTGAAACTGGGTATGGCGTACTTGCGAAGGGTGGCTAACGGAAAGACGCCCGAGAGCGGGGCAGTATCCGTTGCTGTAACGGCCAGAAAGCCCTTGTGCCAGATGCTCCTTGCGGCGCTGTCCAGGACAAGGTTTGGAGAGCCGTAGGGGTCGAGGTCGATGAAGTTGAATATGTTCTCATGCAGAAGCACGTTTGCGTCTGCGCGCGAGACCTTGCATAGCTTGGAGAGCTTGTTCAGCCTGATGTTGCGCTTTATCACAGAAACGGCGGCAGGGTTCTTGTCATTCAAAGTGACGGCCTTTACGCCCTTCACTTCCTTGGCATAGCGGATGCCCCTGATGCCGCTGGCTGAAAGTGCATCGCAGACCTTGATGCGCTGGCCTGACAGGCGTTGCCAGGCCTGTGCGACGCTTATCGAGATGTCGCGCTGGAACTCGCTGGCGGGGTTGTAGAACGCGCCCTTGCCCAGTGCTGGCGAGGCGTAGAACTTCACCCCTCCTTCGGTCTTCTTCTCAAGCCGCATACAAGCAAATGTCGAGCACTCCGCTTATAGCTTTAATAAGATAAGCTGCCGTGAAGGTAGCAGTATGCCCGCCGATTTCATGCAGGTGCTGGAGCAGAAGAAGGCGCTGGTCTGGCCGGAATTTCAGCGCTACCTTCCGAAGGGCAAGGACATGCACAGCCAGCTGGTAAGGGACTACCCAGAGAGGGGAGGGAAGTACCTGCGCTCTGGCTTAGTTTTGCTTGCTGCCGAGGCGTTCGGCGGAAACCCTTCCAAAGCAATAAGGACGGCTGCCGCGATGGAGGCGAGCCAGAACTGGATACTCATCCACGATGACATTGAAGACAGGAGCGAGGACAGGAGGGGCAAACCGACGCTCTTCAGGATATACGGCGAGGAGATGGCGATAAACGCCGGCGACGCGCTGCATGTAATACAGTGGAAAATGCTGATTGACAACAAGGAGCTGCTGGATGAGAAGACGGCGTTCAGGGTGCTCAACGAGTTCTACAGGATACTTTCACTGACGACGGAGGGCCAGACCCTCGAACTGGAATGGATACAGAAGAAGGGCGTCGACATCAGCGAGGCGGACTACTACGCAATCAGCGATGCAAAGGCCGGCATGTACACGGTCATCGGGCCGATGAGGCTGGGCGCGATAGTGGCCGGGGCGCCCGATGAACAGCTTGCAGCGTTGAACACGTTCGGGCTGCCCTTTGGAAGGGCTTTCCAGATACAGGACGATGTGCTCAACCTTACAGCAGGTTCAGCTTACGGGAAGGAGATAGGCGGCGACGTGTACGAGGGCAAGCGCACGCTCATGCTCGTTCATCTTTTGCAGCACTGCACGCCGGCCGAGAAGGAGAAGATAATAGCAATATACAGCAAGAAACGCGAGCAGAAGAGGCCGGAAGAGGTCAAGTTCATCCTTGACCTGATGAAGAGCAAGGGCAGCATAGATTTCGCCAAGAAAAGAAGCCTGGAGTGGGCGGCGCAGGCACAAAAGCTGTTTGATAGCGAGCTGAGGTTCCTGAAGGACAGCCCGGCCAAGCAGACGATCAGGGCGGGCATAGAGTTCGTGGCCAAGCGGCCGATGTGAATTAAGTTTAAGAAGGATACCGCAGAGCTTGCGCCATGCTGCAGCGAGTGAATGCGGTGGCCGTGATAAGGCGCGGCAGCAAGTTCCTGATTCTGAGGAGGAGCATATGGAGCAAGTTCTACCAGCGGCAGTGGCAGTTCCCGGAAGGCGGGGTGGAGTTCGGCGAATCGCCTGAGCAGGCGCTGGCCCGCGAGCTGAAAGAGGAGACCGGGCTGAAGCTGAAGAAGGCAAAGCTGCTGGGCGTGAAGAGCAACAACATGGAGTACTTCGGCAAGAGCGTGTGGCACTTCATCAGGATATTCTATGATTGCAAAGTGTCAGGAGAACTGAAGCTGTCGGGCAAGCATGACAGTTACAAGTGGCTCAGCAAGCGGCAGATGAAAAACGTGCACCTGCTGAAGGGCTTTAAGCTTTCGGACGTCAAAGAGCTTCTATGAAAGCCACGGCGATAGCTCCGAGCAACATAGCTCTGGTAAAGTACTGGGGCAAGCGCGACGAGAAGCTCATTCTACCACAAAATTCGAACATCTCAGTAACATTGCAGGGGCTTTTTACAACAACAACGGTCGAGTTCGATAGCAAGCATCCAAAGGACGTGTTCATCCTGGGCGGTATTGAGCAAAGCGGCGAAGAGGCGCAGCGGGTGCTTGAAACGCTGGAGATGATAAGGGGCCTCGGCGGCATCAAGCTGAAGGCAAAGGTGGAGAGCATGAACAGCTTCCCAACTGCTGCAGGGCTTGCAAGCTCTGCTTCAGGGGCAGCGGCGCTCGCTCTTGCCGCAAGTTCAGCTGCAGGATTGAAGCTTAGCAGCAGGGATCTTTCAATCATAGCGCGCCGGAACTCAGGCTCGGGCTCAAGGTCAGTGGAGGGCGGGTTCGTGGAGTGGGAAAAGGGCGAGCGGGCGGACGGCCAGGACAGCTACGGCAAGCAGCTCTACCCGGAGAAGCACTGGCCCGAGTTCAGGATACTCACCACAATAGTCACGACCAAGAGCAAGCCCATAAAGAGCAGGGCAGGCATGGCACAATCAGTGGCCACATGCCCGTTCTACGGGGGCTGGCTGGACAGCATAGAAAACGATCTCCAGGCCGTGCGCGGCGGCCTTCAGGCAAGGGACATCGCCAAGGTTGGAGAAGTTGCCGAGCACAACGCATTGAAGATGCACGCGGTCATGCTGGCTACAAAACCGGCGATAATCTACTGGCTGCCCGAAACCATCTCGGTCATCCAGAAGGTCATGGAGCTAAGGAGCAATGGAATGAAGTGCTGGTTCACCATAGACGGCGGGCCGCAGGTAAAGGTCATCTGTTTGCAGCAGGAAGCTGACAACATCAAGAGCGAACTGGAGAAGGTGCCCGGAGTACAGAGCGTGGGAATACATGCTCCAGGGCCAGGCGCGAAGCTCGTTGACAAGCACCTGTTCTAGTTCGACAAACGCCTTCCTGAAGTGGCATCCGTTTAAATACCTTTTCGTGTGGGGTCTTGTCAGTGATAAGATGGCAACAATGAAAAGCAAGAATGGCAGCCTGCCCCCGATAATAATACCGGGCGCGGACGGCGAGGACATCTATGTCCCGAAAGAGGAATGGGACAGCTGGCACGGCAGCGATGCCCATAAGAGGGACATTGCATTCGCGAAGTACAGTGCGCGCAACGTCAGATATTAGACCGCCAACAAGCGCTGAAAGTGCCCTACGTCCCGTGCCGAAAGCCGGAAAGATGAAGTTTTAAGCTTATTCTTTAATTAAGGGCAGATGCCAGACCAGGAAATCGACGGTTACCTTGTCAAGCCGGAGGAGATAGAAGCACTCCCGGACGATGTACGCGTTACGCTGGAGTTCAAACCGTTCAAGAGCACCATCTACACAGGGAAAGGATTCCTGGACATACCTGACTTCAACAGACAGCTGGACGAAACGGCAGAGGCCACATACCTGAAGGGAGGTGAGGAGTACGATGAGAAGTACAACGACGAGTGGGGCGTCAGGACGGAGAAGGGCCAGAGCACAAACACCGGCAGCGAGATGTGCGGGCGCGACGGCAACGAGTTCTACCTGACCGGCAAAGAGCTGAAACAGATAGCGGCGCTGGCGCAGCAACGAGCAGAGAAGAGCGAATCCGAAGAGGCCGAGCCCTGTGGTTAGGGCGTCCTCACCATCAAAGGCAATCCTTTTCGGGGAGCATGCCGTCGTGTATGGCAAGCTGGGCGTTGCTGCTGCAGTCGACCGGCGCATCAACGTTTCCGTTGAGCCGGGCGCGGGCGGGGCGGAGTTCGATACGTTCAAGGCGGACAGGAGCGAGCTGCAAAAGGCCCTGAAGGATTACAGGGCGGCGCGGGCGGCGGGCGACATAAACACGCTGAAGGCGATGGGCTACCGCGGGGCGAACATGGTCACGCTTGCCGAGGCCATGGACCGGTGGGGCTGGGCGGACGTAAAGGTCCACAAGAACATGAACGAGCCGGTAAAGGGTCTGGGCGGCTCGGCGGCGATATTTGCCGCGCTTGCCCACGCCACTGCTGCGCTTCTAGGGAAGCAGCCATCCGCGGAAGAGATAAGCAGCATAGCCTATGCGGGCGACTGCGTGATGCACGGCGGCACCCCTTCAGGCATAGACAACAGCACTGTGGCGCACGGCGGCTATATCAGCTACAGGAAGGGCGAGGGGCCGAAGAGGCTCGACATAACATTCACTGCACCGCTGGTGGTCGTGCTTAGTGGCGAGGCCGCGAGCACCGCGGACATGGTAACGAAGGTCAGGCAGCTGCGCGAACAGCAGACAAGCTTTGTGGACGGCATCATGGCCGAGATAGAAGGCATAGCAACAGCGGGGCTCGACGCGCTTAAGGCGGGCGATGTCGAGAATATAGGGCCGCTGATGTTTCAAAATCATGAGCTTCTCCGGAAGCTCGGCGTATCGACAGCCAAACTGGACGCTATAGTCGAACTGGCTAGGAAGGAAGGCGCGCCGGGCGCGAAGCTGACCGGCGCAGGTGGAGGGGGTTGCGCGATAGTGCTTGCCAGGGACGATGAACAGGCGAACAAGCTGGTTGGAAGCTACGCAAGGGCCGGCTTCAAGGCGTTCACGGCGCAGATGGGCGCGCCGGGCGTCCGGCTAGAAGACTAGAGTAGAGCCCGGCAAGGTCGCTGCCGTGCAGGCGCAGCAGCTCGCTTACTATGATCTTTGAAGGCGGCGTCCACCTGAATGCCATTAGCAATTTCTGTACCTCGGCGGCCTGTTCGAACCGGCTATAGGCACCGTCTATCTCATCGTTGAATTTGGGGTTTGCGCATTCCTCGACCGGCATGAGGAAGGCAAAAGCGACATGGCCGCTGTCCGGGAAGTAGAGGTGCTGATCGTCCATGAAGGGCACGATCTTTCGCGGCTCGAGCTGGGTTTCCTCCCTCAGTTCGCGGACCGCGGCCTCGTACGGCATCTCGCAGCGGGATTCCCGCATGTCCATGTGGCCGGCCGGGACACTGTGGTGCTCGGGATAGGACTGCTCATGTTTCGAGCGGCGGATGTGAAGTAGCTCACCTAACGGATTGATGACAAGGCAATAGGCGACGCCGTGCGGTATCCTCTCGCGCTCGGCCTTTTCGCCGTCCACCGGTTCAAACGTGTAAGGCAAGGTGCCTATGACCCTGATCCGCCTGTCCATGCCAGCCATTCCCAGCTAAACTTTTTAAGCCTGACCGCGCCATGTGTCCGGCTCGATGGGTAACCTTATAAACTGTTACTCCTAATAAGTGGTTATGACATCTATCGTCGGCATGAAGTACGAAACGGGTTATCTGTTATCAGCCGACTGCAATGGTTGTTTCAAAGACGAATTGATGCCCATGATGGAATTGCCATCAACCGTCAGTAAGTTCTTTCCCATTACACCGACAATCTGGATAACCATGGCCGGTGTCGCGGCGGAGCCCGATACGTATTGTCCGAATGTTGAACCTGTTCCAGATATTCGTCGGCTTGTAGAACCCAGTTTAAACAGCACAATATTCGCGGTTGGCCTGGCGAGTCAGGGGCCTGCGCTTTGTGTCGTGAGAAAAGGCAAACGAAGCATGATCAAGAGCTATGAAGTGGCCGGAAGCGGAGCAAAATATTTGCAAGGTGTCCTACGCAAAGGATACCGTAGCGGCATGTCTATAGACGCTGCGATTAAGCTGGCTGAACGAGCTCTCGAGGAAGCCTGTTCGAAGGACAAATACACGAAATGGCCGTATGAGCACATCGCCGCCGAGCGCGGCAAGCTGACCTTCTACACTGCAACAATTGAGTTCATTGACCGCATCGCAAAGCCGCTTCGTGACGTTGAACTGGCAAAAAGGGGCCATCAAGGCATCAAGCTTGACTATGAGATAAAAGATCGGAGCGATGCATGGAACGAAAGCAGAGAGAAAGAATGGGAAAATGTCGATAGGGCAAAAACTGTAGAATTTTATAAGCGTCATGGTGATAATGATGAGGAAGCTAACAAGAAAGTTGACAAGATGCATCAGAACGGTGAACGCAGTCGAAAAAGCAGAGTGGAGGATACTCTTCGTCAACTGAACCTGCTCAAAAATGGTTCTCAACAGAGCGCTTAGAATATCTCGGAACTTGGCGCAGAAGGGGTTTAGTTGGAAGGTTTCGCAAAGGGTTTTAAGGTTGGCATCGAAGCATAGGTATGCCGATAGCTTCTGCGCCGGGAAAGCTGATGCTTTACGGGGACCATGCCGTAGTTCATGGGAAGCCGTGCATCGTGACAGCGGTCGACCAGCGAATAGCCGTCAGCATCGAAAAAAGAAATGACAGCAGGGTCATCTTCTCGGCGCCCGACCTGAAGTTCAACTATGAGACGACGGCCAACCAGGTGCGCGGACCGCACCCGAAGGAGGCGAAGTTCGTGCTCGTAGCGGTGAACAACTTCTTCGAGAAGTTCCAGGTCAGGAGCGGGCTGGACATCAGGACCAAAGCTGACATCCCGGGCAAGTTCGGGTTCGGTTCAAGCTCAGCCAGCACCGTTGCAGCGCTCAAGGCGCTTAGCGAGGCGTTCAACAAAAGCATCCCCGAAAGGCAGCTGTTTGAATTAGCGTACAAGACCGTGCTTGACGTGCAGGGCGTGGGCTCGGGGTTTGATGTGGCTGCTGCGACGTGGGGAGGGACGATATGGTACAGCAAGGCCGGAAACATAGAAGTGAACAAGCTCAACGTCGAAAGGCTTCCTTTGGTAGTGGGATGGACGGGCGTTTCAGCTGATACGCCGGAACTCGTAAGGAAGGTCAGCGAGTGGATAAAGCAGAAACCGGCGGAAGGACTTGCTTTCCTTGAATCCAGCGAGAGGGCCACCAGGGCGGCACGGGCGGCGCTGATGAATTCCGACTGGAAGGCCGCGGGCGAGCAGATGAACGCCTGCCAGGAGCTGCTGGAGACGGCCGGTGTCAGTTCAAACGAACTGAGGGCGCTCATTACGGCGGCAAAGGGCGCCGGGGCGTGGGGAGCAAAGCTTTCAGGGGCGGGCGGAGGCGACAGCATGATCGCACTTGCTCCTGACGAGCACAAGGTAACTGAAGCCATAAGGCTGGCCGGAGGCACGCCCATCCCTGTAAGGATAAATGCGCCGGGTGTCAGGCTCGAGTAGCATGCCAAAAGACCGGTTCAAGATAATACCCACATCGCACCTCATTCTGGTTAAGGACGGCAAGATACTGCTGCTGAGGCGCTTCAACACCGGTTGGAGCGATGGCCAGTACAGCGTGGTTGCAGGGCACTTGGACGGCAACGAGACGTTCCTGCAGGCGATGATAAGGGAGGCAAAGGAAGAAGCGGGAATAGAGCTTAGCCAAGAAGACCTGGAGGTGGTGCACGTGGTGCACCGCAAGAGCAACGAGGAAAGGATAGACTTCTTCATCCTAGCAAAGAGGTGGAAGGGCGAGCCAAGGAACATGGAACCGAACAAGTGCGACGACCTGAACTGGTTCGAGATGGATAGGCTACCTGATAACACCATACCGTACATCCGCCAGGCCATCGGTTGCTTCAGGAAAGGCGTATTTTACAGCGAGCACGGCTGGCAATAACCGGCGCGCTGATGGTTTGAAGCTTTTTAGTGATAAACTTTTATTCCGCTTGGTAGAGTGAAAAATACAGCAGAAATCGAAGTTCGTTTATTGCCGTAGCTGGAGACGTGCCTTTATATATGGGCTCCTGCCCAAGCGGCAGCTATCGGTGATATGACGGACGAGAACAACGGCAGCTCGGGCAAGTCGACCGGGCTGGACCTTACGCCAAGCAGGAAGGCGGAGCACATCCGCATCTGTGTCGAGGAGCAGGTGACCAACGGGATAAGCCCCGGCTTCGAAAGGGTCTTTTTGGTGCACAGGGCACTGCCGGAGCTGAACTTCTCAGAGGTTGACACGTCGGTGGAGTTCATGGGGAAGCGCCTGAATGCGCCCTTCCTAGTGACCGGCATGACCGGAGGCTGCCCCGAGGCCAGGGTAGTCAATCGCAATCTTGCAGAGGCATGCGAAAGGGTCGGTGTGGCGTTCGGTGTAGGCAGCCAGCGCGCGATGCTCGAACATCCGGAATTGTCTGATACGTATTCCGTGCGCGACGTGGCCCCAAGGACGCTTATCATAGGCAACATAGGGCTCATACAGTTCACGCGGGGCTACGGCCAGGAGCAGATCGATGCGGCAAGGAGCATAGGATGCGATGCGATGGCCCTCCACCTCAACCCGTTGCAGGAGATGTGCCAGCCGGAAGGCGACAGGCAATGGTCAGGCTGCATGGAGGCGTTAAGGCAGGTCTGCAAGTCGGCAAAGCTGCCCATCATGGTCAAGGAGACGGGCGCTGGCATAAGCGCGGAAACTGCCAAGCTGCTGGAGCTGTCTGGAGCAAGCGCCTTAGACGTCAGCGGCTGCGGAGGTACGAACTTCGCGCTCGTCGAGGCCCACAGGGGTGGCGGCGTAGGCAGCACGTTCCACGATTGGGGAATACCGACGGTCTGCTCGCTGCTCGAGGTACGGAGGGCGGTCCAATTGCCTCTTGTTTGCAGTGGCGGCGTAACCTCAGGACTTGATGCCGCCAAGGCGATTGCCATGGGCGCGACGCTGGCCGGAATAGCAAGGCCATTGCTCAAGCCGGCACTCGAGAGCGCGGACAAGGCGGAAGCAAAGCTGCGCAACATGGTCTATGAGCTGAAGACAGCCATGCTCCTTGCAGGCGCGCACAACGTCGCAGAAATGCGCCAGGTACGCTATGTTCTGACCGGTTTCGTCAAGGAATGGGCCGACCAGCGCCTCAACGGTTATCATTGAAGTGACCGCTTTCTCAAAGCAGGGCCGTTAACAAATCCGGTGAAATATTAAACACGAACAGGGCTACCAGCGCGATAGCGAAGAACACAAAGAACGAGATCAAAAACAACAGCGTGACCCGTTTGTTTGTTAAGCCATGCGTTTCGCGCAGCGCGATTGCCAGCAGGATAATACCATATGCCCATAGAATTTTATCAACGATGCCGCTGACAAACGGTATCAGTCCCAGCACCGCGCCGATTACGAGGACCGGTGCACTATACAGCGCAATCAACCAGCTCTGCATAGCGTATTTGCCCTTGCCGCCGAGCAGCCTCGAGAATAACAGAAAGATGCCGGAAACGACGAGCCACCGAAACAGCATCATGAGTGGCGAGAGTACCAGCACCATCAACACTATCCCGACAGCCAAAGCAACGGGCGGCTCGGCCGCCCAGGTCCCGTCAGCCAACAATGGGCCAACTTCAAGCGCCGCCGCAATAATGCTTGCAACAATCAGGTACATTGCGCCCTCCCGGAGGCCGCCCTTACCCTTCATCCGCTTGAACGTCTTTGCGGGTTTCGTCAGCACGTCTATCCAAAGGTCGAAGATACCCATGCCATAGCTAGCGCTGAGCCAGAATAAAAAAGAAAGAGAAAAACTTATTAGATAGCGCTACCGATCAGGCCGCCGAGGAACGCCGCACCCATCATCATAGCAATCAGTGCGCCTATCGCCGCCGGGATTATCCATACCAGCGCAGCCTTCACCATGTCGAAGCCGTGCGCGTACATCATTGCCAGCGTCAGCAGGTAGAGACCGTACAGGTTCACGAGCCCGCTGAGCAGATTGCCCGCTATCGGTATTATGCCGACTATGGTGCTAATCACGAAAAGCGGGGCCAGGTACATGGCTATCATGTAGCTGTGCCTGCCGAAGTCGCCCTTGCCACCAAGGAGCTTGGCGAATATCAATAGGACGACCGAGATTATCATCCAACCGATCAGCAGCAGGATTGGCACTGTTATTATGGCCAAAAAGCCCACTGCGCCGCCGAGCAATGCGCCGAATGCTCCCGCCTGTGCCCCTCCGCCGATCACCGCAGCTATTGCGGCGACAACGCCGGCAATGACTCCGGCGACCACGATGTGTATCGCGGCCTGGGCCATATCGGGCCTCTTCATCTGCGCAAACGCCTTCTTGGGCTGCATGATGACGTCCTTCCACATATCGAAGAAAGCCATTGTTTGCACCTCCTTATTTCCGTCTGGTTTGACCTCGTTTGAGGTATAATGAAGTAAACGTCAGAAGCTGGAGCGGCGCCAGCACGACTATGCTGACCAGGCCGCCGATTGCGGGCACAAAGCTTAAGACCATGTTGAGCACGACGAATATTGCGAAGATGGCGAGAGTCGACCAGAAGTTGGCCATCCCGACGTTGATGCTGCGCGTTACGGCGTCAATCGCGTTAAGGCCGCTTACGGCAACGGCCATCGGCGCATAGACCAGCAGGACGGACATCACCAGCATGGCAATCAGGCCAAAAGAGATGCCGACCCAGACACCGACCGGACCAAGCAGGAGCAACGGCAGGAACAGGATGAAGAACGCCAGGCAGACCAGCAGCAGCTCGAGCAGCTGCACCCCGATGAAGCTGAGCCAGTGCTTCTTTGCGACATCAAGAATGACACCGAGCCTTGTCCTGCCTTTCAGGGCCTGCGCAAACATGCCAACCAGGCCGCCGCTGAGGGCAGCACCAAGTAAAATCGACAAAATCAAGCCGACGGCGGCCGCTGCCAGGGCGCCCTTATGCGCAAGGATGGCAGTGACGGCCTGCTGGCCGCCCTGCGTGAAGTCCGCGGTGGCTACCACCCCTATCAGCGGAACAATGCCCAAGAACATGATCAACAGCACGACGAATACAACGAGCAGCTCGCCAAGCATGACAGGGATGGGGTTGCGGCGGAGCGCCTTCCATGCTGCTTCTATGTGTTCGGTTGCCACGGGCCTGATTTGTCGGGCCGGCTTATAAGCCTGAGCACGCCCGGGAGCTTATTATATAGTGCTAGAAGCGGTGGCCGGACTTCTCAAGCAGCCTCTTGAGGGAGAGCGCACCGAGCTCCAGGTCAGGGGTCTCTGAGATGAAGGTGCAGTCGAGCTTGCGCTTGAGCACCTCATGTACTATAGGCCCGTAGGGCGGGTTGTTGCCTATGGGCGTGTGGATGTCAGCCCAGCCGGTCTGGGTCTTCCTTGCGCCGGCGAAGTGGAAATGAAGGTGCTTCCAATGCCTGAGCTTGTCCAATACAGCAGAAGCATCCAGCTGGCCACCAGTGCGCACCCACATGTGGGCCCAGTCGATGACCGGGACGCATTCGGGGACGGCCCTGCATACCTCAACTAACTCCTCAACCGAGCCCCATGCGGCCTTCTTCGCCGTGACCTCCAATCCTATCCTAGCCGAGTCCCAGCCTTTTGCTCTTACAACCCTGGCTATCTTTTCATACTCAATGATCATCTGTTCGGTTGCCTTCTCAGGCGGAAGCTTGCCGTAATAGCCAGAATGAATAGCTGTGACAATGCCGCCGGCCGCTGCAGTGCGCTCCTGGGTCTCAAGTATCATCCTATGACTGGCTATTACAACAGCCTTCTTCTCGGACAGCAGGTTGATGTAATAAGGGGCATGCGCCGAGAGGGCAACATCGAGCTGCTTGGCCACAGCTCCAACTTCCTTTGCAACCTCAACGGACATCTTGACGCCGCGGACGAACTCCATCTCCATCGCGCTGAGTTTGAGCTCTGATATCCTCTTGATACCGCTGATGCTGCTCCTTTCCTTCGCCGAGAACGGGACACCGCCGGTGCCGATGCGTATCATACAAACTGCTTAGGCAAGCCGGTAGAAAAACCTATGGAACCGCGGCAGCGAGCATCGCAGCCTGCGGGAATATCACCATCAGCATTATCTCGAGGACGATGAAGCCGACGCAGATTCCAAGAACGTGGACGGGCTTTATCTTGATGAGTGCCTTCTCCTCCTCGTAATACCTAACAAGACCGGCCATGCCCTGCGGCGCGCTGGACTGCTCTTTCTGTGCCATAATCAGACATCCAATGGGAAGTTCTTAAGCGTTTGGCAGCTACTGCCCTTTCACCGGTCTCCCGGCCACTCATCTTCCTTGCCGGATAGGTCAGTCTGCTTCTTCTTCACTTTCTTCATGACCTTCTTCACTTTGTGGTTGGTCTGCTCTGGCGCCGGGCTTCCTTGGGCGGCATTCAGCTGCTCGGGCTGCACTTCCAGAACCCAAGATGGCAGTAGTTCCTGCGGCTCTGATTGCGACTCCACATGCTTGGGTGCATATGTTGGCGCCGGAGGCAGCGACGTAGGAGGCGGCAAGTCTGGTATCATCGCCTCGACTTCGGACATATCCACTGGCATCGGACGGGGCGGCTTCTGGGGCTGTGACGGCAGGCCCTCAGTGGCAGCAGGTTCTGGACCGTCGTGGAAAGTGAAACCGAGCTCCTTTGCGACCTCGTCTATGCGCCTAGTGATGAATTCATACTCAATGTCGTTGACCCCTTCGTTGACATCGAACCATACGATATCCTTACCGTCGAGGGCCAGCTCGAACCTTGTTGCCCTTGCATGCACGAGGACGCGGGTACTCCCTTCCACGAACTCTTTTTTCGCGTTTATTTTTCCCAGGAAATCGCCCACTTTCAGTTCGTATTCGATTTGTTCCCTGTTATCCCTGTAGTATTCCATGCGTAAAACGAAATCCTTGTCCATAACTATGCCATGCTTTTCTGCGGCAGGTATCAACGTCTTCTCGAAGAACTCGACGTCCTCCGCAGTAATTTTGTCCAATGCCCGGTGTGGAAAGGTGATTTTCCTCCCGTCGATGTACATATCATACTCGCCATTGAGCACCGAGGCCGCGATTTTGACGTCATCGAGTGTGTACTGCTCTTCCTCCGGCTCCAACCTGATCTTTATGTCATCCGGTATCTCGTCGATGAGATTGATGTCCATCCTGTCGGTTCCTTCGTCCCTTGGCCCGCTAATCTTCACCATTACGTGCGCGCCCGTATACCACGCAAAGCCCTTTGTACAATCTCCAAGTTCTTCACCCTCGCCAAAAAGGTCATTATCCGAATCGGAATATCCGATCGCCTCCTTTTTCGCGCCGGAATTGCCACCCCCTTCATAAATGAACTTCATGCCAGCGGACTTGTTCAGCTGGATGCCAGTAAGGTCCGCGCCAACCTCAGTAAGAAAGGCCTCGACATCCTGCAGGTACTTCGCATGCTCGTCCTTCGGTATCGGCATGCCGCAGGTATGCACAGAAAAGGTCTTAAACTTGAGGTCTCTCGCCCTGCCAATGGCCGCTATAACCTTCATCGGCGGGCTCGCATTCTTCCAGGACGAACTGGAACCAGAACTCGTCCTTGTGTATCCTGAACAACCTTATGGGAACATGCACTGTCTGCGTGCCATAACCCACGTAGCCGCTGTCCCACAATGCCGTGTCCGACTTGATGGTGCCCAAACGGTTGAGGGTGGAGCGCGGATGCAGCCTGCCTACAGCATTCAAGGGGATGGAGACCTCGTTGGCTATCCTCACTTCGTAGGTGCCGGTCGTCAGGTTCCAGAAACCGTCGGCATCAGGCAGCACCAACTTCTTGTCAGGCGTGGTGGTGCGGACCTTGCCGTTGAAGACAGAAACGGTTTCGGGCGCTATCTTCCATACCTCAGAGACCTTAATCTCGACGCCATTGGGGCCGACCTTCACCTCGGGAGGCTGCTTGATGCAAGATGCAGTCCGCTTGCCCGACCAGACGACCATGGAGCCACATTGGATGGCAGGAATAAATAGCCTTCAGCGGCTATGGGCGGCGACACCCGTGATATTGATTCGCCAAGCCACTAGACCGAAAACGAACGCCATCAGGAAGGCTATCGCAGCCAAGACAGCGAACTCCATCTGGCTCTGCCTTGAAAGTAGCTTGTCGGCAACCACGGCAATCAGCACGCCGATTACGGCGCCGATAAGTGCCGCCTCCCATTTCTTCATGTAAATCATATGCCATCCGGACGAATAAGCGTGACGGCCGCGGGCTGGTGCGAGGAATCGTTATTAACCGACAGAGAGCAATTCTGTCGTGACCGGACACAGCATGCATGCACATGAGGAAGCTGCAACGGACGAGCACGAGATGATGGAAACCGACATCAAGAGGCGGTTCATCGTATCCCTCGTGCTGGCAATACCGACCTTGCTATTCTCGCCGACCATCCAGTCGCTGCTGGGCTTCACGGCACCGCAGTTCCCCGGTTCGCAGCTGGTTCCATTCATACTTTCAACGGGCATAGTGCTGTACGGCGGGTTGTTCTTCTACAGGGGCGCACTAGCCTCACTAAAAACGCGCTATGCCGACATGAACGTCCTCGTGAGCATAGCCGTCCTTTCGGGCTACATCTACAGCCTGGGCGCGACGTTCATCTTCCCAGAACAGGGGGTGGACTTCTACTGGGAGGTGTCCACGCTGGTCGTGTTCCTGCTGTTCGGGCACTGGATGGAGATGCGCTCACTGCGCGGCGCGACGGGTGCGCTGAGGTCACTGGTAGCTCTCATTCCCCCCACAGCCAACCACGTGATGGGCAACGAAGTGCACACCGTCCCGACGGCACAACTCAGGCCGGGCGACATCGTGCTTGTCAAGCCTGGTGAGAAGGTGCCGGTCGACGGCGAGGTAATTGACGGGACATCATCGGTGAACGAGGCGATGATAACCGGCGAGAGCACGCCCATCCGGAAGAAGGAGGGCTCAAAGGTCATAGGGGGCACGCTGAACATCGACGGCGCGCTGAAGGTCGAGGTCACCAAGACAGGAGAGAAGACAGCGCTGGCGCAGATAATCAGGCTGGTGAAGCAGGCGCAGGAGTCAAAGCCAAGGGCGCAAAGACTGGCCACGCGCGCGGCGCACTACCTCACCATCATCGCAGTGGGACTTGGCATCATCACGTTCCTGTACTGGAACTATGTGGCGGCGGTTTCCACGGTGTTCGCCGTCACGCTGGCAATAACTGTCATAGTCATAGCGTGCCCGCACGCGCTCGGGCTGGCGATACCGACTGTAACAAGCATCTCGACATCCATGGCGGCGGAGCGCGGCATACTCATCAAGGATTCGAACGGACTGGAGATCAGCAAACGCATCAACACCGTCCTTTATGACAAGACGGGCACGCTCACTTCCGGCAAGTTCGGTGTCACGGACATCGTCCCGACGGCCGACTGGCTGCCAAAGGAGATATTGAGGACGGCCGCCGCGCTTGAAGCGGGCTCGGAGCACTTCATAGCGAAGGGCATAACGGAGAAGGCGAAGGAAGCCAAGGTCACTGTGCCAAATCTGAAGGACTTCAAGGCGCTGCCGGGGCGTGGAATTACCGGAAGGATGGACAGGCACACTTACTACCTTGGAAACAAAAAGCTTCTCCAGGAGGCCGGCATAACGCTTGGCGACGACGTTGGAAAGACATACGGACGGTTGGCCGCGCAGGGCAAGACTGTCATAATGCTCGCTGACGAACGGGAGGTCAAAGGCATACTGGCGCTGGCGGACCTTGTACGTGATGAATCAAAGCAGGCCGTTGCCAGCCTGAAAGGGCTGGGACTTGAGGTCGCGATGATAACGGGGGACAACGCGCAGGTTGCCAACTGGGTGGGGAGGGAGCTCGGGATAGACATCGTGCTAAGCGAGGTGCTGCCCGACCAGAAGGCCGCCAAGGTGAAGGAGCTGCAGGAGCAGGGCAAAGTGGTGGCAATGGTCGGGGATGGCATAAACGATGCGGCCGCGCTTACGCAGGCCGATGTAGGCATAGCGATAGGCGCTGGCACGGATGTGGCAATAGAATCAGCGGACGTGGTGCTTGTGAAGAACGACCCGCGCGACGTCGTACAACTGATAAAGCTGTCCAAGCTCACGATGAGGAAGATGACCGAGAACCTCGCGTGGGCGACCGGCTACAACATAATAGCTTTGCCGCTTGCGGCAGGGGTGCTTGCCGGATGGGGCATCTTCCTGAGACCGGAGTGGGGAGTGATAGCGATGACCGCAAGCAGCATAATCGTGGTCAGCAATGCGCTGCTGATGAGAAGGCAGCTATGATTCCTGTTGCTGGGGAAAGCTTTTTATACTACCACATACTATATTCACTATATGGTAGTGAATATTACGCCTTGTGCCGAGAAGATCAAGCTGGAGGTCTACGAGGTGCTCGGCGAGGTAGCCGAACTGTTCAACGTGCCGACCGGTGTCTACCGGGACAGGTTGCCGGTAATAACAGTAGATGGAAGGGCCAGAAACACGCATTACGACAGGAAGAACAACGTGATAAACCTTAAACCCGAGCACGTCGGCAAGAAGGGGGCATATGCGGAAGAGAACACCCACTTCCTGAGGAACGTCTACTTCCGTGAAAGCGACATCATCGCCCAAGAGTTCATTGGCGGCCTCGCAAGGCTGATCGTTGTCGGGGGCGACATAACCCTCGACGGACAGCAGGTCAAGGTACAGGAGTGCACGGCCGACATCGAGAAGGCCCTCATGGCCGGCCAGAAGTCGATGCTCGATATCCAGAAGGCCACGAGGAAACCTCTGGATAAGCACCAGCTGGCCCTCATGGACCAGCTCGCTGAGGAGCTGGAACAAGAAGACAAGGGTATGGGTGGAACAGTGAGTGAACGAAGCATCGGCTGGGCAATCAGGGACGACATGGAGGAATCGAGGATAGACACGGAAATATCGAGGATAGAACTGGGCAAACTTGAACTCGAACTGACTATTTACAACACGCGGGCGCACGAAGAGGCATACAAGATGGCTCAAAGGATATACAACGGTGGCGTAGCGCGCGAACTCCTCGGGAAGCATCCGAGCATCATAAGGTATCCCGATTCGAAGGTCCTGAGGACCGCTCGCGAATACAGCAGGAAGGCCAGGGCGAGAAAGGTCGGCAATTCAACCGCGTTCTGAAGTCTGCGCTAGCCCTGCTTGACGAAGCGCTTGAGCTTGGCGTCCCATTTCCAACGCTCGGCCGGATGGTCATCAAGCAGGTTGACTGTCGGCGGCTTGTCCGAACCGGTCAGCGCCTTGAGCATGTGGTGCTGTATCTCGGACTCGTGCGGATCCATGCATACGGGCCGCATTACGCTCGCCAGATAGAAGCCAAGGAGCTCCGCGAAGTCCTTGGGCCTGCCCGGTGTTACGGACATGCGGGGCTGGTCAGCGATGCTGGTGACCTGGGAGGAGAGACTTATCATGGCGGGCTGCTCCTGGACGCTAGAGGTACGCCCCTCGCGCACGCCCTCGAGCCGCTCCCAAAAAAAGTCCAGCTCTGGCTTGTCCGCCCTGGCCGGCCCGAGCGGACCGGCGTCCTTCTTCAGCACGTTGCCTAGCTTCACCATCGAGCCAAGGAACCCGGGATCGGGGTTGAAGTGATAACCGTAATAGACAACAGCCGGTTCCATCAGCTCGCCGGTCCTCGAGTAGACCAAAATGTCCGACTTCGTGCGCTGCTTTGAGCGCACCCTATCGCGAATCTGAACGAGTTCTTCCTTGGTCGGGGGTGCCGGCCTGTTGACCTCTTTCTTCGAGCCGTTGGGGTTGTTGGCCATGTCCTCTATCATTCTGTCGACCTCCTTCTCCTCCCTGTCCCGCTTGTTCATCTCGGCATCGTTGTAGGAGCAATCGATGCGGCGCCCGCGGCCGTACACGCGCGAGCCCATAACGGTGTCAATGGCCTTCTCGACCTCCCCAAGCTGCTGCTCGGGGCCGTCGAACTTGACCACCCTGACGTCTGCTTCCAGTTCAGGGAACGGTATCGTGTACAGCGCCCTGTAGACGGCATCGGACTTGTCCGCTGGAGCGTCGCGCGGCGGCACGTGCACCGCGTTCTCTATGGTGCCCAGGCTGACCTCGTAGCTGGTGCCGTCAAGGTCCAGACCGGCAAATACCTTGTCCAGGGGCACGATGCTGTCCACTACATAGGTGCGCCTTGCTCCCGCCATGAAATCACTACTATACAGTAGAATGTATATGTTTAAAAACATACGTCCGAGTGGACAAATCGCACCTGTTCAAGCGGCCGCTAGCGCTGGCTCATCCGGTTCCATAGCAAGGTGAACAGCCAGCCGAACAGGTAACCGAACACGAAGTGGGCAATGGCCCCGGCCAAAAACATGGTGGAGGTCAGCCCCGCCCAGGCAATGCCGGTCAAGCCGCACATGCCCATGACCCAGATAAGTGCCGCGCCGTTCGTTACCATGAGCAGGACCATGGCTACCAGGTACAGTATGGTGAACAGCATGGCGAATGTCATGGAGACTACCTCAAACGGCAGCATGTGTGAGTGCTCGAAGGGCCCCTGCTCGTGCACAACCCTTGCGCGTGCTAGTCTTGGCATGCAAGAACAAGCATGGGCCTGTAGATATAGCTTGCGGCGGGGCCGTGGATGGCTCGCGCTAGCCGGCAAAATAACAAGAAAAAGTAAACAAAATCAGCACTTGCACTTCGCGAAATAGTTCCAGACAAGCGCTATTATCCAGCCGCCCACGTACCCGATAACGAAGGTCACGATGATGAGCTCGATGGCCATCACCGGATCGAACGCCAATACCGTTATCGGGATGCTCAGCATGTGCAGCTGCAGTATCCAATTGTAGAGCGCCTGCGCGAAACCGGATGCTACCAGTATCGCCCACCCCATATGCATCAGGGCGAGCAGCGACCCGAAGGTCATTGCCAGCTTCTTGGGCGACATGCAAATGCATACTTGCGCCGTTGCCTGTTTCTTTGCTCTTGGCATGCAACAACAGGCAGGTGCCGGCAGATAAACTTTGCAAAAGCGTGCCAGCATAAATGCTTTACCGGCCGATATCGTGAATGGACAGGACGCTGTTCGCGTGGGACATGAACGGCACGCTGGAGACGGGAAGCGAGAGGGCGGACGCCGAGGCCCTGAACATTTTCTTCTCCGAGATGGGGATAGCGAGGCGGGTGACGGACGAGGAGATGAGGCTCGCGCCGCTTGCGTGGACAGACAGGATAAACATGTTCGCCTCGGACGTGGAAGTCACGAACGCGCGCATAGACAGGGTAGTGAGGCTGCGCGAGGAGCTGAGCGTCAGGTATGCGGAAGCGTTCCCCGGAGCGGTCGAGGCGCTAAAGGAAGTAAAACGCAGGGGCGATGACAACATCGTGGTCTCCCTCATAGGGAAGGAAATCATCGAGAGGACCATCGGGAAGATCGGGATAAAGGAATATGTTGATGCAACGTACAGCGCGCGTGACGAGTTCTTCGCCATGGGGGACAACAAGGGGAACTACATCGACCTGCTGAAGAGGCTGGCTGCGAACAAGGCCCGCCTGGTGGAAAGGCATGCACAGGGGAGGAGCTACCGAAGGAAGATAGTGATCGGCGACCAGCCGGAGGACATAGCTTCCGGCCAGCTGTGCAGGGCCGTGACCTTCTTCATAGGCAATGGAAAGGCGGACTATTCAGTCAAGGGGCCGCTCGACGTCGTGGGGATAGCCTACGCTAACTCTGCTGATTTGAAGAAGTGAGAACCCTACTGGCTGCTGACCGGCTCGAACACTATGCTGTCCACCAGCTTCTGGTCCTTTAACATGTCGAACGTCCTTCTTGCCCTTCTCTTGGCACGCCAGCTGTAGATACCCCTGGCTGGCATGGCCTCCAGCTTTTTTCGGGCATTATCGATTCCACTGATGGTCATGTCGCCGGAATCCAGGAAGAACCTTTCATAATGTTCTATGTTCCCGCCGTACATGCGCTTGTCCATGAAGTACCACAGGGCGCTCTCGGCCCCCGCAACGGCGAGCCCGACTGCCAGATCATAGACCCAAAGGACCATGCGAAAGCCAAGCCCCGCAAACGTCTTAAACGATGCAGCTGGCGCTAAGAAACTTGATGGGAAGAAGTGAATGACCAGCAGAGGCCACAAGGCTAGCGCCTTATGTAGTACTCGGGATGCAAAGATTCATGCACGCATCTCTTTGTCATCCCGGCCGTGATTGCGACTCCGGATGTCTCCAACAAAAAGGGTCCCGTAAACCCTCTTGACGCGTATTCCAAGTACGCAAAACAGCCCAATGAGAATGACAGACCGCCCCAGAAAATACTCTTCAGCACTCCATGTTTCCTTATGCCGGCGCATTCCGATTCGTATCTCTGCCTTCTGCTCATGGGGAAGTCAACCATACAAACGGATTTAAACAAGCGATGTAGCTCGCGCTATTGTTTTGATAAGGGAAGAAGTGAATGACCAGCAGAGGACCATTGAGCAAAACCGTGCTTCGCACGGCCGGCTGAGAGATTTTGAGGGGGTCTGGCCTACCAAAATTCAGAATGACCGGCGTGCGGCCAGTCATACCAAAACCATTGACAGTTAGTGGACGCGGGCTGAACACGTCGCCGAAGCTTCGTGCGTACACCCCGTCTCTATCAAGGAGGTCGTCTAGCCTCCAGTCAATACCTATTTTTCCCGGCTATTTCGCGCTTAGATTAAGGGATGCGCAGCTAGCGCTATAGCTGACGCAACTTGCCTTCAGCGCTTAAGAGCGACCGCGTGGCTGCCCGGCGATGCCTTGCGACAACCGGTAAACCAGAGGCGGCGAACCCGTGTTCCTTTCGTACTTGCGGATTCTTCGGGTCAGGTAAGGGCACCCTCGGTAGATATAAACCGTACTGTCTATGTCGTCCGGTGTAGATCGTTCTACTTTGGACTAGGTGGGTAAAAGGAGGGTTAGTTCCTCTATGCAAACAGGTCAACTAGACAGTGGTCTGCTTTCATCCCTGTTCGCTCAAAAATCGTATCCGCGGATTTTGGCTCACTAGCTACTCCGTCGCACATATGACGAGTGCATTGGGGCGGTGCGTTCATTGCCGCCGCAGGATACTTTACCGTGACTGGTATTCCGGTTTCATCGCAGCGATTATCAACGGTAACTCTGTAGGCAAATATGTCGAACATCATCGCAATGCTGTTCCAGTTATCGACGTGATTTTTGTCATTACAGCAAACGAGCCGAAGCTCATGCTAACCGGTTCATCTAAGTCACGGAGATACAAGTCGATTGTGACTTCAGTCGAATCATCGCAAAGCACCCGACGGCCTCCCGGCCGCCGAAAGAGCTATTGCTCCTTTGACTTCAGATTCTCTCATCCTTGTTGAAGACCCACCTATCCGTAATTCCGCGCGGCAACAATCACAAGCACAGCCGACCCGAAGGTCGGCGGCAAATGATGTTGCCACAACAGATCCAATACATGATCCACGACCGGATCACGACGTACTGAACCCAGCTAACGTCCCCCTTTAATCAGTGAACACCTGCACCCTTGGCTGCTACTGCACAGCCAGGAGGGGGGGAGCCGACAGCGAGGTAGCAACGCGCGGGGTCGATAGGAGCTCTCGCCCGCCACGACTCTGTTATCCCCGGGGTAGCTTAATCAGGTTGGAATGTCGTGCGAGCGCAGAGAAAAATTCCCGCCTCCCCGCAGCTGGGCATGGCTAGCGCCAGCCGCGGGTAGGAAGAAGAAAACCATGCTCTCTGCGCACGCCTAGACATACCTTGACTTTCTGAAGTCACCGATAGCCATCAGTGCCAACTCGGTGTATCGTTAGACCCGGCTTTCGCCTCTCAGTCCTTTGCTTTGCGGGACCGAGTCAGTCCGGCTTTTGCTCTTACGCTCTACGACCGATTTCTGACCGGTCTGAGCCGAACTTTGGGCTCTCATGATCTCCTGTCATGAGAGTACCGCCCCAGCCGAGCGGCCCACCAATCGGTGTCCCCCGAGTCGAGGTAAGCCATACCGTCATGAGATGGCAGTGTTACATTTGCGGGTATCCAACGGCCGAAACCGTTGACTTAGCCCCTACTGCCTACACTATGAAACCACAACAATACAGCAACGACAGGCTGCCGCAGAGCTATCCATTGGGGAAAAGAGTCAGAAGCGACTTACGCTGCGCGGTTGTCCAACCGGCCGGGCACCAGCCTAGCCGTTCAAAAACTTCAACTTTGGACATGTGCTTAGGGTTCCAAAACCCTATCTTATGCATCCAATCCCGCAACATTCCTACTCCATACATTCTCAAACGATACTCCGTAAAACCTCTGCGCTCGGCCCGTTCGAGCGAAGGCCTGAAACCAAACAGTTTCAGCTTCCGCTGGACGAACTGCGCAAGCACTTCGTTGTTGGTGAAGAACTCTATACGTGGTTCGCACGGTTTCCCGGCCCTGTTACGTTTGAACGTGACCGAGAAGTCGCTATCTGCGAGACCTCGTATGAAGTGGCTGACCAAATCGGCCTCGATAAGGGCCGGAACACGCTCCAACTTGAGCTTGTTGCCAGCCGGCAGACCGAGCGCCAGTTTGCTCGCTGCCACTTCCTTGGAGTTCAACACAACGAGCACTGTGCGCTCGCCGCGCTTGAGGTAAACTTTCGGAGTACGCTTGTAGAGCAGCTCCAGCAGCCGCGGCACGATCTGCGAATAGAATTCGTAATCGTTCACGGAATCGCCAGAGAGCTCATAACGGTAGGTTCTGTGTGCGGGGTTGATGTACAGACAACCGTCGCCAAGGTGCAAGCCAGTTTCATACGCTAACAACTGATTTTTGGTCAGACTGCGCATGTCCATGACTTGAAGTTGGCGAGGCTGACTTATCTACTTTTCGTGTCCGTTAGGACCGAAAAGGAGAATATGTCAGCCGAGCAGTCGCCCTTCATTTCATCCTTATCCCCATCCACGGGGTCTTCTCTTCCCTCCGAGGGTCAGTGGTCTTTTCACCACTATGACAAGTTCGCCGGGTGCCAGTTCGGGACAGCGGGAAAGTCGTTAAGCCCTTCATGCGGGCCGACAATTAATCGGCAAGGGATTGCGCTGCCAAGTCCTCATTGATTATGAGGACGATCGCTTCCACATGCACGAGCTTCAGTTTAACCAAACTCTTACCGTCTCCGATCGCTTTTTCCAAGTTTCCTTTTGTTTGAAGACTTGGCATTTACGCTACCTTAAGACGGTCAGAGTTACCGCCGCCGTTTACCGGGGCTTAGGCCCATTGGAATGAGCTTTAACACACCGGCACTGGGCAGGCCTCACTGGGCATACTCAAGGTTTCCCTGTAGCGCCCAGCTGCGTTTTTGTTAAACAGTCGCTTTCCCCTTGTTACTGCGATCCGCGCACTTCTGCACGGACACCCCTTCTACCAAAGATACGGGGCTGAATTGCCGAGTTCCCTGAACTGGGGTCTCCCGTCACACCACGCCCTTCTCAGGCAAAGACACCTGCTTCCCGAGATGCATGCTTGCGCATGTACATCTTGTCGGTTCTGAATACGGACACCACTGATCGCTCCTAGCCCCGTTTTCATGGACACTGGGCATTTACCCGACACCAGCTTGCGCCGATGCTGTTCATCGTTTCATCCGCTTCTCTCCTTGACGGAACTCCGCGGATTTCGCGATTTAAGTTACCCGGGAATAGCTCCAATGTGTCCGGGACCAGGCCTGCGTTGCCGCTACTACAGCGGTGGCACTGGAATATTGACCAGTTTCCCTTTCCCCGCCGTCCGTTAGGGGGCGGGTTAGGACCGGCTAACCCCCGACCGATAGTCGTTGTCGGGGAATTCTTGCCTTTGGGGTGGCTGGGACATTGGGAACCGATCGATCATATCCCTTGCAGCAACATTGCTGATGCTACTGCAAGGAAAATTGTCTAATCGGTCGGATTCTCTCCAACCCAGCTTTGATGCTACTATTGGCAGGATTCTCGATGCCACGCGGTCCACAGGACCTTACGGCCCTGCTTCTGCCCGCGCGGCACGCCTCTCTACGCTATGTCTTGCGACATCCGGGGTATCGGCGGACTGCATGGGCGGAGGGCACCAACAAAATTGTTGATATCGCTCATGCTTTGAACGGATACGAAGCGAAGACCTTCGAACGTTTTCGTTGTCTTCGTCACGTGCTTTGTGAACACGTGAACAGGCAAGCCTGTCGATTCCAGCAGACGGTACCTGCGAAGATTCCTTTGCAGGTATTCGTCGTAACCGAAGCCCTCGATCTCGATGATGAGATCGTACTTCGGCAAGTAGAAGTCCACGAGCACGCGCCTATCTCCGAAAGCGAAAGGCTTTTCATAAACGAATTCAACACCTTTCCCTTCCAACAGACGCGCCACTCTGACTTCGATACCGGAACGATACTTTATTCCGAAAGGCCCTACGAACCTGTTCTCCCCGAACCTTGGGTCGTGAATTCCCAGTTTCCTGTCGCGGGCGTTTATGCCGCCACGACGCGAAATCTCAAGACGCAACTTCCTTGGCATGTTCTTGGTGCGGTTGCGACCGCCCTTGCTTGACCACAGCTTTACTTTTTCTGGGTATCTCAAGCGAATCGTAGCCAAACCTTTGTTGCCGCCAAGGCCATTACCCCAATGATCCTTCAACCGCTCGACTTCGAAACGGCTGACAACCATGCCCGATGCCTGTGCCGCATTCCAGATGCTTTCCGGCAGCAAACATCGTTCCTTGAGGTAGTGACTTAACGTCCTGTAGTTCACTCCAAGTTCTCGGGAAAGAGCCTTCCATGTGCCGAGTTTCCTGTGATCCTTGAGTTGCTGTAGAAACTCGGCCTGCTTGCCCGGTCCGAATCTGAGTCTCATTACTCAGCTTACCCGTTCCTCCATATATAGTTGATGCCCGTCCATTACCCCCGTCCATTTTGGCCGCAGAACTCCTCGGGTGGTCCGCTGTTACGCGTTGATTATCGGATGGCTGCTTCTAAGCCTACCGCCCGCCTGTTTTCGGAGTCCCACCAGCTTTGTGACTTAGCGGTCACTTAGGGGCCTTAACCCCGGGCTAGTTTGTTCACTTTTCGCGCACCCAGCTTACCCGGGTACGCTCACTCCCGCCTTCTACGGTGCACGCACATTATGAGTCTGTGGGGAGTACCGCCAGTTTCCCGG